>JACDZJ010000105.1_pt1 | contig 38657 bp, 45 predicted proteins | sample 7365721 | NCBI WGS metagenome assembly JACDZJ01 (sample SAMN15143480, study PRJNA637477) | pond metagenome | biome: freshwater wetland ecosystem [ENVO:00000243]; feature: pond [ENVO:00000033]; material: pond water [ENVO:00002228]; isolation source: pond water containing pink berries ... | reverse complement strand
ACCTTATGGCCATAAAGTCGTGGTTGATGACGCCGTTGTGCCCATCGCCCATTTCCATCCATAATGATGGCCACATGACGGGGAATGCGGGCAGAATCGATACCGGGACGTGGGGACATAATAGAATCAGGAGACCTTCAAATCAGGAAACAGCAGAGAGAAGAAGCATTCGATGGAGGATTGGAAGCACTCAAACACAAGACACCGAATCAGGCAAATAGAGTTATAAAAATCCAGCTATCTCAGCAAGAAAAAGGGGCACGATCTTCTGGCCATTGCGCCAGGAGATTAAACCTCCATAACCTCTTTCTCTTTGGCAAGGGCAATCGTATCAATCAGCTTCATGGACATATCCGTCTTGTGTTGCGCCTCATCCTGAAGCCTGAACAGATCATCCTCAGAAATTTCTTTATCCTTTTTCTGCTTTTTCAATACATCAATGGAGTCACGCCGAATATTACGAACAGCTACCCGAATTTCTTCAGTAATTTTCTTGACCTGTTTCACCAGATCCTTCCGGCGCTCCTCGGTGAGCTGTGGGATCGAGAGGCGAATCATCTTTCCGTCATTGGCAGGGTTCAAGCCCAGATCCGATTTAAGGATGGCTTTTTCAATGACAGGCAACATTTGAGGATCCCAGGGAGTAATAACAATCATCCGGCTCTCCGGAATGGTCATGGATCCAACCTGATTCAAGGGCATTGAACTTCCGTAGGCATTCACCGAAATCCCTTCCAGCAATGCAAGAGAGGCGCGACCAGTGCGCACCTTGGAGAGTTCATGCCTCAAGGCTTCAATGCTCTTTTCGAACTTGTCAGCCATTTCCATCAGTATCTCACTCATCAACTCGTCTCCACTGAGAGGGTTTCAGGAACAAAGGACCTCTACCATACAAAATTCATAGTTTTTATTGGGGGCCACTTCACACCCAGCATTTCATATCGTAACCAAGGTTCCTATCTGTTCACCACAGATGGCCCTTAAGATATTGCCTTTCTTGTTCATATTCAACACAAGAATGGGCTTTTTATCATCCCGGGCCAGGGCGATCCCGGCGGCATCCATAACTCGTAACCCCTTCTGTAACACCATATCGTATGTCAAACGATCAAATTTGACGGCATCAGGGGCGCCAACGGGATCCTTATCATAAATACCATCAACCTTGGTGGCCTTGATCACGATATCGGCATTAATTTCCAGGGCTCGAAGGACTCCGGCTGAATCTGTTGTAAAATAGGGGTTTCCGGTTCCACCGGCAAAAATAATAACTCGGCCCTTTTCAAGATGGCGAATGGCCCTGCGCCTGATATAAGACTCACAGACAGAAGGCATGGGGATGGCCGACATCACCCGGGTAATAACCCCAATTCTTTCAAGGGCATCCTGAAGGGCAAGGCTGTTAATCACGGTGGCCAGCATTCCCATATTATCAGCAGTGCTGCGATCCATTCCCCTGTTGGCACCAGCAACACCTCTAAAAATATTCCCGGCCCCGATCACAATCCCGGGCTCGACACCTAAACTCACAAGCTCTCTCACTTCCTCCGCCACATAATTAATAACGGAAGTATTTATGCCAAAGGCATTATCGCCCATTAAGGCCTCACCACTTAATTTTAGCAAAATTCTTTTATATTGAGTTTGCATAAAGAGATCCTTTGCATACGACTAATGCATAAAAGAAGTGGAAAGTGCCTAAAAAACATTGAGTTCGATGAGTATTCAGAACTTAATAGCTCCGGCTGAGATAAAACTCCCGGACAGATGCTTGAATAGTGAAGACTAATCCGAGTTCATAAACTTAAACTCCAACTTGAAAACGGGAAAAACGTCGTATGGAAACATTTTCTCCCATTTTTCCAATAAGTTCTGTCAGCATTTCCTGAACACTTACTTCAGGATTTTTTACAAATTTCTGCTCAAGTAAACAAATTTCTGAAAGAAAACGGTCAATCTTGCCGGCAACCATTTTTTCGACAATACTTTCAGGCTTTCCTGACTCAAGGGCCTGCTGAATATAGATTTGACGCTCGCGGTCCACAACTTCTTCCGGAACATCACTTCTACTTAAAGACACTGGGTTGGTGGCGGCAATATGCATTGCGACATCCCGCGCAAACTCCCGGAAACCGTCGGTTTTAGCGACAAAGTCAGTTTCACAATTTAACTCAACCATAACCCCGAGTTTTCCGCCGGCATGGATATAGGTCTCGACGACGCCCTCACTGGTGGCTCTCCCGGCTCGTTTCGCTGCCACAGCAAGCCCCTTTTGTCGCAGAAAATCGATGGCTTTTTCCATGTCACCGTTATTTTCACTCAAAGCTTTTTTGCAGTCCATCATTCCAGCCCCGGTTTTATCACGCAGGTCTTTTACCATCTGACTTGTAATATTCATTGTTCATCTCCCTGTTATATATTCTTCAATCATTATTTGAGTTGAATTTATAGAGTAAACACTCCAACTTGCACAAAGGACGCCAAAAGGTCCTGACAAAACAAAGGGGCAGTCCAAAGACAGCCCCTTCTCAAACAAAAAAATACCGAGGCGCAGGAATGGCTTAGTTTTCCACCTCAACGGAACCTTGTTCCATTTCAAGAGTGACATCTTCCATTGCTGCCGCAAGGGCCTCATCGGAGGCATGATCGCCATCCAATTTGGCTTGACCGGCAAGGACCGCTTCCGCAACACAAGAAATAACCAGGCGAAGCGAACGCAATGAATCATCATTACCTGGAATCATAAAATCGATTCCGTCGGGGTCACAATTGGTATCAGCAAGCGCAACGACAGGAATGGATAACTTCTGTGCCTCACTGACAGCAATGGATTCCTTCTTGGGATCAATGATAAAGAGGACTGTCGGCAATTTTCTCATATTTTTTATTCCACCAACGTTCCGCTCCAACTTAACTCTTTCCTTCTCCATAAGGCCAATCTCTTTCTTGGGAAAGCGTTGAATGGAACCATCCTCTTGCATCGACTCAATCAACTTGAGCCGTTCGACACTGTTTTTGATGGTCTGGAAATTAGTCATCATACCACCTAACCAGCGGTGATCGATATAGTGCATATTACATCGCTTGGCCTCTTCCGAAACAATGGCCTGAGCCTGTCTTTTCGTTCCGACAAAAAGCACAGAACCACCGCGCGAAATTTCCTTGGTGAGGAAATCACACGCAGAATCAAACATACGCTTGGTCTTATCAAGGTTGATTATATAGATTCCATTACGAGGGCCATAGATATATGGCTTCATCTTAGGATTCCAGCGACGAGTCTGATGGCCAAAATGTAAACCGGCTTGGAGCATTTCCTTAACTGTAACAAATGACATTTTCTTCTCCGTTTTCTGGTTAAACTTCCACCCCTAATTTATCATAATACAGTATGTAAAAAACTATACATGACACCAGTACTGCTAGAGGTGTGCGAATTTTACTCTCCACTATCCAATAATTATTTACGAGTACACACAACTTAAAACAGGAAACATATAGCATTAGTTACAATATTTTGCAACCAATCTATACATTGTCAATAAGAAGAACTTAACGCTGCTGCAAAGATGATTTGCCGGTCAGAAAAAATTTTAACCAATCATATCCGAACTGAAGCAACGCCACATCATCGGACTCAATGTGTTTTCTTTGTTTACTGGACATCTTGAACTGTTCCAAGATATGTTGACGAGCTACAAAAAGCCGAAATTCATCAATATTATAGCAGACCATAAAGGCAATTTGCTGCAGTGGCCCACCACTTCCTTCGCCCTTCCAAGGATTTGTAAGAAAAATCGTGTCAAGTTCAGCCCACCGATCGTTCTGATTATTATACTCTTGAAGTTGCTGCTCGCGAATCCACTGCAAAGAAGTGTATGGCGTTTCCTCTTGGTGCCCTAAGCAATAAGGATGATTGGTCAAAAAATAATAGTCTGGACGAGCTCCACGCTCCGAAGTCCTATCCACAGCTCGCTCCAGAGGATAGGTCCGACAGGCAGAGGGCCGGTCAGAATACACAGAACATCCCTTTTCAGTTAAAAAAGGGCAGGATTTCTCAACATCATCACTCAACTGAAGCATAACAGCAGGGAAATATGGGTGGCTCCCCGCACTGAGCCGTGTATGGCGGCGCATAAACACCTCAGAGTCTATACCTAGTCGTTTTTTCAGACGGATGACATCATAAGGAAAAAGAAACATATCAACATTTTTACAACAGGAGGTGAAACATTTCACTCCAGAGTGACACGAAAAATGAAAGGCTTTTCCCCCTAAAGGGATCATGCCATCAGGGAATTTATCATTATTTTGCATAGTTTGATAATCTGAAGATTCAACCAATTCGAATGCGTAGAAACAAAAAAAACTGACATGAAAAATCATGTCAGTTTTAAAGCTTGATAAAAAATAATTTAAATCAAGTCACATAGCATACTCAGCCAATTAAACAAAAACATTAATTGTCTGCTTTTACCTCTATAACTTCCTGATAACCAACAAGCTCCAAAATAGCCATGGGGGCAGCATCTCCTCGACGAATTCCAGTTTGAACAATTCGGGTATAGCCACCATTACGATCAGTAAATTTTAAATGAATTACTTCAAAAAGCTTGGCAACAATATCTTTGCTCCGAATATAACTCAAGGCTTGACGTCTCGCATGCAAATCACCTTTTTTGGCAAGAGTGATCATCTTATCAGCTATACGTCGAGCCTCCTTTGCTTTAGGTGTCGTTGTAACGATCCTTTCATGCTCAAAAAGTGACGTTATCATATTTCTAAACATAGCCTCACGATGAGAAGACGTTCGGCCTAGTTTTCTACCTGCTTTTCGGTGTCTCATTAATTGGTCCTCAACTTCAGATGTTGATGGTAAAACAATATGAATAACAAAAGAATAGCCCAAATTCTAACAAATGAATTATTGAAAACTATTCATGCTCTTCATTTTTCTTAATAATCTCAGGAGCTACCCAATTATCAAACTTTTGACCAAGGGTTAATCCGCGCTCAGAGAGTAATGCCTTAATTTCATTCAATGATTTACGTCCAAAATTCTTAGTCTTTAACATTTCCTGATCTGTTTTCTGGCAAAGTTCCCCAATAAAATTTATTTCCGCATTCTTTAAACAATTGGCAGAACGAACAGATAACTCTAAATCATCCACAGGTTGATTCAGAAAAACGTTTTCCGTATCAGGAGGAACAATAACCGGCGTATCAGGCTCAGCACTACCTTCATCAAAATTGATAAAAATAGTCATCTGCTCCTTCAGTATTTTGGCTGCATAGGCCAACGCACTTTCAGGCTTTACGCTCCCATCGGTTTCAATCTCGATGGTTAATTTATCATAATCAGTTTGCTGACCAACCCTGGCCTGCGAAACGCTATACTGAATCAACTTAACAGGAGTAAAAATAGCATCAATGGGTATTTGACCAATCGCAAGGTTCTCTTTAGACTGTTTTTCAGCAGGTTGATATCCCTTCCCCCATTCAACAGTCAATTCAGCATGAAAACGAGACGTACCAGTTAAAGTACAAAGAACCTGATCACCGTTCATGACATCAACAAATGACGAACCCTTTATATCAGCGGCAGTCACAACACATGGGCCGGTTTTATCAATTATTACAGTTTGAGAATCAGGCTTGTTCAGCTTAATTCGAACCTGTATAAGGTTCAAAATGATTTCACTGACATCTTCCACAACATCCTTCATTGCGGTAAATTCATGCAACGCACCATCAATCTTTACAACTGTAATGGCTGCACCTTGAATTGATGACAGAAGTATACGTCGTAGTGAATTACCGATTGTCGCAGCAAAACCCCTTTCCAAGGGTTGACATATGAATTTACCGTACGATTCAGAATGCTTCGATTTATCAACCTCGAGTTTTTCCGGTTGAATTAATTGACGCCAATTACGATAAAACGGGATCTTTTCTTCAGCAGTTTGGGTCATATAAATCCTTCTCTGCGTATCTTTCTTCTTATAGAAAAATTCATTATAAAATAATGAACATAATCAACACAATATATCAAAAAATTAACAGGTACGGTGAAAGACGTTACTCCATGCAAATTTTTTAAAAATATTCTTACAAAAAATACAAAACAGAAACTAATTACTTCGAATAGAGCTCGACAATCAAATGTTCCTGGATTGGCATTGTTAACTCATCGCGATCTGGCAGGGATTTAACAATAGCTTTATAGTTATCCTTATCGAGCTCCAACCAACTGGGAATTCCTCGGCGAGCGACAATCTCCAAGTTTTCATTAATAATTGAATTCTTGCGACTTTTATCTTTAACTGAAATTTCGTCTCCAGCCTTAACAAGATAAGACGGTATATTAACTTTTTTTCCGTTAACTAAAATGTGACTATGCAAAACAAATTGCCTAGCTTGAGTCCGGGAGGACGACAATCCAATACGGAAAATGGTGTTATCCAACCTTCTCTCCAAGTTAACTAATAAATTCTCGCCCGTTACACCTTTTTGTTGATCTGCCTTATGAAAGCAAATCCGGAAATGCTTTTCAAGAACACCATACATATTTTTAACTTTTTGCTTTTCCCGCAACTGAAGGGCATAATCAGAAACTTTCTTGAAACGAGCCTGTCCGTGTTGACCGGGACCAAAAGCACGACGTTCAAAGGAACATTTATCAGAATAACATCGATCACCCTTCAAGTATAACTTAAGGTTTTCACGCCTACAACGCCGACATGCTGCACCTATATCTCTAGCCACTTAGACCTCCAGCTTATTATGTAAAATTTATTATAAATAATATACAGGTACTTAGATCAAACACGACGCCGCTTGGGAGGCTTACAACCATTATGGGGGACAGGAGTTATATCACAAATACGAGTCACTTCGAAACCAGTGGTTGCTAAAGCTCGCAAAGCTGCTTCTCTTCCTGGACCGGGTCCTTTTACCTTAACCTCAACCTTTCGCATCCCATGATCCGCGGCTTTTTGACTTGCCTCAGCTATAGCATTCTGAGCGGCAAAAGGAGTACTTTTGCGTGAACCTTTAAATCCTAAAATACCAGCACTGCACCACGAGATCACATTACCCTGTGTATCTGAAATCGTGACAATGGTATTGTTAAAAGTCGAATAGATAAAAACAATACCTTCAGGAATATTCTTTTTAATTTTCTTTTTAGTTCGAACAACGGAACGTTTTGCACCGGCCATGAGATTACCTTTTTAATAAAATTTATTTTCTACGAGCTGCAGCCCCACGACGAGGGCCTTTACGTGTCCTGGCGTTTGTTTTCGTTTTTTGCCCACGACAGGGAAGACCCATTCTATGCCTTTTGCCACGGTAGCAGCCAAGATCCATGAGTCTTTTGATATCCATGGAAACTTCTCGTCTGCGATCGCCTTCAACCGTATACTCATCTTCAATAATTTTACGAATTCGAGTAACGTCATCACCGCTGAGGTCATCGCTGTTCATCGTAAAAGGCAAATCAGCCTTCACGAGTATCTGGCGTGCAGATGTGAGGCCGATCCCGTGAATATAGGTCAGCGCTCTATCAATATGCTTATTTTTTGGGAGGTCAACTCCTGATAAACGTGCCAAAATTGTATCTCCTCGAGTAGGATATTAATTATTTAAAAATCAACCAGTTAGAAACTAACCTTGACGTTGTTTATGTTTTTTTAACTTACAAGTAACCCTGACAATCCCATTTCGCTTAAAAATTTTACAATCACTACAAATTTTTTTAACTGAAGTTCGAACTTTCATAATGGCTCTACTCACTATTTATTTTTTTTTCCGCCCTTGGCACGAAATGTAACTCTACCACGCGAAAGATCATATGGTGAAAGCTCAATTGTAACTCTATCACCAGGTAATATTTTTATAAAATGCATTCTCATCTTGCCCGAAATATGAGCCAACACCTTATGCCCATTATCTAATTCAACGCGAAACATCGCATTGGGCAGCGGCTCAACAATTGTTCCTTCAACTTCGATGGCTTCTTCTTTTGCCATTCTTACTCCTAAAATTCATTCCAATAAAAACAAAGTTCATCAATTTAGTACAAATTTACTTAAAATGAAAGTGTTAATTTTCAAACAAAAAGTGTTTGTGAAGATAAAATTAATGGACCATTCGCTGTAACGGCCACTGTATGCTCAAAATGAGCAGAACATTTTTTATCTGTAGTAATGACGGTCCACCCATCTTTGAGGACTGACACATTATGTGTCCCTATGTTAACCATGGGTTCAATTGCGAGAACCATACCAGCTAACAGTCTAGGCGAATTTCCATTTTTTACAAAATTAGGAATCTCAGGACCTTCATGTAATGACTTGCCAATACCATGGCCTACAAACTGTCGTACAATTGAAAACCCGTTTTTTTCAACATGTTCTTGAACAACACGGGAAATATCATGAACTCTATTTCCAACTTGCACTTCATTTATAGCCATCAACAAAGAATCTTCAGTAACGGCAAGTAATTTTTTCTTATCGCTTGACACACTGTCTACAGGAACTGTAATGGCCGAATCTCCAAAATATCCATTTTTACATACGCCGAAATCAATGGACACAATATCACCCTTGACTAATTTTCGTCTCCGAGAGGGTATCCCGTGTACAACCTCTTCATTTATGGAAACACATAAGGACGAAGGAAATCCTCTGTATCCTTTAAAGGCAGGTTTAGCCTTCTTTTGAGCGCAAAAATCTTCTGCAATTCGATCAAGCTCAAAGGTCGTAAGTCCTGGTTCTATAATTTTCCTTAATTGGCATAATAACTCAGCTACAATCTGGTTAGCTTCGTACATTAAAGAAATCTCGGAAGAACTCTTGAGAATAATTGAACTATCCCCATGATTCTTTCCAGAATTACCCAGCACTACCTACGTCCTTGAATTTTACCAGCCTTCATAAAGCCCTCATAATTGCGCATTACAAGATGTGATTCTATTTGAGACATCGTATCAATAGCTACACCGACAACGATCAGAAGGGCTGTCCCACCAAAATAAAATGGAAGGTTAAATCTAGTCATCAAAAGAGTTGGCAAGACACAAACAACACTTAAATAAATTGACCCTACGACAGTGAGTCGAGTTAATGCCTTATCTATAAATTCTGCAGTTTTTTTACCAGGTCGAATTCCAGGAACAAATCCACCATTTTTTTTCAAATTTTCCGCAACATCATCGGGCTTAAATGTCACAGCCGTATAAAAAAAACAAAAGAAAACAATCATTCCAACAAACATTATATAATAATAGACCGTCCCGGGAGACAGTGCGGCAGAGACTTGTTGAACCCACTCAATCTGAATAAAACTTCCTATGGTTGCAGGAAACATCATAATTGATGAGGCAAAAATTGGAGGAATCACACCGGAAATATTTATTTTTAGGGGTAAATGAGAACTTTGTCCTCCAAAAACTTTTCTGCCTACTACACGCTTGGCATATTGTATAGGAATACGCCGTTGAGCAGTTTCAAAAAAAACTATAAAGGCAACCACTGCAAGCATAAAAGCTATAATGAAGGGTATAAAGAAAAGGCCAATTTCTCCTGCTTTAATGAGCTGTATTGAATTTATTACAGCAGCAGGACCGCTCGCAACAATACCCGCAAAAATTATTAATGACATTCCATTGCCAATGCCACGCTCTGTCATTTGTTCGCCAAGCCACATTATAAATGCTGTTCCAGATGTCAACGTGAGCATCGTCATCAACTTAAACTGAAGGCCAGGAACGAGAACAATTATTTCTCCACCTGGCCCAGTCATGCTCTCAAGCCCGGCACTGATGAATAAGCTTTGAACAATGCTCAATCCGACGGTACCGTAACGTGTATACTGCGTAATTTTTCTTCGTCCGGATTCACCTTCTTTTGACAAGGCTTCTAATTGTGGAACCACCACAGTTAGAAGCTGAATGATTATGGAGGCACTGATATAGGGCATTATACCCAGAGCAAAAATTGAGAAATTGCTCAAGGCACCACCTGAAAACATATTAAACATTCCAAACAATGATCCGGCATGCTGGAGGAAAAAAGCCGCCACCGCTTCACCATTAATTCCAGGTGTAGGTATCTGAACCCCCATACGATAGACAGCGAGCATCGCTAAGGTAAAAAACAATCTCTTTCTTAGCTCAGGTATGTTGGCCGCACTCTGTAATCCACTCATTAATTCAACCTATACGTAACTTAAGAACAAAAAAGAGCACAAACTATTCATGTTAACAGTTTAGAATTAAATAGAATTACATTCAGAAACGCTACCACCGACTGACTCAATCTTAGCTTTTGCTTCCTGGCTAATCTTATCAATGGAAAGAACGATCGCTTTTGTGATGTCTCCGTTGGCTAACACCTTAATGGGTTGGTCTTTTTTCACCAAACCTGCGCGAAAGAGTACCTCTGCATTAATATCGCCGGTCACATCAAGAGCATCCAGTTGAGATAAGGAAACAATGGAATATTTAATTTTAAATTTACTATGAAAACCACGTTTGGGGAGCCGACGTTGCAATGGCATCTGACCACCTTCAAATCCAGGTCGAATAGATGCACCAGAACGGGAATTAGCACCTTTATGGCCTCGTGTTGCAGTTTTACCACGCCCAGAACCGGGGCCACGCCCAACACGCTTTCTCTTGCGATTAGATCCTGCGTTTGGTGAGAGATTGGCTAAAGATATCATTTTATAGCTCCTTGATACGAATAAGATGACCAACCTTGTTCAACATCCCCATAATTTCAGGGGTATTTTTGCGAGTAACGGTTTTCTGCATCTTGTTCAATCCTAATCCTATGAGAGTAGCTCTGATTTTTTGAGTACTGCCAATCCCACTTTTGACCAAAGTATAAGTAATTGAATCGGTCATTTTTTTACCTTTTTAAGTTTATAAAAATACAAAAAAAAACACATATCCTTAAAGTAAAAAATAAATAAGGAAAATGTGCTGTAACTAAGCGGATATTTCTTCTAAACTTTTACCACGCAAATTTGCTATGCTTTGCGGAGATCGTAAGCTTCTCAATCCACTCATAGTAGCTTTTACCATATTGTGAGGATTGTTCGACCCCAAACATTTAGTCAAAATATTTGTAACTCCAACAGCTTCCAGCACCGCACGAACAGGACCACCAGCAATCACGCCAGTACCTTCAGAGGCAGGCTTTAAAAGTACACACCCAGCGCCATACTTACCAATAATCGTGTGAGGAATTGAAAATTCTGTCAAGGAAACGGTTACCATATCTTTTTTGGCTTGCTCTACACCTTTACGAATAGCATCAGGCACCTGATTTGCTTTTCCTAAACCGTACCCTACTTTACCGTTACCATTTCCAACAACAACAATGGCACTAAAGCTAAACCGACGTCCACCCTTTACAACTTTAGCAACCCTGTTGATAAAAACAATTTTTTCAATTAGTTCCTCAGGTGTTTCACTCTTGGAACGTTTAAAATCAGACAAGAGACAACCTCCTAATTATTATGTGTTTATTAAAATTGTAACCCATTCTTGCGAGCACCATCAGAAACAGCTTTAATGCGACCATGATAGATAAAACCGCCACGATCAAAAACAACTTTTTCAATACCAAATGCCTTCGCACGTATAGCCAGGAGCTCTCCTACTTTTTCTGCGGTACCAATTTTACCTTTTACATCAGCATTATCAAACTCTTTATCTAATGATGACATATAGGCAAGAGTCATACCAACAGAATCATCAATAATCTGGGCATATATGTGCTTACTACTTTTAAAAACCCTTAGTCGTGGGCGCTCGGTCGTTCCTACTATTTTCTTCCGGATACGACTTACTCGTTTTACTCGAGCTATAGATCTAGGATTGGTTTTCCCCATAATTTAACACCATTATAATATAAACTGTATTAACCAAAAATTATTTCTTACCAGCTGACTTTCCGACCTTCCGCACTATATGCTCGTCTGAATACCGTATACCTTTTCCTTTATACGGTTCTGGCTTGCGTATAGCCCGAATCTTCGAAGCAGTTAAGCCAAGCAATTCTTTATCAATAGATTCAAGATGTATTTTATTATTATTCTCGACAGTGGCTTTTACACCTTCAGGCAGAATGAAATCAACTGGATTCGAATACCCAACATTTAAAGTTAGTGTATTATCAATTACATTCGCTTTATACCCAACACCTTCTACAAGTAATATTTTCTTAAAACCTTCATGAACACCAACCACCATATTATTCAACAGACTGCGAAACAAACCACGAAAAGCGCTGAATTTGGGCCCATCTTCGTGTGTATTAACGAACAGTTCATCTGATATTTGTTCAATCTTAATTTCATCGCGCACAACTCTCTGCAATAACCCCTTAGAACCTTGAACAGAAATCAGTTGCCCGTCGATAACGATAGAAACACCATTCGGCAATGAAATAGGTTGTTTTCCAATACGAGACATATGTACCTCCATTATTTGTGGGCTTGTTACCAAACCTCACAAAGTATTTCTCCACCTGTATTATTCTCACGTGCAGTTTTATCAGTAACAATTCCAATTGAAGTTGAAATTATTGCTATACCTAATCCGCTCAACACTTTGGAAATTTTATCAGCTTTCACGTACTTCCGCAGTCCAGGCTTACTAATTCGCTTAATTCCTAAAATTACGGGCTCTTTATTCGCACCATATTTTAGATAAATAGTCAAAGTACCCTGAACGCCATCATCAGACAGTTTATAGTCTGAAATAAAACCTTCATCTTTTAGCACTTTAGCTATACTAACCTTGACGTTAGATTTAGGCATCTGAACGCTTTCAAACTTAACCATCACGGCGTTTCTTACCCGGGTTAACATGTCTGCCACTGGATCACTCATGGACATGGTGAGTACTCCTTTATTTGTAAAAAACTAATAATTTCAGATCTCCAATCAAATCTACCAACTAGATTTAACGACACCAGTAATCTCACCATGAGACGCTAATCCACGAAAACAAATTCTGCACATACCGAATTTTCTCAAAAAAGCTCTTGGTCTCCCACAAAGTGGGCACCTATTATAACCTCTAACCTTAAACTTAGGTTCTCGGCTTGCTTTTGCAATTAATGATTTCTTGGCCAAAACAACCTCCAATGAATAAATCTATAGTTTAACGTAGATGAGAACTCCTACTTTTTAAAAGGCATTCCTAAATATTTAAGAAGGGAATAAGCTTCCTGATTAGTAGGGGCTGAAGTAACAATGGTTACGTTAAAACCTTTAACTTTATCAATCTTGTCATAGTCGATTTCAGGAAAAATAATATGCTCCTTTATTCCCATTGAATAATTTCCACGGCCATCAAACCATTTAGGAGAAAGTCCCCGGAAATCTCTAACTCTGGGCAGTGCTACATTTACTAACTTACTGAAGAAATTATACATACGTTCTTCTCGTAAAGTAACACAACAACCAATTGCAACCCCTTCTCTTAGCTTAAACCCAGCAATTGATTTTTTAGCTCTGGTTATAACTGCTCTTTGTCCGGCAATCCTTGAAAGTTCTTCCACAGCTCCTTCAATAATTTTTGGATTCTGAACGGCTTCACCCAACCCCATATTAAGAACTATTTTCTTAATTTTAGGAACCTGCATAATATTCTTATAACCAAATTCTTCTTTAAGAGAAGGTATACATGTCTCATTATAGAACTTTTTAAGCGTACCCATTTCTAACCTCTAACATCAGTTCATTAAAAGAAATTATGACTTAGCATCAACAGATTCACCACAGCTTTTACAAAAACGAATCTTGACACCATCATCAAGAACACGCTTTCCAATACGACCAGTTTTGGTACAAGCAGGACATATTAACTGTAAGTTTGAAACATGGAGAGGTGCTTCAATTTCAAGGATTTGCCCCTGTTGATTCATCTGTGTGGGTTTTTTATGACGTTTAATCATATTAACACGTTCCACAACAGCTTTATTTTTATCAGGCATAACGCGAATAATTTTACCAACCCTGCCCTTGTCTTTACCGGTAATTACTTCTACCTGGTCGTTTTTTTTAAGATATGTTTTACCTTGCGACATTTTTTTATACCTTTGATCTCTAAAGAATAATGCTATACGTAAAAATTGATTAAATTATAAAACTTCAGGAGCCAATGATATAATTTTCATAAAACCTTGATTACGTAATTCCCTTGCGACAGGCCCAAAAATACGAGTACCTAAAGGCTCGCCGCTACCTGAAAGAATCACAGCAGCATTATCATCAAATTTTACCCAGGTATCATCCATACGTTTTAACTCTTTCACGGTACGAACTATAACCGCTTTCACAACATCTCCCTTTTTCACCTTAGCGTGCGGGATAGCTTCTTTGACTGCTACAATAATAATATCACCAATTGAAGCATACCTTTTTCGTGATCCACCAAGTACTCTCATACAAAGTACCTTTCTGGCGCCAGAATTATCGGCAACATTAAGGACAGTTTCTGTTTGTATCATAATTTCACCTGATTTTAATCAGTAACAATTCACTCTATTTATTCAGAATATATAAATAAAAAAAATTATGCAGACCGCTCTAATATGGTTCTAAGGCGCCAGCGTTTTCTTTTACTCAAGGGACGACACTCTTCAATAAGAACTAAATCACCAATTTTACATAAATTTTCTGGATCATCAGCAATGTATTTAACGGATTTTTTAACAAACTTTCCATACAGTGGATGCTGAACTTTTCTCTCCACCTTAACAACGATACTTTTTTCCATTCTATCGCTTACGACAGAACCAGTTTTCGTTTTTTTTGATTTATTTATCTCACTCATATTTTTATTAATTCAAAGTTATAGGAAGCAGAATTGAAACAAATTAAATATTTAATATTTTAATTTAAAGAAGACTGTACTCGTAAGGTCTGAATTCGTGCAATATCCTTACGAAGAAGAGACAAACGTGAAGTGTTTTCGAGGGGTCTAATCTTATGTTGAAACGAAAGCTTAGACGTTTCTTCTCTTAGTTCAACTTCCTTTTTATTAAGTTCTTCCAAAGACATTTTTCTCAGATCCACAATTTTCATATCATATTTCTCCGGGAAACAACTTTTGTGGCAAAGGGTAACTTATTGCCAGCGAGAGTCAGGGCACGCATCGCTAATTCTTCATCTACACCAGAAATTTCAAAAATCATTTTTCCTGGGTGTATCTGGGCTACCCAATACTCTGGATTGCCTTTACCCTTACCCATACGAGTTTCAGCGGGTTTTTTCGTAATAGGTTTATCAGGAAAAACTCTAATCCAGACCTTTCCACCACGTTTTATTTTACGATTTACAGCAATACGTGCGGCTTCAATCTGTCGAGCACTCATCTTTCCACAATCCAGCGCTTTAAGACCATAATCTCCAAACGAAATTGATGATCCTCGAAAAGCGACCCCTGTCAAACGGCCCTTAAACACCTTTCTATGAAGGACTTTTTTAGGACTTAACATTTATATTACTCCATTAAATTTCGTTTAATTTCAATAAATGAAGCAATAATTCTTAGCCGATAGCCACTTCAGAATCACTTAACACTTCACCATTGAAAATCCAAACCTTAACACCAATAATCCCATAAGTAGTGTTCGCTTCTGAGAGGGCATAATCAATATCAGCTCTGAGTGTATGCAAAGGAACTCTTCCCTCTCTCATCCACTCACAACGCGACATTTCTGCGCCACCCAGGCGGCCAGAACAAGAAATCTTAATTCCCTTTACACCAAAGCGAAGAGCAGAGCTCACAGCCTTTTTCATAGCCCTTCTGAAAGCCACTCTTCGTACAAGTTGGCCAGCTACATTGTCTGCTATTAATTTAGCATCAGCTTCAGGCCTTCGAATTTCCTGAATATCAATTACAACAGTTCTATTTATCTGTTTTTCTAAATCTTTTTTTAATATTTCAATCTCAGCACCTTTCTTGCCTATAATAATACCGGGCCTGGCAGTGAAAAGTTTAACACGAACCTTTTCTCCAGTACGCTCGAGAATTACCTTGGAAAGACTGGCATGAGCAAGTCGTTTTTTAAAAAACTTTCTAATCTTTTGATCTTCTATAAGAAAATGAGAATAATTTTTATCTGCATACCAGATCGAATCCCAAGTTCGGGTTATATTAAGTCTCATTCCTAATGGATTAACTTTCTGCCCCAAAACAATCCTCCATTGATAAAACTAACTTTGACATCGTTAAAAAACTTCTGTTAATACCAATACCTGACAACAAAGTAAAGCTATTGTTCTTCTAAAATCACAGTAATATGACTTGTTCTTTTAATTATTCCAGTCGCTCTCCCTTGTGCCCTGGGCATTATTCGTTTCAGAGAAGGCCCGCCATCAATAAAAATTTTTTTAATATATAAATTATCTACATCAATTTTGTCGTTTTGGGTTGCATTAGCGATGGCTGAATCTAATACTTTTCGAATTATGTGAGCCCCTTTTTTGGGCATAAAAGTTAAAGTAGTTATCGCCTTATCAACATTCATACCCCTAACAACATCAGCTACAAGTCTTGCTTTTTGAGCTGAAATGCGTGTTCCTTTCGCTACTGCCCTTGCTTCCATAATAGTTACTCCCAATAAGTCTTCCCAAGAAGTTTATAAAAAATTATTTTTTACCCTTCTTGTCTGCAGTATGTCCGTAATACGTTCGAGTTGGCGAAAACTCACCTAACTTATGACCAACCATGTTATCCGATACAAAAACAGGTATAAATTTCTTTCCATTGTGGACTGCAAAAGTAAGTCCAACCATTTGAGGTATAATATCAGAACGTCGAGACCATGTTTTAATAACTTTTCGTGAAGTAGTCTCAATGGCTTTTTCAACCTTTTTCATTAAATGGTCATCTATAAATGGACCTTTTTTTACTGAACGCGCCATAATTCTCCTTCAACACTTAAGATCTCTTTTTAATAATAAATTTATCGGTGGACTTATTCGTTCTGGTTTTATACCCTTTAGTCGGATATCCCCAAGGAGTACAAGGATGACGCCCACCAGAACTTTTACCTTCACCACCACCCATAGGATGATCAACAGGGTTCATCGCAACGCCTCGTACCGACGGTCTAACCCCCAGCCAGCGACTTCGTCCAGCTTTACCCAACTTCTGACTTTCAAATTCTCTGTTACCGACCTGACCGATACAGGCACGACAAAGTTTATGGAATTTTCTCACCTCATTAGAGGGCAAACGAACCAGGACAAAATTCCCTTCCTTGGCCATTAACTGTGCGGAAGTTCCAGCACTCCTGACCATCTGTGCCCCCTTCCCTATCTTCATTTCTATATTATGAATAATAGTACCAAGAGGGATATTCATCATTGGCAAACAATTCCCAGGTTGGATATCAACATTGTCGCCAGCTATTATTTGATCTCCAACTCCAACTCCATCTGGGGCAAGGATATAGTTTTTCTCTCCATCTAAATAGCTTAACAGCGCTATATTAGCGGAGCGATTGGGATCATATTCAATGGAAATAACTTTAGCGTTAATGTTAACTTTGTTACGCTTAAAATCTATGATTCGGTATTTTCGCTTGTGGCCGCCACCAATATGCCTAGTCGTAATACGTCCGTAATTATTTCGACCACCACTTTTAGAGAGGCTGGAAAGGAGTGATTTCTCGGGGCCATTCTTAGACAACTCAGTATTCTGTATCGACACATGATGTCGCTTGCCAGCAGATGTCGGTTTATATGTTTTAATACTCATGATTTCCCAATCGCTCCATCAGATTTTTGGATAGATTTCATTTCATTCTTGAAAAGTTTTTCACTGCAGATTCCAAAATAATTAACAATTAATTACAATTCATCCGCAAAACTAATCTGGCCCTCAGACAAAGTCACATAAGCCTTCTTCCAATCATTTCTAAAGCCAGTAAAACGACCAACTCTTTTTTGCTTACCATGCATATTAGCAACCCGCACATTCTTAACTTTGACGGGAAACATTTTTTCCACAGCCTGTTTTATAGCAATTTTATTTGAATCAGGATTGACTTTAAAGATAACTTTCTTCTCTGTCTCCTGCAATAAAGCCGCCTTTTCAGTTAGACATGGACCTTTTAAGACGTTGTATATGTTTTTCATGCAATCACCCTTTTTTCAAGATCTTCAATGGCAGACTTCACTAATACTAATTTTTTGTGAAGAAGAATATCATAGACATTCACACCAGCTGTTGAGAGTACCTTGAAACCTTGCACGTTACGTGAAGATCTGTTGACATCCTCGTTGAGCTTTTCAGTAATAATAAGGCCATTCTCAATATCGAGAACTTTCATTACCTTTACAAATTCCTTGGTCTTTATGGCATCCAAGGTGAAATCATCAAGAATTATAAGATTTCCTTCTTGATGCCTAGCACTCATTGCCATCCCTAATGCCTGTTTTTTAACCTTACGATTCAGTTTAATACTAAAATCACGAGGCTTCGGACCAAAGGACACACCACCTCCTCGCCATACAGGTGAAGTATTACTTCCTGACCTGGCCCGCCCGGTACCTTTCTGACGCCATGGTTTTTTTCCACCACCACTCACTTCTATTCTGGTTTTGGTACATGCTGTCCCTGCCCTTCTTCCGGCAAGCTGCATTTTAACAACATCATGTAACAAATGCTCTTTAACAACAAGATCGAACACGCTATCACTGAGTTCAATCTCGCCGACTTTCTCATTCCTGACATTTAATACGCTTACAGTTGACATTATTATCTCCTTGTTCCAGATAAATTGCAGGATCAATTATTTACAGAAAATTTTTAAAAGACCCTGTTTTGCACCTGGAACTGGACCCTTCAACAAAAGTATATTTTCATGAGACCGTACATCTATGATGATTACGTTCTTAGTCATAACAGTGTCATTGCCCATCCGACCAGGCATTTTCTTACCTTTAACAACTCGTGCAGGCCATGCACTACATCCGATTGAACCTGGAGCTCGATGATGATGTGAGCCATGCCCTGCACACCCGCCACTAAAGCCATGTCTCTTCATAACCCCTTGAAATCCATGCCCCTTACTTTGCCCTTGGACATCGACAAGATCACCAACTTTAAAGAGTTCATCCAAACTGATTGTCTGACCCGCTTCGTAAGAGGAAGAATCTGTAACCCTGAATTCTTTTATGAAATAATAAGCTTCAGATCCCGATTTCTCAAAATGACCAGCAAGGGGCTTGGATACCCTGGATGCTTTTTTTTCAGCAAAGCCAACCTGAACAGCACTATATCCATCTTTAACTGGAGATTTAACCTGTAAAATTTTGCAAGGCCCGGCTTCGACCACAGTAACTGGAGTAGCGTTCCCCATTTCACTGTAAACCCTTGTCATCCCAATCTTCTTACCTAAAATACCCATTGTTTTTGGCATAATATTCTTCCGTTACATTCCTATTAAAGCGTATGCGACCATTAATGATGAACTTTTAAGGCAGCTTAATCTCAACATTAACACCTGCTGAGAGCTCAAGCTTCATCAGCATATCAATTGTCTGTTGTGTCGGTTCAAGGATATCCAGCAATCGCCGATGGGTTCTCATTTCAAATTGTTCTCTTGCTTTTTTGTTCACATGTGGAGACCGTAACACACAGTATTTATTGATGGACGTAGGCAAAGGAATTGGCCCAACCACAGCAGCACCTGTACGCCGAGCTGTTTCAACTATCTCCAATGTGGACTGATCAAGCAGCTTGTGATCATACGCTTTTAAGCGTATACGAATTTTATCGGTATGAATCATATCTAACCTAAATTATGCAATAATTTCACTAATAACGCCCGCACCCACGGTTCGTCCACCCTCTCGAATTGCAAACCGAAGACCAGTATCCATGGCTATCGGCGTAATCAGTTCCGCAACTACCGATACATTATCTCCTGGCATTACCATCTCGGTACCCTCAGGAAGCGTCACAATACCAGTCACATCTGTCGTTCGAAAATAAAACTGAGGACGATATCCGTTGAAAAATGGAGTATGACGTCCGCCCTCTTCCTTGCCAAGGATATAACACTCAGCCTTGAATTTGGTATGAGGTGTTATGGAACCCGGCTTCGACAAAACCTGACCACGCTCTATGTCTTCACGCTTTGTTCCACGAAGCAAGGCGCCTATATTATCACCCGCCTGACCCTCATCAAGGATCTTACGAAACATCTCAACGCCGGTTATCGTGGTCTTAACGGTATCACGAATACCGACAATGGCTACTTCATCACCCACGTGCACCACACCTCGCTCAATGCGACCCGTGGCCACTGTTCCACGCCCGGATATGGAAAAAACATCCTCGACCGGCATCAAAAAAGGCTGATCTATGTCACGCTTCGGCTGTGGTACATACGAATCAATGGCTTCCATTAATTCCCAGATACATTTTGCTGCCTCGGGATCTTCGGGATTCTCCAGGGCCTTTAATGCTGAACCATGAATAATCGGCACATCATCACCGGGGAAGTCATACTTATCGAGAAGTTCACGCAGCTCCATCTCAACCAGCTCAATGAGTTCCGGGTCATCCACCATGTCGCACTTATTCAAAAAGACCACTATGCAGGGGACTCCTACCTGACGAGCAAGAAGGATATGCTCACGAGTCTGAGGCATGGCTCCATCATTGGCACCCACCACAAGAATCGCTCCATCCATCTGAGCTGCTCCGGTAATCATGTTCTTGATATAGTCAGCATGGCCAGGACAATCAACGTGCGCATAATGACGGTTCACCGTCTCGTATTCCACATGGGCGGTAGCTATGGTTATACCACGCTCCTTCTCCTCGGGGGCCTTATCTATCTCACTGAAATCAGTGAACTTAGCCAGTCCTTTTGTGGATAATACACGAGTAATCGCAGCCGTCAAAGTCGTCTTACCGTGATCTATATGACCAACTGTTCCTACATTGACATGTGGTTTTTTCCGATCAAACTTTTCTTTTGCCATTGTCACACCTCAATATGATTAAACTTAAATTCCTCTAATTTTCTTAACTATACTTTCAGCTTTCAGAGCTGGTACCACATCAAACTGGGAGAAAATCATTGTGAAACTGGCACGTCCTTGAGTTATGGAACGCAAGGACGTTGAATAGCCGAACATTTCCACTAAAGGCACCTGCGCATGTAAGGTCTGCAACATGTTATTACTTTCTACGATGCCAATTTTTGCCCTTTTACTATTGAGGTCATTAATAACCTCACCCAGATACTGATCCGGGGTCGTCACTTCAACAGACATAATCGGTTCTAAAAGTAAGGGGTCCGCCTCAGACAAAACTCTCCGAACAGCCATGGACGCAGATATGCCAAATGCCATCTCAGTTGAGTCTTCTACATGATATGATCCGCCTATTAGCTTTACCTTGATATCAGTCAAAGGATAGCCAATAAGCGGGCCCGAATCCAGACTATCAACCACCCCTTTCTCAATGGCCGTCAAGTAAGTTGAGGGTATTTGATCTTCATTCACTTCATTCACAAACAAGAAACCTTTTCCCCTTGGAAGCGGTTCCACCTGCAACACAACATGCCCGTATTGACCCTTGGCACCTGTATGCTGGTCAAATTTCGCCTCAGCTTCTTGGATGATACTTATCGTTTCTTTGTAAGCAACCTGCGGTTTACCAATATTTGCAGAGGCCTTGAAATTATTTAACAAACGATCAATAATTATTTCCAGGTGCAACTCACCCATGCCAGATACTATGGTCTGTCCTGTATCCTTATTGACAGATATGGTAAAAGAAGGGTCTTCCAGGGCTAATTTTTGCAAAGATTCAGCAAGCTTCTTTTCATCAGCCTTGCTCTTAGCCTCTATGGCTACTCCAATAACCGGCTCAGGAAAATCCATACTATCAAGAACGATATTATCACCACTCTTGCATAAGGTATCACCAGTTGTTGTAAACTTAAGCCCAACCAAAGCTCCAATATCACCAGTGCCTATCTCTTTAACTTCTTCACGCTTATTGGCATGTATTTTAAGAAGCTTTGACACTTTCTCATGTCTTTTTTTAACTGAGTTATAAACTCTATCGCCAACTTTCAGCGTTCCAGAATAAATTCTCAGATAAGCGATATTATCAACGAAAGAATCACTCATTATCTTAAAGACTAAACCACAAAAAGAAGCATCATCACTTGCTTTTCGAGTAGCGACTTTACCCTCCTCATCGACACCCTCTACGGAGGGGACATCAAGAGGCGAGGGAAGATAACGGATAACGCCATCAAGTAAGGGTTGAATCCCTTTATTTTTAAAAGCACTACCACAAAGGACGGGAACCATGTCAAGATTCAGTGTTGCTTTCCTGAGTGCTGAATAAATCTCATCAGGTAACACTGGTTTATTTTCCAGGTATTTTCCCATGATCACCTCATCAAAGTCGGCCAACTTTTCGAGGAGAATCATATGTGCGGCCGTGAATTTTTGCTGATAAAGCTCAGGGATATCTACTTCCCTGACCTCCTGTCCCAATGAGGCATCATCAAATAAGATCATTTTTCCTTTAATAAGGTCAATAATCCCTTCAAAAGTGCTTTCACATCCAACAGGAATTTGTACTGCGACAGGGTTGGCACCAAGTCGCTCGGCAATCATTTTGAGACTACGATCAAAATCAGCCCCAACACGATCCATCTTATTGATAAAAGCAATCCTCGGAATGGAGTACTTATTTGCTTGACGCCACACCGTCTCAGTCTGAGATTCAACTCCGCCAACAGCACAAAAAACTGCTATGACTCCATCTAAAACCCTGAGACACCTTTCAACCTCAACGGTGAAGTCAACATGGCCAGGAGTATCAATAAGATTTATTTTATAATTATTCCAAAAACAGGTGGTAGCCGCTGAGGTAATTGTAATGCCCCGCTGCTGCTCCTGCTCCATCCAGTCCATAACAGCATTGCCATCATGAACTTCACCTAATTTATAAGATCTTCCCGTGTAAAAAAGAATTCGCTCAGTGGTGGTCGTCTTCCCAGCATCAATATGGGCCATAATGCCAATATTGCGAACGTTGCAAAGATCCTCATAAACTGCCATCATTTTCCCTTAACGAATCAAATCATGACAGTCAAACACTCCTGCGCCCTGAAGAATTCCCTCTTGAAAAACAATAAAATTACCATCGATAATGCGCAAAGGCCTTATTTGCTTCTGCCATACGATGCGTATCGTCACGTTTCTTGACTGCAGCCCCGCGGTTATTAAAGGCATCCATTAATTCAGCAGCAAGTTTTTCTGCCATTGATCTTCCCGATCGCGATTTAGCATAATTAATAATCCATCGCATTGCCAAGGCGTTTCTTCTGGACTGCCTTACTTCCATGGGTACCTGATATGTGGCACCACCAACACGTCTTGACTTGACCTCTACTTTAGGTCGAACCTTTTCCATGGCCTCTTCAAAAACTGTCAAAGGGTCGCTATCAACAATCTTTGTTGAAATAATGTCCATTGCGCCATAGAGCACATGCTGAGCAACGCTTTTTTTCCCACGCTCCATAATTCCATTGGTGAACTTGCTTATTAAAACAGAATTATAACGTGGATCTGGCTCAATCTCTCTTTTCTCAACTATTTTTCTACGTGGCATTTTTATCCCTCTTTGACTTACTAAAACAACAGCTCACAATTCGTATTATTTAGGTCTCTTCGCGCCATACTTAGAACGCCCTTGTCGCCTGTTTGCAACACCAAGCGTATCAAGGGTTCCGCGAACTATATGGTATCTGACACCAGGTAAATCTTTCACGCGACCTCCCCTGATGAGCACAACTGAATGCTCCTGAAGATTATGGCCAATTCCAGGAATATATGAGGTTACCTCAATCCCGTTGGTCAATCTCACCCTCGCGACTTTACGCAACGCAGAGTTCGGCTTTTTGGGAGTAGTTGTATAAACACGTACACACACGCCACGCTTTTGCGGAGATCCCTTTAACGCGGGAGTATTGGTTTTCTTGACTATTTTTTTTCTGCCCTGTCGAACGAGCTGGTTAATTGTAGGCATTCCTGTTACTGCTCCTGTTCGATTTTATGAATTAAATATTCCATACAAGTTAGATGGCATGCAAATTCTTGGGAAAATAAAGCACTCTCACTGAACACGAAAGAAGGTTATTTACCTCAAAGACCCAGATGTGTCAACAAAAAAGGATCCTTCAATCAATTATACCCTTATACATTCCCTCGCAATCCTGTGCCTGCGGAGATCAACCTTCCCATAATAACATTCTCTTTTAAACCGGCGAGATCATCAATCTTGCCTGCCATCGCCGCATTCGTCAGCACCTTTGTGGTTTCCTGGAATGATGCTGCCGAAATAAAGCTTTCAGTGGACAATGATGCCTTGGTGACGCCCAAAAGCATTGGCTCGGCCACAGCGGGCATCTTTCCCTCTGCGAAAAGTCGCTCTCTTTCCTCTTCAAACTTCCACCATTCTACCTGCTCGCCAATCATAAAGCGTGAATCACCGGAACTGGTAATCTGCACTCTCTTCAACATTTGACGAACAATTACTTCGATATGTTTATCATTTATCTTAACACCTTGCAGTCGATATACTTCCTGAACTTCATTAACCAGGAATTTTGCAAGTTCCTTTACCCCGAGAACCTTCAAAATATCATTGGGAAGTACAACTCCTTCCATTAAGGGTTCGCCGGCCTGAACATAATCCCCTTCATGAACGATGGTATGTTTAGCCTTGGGAACAAGATATTCTTCTGCCTGGCCATATTCAGGAGTTACAATAACACGCCGCTTTCCCTTCAGTTCCTTGCCAAAGCTGACCCGTCCGTCAATCTGAGCTATAATGGCGGGGTCTTTCGATTTACGAACCTCAAATAATTCAGCCACGCGAGGCAGACCACCGGTAATATCCTTGGTCTTGGATGATTCTCGCGGGATTTTACCAACTATGGCCCCAGGTTCAATAACTGCACCTTCGTCAACGGAAATAAAGGAGCCGACAGGTAAGCTGTATCTGGCAAAGGATTCCGAGTTTGGAAGCTTCAGGGTTTTTCCCTTATCATTTTTCACGCTAACTCGTGGATTCAGTTGGGCCGTAGCAGTGGAATGTACAATGACCTTACTGGTCTTGCCGGTTACCCCGTCCAGTTTCTCCTGCATGGTCACGCCTTCTATAACGTCACCATATTTAATGATACCGCCCACCTCGCTTACAATGGGAATGGTATATGCGTCCCATTTGGCAAGGATCATCCCTGCGGCAGCGATCTCAGCTTCCTTTACAAAGATCTGGGCACCATAATTCACTTTATAGCGTTCTCGATCTCGATCATGTTCATCTCTGATCGTGATTTCAGCATTCCTGTTCATAACAATCTTTACCCCCAGATTGTTCTCAACATAATGCATATTTTTAAATACCACCTTTCCGCCGCGTTGCGTCTGTACTTCCGCCTGTTCAACGGCTCTGCTGGCTGTACCGCCAATATGAAAGGTACGCATGGTCAACTGAGTTCCAGGCTCTCCAATGGACTGAGCAGCTATAATTCCCACCGCTTCACCAATGTTTACCATATGGCCCCGTCCAAGATCGCGGCCATAGCAAGCCGCACAGACTCCACGACGAGTACGGCAGGTAAGTACAGAGCGAATGTGAACCCGATCAATCCCTGCTTCATGAATCAGACTCACTTTAGCCTCAGTAATCTCTTCACCTTCAGCCACAATCAACTCACCACTGTATGGATCCGTGACCGCCTCCAGCGCTACCCGTCCTAAAATACGATCACCCAAGGGAACAATGACTTCGCCACCATCCATCAATGGTTCAGCAATGATACCATCAAGGGTTTTGCAATCAGCTTCCACGATGGTCGCGTCTTGAGCCACATCCACGAGTCTTCTGGTGAGGTACCCGGAATTAGCCGTTTTCAGTGCCGTGTCAGCCAGTCCCTTCCGTGCACCATGGGTGGAAATAAAATATTCCAGGACACCAAGTCCTTCACGGAAATTAGCCTTGATAGGTGTTTCAATAATTGCACCGGAGGGCTTGGCCATCAAACCGCGCATACCGGCAAGCTGCCTGATCTGGTCGCGAGAACCCCTGGCTCCAGAGTCAGCCATGATAAAAATAGAATTAAAACTTGGCGTCTCTATCAGGTTGTTCTCACGATCACGAACATAATCTACCTTAATCCCATCCATCATCTTGTTGGCCACATCTTCACTCACCTTGGACCAGATATCAACGACCTTATTATATTTTTCACCAGAGGTGATCAAGCCGTCCGCATACTGCTGGCCAACGTCCATCACATCCTTTTCGGCCTGTTCAATCAAATCTTCCTTGCTGGTTGGGATCTTCATATCATTAATGCAAATGGAAATCCCGGCCCGGGTAGCATATTCATATCCAATGTCTTTTAAACGATCTGCCAAGATAACCGTTTCTTTGATACCGCCGTGCCTATAGGTAAAATCGATAAGCTGAGCCAGGGCTTTTTTGCTCATCACCTTGTTAATTTCGACAAAGGGAACTGAAGCCGGCAGGAGTCCACCCAGCAGAATCCGCCCCATGGTGGTATCAACCATCTGACCATCCATTCGGACCTTGATTTTGGCCTGCAGATGGACAGCCTTATAGTCATAGGCTATTTTAGCCTCAGCGGGACTTGAAAAAATCTTCCCTTCGCCCGTAGAATTTATTCGTTCCCTACTCATATAATAGAGGCCGAGAACAATATCCTGAGAAGGGATAATAACGGGCTCACCATTTGCCGGCGAGAGGATGTTGTTCGAGGACATCATTAAAACACGAGCCTCAACCTGCGCCTCAACGGAGAGTGGCACATGAACAGCCATCTGGTCGCCATCAAAGTCGGCGTTGAAGGCTGCACAAACCAGGGGATGCAGCTGAATCGCCTTTCCCTCGATAAGCAGCGCCTCAAAGGCCTGCATGCCAAGACGATGGAGTGTTGGCGCTCTGTTAAGAATTACCGGATACTCAGTAACGACCTCTTCCAGAACATCCCATACTTCCTTGCCTCCTTTTTCCACCATTTTCCTTGCACTCTTGATGGTGGTAACGTACCCCTTCGATTCAAGCTTATTATAAATAAATGGCTTAAAGAGCTCCAATGCCATTTTTTTAGGAATACCGCATTGATGAAGACGAAGATGAGGACCCACCACAATCACGGAACGGCCGGAATAATCAACCCGTTTTCCCAGTAAATTCTGACGGAATCGACCTTGTTTCCCCTTGAGCATATCAGACAGGGATTTCAAAGGCCGTTTGTTCGCTCCGGTTATAACCCGCCCCCGACGCCCATTATCAAAAAGGACATCGACAGCTTCCTGCAACATGCGTTTTTCATTGCGAATAATAATATCAGGAGCATCCAATTCAAGAAGTCGCTTTAAACGGTTGTTCCGGTTAATAACCCGTCGATACAAGTCATTCAGATCTGAAGTGGCAAAACGGCCACCCTCCAAAGGAACAAGGGGTCGCAGATCTGGCGGCAATACCGGGATAACCTCAAGGACCATCCACTCCGGCTTGTTCCCAGAATCACGAAAGGCCTCGATAACATACAGACGCTTATACAACTTCTGTCTTTTTGTCTTGGAACTGGTGGCGGCCATCTCTTCTCGCAACTGGGCTGACAAGGCAACCAGATCTTGCTTGGCAAGCAGTTCTCGAATGGCTTCAGCGCCAATGGAAACGTGAAATTGTCCTGGAAATGACGTTTTATACTCTCGATACTTCTCTTCTGTAAGCAAGCTCCCCACAGGAATTGACTCTTCCTTTGACTCAACCACCGCATATTGTTCAAAATAAAGAATCTTTTCGAGCTGTTTCAGGGTCAAATCCAACACCGCCCCAATTTTACTGGGAAGGCTCTTGAGAAACCAGATATGGGCCACGGGAGCAGCGAGTTTAATGTGGCCAAGTCGTTCACGACGAACTTTCGACTGAATAACTTCAACTCCACATTTTTCGCAGACAACCCCTCGGTGTTTCATGCGTTTATATTTCCCGCAATTACACTCAAAATCCTTAACCGGTCCAAAAATCTTGGCACAGAAAAGACCATCCCTTTCGGGCTTAAAGGTTCTATAATTTATGGTTTCCGGCTTTTTGACTTCACCGTGACTCCAGTCCATTATCTTTTCAGGCGAGGCTAGAGTTATTTTAACTTTCTTAAATTTAACAGGAGCTTTCGGCTTTTGAAAAAAATTGAATAGTTCTTCCACGAGATTACATCTCCCTCAGTTTATAGAGCAAAAAAATTTCAAGTATGAATTGGTTTCAGATGAATTCAAGTCCTTCAACTTAGCACCCTTTATTCTTGCAATAATTCCATATCCAGACAAAGACCTTGCAGCTCTTTCACAAGAACATTGAACGATTCGGGAAGGCCAGTCGTAAGAAAATTATTCCCCTTCACAATTCGTTCGTACATGGTAGTTCGTCCTTCAACATCATCAGACTTGGCAGTCAAAAATTCCTTCAGCGTATATGCAGCGCCATATGCTTCCATGGCCCAGACCTCCATCTCACCCAGACGCTGTCCACCAAATTGGGCCTTACCACCCAGCGGTTGTTGAGTTACAAGGGAATAGGGGCCGGTGGATCTGGCATGAATCTTGTTATCAACCAGATGATGCAGCTTCAACATGTACATCACCCCGACAGTCACCTGATTTTCAAACGGCTCACCGGTCAATCCATCATAAAGTTGACTCTGACCCACCTCATCGACTCCAGCTTCAACCAGTAGCCGACGAATCTGCGCCTCGTCCGCTCCATCAAAGACAGGACTTGCCATATGGAGTCCCCGGTGATGTTTCCGAGCCCAGTCGAAAAGCTCAAGATCTGTTTGAGTCCCAATGATTGTGGCACACTCTTCTGGAGAATAAATTGCCTTTAATTTCTTTTTTAACGCCTCAACTTCATGCTGGATGGCCAACTGGTTAATCTGCTGACCAAGTTTTTTAGCGGCAAAGCCGAGATGTACCTCAAGGACCTGCCCAACATTCATTCGAGAAGGAACACCAAGGGGATTCAAGACAATATCAACAGTGGTGCCATCAGCAAAAAACGGCATATCCTCTTCAGGTAAAAGGCGTGAAACAACGCCCTTATTTCCATGCCGTCCAGCCATTTTATCTCCCACAGAAAGCTTTCGCTTGGTGGCCACATAGACCTTCACCATCTTGACCACTCCGGGGGGAAGATCATCCCCTTTTTTCATCCGGTCAATAATTCCATCGTAGCGTTTTGTGATGAGTGCGGCCTGTTTGTCATATCGAAGATATGCCTGATCAATCTGCTCCTGATGTTTGGCTTTCTCCGAGAATTCTAAGGTGCGCAGCCCATGAAAACCTATAAGTTCCGCAAGATCGGCACTAATTTTTTTCCCTAATTTAACAACAATATTTCCCTGTTTGTCTGCCACATCACTTTTAACAGTCCTTCCGTCGATAATCTCACCAATTTCACGACAAACGCCTCGTTTCAAACTGGTCAACTCATCAAACTTGTCTTGGGTCAGGCGCTCAATTTCGAGATCTTCAATCATTAAAGAGCGCTCATCCTTGTCCACTCCTCTCCGAGAGAATACCTTGGCATCTATAACCACCCCCTCAATCCCAGGCGGAACACGGAGAGATGAATCTTTCACATCCTGAGCCTTTTCCCCAAAAATGGCCCGCAACAATTTTTCTTCTGGAGAGAGCATGGTCTCACCTTTCGGCGTTACCTTGCCCACAAGGGTATCTCCAGCCTTAATCTCAGCGCCAATGCGAACGATGCCTGAATCGTCGAGATTTCTCAGGGTATCTTCACTCACATTGGGAATATCTCGGGTTATTTCTTCCTTGCCCAGTTTCGTGTCTCGGGCCATGGTCTCGAAGACTTCAATGTGAACTGAAGTAAACGTATCCTCCTTCAGCAGCCTTTCATTCACCAGAATTGAATCCTCAAAATTAAATCCACGCCAGGGCATAAAGGCAATGGTGACATTTTTTCCAAGAGCCAATTCACCCTTTTCGCAGGAAGGACCATCAGCAAGAACAGTGCCTTGAACAACTCGCTCACCCGGAAGGACCAGCGGACTCTGGGTAAAACAAGTATTCTGATTCGATTTTTTATACTTACTGAGCCGATAGACCGCCACTCCAGTGTCATACCCATCAACACCTGGCCGGTTATATCGGACAACGATTCGGTTTGAATCGACTTCTTCAACAATCCCGTCATCGGCAGCCAGAAGACATGCGCCTGAGTCGCGCGCAACATACCTCTCCATTCCAGTGCCCACCAGCGGAGCTGAAGTTATCATCAACGGCACCGCCTGACGTTGCATATTCGATCCCATAAGGGCTCGGTTGGCATCATCATTCTCGAGAAATGGAATCAATGACGCCGCCACACTCACCAACTGATTGGGCGCAATGTCAATATAACTAATCTGATCTGAAGCAACCGTCAGAACCTCTCCTTCTTCCCTGGCGATGAGAAAATCAGGTTTAATTTTGCCCGATTTGTCAACCAAGGTGGCAGCAGGAGCAATTCTCTGATTCTGTTCCTGAAGGGCGCTCAAATACTTGACCTCGTCAAGAACTATTCTGTCTGCCACCTTCCGATAAGGAGTCTCAATAAACCCATAGGGATTAACCTGGGCATACGTTGCAAGTGATACTATCAATCCGATGTTTGGTCCTTCAGGGGTCTCCACCGGACATATCCGACCGTAATGGGTGGGATGAACGTCACGAACTTCAAAGCCGGCTCTCTCGCGAGAAAGCCCACCAGGTCCCAAGGCGCTGAGACGCCGCTTATGGGTAACTTCAGAGAGCGGATTGGTCTGATCCATAAATTGAGACAGTTGGCTGGTGCCGAAAAATTCCTTAATCGCAGCCGAGATTGGTTTAGGATTCACCAGATCATGGGGCATAAGAGTCTCAATTTCCTGGAGAGTCATACGCTCCTTAATGGCTCGTTCCATCCGAACCAGACCCATACGGTACTGATTTTCTATGAGTTCTCCAACGGTGCGAACTCGCCGGTTACCGAGATGATCTATATCATCAACGGTTCCCTGACTGTCTTTTAAACGAACCAGATATTTGACAGACTCGACAATATCTTCACGAGTCAAAGCCTTATGATTGATATCAGTGGTCAGGCCAAGCCGGGCATTAATCTTATATCTGCCAACTTCTGAGAGATCGTAGAGATCAAGGTTAAAAAAGAGATTCTCAAAAAAAGTTTCTGCAATCTCTTTCGTTGGTGGACTTGAAGGACGTAACCTGCGATAGATCTCAAGAAGAGCCTCGTCAGAACTCGCTACCTTGTCTAAAGCTAACGTCTTTCTGAAGGCATCTGAATAATGCACACCATCAATAAACAGAACTTCAAATTCGGTAAGCCCACTGTCCGAGAGGGTCTGTAACAGCGATTCAGTCAATTCACTGTTACACAGGGCAATGATTTCACCGGTGCCAGGATGAACAAGATCGTTGACAAGATACCGACCGAGGAGTTCTTCACGAGAAATTTTTAAGGAATCTATGGATGCGGCTTTAATTTTCTTACAAAGGGCATGACTTATCTTATGCCCTTTCTTTGCCAGCAATTCACCGTCTTTGGGATTTTCAAGATCAAACTCAAGCCTGTGACCTTGAAACGTTTCAGGGGTAAATGAAATAGAGTATTCATTCCCGTGGGAATGAACCGTATTGGTGAGATAAAAAATCTTTAAAAGCTCGGTGGATGAATAGCCGATGGCCTTCAACAATGTCGTGACAGGAAATTTACGTCTCCGATCAATGCGAACAAAAAGAATATCTTTAATATCAAACTCAAGATCGATCCATGATCCTCTGATCGGAATAATCCTCGCAGAATATAAGAGTTTGCCACTGGAATGACTTTTACCATTATCATGGGTAAAGAATAGACCAGGAGAACGCTGTAACTGAGAAACAATAACCCTTTCCGTGCCATTAACAACGAAAACACCATCTCCAGTCATCAATGGAAGGCTTCCAAGAAAAACCTCCTGCTCTTTAATATCTCGTATTGTCTGGACACCTGTCACCGTATCGATATCAAAGGTAATAAGCCGTACAGTTATTTTAAGAGGAAGTTCATAGGTCATGCCGCGCTGTAAACATTCGTCAATGGTGTACTTGGGCTCACCAAAATTATAACGAACAAATTCAAGGGAACAGAATCCATTAAAGTCGTTGATGGGGAAAATATTCTTAAATATTCCCTGCAGACCAAATTCTTCACGAACATCAGCTGCGATATCCTTCTGAAGAAATTTTTCATACGATATGCGCTGCATGGATATAAGATGCGGCGGCTCCATGACAGACGACGCCGTGGCAAAATTTTTTCTCACACGTTCCATAGTTGTCCTCGAGGTTGCCTTGAAAACGTTATTTAAAATCACAGACTGGCTGAGACAAAGAGTATTACGATATACAAGACCCTTTTAATACTATAAAAAAGATTCTGTAAGTATACAAAGAGATAACAAGAATATTATTTGAAAATTGAATGGAAATCAGGAAGCTTCCCCAATAAAAAGACAGCCCAGCTCATTGGATAAAAAAGATACTTCTTTCAATTAAGCTCTGGGAGAAATAGAAAAACAATCAATACTAAAAAATATCATCCAAAGAAAAGAATGATTTTCAAAAATGTGAAAAAGCAACACGCTACAAGCCTGAAGGCGTAACGTGTTGCTTCATTACAAGTTGCCTTGCAATCACAGTTTTAACTCATCGAGAACAAACCTACTTTACGGTCACAACACCACCGACAGCCTCAATCTTAGCTTTAATATCAGCAGCCTCATCTTTTGAAACAGCTTCTTTCAATGTCTGCGGTGTCCCTTCAACTAAATCCTTGGCTTCTTTCAATCCAAGTCCAGTGATAGCACGAACTTCCTTAATTACTTTAATTTTTTGATCACCGGCGCCAGTGAGCACAACATCAAATTCAGTCTTTTCTTCAGCAGGCGCGGCAACCGCTGAAGGAGCACCAGCTGCAGCGACAGCCACGGGAGCTGCCGCTGAAACACCAAATTTTTCTTCAAGTTCCTTGATCATTGCAGAAAGTTCAAGAACGGACATATTAGCAATAAATTCAATTACATCTTCTTTAGAAACAGCCATTATAAATACCTCGTGTAGTTTAATTAATTTATTGAATGATATTTTTTTTAAAAAGTACCAGGACGCAATAATGAAAAACTAGTTGTCAATCTGCTCTTTTTGCTTTTCAATAGCTCGCAGACCATAGAGAAAAGTCCGAGGAACTGCGGACAATACCTGAACCAAACCAGTTGGAACACCATTCAGAACGGAAAGGAGTTGACCAAGCAAAACTTCTTTGGTCGGAAGTTTTGAAAGTACAATCAGGTCGTCAAGGGTTAACTTATCGCCCTCAAGAGTGGCACAACGAATTTTAAATTTGGCATGACCATCAGCAAACCTTGTAAGAGCCTTAGCTGGCAGAATAGGATCGTCGTAGGCCATTACCACAGCTGACGTACCGGAAAACTCATTGACGAGCAGTTCACTGGTTGTGTTTGTAACAGCTCTTTTTAAAAGAGTATTTTTAGCAACTCGTATTTCAGAATCACATTTACGCAACTCACCGCGTAGTTCCTGTAACTCTAAAACGGTTAATCCACAATAGTCTGCTACCACAGTAAATTTGGCACGGTTGAAAGACTCATTCAACTCAGAAACTACTGTTGATTTTTCATCACGATTCAAAGTATTCCTCCTTTGCTCGTTTGGGGTTAGTAATTAATCAAAAACAGCTTTTACTAAGCAATTCATCAATTGTAGTATCTCGTTGCACATTAAAAAATGACACAAATTAGAGAGCGACAAAACAAATACAATTGAGAAACAACCCATGAAGTCTCGGCAGGATATGAATAATCACAATTAAACAATCTGTACCTGCTGTCTTTGACCGTAAACCTTGCAACACTTCACAAGGACATTAAACTTATTTTATAATTGCCCTTACATCAATGGGATCAACTTTAAAGCCCGCGCCTATAGTTGAAGAAACAGAAATTGATTTAAGATAGATCCCTTTGCTGGAAGAAGGCTTTAATTGGATAATTTTTTCTAAAAAGGCTTTGGCATTATCAAAAAGCTTGCCTTCACCAAATGATATTTTACCAAGACCAGCATGAACGATTCCTGCCTTATCGACCCTAAAGTCTACCTTGCCGCTCTTAATTTCTTTTACTATATTGGCAACATCAAAAGTAACTGTCCCAAGCTTAGCATTAGGCATGAGATTTCTGGGGCCTAGCACGCGCCCGATCTTACCGACGGTTCCCATCATATCAGGTGTTGCAACGGTTTTATCAAACTCGAGCCAGCCTCCCTGAATTTTGGCAACCAACTCATCAGCGCCGACAAAATCCGCACCTGCCTCCCTGGCCTCAGCTTCCTTTTCACCTTTGGCAAAAACAAGTACACGAGTAACTTTCCCTGTGCCATGGGGCAACACCACAGAAGATCGCACCATTTGATCAGCGTGCCTTGGATCAACTCCTAATTTAATTGCAATATCAAATGTCTCATCAAATTTTGCATAGCTACTCACAAGTACATTCTTAATTGCATCACCCAATGTCATTAAAATGGAGCGATCCAACCCATCAACTTTATTTCTATACTGCTTTCCATGTTTCGGCATTTTTTTGGCCTCCTACTTTTAAGCAATCACTCAATACTGGAAATTTCTTAAAGAGTAGTAAAATTAATAAGTAAAAAAATTATCCTATAATTGTAATCCCAATACTACGGGCCGTTCCAGATATAATGCGCATAGCCTTGTCAATATCATACGCATTCAGATCAGGCAGCTTTATCTCAGCAATTTCGCGGATTTGATCTTTGGTGATTTCAGCTACACGATCAATCTTAGGGTTATTTGAGCCTTTTTTAAGTCCAACTGCTTTTAACAACAAAATAGAGGCAGGCGGGGTCTTCGTAATGTATGTGAAAGATCTATCCTGGAAGACAGTAATAACCACAGGCACAACGGTATCACCCATGGACTGTGTTTTGGCATTAAAATCTTTACAGAATTCCATTATATTGACACCATGCTGTCCCAAGGCTGGGCCGATAGGTGGTGAAGGATTCGCCTTGCCAGCTGCAACCTGTAACTTTATATATGCCGTAATTTTCTTGGCCATACTTTACTCCTCACTCAAATCTATAAAAAAATTACACAACAAATAGGTACTGTTGCGTCTCCATGCTTTTAATACAAGAAACGTTCTTGGATACTTAAAATAGCTAAAAGCTAAAAAGAAATACTTCTTTCTAACTATTTGATACTTGCATATATTCTAACTCGACGGGTGTTTCTCTACCAAAAATGGAAACCATAACTTTAACTCTTCCTTTTTCAGGAAACACTTCGTCAACAACACCTTGAAAATTAGCAAAAGGGCCATCGACAACCCTTACAATCTCTCCTATCTCAAAAATAACTTTCGGTCGTGGAGATTCTGACCCATCATGAATACGACTGATAATTTTCTCAGCATCTTCATCTGGAAGAGGTAAAGGATTCTCATCATTTCCAACGAACCCTACAACCCTGGGCATATTTTCATGGACGGTGTGCCAGGTCAAATCATTTAATTCCATTGAAATAAGAATATATCCTGGAAAAAATTTCCGAGACGAGGTTTTTCTTACACCCTTAACCATCTCAACTACTTGTTCCCTGGGAATCAAAATATCCCCAAAACTATCTTCCAGGGCTCCGTTTTTGATTCTCTCTTCAAGGGTTAACTTGACCTTATCTTCAAACCCTGAATGAACTTGCAGGATATACCAATTCTTTGCCATGAATATACTTTTAATCTATTAAGGGTTAGGACTTTACAATTAAAATGTGACTTAAATGACAAAATTTACCCGGAATAAAAATATCGTTTAGCCATTAAAATCAAGCTGTTGCTCAGTTGAACGGAAGGTTGAACAGAGTGTTAATGTATAAATATTCTGAGATTATCTTCCATGGATCTGGTTTCAATTTAAAAATGAAGAAATCAATTTCCCGAGCAGAAAGTCAACTGTCCCAAGATATATTGAAACCATGGTCGACAAAATAATAACTACAGCGGTAAGACTCATCGTAATTTTTTTCTCAGGCCAAACTATTTTCGATGCTTCAACTTTTACTTCATGAATAAATTTTTTAATATTCTGAAGAGAAAAACTTGTAGTTTGATCGATTATCGCCTTAGGGTCTTTAACGGATTTGGATTTGTTGATTAAAGTCATAAAGTTAGCCCAATGTTTCAGCGATATTTTTATAAATTAACACGTTCAAGCTTAAATGGCAGGCCAGGAGGGACTCGAACCCCCAACATCCGGATTTGGAGTCCGGCGCTCTACCATTAGAGCTACTGGCCTACAACTTTACAGAATAATGACTACTTCGTCTCTTTATGTGGGGTATGAACCCTACAGAAGGCACAATACTTCTTCAGCTCAAGCTTATTTGGTGTACTTTTCTTATTCTTGGTAGTCGTGTAGTTCCGGCGCTTACACGTTCCACAGGCAAGTGTAATAATGTCTCTCATACTGTTCCCATCCAATCGTAAAAAGGAGCTTACCCTGACGGACAAGATCCATATTTTTAACAACTATGCAATAATTTCACTAATAACGCCCGCACCCACGGTTCGTCCACCCTCTCGAATTGCAAACCGAAGACCAGTATCCATGGCTATCGGCGTAATCAGTTCCGCAACTACCGATACATTATCTCCTGGCATTACCATCTCGGTACCCTCAGGAAGCGTCACAATACCAGTCACATCTGTCGTTCGAAAATAAAACTGAGGACGATATCCGTTGAAAAATGGAGTATGACGTCCGCCCTCTTCCTTGCCAAGGATATAACACTCAGCCTTGAATTTGGTATGAGGTGTTATGGAACCCGGCTTCGACAAAACCTGACCACGCTCTATGTCTTCACGCTTTGTTCCACGAAGCAAGGCGCCTATATTATCACCCGCCTGACCCTCATCAAGGATCTTACGAAACATCTCAACGCCGGTTATCGTGGTCTTAACGGTATCACGAATACCGACAATGGCTACTTCATCACCCACGTGCACCACACCTCGCTCAATGCGACCCGTGGCCACTGTTCCACGCCCGGATATGGAAAAAACATCCTCGACCGGCATCAAAAAAGGCTGATCTATGTCACGCTTCGGCTGTGGTACATACGAATCAATGGCTTCCATTAATTCCCAGATACATTTTGCTGCCTCGGGATCTTCGGGATTCTCCAGGGCCTTTAATGCTGAACCATGAATAATCGGCACATCATCACCGGGGAAGTCATACTTATCGAGAAGTTCACGCAGCTCCATCTCAACCAGCTCAATGAGTTCCGGGTCATCCACCATGTCGCACTTATTCAAAAAGACCACTATGCAGGGGACTCCTACCTGACGAGCAAGAAGGATATGCTCACGAGTCTGAGGCATGGCTCCATCATTGGCACCCACCACAAGAATCGCTCCATCCATCTGAGCTGCTCCGGTAATCATGTTCTTGATATAGTCAGCATGGCCAGGACAATCAACGTGCGCATAATGACGGTTCACCGTCTCGTATTCCACATGGGCGGTAGCTATGGTTATACCACGCTCCTTCTCCTCGGGGGCCTTATCTATCTCACTGAAATCAGTGAACTTAGCCAGTCCTTTTGTGGATAATACACGAGTAATCGCAGCCGTCAAAGTCGTCTTACCGTGATCTATATGACCAACTGTTCCTACATTGACATGTGGTTTTTTCCGATCAAACTTTTCTTTTGCCATTGTCGTCGTCTCCCTGACCGTAACTGGTTAAAATAACAAAATACTGGAGCCCACAACCAGAGTCGAACTGGTGACCTCATCCTTACCAAGGATGCGCTCTACCAACTGAGCTATGTGGGCGTTCGAACCAAAATAATGGAGCGGGAAACGAGACTCGAACTCGCAACCCTCAGCTTGGAAGGCTGATGCTCTACCAATTGAGCTATTCCCGCTGAGCACTGGAAATAAATATTTACAAACTATGGTGGAGGGGGGAGGATTCGAACCTCCGAAGGCGCTGCCGACAGATTTACAGTCTGTTCCCTTTAGCCACTCGGGAACCCCTCCATGAACAACAAACATTTTGAAAATCAACTTATCAGAAGATAAAAAAAGTCCGTAAACAACTTATTTCACTTATCTTCCGACATATAAAAAGGTTCTTCATGCAGCTGGAGCTGGCGATGGGATTTGAACCCGCAACCTGCTGATTACAAATCAGCTGCTCTGCCAATTGAGCTACGCCAGCATTTACAAGGAGGATTAATATAGCTCTTTATATTTTAGAAAGCAATCATTTTTTAACTCGCGCGACGGTCATCGTATGGTTGGAATCAGTACCGTAAGGTTTCTAAAAAAAAAGGTTATGCCGTTTAAGGCATAACCTTTTTTGTATAAACAACAACTCCACTTAATTCTTGCTAG
>JACDZJ010000104.1_pt1 | contig 38824 bp, 35 predicted proteins | sample 7365721 | NCBI WGS metagenome assembly JACDZJ01 (sample SAMN15143480, study PRJNA637477) | pond metagenome | biome: freshwater wetland ecosystem [ENVO:00000243]; feature: pond [ENVO:00000033]; material: pond water [ENVO:00002228]; isolation source: pond water containing pink berries ... | reverse complement strand
GCCAAATTGCTTGCGGGCGTGGAACCGGACACGTAATGGCAACTTTAAAGGGCTGCTGGTGACTCTAGACCTGGAGGGAAAGCGCGCACTGGTCGTCGGTTGTGGGTTTGGTGAGGACGCACTCCGCCTCGCGAAATTAGGTGCCGATGTTTATGCGTTCGATCTTAGTCCGGATTCTGTATCCATCGCCAGCGCTTTGGCTGAACGAGAAGGTTTGAATATCGTATTTGCAGTCATGCCCGCGGAGACGATGACGTATGACAATGATTTCTTCGATGTTGTGATTGCGAGGGATATCCTTCACCATGTCGATATTCCTCGTACGATAAAGGAGATCTCCCGGGTCTCAAAGTGTGATGCACTATTTCTGGTAAATGAAATATATTCTCACTCGTTCACTGATAAAACTGGATATCCAGGAAATAGTCAAACCGCTAAAAGAGATTGCGTTCATAAAATACTTTAACTTTCTTGTTACGAGGATCATTCCTGATCGGTATGACTCTTTGGCAAAGATCGACCGTATACTTTTGATTATATTGAGACCAGTTGCTCATTTGGTTGCCGGACGCGTGTTGTTTTCCGGGCATATTGAAAAATCAGCGATTGCTGATTAGTCGCCATTGTCGGAGCGGATCATGGTCAGTGTCGCTAGCGCTTCAACAACGCCAGGGTACTCATCCATTGCTCGGCAAAGAAGACGCGCAGAATGGTGAGATAGATCATCAGCCCGGCGCCGACCTCGACAACGAGCCGGACCGGTGCCGGCTCAGCGGCAACCAGCAGTTTGACGCCTAGGACCCCGACGGCCATGCCGACCACGCCGAGCACCGCCGGACGCAAGCCGCGGGCGATGCGGTGAAATGACGTATTGATCGCTTGTTTACCCAACCGGATCGTGACGATGGTGACGATGGGCTCGGCAATCAGCACGGCCAGCACCAAGCCGATGACCCCACCATTGGCTCCGATGAGAATCAGGGTGAAGAGCAGAACCCAACCGACCAGGGCCGATCGTAACACCAGACCGGGGTACCCGATGCCGCCCAGCACCTGCCAGATGAGTATCGTGAGTCCCCTGAACGGCACGCTCAGCGACAACAGCGTCAGCGGCACGATGGCTGGTGCCCATGACTCGCCGAACAGCGTCAACACGAATGCCTCGCCGACGCAAGCCAATCCGATCATGATCGGCAGCAGGGCCAGCGCGGCGATGCCGATTGCTTTCTCCAGGTAATGCGCGACCGCCGCGTGCTGGCCCTGAAACTTCGCGAACGCGGGGAAAATGATTGGGTTGATGATGGCCGAGATCTTGGCCAGCGGCAACAGCGCAAATTGCATCGAGACGACAAACAGGCCCATCGCTTGAGGCCCGAGCCGAGGCCCGGCGATCAGGACCGGAAGCAGGTTGGCAGTGATGCTGACCGCGCTGGCCAGTGCCATGGTCCCGCCGAAAGCGATCATCCCGCGCACCGGGTGGAAGCGCAATGACGGCACCACGAACCAGGGCTGCATGACCATCAGGATGACGGCCAGGAGCACGCGATGGGTCAGGACGCCGATGATCAGCGCCCAGACTCCGGCACCATAGACGGCGAGCAGCAAGGTCGTCATGGCGGACGCGATGCCGGCGGCCAGTTCGGCGAACGCCTTGCGCTTGAATTTGAGTTCGCGGTCGAGCAAGGCGTCCGGAATCACCCGGAAGGGAAACAGCAGAAAAACGAATGCCAGCACCTGCGCCAGGGGTTCGAGACGGGGTTCTTTGAAATAGTCGGCGATCAGTGGGCTGCCGAAAAAGTAGGCGAGAAACAGCAGCCCGTTGACGAGCAGCAGCCAGCCAAACGCACTGCGCACCGCGTCCCGCCCCAGCGTCTTGGTGTGCACCAACGCTCGTTCCAGACCAAAGGTGCTGAGCAAAAAAAGAAACTCCAAGGGCGTTTCCAGCATGGCGTTGAGGCCGTAATCGCTGGTGCTGATGAAACGCACAACGACGATGGTGGCAATCCAACTGATGGCCTGAGCGACCATGCGCAGCAGCGTCGCCCAACGCAATCCCGACAGGATGGTGTCGATGATCGCGGCATTTTCCTGATCACGCATCATGTGAACCCGCCGCTGAGTTCCACCCTGGGATCAGCTTTGGTCATCGTTCCGGACAGCTTGCGCCGGGACGGCGGGGCGAAAAGTTGATCCACAGATAAACGCAGATAAACGAAGATATTTTTTCTTCATCTGTGAACATCTGTGCCATCTGTGGATACATCCGGACGATCGCTTTGGTCGAGACGGCAATCCTGGCCGACACCGACCGCGTCACGGACCCCCGGCGATCTCCAGGGTCGCGACCGTTCCTAAGGCACTGCGGATTTCCTCCAGCGTGATGGCCCGTGCCCGCCACATATCGTCCAGCATCCCGAGGCAGGTGAGCCGCATGACATTGGTATCCGGACCGCTTAGCCAGAGATGATAGCCCTCCTGGATCAGCGGTGTGCCGCCGCCCCCGTCAGTCGATTGGGCGAGCTGGAAGCGCACCGGCCCGGCCCGCCGGAGGCGCGCGACCTGGGTCCACAGGTCTTGGACGCGGACGATCCTGAAGGTCTGGGGCGCTATGGTTTGGGCGCCCTCCCGCGACATGGTGCGGACCTCCAGCCCGCAACTCGGCCCAGCGTTCGCCCCGGCCGGCCGGACCCGGCCGCTCAGAAAGAAGACCCGCGCCCGGTCCTGGGGTACCTGCACCGGGCGGTTCAGGGTCAGGGTACTGCCCGGCGGGATCGCAACCCAACCGCCGGCCGCGTCCTCACGCACCTCGACCGGGACACAACCCACCAACAAGGCAATCAGCGCGACAACACCGAATGGATGGAAACACCACTTGCTCATCGCTCGCTCTCCTGCAGATTGCTTGGGAACCGTTCATTGATTCACTGAACCAGTCGCTTAGGAAACGCCTTCGGCGTCTCGGTCGTTGTTTAACTTATCTTGTGGCTCGTTACTAGCAGCCTGTCGGACTTTAGGCGATTTCCGAATAAGACGCTATCAAGAATCAAGCTCCGTAGGAGCCCGCTTGCGGGCGACGTGACCTGCCGGAATCGCGTCATTGTGCCCCACCCGTCGCCCGCAAGCGGGCTCCTACGGGTTGGATGCGTCATTGTGCCCCCACCTCCTACGGGTTGGATTTTTCGCGGAAATCACCTTACGTTAGAGTGTGGAGCAACAAAAAGCCTTTATCTTGACTCATACCCTAATCCTAGGGGCTAAGTCCGACAGGCTGCTGGCTTGTGGCTCGTCACTACGCTCAGTCCAGGCTCACCTGCACCTTGGCCACCACCGCCAGGGCCTTGGCCTTGGCCTCGGCGATGTCCTGACCGCGGGCCAGGGCGACCCCCATGCGGCGGCGCCCGCGCACTTCGGGCTTGCCGAAGAGGCGCAAGTCGGTACCCGGCGCCGCCAGGGCGGCAGCCAGGTTGCCGAAGCGCGGCTGATCTGATTCGCCCTCGACCAGGAGCGCCACTGAAGCGGCGGGGCCGAGTTGGCGAATCTCCGGAATCGGCAGCCCCAGGATGGCGCGTACGTGCAAGGCGAACTCTGACAGATCCTGCGAGATCAAGGTCACCAGACCGGTATCATGCGGGCGCGGTGAGACCTCGCTGAAAATGACCTCATCGCCGCGCACGAAGAGTTCGACGCCGAAGATCCCCCGTCCACCCAGCGCCTCGGTGACCCGGCCCGCAATCTCCCGCGCCCGCGCCAGCGCATCCGGGCGCATCGGCTGCGGCTGCCAGGACTCGCGGTAGTCGCCATCCTCCTGACGGTGGCCGATGGGTTCGCAAAAACTGGTGCCGTCACGATGCCGCACGGTGAGCAGGGTGATCTCATAGTCGAAGGGGACGAAGCCCTCCACGATGACGCGTCCGGCCCCGCTGCGCCCGCCGCCTTGCGCATAGTCCCAGGCTGCGCCGATCGCATCGCGGGTGCGCACCAGGCTCTGGCCCTTACCGGACGAAGACATGATGGGCTTCACCACGCAGGGCAGACCGATCACCGCGACCGCGGCGGCGAAGTCGTCCGGGGTGTCGGCGAATCGATAGGTTGAGGTGGGGATGCCCAACTCCTCCGCGACCAACCGGCGAATCCCCTCGCGGTTCATCGTCAGCCGCGCCGCCCGCGCGGTCGGAATGACGGTGAAACCCTCGGCCTCCAAAGCCACCAGCGTCTCGGTGGCGATGGCCTCGATCTCCGGGACGATGTAATCCGGCCGCTCCAACTCGATCACACGCCGCAGTTCTGCACCGTTCAGCATGGAAAAACTGTAGGCCCGGTCGGCCACCTGCATCGCCGGCGCATTGGCGTAGCGGTCGCAGGCGATGACTTCCACGCCCAGGCGTTTCAGTTCGATCACGACTTCCTTGCCAAGCTCGCCGGCACCACACAGCAAGACCTTGGTGGCGGTGGCGGAAAATGGGGTGCCAAGCGTCGGCATGAAGCGCTCTCCGATTGATGCAGTCCGTTGGTCGCGGACGATTTGGGACGATAATGCGAGACTTCGGCGATTGACGGAAATTGCCTAGGGCTCAATGCCCAGGGCGCGCAGCCGCGCGGCCAGACGCTCCGCCCGATCGTGCTCCTGCTGCGCGCGCTCCCGTTCCTGCCGCGCCTGTGCCGCCTCCTGCTCGGCCCGAGCGGCGGCCTGCTCGGCACGAGCGGCGGCCTGCTCGGCCCGAGCGTCGGCCTGCTCGGCGCGACTGCGCTCCTGCCGCGATTGCGTGGCTTCCTGGTCAGCGCGTGCGGCCTCCCGCGCGGCACGTGCCGCCTCGCGCGCGGCGTGCGCTGCTTCTTGATCGGCACGTGCACGCTCCTGCCGCGCCTGCGCAGCCAGTTCCACCGACGTCCGGAACGGCCGGCCCTGCGGGTCGAAGATGTCCAGGGATGTGCCGCTCAAAGCGAAACGGATGCCAAGCCGCGGGCTGGTCCAGCCCTTGATGTGCGACATGCGGTGCAACCGCCCGCGCTGGCGCAGCCAGACCTCCAGGGTGTTGGGGGGCGGGTCGTAGACGTAATACTCCTCGACTCCGTAGGCATCGTAGAAGGCCAGTTTATCGGCCATTTCCTTGACGCTGTTGGCCGGCGAAAGGATCTCGAAAACCACCTGGGGAGCGATCCCGTCCTCTTCCCATTGCTTGTAGCAGCGGCGAAACCCCTTGGGTCGGCCGATCGCAACCATCACGTCCGGGGCCAGCGGCCCGGTGACCCGGCGGTCGGGCACCGGGTACCAGAATGAGGTTGCCGGCGACGAAGACCGCGGCATCGGCGGCGCAGAGGATTTCCAGATTCTCCTTGATCTTCACCAACCACTCATATTGCTCGGTGTTCTCCGCCATCGGTTCGCCGTCGCTCTCCGGGTAAGGGTCATCGGGGTCGAAATGGGAGAGGGGATTCATCGGTCGGGTCCTCCTCAGGATTGATCGAGCCGGTAATGCTTCTCCACCGCCTCCAGCACCTCCCAGGTACAAGCAAGGCCCGCCGGGAAACGGATCAGATCGCCGCGGCGGAACTCCTGGGGCACGCCGCCCTCGGGGGTCACCAGGAAGCGGCCGCGCAGGACATAGCAAGTCTCCTGCTGGGTGTAGCGCCAGGGAAAAGTCGCCGGCTCGCGACGCCAGAGGGGCCAGCCCTCGACGCCCAGGACTTCGAGTTTGGCGGGGGATGGTTTGTGTTCCACCAGGATATCAAGGTCGTTCATGATGGTGCACTCCGACAGCAGGCGCGGCACTGACTGCCGCGCGGTGTGTAGAATAGGCTGCGGGACACTGCCGCGGCCGGTTGCCCGGCAGGTTAGACGGCACCCCACCGACGCCGCAAGGGGAAAGCCTGCGCTTTGGGCGATTGCCGGAGCGTCCGGGACGCGGGTTCACCGGCGGGCGGCCCCAATTCAACCCGGTTCTTGTGCAGTTCCGACCGCTGAAGGACACTGAACATTATGACTGAACGACTCGACGCTCTTGCAACCCGCCTCGGGACGCTGCTCATGGCCCGCGGACTGCGCCTGGTCACGGCTGAGTCATGCACCGGGGGCTGGGTCGCCAAAGTGGTGACGGACGTCGCCGGCAGCAGCGCCTGGTTCGATCGCGGCTTCGTCACTTACAGCAACGCCGCCAAGGAAGCGATGCTGGGGGTCCGTACCCCCACCCTGGAGGCCAGCGGTTCGGTCAGCGAACCCGTGGTCCTGGAACTGGTGGCCGGAGCCCTCGAACGCAGCCAGGCCCAGGTGGCGGTGGCGGTCAGCGGCATCGCCGGACCCGGCGGCGGCAGTGAAGACAAACCCGTGGGGACCGTCTGGTTCGCCTGGTCGATTCCGGATGGCCCACCCTGGACGCGGCGCCTGCAATTCGCCGGTGATCGCGATGAGGTGCGCCATCAGGCGGTGCGGTTCGCCTTGGAAGGCCTGATCGAGCGGCTTGCGGGTCAGAGCCGGCCGGATGGCTGAGCGGTCAGGACTCAAGTTCTGTCAGGCGTGAATGCGCTGTGCGATAATCACCGACTTTCCAAGCCCTGGACACCTGCCGCCGACGCTATGGGCGCACCCGGTGCCCGGATGAGGACCAACGGAGACCCGATGGACGAGAATCGCAAAAAGGCTTTGGCCGCGGCCCTGACCCAGATCGAAAAGCAGTTCGGCAAGGGTTCGGTGATGCGCATGGGCGACGTGGGCGCCGTGCGCAACGTCGAGGTGGTCTCCACCGGCTCCCTCGGTCTGGATCTCGCGCTCGGCATCGGCGGACTGCCGCGCGGCCGGGTCGTCGAGATCTACGGGCCGGAATCCTCGGGCAAGACCACCCTCACCCTGCATGTGGTCGCCGAGATCCAAAAGCTCGGCGGCACCGCCGCCTTCGTGGATGCCGAGCACGCGCTGGACCCCGGCTATGCCCAGAAGCTCGGCGTCAACATCGACGAGTTGCTGGTCTCGCAGCCCGACACCGGCGAACAGGGGCTGGAGATCACCGACATGCTGGTGCGCTCCGGGGCGGTGGACCTGGTGGTCGTCGACTCGGTCGCGGCCCTGACCCCGAAGGCCGAGATCGAGGGCGAGATGGGCGACTCCCATGTCGGACTGCATGCGCGCCTGATGTCCCAGGCCCTGCGCAAGCTCACCGGCAACATCAATCGCTCGAACTGCCTGGTGATTTTCATCAATCAGATTCGGATGAAGATCGGAGTGATGTTTGGCTGTTTCGACTATCACGCGCGGGTGGTCCTGGCTGACGGCTCGACCGAGAAAATCGGAAAAATCGTCAACCAGCGGCGCGCGGTCGAGGTCCTGTCGATGGACCCGAAGACCGCAGTGATCACACCCAAGCGGGTGATCAACTGGTTCCGCAACGGCGAAACCGAAGAATGGCTGTCGTTTGAAGTGGCCGCCGGCGGCGGGTCCGGTCGACGCAAGTTCACTTGTACCGCCAACCACAAGATTTTCACCCCGCTGGGCGAGCGCCCGGCGGGCGTTCTTGAGGTCGGCGATGAGGTCATGACAGCGACCCGGCACTATGACCTGACGGAAGACCAGAATCAGTTGATCCTTGGCGGGGTGCTGGGTGATGGATCGCTACGCTTCGCCTCGGAACACAATGTGGCCTTTCGCGTTGGCCACGGCGACCGCCAACGCGACTATTGTGAATGGAAGCGCGAGATGTTGGCCCCGTTCTCACATGCCATCGGCCCCACAGGTAACGGGATCGGATTCGACACGATCCCAATGGCACAATTTGCTGTCTTGCACCGTCAAGCCTACGGCGCGCAGGGCCGCTGCGTCAGTGACTCGATGCTGGCCGCGCTGGATGCCCGCGCGGTCGCCGTCTGGTATGGCGACGATGGGACCTTCTCGGGTAGTTTCGAGAAATGGGGCCACGGCAAGGCCGAGATCGGTTGCGTCAGTCTGTCGATGGAAGACAAAGAGCGTCTTGCCGAGCGTCTCGATCAGCTTGGAATGGGACGCCCCACGGTGCAGGCGCGCGCGCTGCTGTTCAGCGGCGAGCGTACCCACAAGCTTCAGGAACAGATTGCGCCCTTCCTGCATCCATCACTGGACTACAAGTTACATCCCAATCTGCGCGGGCGTTTCCGGTGGCAGCCGGACCTGTCCGACGCCCACCTGAACGGCCATCGCTTAGCCGCACGGATGCGGCTGACCGCGGTACCCATGCGGATCACCAGCAAACTGATTCGTCCGGCCAAGCCGCGCCACCGCACCCGCTTCGACCTGGAGATCGACGGCAACCACAGCTACTTCGTCGATCACGTTGCAGTGCACAACTCCCCGGAAACCACAACCGGCGGCAATGCCCTCAAGTTCTACGCCTCGGTGCGGCTCGACATCCGCCGCACCGGCAGTATCAAGAAGGGTGACGAGGTCATCGGCAACGAGACCAAGGTCAAAGTGGTCAAGAACAAGGTCGCGCCGCCCTTCAAGCAGGCCGAGTTCGACATCCTCTACGGCGAGGGCATCTCGCGCGAGGGTGAGATCGTCGACCTCGGCGTAGCCGCCGGCATCGTCGACAAATCCGGCGCCTGGTACAGCTATCAGGGCAACCGCATCGGTCAGGGCAAGGACAATGCGCGGATCTTCCTGCGTGAAAACCCGGATCTGGCCAAGACCATCGAGGCCCGGATCCGCGAGCAGATGCTCCCGCGCCCCGCCGACGATGCACCCGCCGACCCGCTCGCGGCCGCGGAGCTCGAGCCCTGAGCGCGCACGCCCTGACCGCGGCGGATGACGCGCGGACTCCCGCGGCGACGATCGAGGTCGAATCCCGTGCGCTCAAGCTGCTTGCCGCCCGTGAGCACTCGCGGCTGGAGTTGGAACGCAAGCTCGCGGCCCGCGGATACGCGAGCGCGGTCATTGCCGCGGCACTGGACCGGCTGGTCGCACAAGGGGCGCTCGACGAGGCACGGCTGGCCGAAGTCTATGTGTCCGAGCGGGCGCGCAAAGGCTTTGGTCCGCTGCGCATCCGCGCCGAACTGCGTGACAAGGGCCTTTCGGACGCGGCTATTGATCCCCAGTTACACGCCATGACTGACGCTTGGCCGGCCTTGCTGACGCAGGCCCATGACCGGCGCTTTGGGCCGGCCCCACCGACTGATCATGCCGACCAGGGTCGGCGCGGGCGTTTCCTGGAGAGCCGCGGATTTCCCGCGGAGCTGATCCACCGCCTCCTGCGTCGTCCCGACTGACCGATCCGTTTCCGCGGTCCACTCGAGTATCCTTCATGACCACCAGTTCCGACCTGCGCGCCAGCTTTATCGACTATTTTGCGCAACAGGGCCATCAGCCGGTCGCCTCCAGCCCGCTGATTCCGGCCAATGACGCCACGCTCCTGTTCACCAACGCCGGCATGGTCCAGTTCAAGGACGCCTTCCTTGGCCGCGAGCGCCGTGCCTACACCCGTGCCGTGACCTCGCAGCGGTGTGTCCGCGCGGGCGGCAAGCACAACGATCTGGAGAACGTGGGCTACACCGCCCGCCACCACACCTTCTTCGAGATGCTGGGTAACTTCAGCTTCGGTGACTATTTCAAACGCGAGGCCATCCACTACGCCTGGGATTATCTGACCCGGGTGCTGCACCTGCCGCCGGAGCGGCTGTGGTTCACCGTCTATACCGAAGATGACGAGGCCGCGTCCATCTGGCTCGACGAGATCAAGGTCGACCCGCGGCGCTTTTCCCGCTGCGGCGCCGCGGACAACTTCTGGTCCATGGGCGACACCGGTCCCTGCGGTCCCTGCTCCGAGATCTTCTATGACCACGGTCCGGCGATTGCCGGCGGGCCCCCCGGCTCGCCGGACGCGGACGGTGACCGCTACGTGGAGATCTGGAACCTGGTCTTCATGCAGTTCAACCGTGCAACCGACGGCACCCTGACACCCCTGCCCCGGCCCTCGGTCGACACCGGCATGGGCCTGGAACGCCTGGCGGCGGTCATGCAGGGTGTGCACAGCAACTACGATATCGATCTGTTCGTGAAGCTGATCGCCGCGGCTGCCGCGATCACCGGGTGCGCGGACCAGGCCGACCAGTCCTTGCGCGTCATCGCCGATCACATCCGCTCCACCGCCTTCCTGATCACCGACGGCGTCACCCCCGGTAACGAGGGTCGCGGCTATGTGCTGCGCCGCATCATGCGCCGCGCCATCCGCCACGGGTATCGTCTCGGCTGCACCGCGCCTTTCTTCTATCGGCTGGTCGCGCCCCTGGTCGCCGAAATGGGCGACGCCTATCCCGAATTGCGCACCGCCCAGGGCCAGGTGGAGCGGCTGGTGCGATTGGAGGAGGAACGTTTTGCCGAGACCCTGGCCAACGGCATGGGCATCCTCGAAACAGCCATCGCCGGACTGGCCGACGGCCGCATCCCCGGTGAGACAGTCTTCAAACTCTACGACACCTACGGTTTCCCCACGGATCTGACCGCCGATATCGCCCGCGAGCGCGGCTTGACCCTCGACATGGATGGCTTTGAGCGCGCCATGGATGCGCAAAAAGACCGCGCCCGCGCCGCCAGTCAGTTCGGGGCGGGCCAGGACGTCGCCATCGACATCCAGGGCCAGACCGAATTCTGTGGTTACGACTACCTGCATGAGACCGCCACCGTGGTCGCCCTGTATCGGGACGGCCAGTCCTGCGATGCCCTGGAGGAGGGCCAGGACGGACTGGTCATCCTCGACCTCACCCCCTTCTACGGCGAATCCGGCGGTCAGGTCGGCGACCGCGGCTGGCTCACCGGCGAGAGCGGGCGCTTCGAGGTGGCCGATACCCAGAAAAAGGCCGAGGGCGTCATCTATCATCTGGGGCGGGTCGTCATCGGCCAGCTCAGGGTCGGCGACAGCGTCGCGGCGCAGGTGGATGACGCGCGGCGTCATGCCACGGCACTCAACCACTCGGCCACCCATTTGTTACATGCCGCCCTGCGTCAGACCTTGGGTGATCATGTACAGCAAAAAGGCTCACTGGTCGGCCCGGAGCGTCTGCGCTTCGACTTCTCGCACTTCGAACCGGTCACTCGCACACAACTGCTCGAGATCGAGCGGCTGGTCAATCGCGAGATCCGCAAGAATCATGTGGTCGAGACCCGGATCATGGATCTGGAGGATGCCAAGGCAACCGGCGCCGCGGCCCTGTTCGGCGAGAAGTACGGCGATCAGGTGCGGGTGCTGCGCATGGGCGATTTCTCCACCGAGCTCTGCGGCGGCACCCACGTCAAGGCGGTGGGCGATATCGGTCTGTTCAAGATCGTCGGCGAGGGCGGCATCGCCTCCGGCGTGCGGCGTATCGAGGCCATGACCGGCGCCGGCGCGCTGGACTGGGTCGAGGCGGATGAGGACCGGGTGCTGCGCCTGGCCGGCCTGCTCAAGGGCGGACGCGAGGATCTGGACGATCGGGTCGCGACCCTCATCGAGCGCGGCCGCGCCTTGGAAAAGGAGCTGGATCAGATCAAATCGCGGCTGGCGAGTTCGGCCGGCAAGGACCTCGCCTCCCAGGCGGTGGCGGTCGGCGCGGTCAAGGTCCTGGCCGCGCGGATCGACGGCATCGATCCCAAGGTCCTGCGCGAGACTCTCGATCAAATCAAGGATCAACTCGGGTCCGCGGTCGTCGTCCTGGCCAGCACGGCGGACGGCAAGGTCAGCCTGGCGGCCGGCGTCACCAAGGACCTGACCGATCGGCTCAAGGCCGGCGAGCTGATCCGCGAGGTCGCCGCCAAAGTCGGCGGCAAAGGCGGCGGACGGGCCGACATGGCACAGGCCGGCGGAACCGACCCCGCGGGTCTGCCGGCGGCCTTGGGACTGGTGGAAGATTGGGTCCGGCAGCGGCTGGCCTGACCGGCCTTGATCAGGCGCCCCGCCGCGCCGGAGCGCGCCGTGGTGCGATCTATTCATTTGAAATAATGACTCATTTTCCATTGCAACAGAGATCTTGATGGCTTTGATCGTACAGAAATACGGCGGCACCTCGGTCGCCAACAGCGAGCGCATCCGCGCCGTCGCCGACCGCGTCAAACGCTGGCGCGACCAGGGTAACCAGGTCGTGGTGGTAGTCTCCGCCATGTCCGGGGAAACCGACCGGCTGATCGGGCTGGCGAAGCAGATCCAAGAGCACCCGCTCCCACGGGAACTGGACGTCCTGCTCTCCACCGGCGAGCAGGTCACCATCGCCCTGCTGACGATGGCGCTGGATGCCCAGGGCTGCCCGGCGCGCTCCTACACCGGTGCTCAGGTCCACATCCTGACCGACAGCACCCACAACAAGGCGCGCATCCGCGACATCGACGCGGCCCGCGTGCGCGCCGACCTGGATGCCGGCCGGGTGGTGGTCATCGCCGGGTTCCAGGGCATCGATGCGCAGGGCAATATCACGACACTCGGGCGCGGCGGCTCGGATACCTCAGCGGTCGCCATCGCCGCCGCCATCAAGGCCGATGAGTGCCAGATTTACACCGATGTGGACGGCGTCTACACCACCGACCCGCGCGTCGAACCCAAGGCGCGCAAGCTCGACCGCATCACCTTCGAGGAGATGCTGGAGATGGCGAGCCTCGGCTCCAAGGTCCTGCAAATCCGCTCGGTGGAATTCGCCGGGAAATATCGGGTTCCATTACGCGTGCTCTCCAGTTTCGATGATGGCGCGGGCACGCTGATCACATTCGAGGAAGACACCGTGGAAGACGCCAAGATCGCCGGCATCGCCTTCAGCCGAGACGAGGCCAAATTGACCGTCCTGGGCGTGCCGGATCAGCCCGGCGTCGCCCACAAGATTCTCGGGCCGATCGCCGATGCGAACATTGAAGTCGACATGATCGTCCAAAACATTGCGCCGGACGAGACCACCACCGATTTCACCTTCACCGTGCACCGCAACGACTTCGACCGCGCCCTGGCCTGCCTCAACAAGACGGCCGCGACGCTGGCCGCACGCCAGGTACTCGGCGACAAGCGCATCGTCAAGATCTCGCTGGTGGGCGTGGGGATGCGCAACCATGCCGGCATCGCCAGCACCATGTTCGGCGCCCTGGCACGCGAGGGGATCAACATCCGCATGATCTCCACCTCCGAGATCAAAATCTCGGTCGTGGTCGATGAAAAATATCTGGAGCTCGGGGTGCGCTGCCTGCATGACGCCTTCGAACTCGACCGCACGGATCAGGCGGCCTGAGCCGTTGGCGAGGGCGGTGCGGGCAACGTGTCACGCTTTCATGGCCTAAAATAATCTAGCTGGCGAAGAGCTGTCATGGAATTGCAGCAAACGCTTGGGCTCAGCCTAAGCTGTTGTTAGAATCCCGAGTGGGGGTAGTGCGCCCCCTGCTTGGTCTGGGTGTGGTTGGTGCCCGCGCAACCGGGCGCGGATGATTGCCGCGGTTACGTCCGGGCGCGCCACGTATGTCGGATAAAGGAACGAAGGGAGAAAGCAACGATGTTGATCTTGACCCGCCGGGTCGGCGAGACCCTTATGATTGGTGACGAAGTCACCGTGACAGTCCTTGGCGTAAAAGGCAACCAAGTCCGCATCGGCGTAAACGCCCCGCGGGACGTCGCCGTGCATCGCGAGGAGATCTACGAACGCATCAAACGTGAGCAAGCGGAAGCTGGTCACGGGCCCGCGCCCGGCACCAACGACGAGGCCGCCGCACCGGAGTAACTGGTAAGCGGACTCTGACCGCGCTATAATGTCGGACTCGTATCTTGCGAGTCCGACTTAGCTCGGTTGACGATGGTTCCGATCTTCTGGAATTCACCGTCGACCGCAGGGACCTTCTCCGACAAGGAGGCGGCAAGACAGACCCCCGCCGCTGGTCGTAACGCGCGTGGGGATCGTGTTGAAGAGTTTTTGGAGAGATGGCCGAGCGGCTGAAGGCGCTCCCCTGCTAAGGGAGTATGGGTCAAAAGCCCATCGAGGGTTCGAATCCCTCTCTCTCCGCCAATTTTGTTGATGCGGGTACCCCCTACCCAACCGAACCTCCTCCCGGTCTTTAGCAACGTTCCGGCCAGCGATGCGCATTTGGAGTCCAAGGCTGAAGCCTTGGACTCCAGTCGGTCGGCGTCTCGGCAGGCCGTAATCGTCGGCGCGCGTCCTGGTTCACACAAGATCACCGCCTACCGCTGTATACTCTATCAAGAGCAGCGAAAAAATCAGCCTTTCGCCCTTGATCGACCCAACCGCCGTTGGCTGAGTCGAGGCTTAAGGCGATGCCCGGCCGACTATCTTTGTATGCTTGCAAGATCCGTAGGGCTGTAGGGACGACTGTAGGGGCGACTTCAGTCGCCCCCGCACGCCAGTAGATCCTTTCCAGGAAATCACCTAAGCACCTAAGGCGTCCGCGCTGCCCGTCCGAATTTCGTGAACGGTCGTCGGAAATCGGATCCGCAGCCTGACGGATTGAGGTAGAGTTATGATAAGAAAAATATTCCCTGACTTTCTCCAGATCCAAAACGGACGATGGTGATGTCGAACCGCCCAGAGACCGTATTGCGCTACGCCGTCGGCAACCTGCCCGTTGCCGCGTCGTCGCGACCGTCTTCCTGGGGGAACCAGCGGCCCGCACGTCCGTTCCGACATCCGCCTGAGCCGATCCCTTACAGCCAAGGATTTTCACTCCTGGAAGTCCTGGTCGCGGTCATCGTGCTCGCGGTCGGACTGCTCGGAATCGCCGCCTTGCAAGTCTCTGTTTTAAAATCCAACGACAGCAGCCGATTTCGCAGTGTTGCGAGCTTTGCCATTGCCGATCTGATCGATCGGGTGCGTGCGGACCCCAGTGCGCTGCTCACGGACTTACAGGCGTCCATCGCTCAAGGCACCTGCAGCGAGGCCGAAGGTGAAAACGACGAGGAAGCAACGCCAACCAGCCGATGGAAGCGGGATTTCTGCGCGCTGGGGCTACCAGTGCCGCGACCAGGCGCGGCATCGAAAGCGGTGGATGGGCTTGACAGGAACTCAGACAATGCGATGGAAATCAATTGCGAGACTGGCGGGGACTGCGGTGACGGAAACTGCGAGATCCTCGTCCGCTGGGATGACTCACGAAGTGATCCGCGGAGCAATACGCCGCTCAACACCGCCTTTCGCGTCTGCACGCGCCTGCCAGTCCCTTAGCACGCGCAGCCGCTGTTCAACCGCCCACAGACCGCGCCGCATCCTGATGTCCACCTTGGGGCTGTGCAGATGATTCACCCTCCCCGAACTGTGCTGGTCGATCGACCGGACCGCTCAAGGGCACGGCGCGGTTGCTCGCCGCGGTCCCCGCGCGGACTATCGCTGATCGAAATCCTGATCGCACTGGCGCTCGGTCTGTTCCTGCTCGCCGGAATCATTCAGGTGCTCGCCTCCGCCCGTGCCGCCTATCGGCTGGCGGAGGCGCAAGCCCGGACCCAGGAAAACGGCCGCTTTGCCATGCAGTACCTGGCACGCGAACTGCGTCCCAGCCGCAGCGGCGCTTGCCGCAACATCGCCCACGAGGAAATCGACGGGACACTCAACGTTTTGGCCTGTTCGCTGCTGGCTGATGTCGACAACTGCACCGGAGATGCAAGGATCGGTACCAAAGAGCCGCTCGGCTACAGCCCATCGGCCACACCTGGTGGCGCCTACGACGCGCTGACCGGTCTCCCCGCGTTGGCACGGACCATGGTAGGCAAGCGCTGGCTGCGCGGTGATGTGCTGGTCTCCTGGGGCACGTTCGGCGAAGGTTTTTATACACAGAATCGCACGATTGAGGAAACGACCCCCGCCGCGCTTCAGGATGTCCTCAATGAACCTATCACATTCATCGACGGGACCGCCGCAGCGGATATCGCGTCGGCAGGTCTCACGGCCGGCGCTTTGGCGCTGATCACCGACTGCGAAACAACGGATCTATTTGCCGTGTCGAGCACCCCGAGCGCGAGCCTGACGACACTCCCACTCGACTCAACCAAAAACAAGGCGCTGAACCAGTTACAGGGGAGCACACTGGGTGTCAGCAAGTCGATCCGCGCGCGGGTCTTTCCTTTCGATTTCAGAGTATATTTTATCTGCTGCGTAAACCAGAAAGAGGGCAGCCTCCAAGTTGACGCGAATGTCGGCAAGTGCACGACGGACCCGGCAACCTACCGACCATCGTTGTGTCGCTGGTCGACTTCAGAGGCGGATACCCAGTCGCTGACCATGGATGTGGCCGATTTGCGCGTTACCTTCGACGGTCAAGACGGCGCGGCCCGGTTCAGCGAGCCGGCCAGTACGGTGACGGGAGATAAACTCTGGGACCGCGTGCACAGCGCGCGGATCGAATTGCTGGTAACCAGCGATGACGAGGTCCGCACGAAAAACGCACCGCCATCGCAGGCCGTACGCAACAGCACGCGCGGCTTGGGCCAGGGTCTGGCCAGCGACCGGCGCTTGTATGAAACCTTCAATACGACGGTGGCGATTCGATCGCGTGCCCCCTGGTATGCTTCACCCTGAAGAGCGACCCCGATGTTCTGGCCCTACCATCAAGCGCAACGTTCAGCCGTCAACCGGCGGCGAACCGCCGCGTCCGGCGTTGATCACCATTCCTGCGGCGGCATCACCTGCGGCAGGGATAAACGAAAAACCAACAACGACAGGGATCACTTCCGGTTACCGGCATCCCGTGAGCAGGGCACCGTGTTGGTGGTCGGTTTGCTGATCCTGGTCGTGATGATGTTGTTGGGGTTGAATAGTATGCAAACATCCGTTCTCGAGGAACTGATGGCCGGCCAGTCGAAACAACAAAACACCGCCTTCCATGCGGCGGAAGCCGGCATGCAAGCCGCGCTGAGTTACCTGGCGTTGCTGCGAGCGCCGCCCGCGGTCAGCACGAGCGGGAGCGCGCACATCTGGCCGGGCTGCCAGGTATCGGATACCAGTTGCGCTTCCACCATTGCAGACATCATTGCGTCCTGGAAGGACTTCGATCCCGACGCGACGGGCGAGACACTCGATGGCAAGGCCATGAGCGTCTTGGACGACGTCGACTGGAGCATGAATGCAACGGCAGTCGAGCCGCATTTCGTGATCGAGTCCCGCTATGCCCAGCCGCTGGAGTTCGAGGATGCGGCCAAACGCAAAGGCTATCACTTTTTCACCGTCGCGGCGGTCGGGTTCGACCCCGGCACCAACTCCCGGGCGGTGTTGCAGTCCACCATCACCAAACTCTTTCCGTGACCGCGATGACTGGTTCGGAGGATCAAATCATGTGTAATCAACGGCTTTTTAGTTCCTGCCCGACCTCGCGACCGCGCCGCCGCGGTCCGCCCGGGTGGCGCGGCGCGCTGCTCTGTCTGGTCACGATCTGGGCCGGAGGCGCCGCTTCGGACGACCTGCCCGAGATCGCCGGGATCCCGATGTTCTTGCTGTCCGGCGCGGACCCGAATGTGATCCTGACGATCGATGATTCGAACAGCATGAATCAGGCCTTTCTGCCGGAAAAGATCTGGGGGCCAACGGGTGACGCCTACCCGCAATTCGATGCGCGCGACATTTCGTCGTTGACCAACCGGCAGTACTACGATCCGGCACAGACCTACTTGCCGCCTTTGTACGCGGACGGTTCCTCGTTCGGCAATGCCGAGTTCGATAAGGCACTGGTCGATGCTTTTCATTCCACCTGTAAGCTCAACCTGGGAGAACAGTTTGCCCCGACATGGAATCTGATGAATACCGGAAGTGACGCCTGTGCCGATCTGACGGCAGCGACCGCTGCCGCCATCAAGAACGTATACGCTGCGGATATTGGGCATTCCGAATATCCAGCACGCCCCGAGAGTAAGAACAAGTTCCTGCACGGCCAGGAATGGGCTTGGCGCTGCATGGTCGTCACCAAGGACTGCCCGGCCGTCTATTATCGGCTGAAACAAAGCGATACTGCGTGTACAGGCATCAACCCGGAAGCCAAGAAAGCGGTCGATTACAAGATTGAAGACATTGCTTGCCTGGAGCGGGTGGTGGTTGGCAGTGACGATGACCACGGCAAGATCTACAAGTGGAACCCCGACAAGAAAGTCGACGAGAAAATCGGGGCATGGGAAGACGTCACCACGACAGTCCAGGAAGAGCGTGAACGGCTACTCAATAAGAACACCCTAGACCCCTACATAACCGACGCCGGCGCCCTCGCCAAGCGGAATTTCGCCAACTGGTTCAGCTATTATCGAACGCGCTTCCTCACGCTGCAAACAGTGCTGCCACAGGCGTTAGATGGTTATTCGGAAAAAGTACGGTTTAGCTATCAGGACCTCCGCGCGATGGGTCAATATACCGCCGATACCCTGGCATTCATTGAGCTGAAAGATCGGTTTCTACCCTATCGCGATAATCAGAACACTTTTTTCACTTGGCTCTTTGCCCAGCGTGCGGATTCCAAGACCAACTTGGTGAGCGCCGCCGCGCGCGTCCATGAATTTTTCCGCAGTGATACGGCCTATCTTGACAACCCGCGACCAGTGCCCGATGGGACGACGAATCCGCTGTGGGGATGCCGCACAAATAAACATGTTATGTTTACAGACGGCTACTGGGAAGATTGGATTCGGGTATCGTCGGTAGTTGAAGCTAGCGGCTTCATAGGCCTGGCACCCCCGACCGAACACACCGACGGCGATCCGCAACTCTGGTTGGGAAACAATGACGCCACGTCGACACCGCTGCCAGTGAACTCGGCTGCGGTGACGACAGCCGGCCTCGCATCGCCAACATATAACCCAACCCTGGGCTATGCCAGAATCTTCGCCGACGGGAACACAGGAATGCTGGCCGACGTGGTCTTCACATCATGGATTACCGACTTACGCACCGGCAGCAATGACCCGGCGGCGCCGAACCAGGTACCCATTCCGCCGCCGCGCGTTCAGAAACTCAGCACCGAGACACCGGTAGAGTTTTTTTGGAATTACCAAAATGACCCGGCCGATTGGCAGCACGTCAACACGACCGTCATCGGCCTCGGAGTCGGCGGAAATGTGAACTATCCTGGCGGATCCTGGACCTATGGCGGCTCCAGCGGCACAGTGCAACTCAATGGATTTCCTGGGAATTGGAATGCCATCGGCGGCACAGCGGCCTCACCAAATGCAAATCTGGTTCCCAGTCCCGTCAAGATCGACGACAGTTGGCACGCCGGGATCAATGGCCGGGGCGGCTATCTGAGCGCGGGTGATCCGACAACACTGATCAAGGCCTTCCGCGAAGCACTGGACCCGGGCACATCAGAGAAAGACAGTTCCGCCGCCGCCGCGGCCGTCAACACCGGCGCCACCGCAAGCGAGGATGTCGTCTATCAGGCCCGACTCAACTCCGCGGACTGGAGCGGTGATATCCGCTCCTACCAGGTGTCTGCCGGCCTGGGGAAGGAACCCTGTCCCACGCTGGACATACACCCCGGACAACTGTGCCAGGACCCGTCCACGGGACAATATTATCAGTCAGCCGCGCACGCCATGCGGGAGTTGTTACCTGACAACCGACGCATCTTCACCGCCGCCAATGGCACTGGAAAGGCCTTCACCTGGGACAATTTGACGAGCACCCAGAAACTCGACTTCCTCGCGGACGATGGTGACATCACCACCGCCCAGTTACGCCTGGCCTACGTGGCGGGTGATCGGACCCACGAGGTCGATGGGGCGACCCCACAGTTTCGCAAACGCGCCACGCTTTGCCCTACGCCGCCTTGCTCTTGCTCTGAGCCCTTTTGTACCAACCTGCTCGGTGATTTCATCAATGCGGCACCCGTCCTGGTTGGAGCGCCGGCCTATTTTTACAACGCACCGGGGTACCAGGGCGCCACCGGCTTCAAGCAAGCGCATCAGGACCGCACCCCGCTGGTCTATGCCGGCGCCAATGACGGTATGCTGCACGCCTTCGCTGCCGACACCTTGCAGGAGGTCTTTGCCTTCATCCCGCCGGTCCTCATGGAACTGGCTCGTGTCGAAGGAACGAAGGTCCCGGGGTTGAATAAGTTGAGCACACAGCCCTACGTTCACCAAAATTATGTAGATGGTCCAATCGCCACCGGCGACGTACGATTCGGGACCGCCAGTCAGGGCGGCTGGCACACGGTGCTGATCGGCGCCCTGGGTAAGGGCGCGCAAGGACTCTACAGCCTGGACGTAACCACTGTCCCAGCGGCCGCGGCCACAGTCGACACTGTTGCCGATCAGCTGTATCACTGGCAGTTCATTGACCGGGACGAGACCGTGACCACTGTCAGTGGGCAGACCACGACGGAGACGGTCATCCAGGGAGATCCAGACCTCGGCAACATCTTCGGGCGCCCCGCCATCGTGCGCGTGCGCGGTTCGCTGATTGGACGCGGCGCCGAGCCGACCTGGGTCGCCATCATCGGCAACGGCTACAACAGCGACAGGGCTGACGGCAGTCGCAACCTCGGGTGCGATGACACCACGCCGGATGTCGATGAAACCGACGCGAACGCCTGTGGTCAGGCCGTGCTCTATGTCATCGCGATCGATACCGGTAAGGTGGTCAAGAAATTTTCGACCGGTGTCGGGCGCAATGATGACCCCCTGAACATCGCCAATATCGAGGAGCGACGTTCAAACGCCCTGGGTCAGGCCACCATCGTCACCGACTCGGTACATACGGATGGCGACCTGCTCGCCGACTTCGCCTACGCGGCGGATCTGTTCGGTAACGTCTATCGCTTCGACCTGACGGGCAGCAGCACCAACGAGATCCGTACACTCTTCTCCGCTGTTGCACCGACGATCGGAACAACGGCCGGGAGCGCTCAGCCGATTACGTCGCCGGTCGCCGTCGCGCGCCACCCGCTCGGTCTGGGGACACTCGTCCTGTTCGGGACCGGGCAATATCTCTACTCCGATGATGATCCGCGCGATCGGCAGCAAGTCCAGAGCTTCTACGCCATCTGGGATACCGGCTCGGACGACCAAGCCACGGTGGCGCGCACCAGGCTCTTGCAGCAAGAGTTCACAACAACCGAGATCGTCGTGAAGGCGGATGAAAGCGCAGCGGCAACGGAGGTTACCCGCGGCCGAACCAGCTCGGCCAACCTGATCGACTGGTCCACTCACTTGGGCTGGTACATTGACTTCGACATCGAAGAGGAAGCCAACTCCAATCTCAACAAGGGTGAAAGGGTCGTGACCGAACCCGAGGTGCAGGGCGGACGGGTCATCTTTGTCAGCCTGGTCCCGGAAACCAACCCATGCGTCGGCGGCGGCTATAGCTGGATCAATTCATTGGATGTGCGCAATGGCAGCCGCCTTGGGTTGACGCCCTTCGACTTCAACCTCGACGGGTCCATCACTGAGGCGGACCTGCTGACGATCAGTGGCGAACCGGTGGTGGGCACCAGCGTGCGCCTGACGCCCGGCGGCAAGAGCACCGGCATCTATTCCTCGCCCTCCAGCTTTGGCGACGGCGCCGGCCGGATCACCACCGTGGTGTCGACCTCGGAAGGGGATCTGGTACTGATCAATGCCGCCGATATCCAGGCCTGGCGCGTCTGGCAGCAACTGCGTTAGGCGAGTAACCCGCGTGTCACGCGTAACGGCTGCCCCGAGCGCAGCCGTAGCGCCGCGATACCAATGCCCAAGAGGGCAAGCGTGCCTGGAAGCGGTACATTGCCGATCGGCGTACCGGATATTTCAATCGTGATGGACGCGAATAACAAATCGGGCAGTCCTTCCGCCATGGATCCAGTCCCCCGGCCGTTCCAGATGCTCTCGAAGATCCGGATATCGAGCCATTGACCGGGATTGATCAGCAACTTGGGCAGCGCCGCATCGGTCGTAAACACCACCGGCGTCTGTTGCGTCCGATAGTTCGGAGCCGGGAACCAACCGCCGGCCCCGGCTAACAGGTGGTCCGTCACTGCGGCGCCGCCGGCAATGCTGATCCCGACCATCGACTGCTCGATCAGCGTGTTCATGGCTAAGTCCAGCCCCACCCACTCCCAGACCGGGGCGGCGCCCGTGCCCGTACCGGGGATGATGGCGGGGTTGCTGGTGGGAAGGCCCGTCCCCACCGGCAGGACGGAGGTCAGCTTGATACTATCGAGGGTAAAGGCCGCCCCGTCGTTGATCCAGGTCAGCTTGCTGTTCAACAACGCCTCGCCTGCGATATTCGTACCCCAGCCGAAGATGGTTCCGGAACCGAACGCCCCCCCGCCATTCGAGTCCGAGCGGTTGACTGTCGTCGTATAGCCGGACGACGGCTCTGTGCCCGTGCACGCCGCGCCGCCGCCGGAAACGCCCGGACAAGTCGCGGCAAAGGCGTTGTAAGCAGCCGTGTTGGAGTTCCAGGTAAAGCTGCCGATCACCGCCGCCGCCGCGGGCCCGGCACCCAAACCCAGCCACAGGGCCGCGACACTGGCGGAGAGTCGCAGGGCGCCGCGGCGGCCAGTGCGACGATGAGTGGCTTCAGGCACGGACATTGTTCGACTCCAGAGTGCGTCAAGATGGACGGCGATTTCGATGCGGTCAAGCCAGCATTTGCCGGACACTTATGCAAGATTCAGGCAAAAAGAAAGATTCACAATTTTATTCAATACGGTATACCGCTTCCAGGCCACGCAAGGGGCGCCGGAGCCGGCCTGGGTGTAAAAATACCTGACACTTCTTCAGGTGACCAGTCGGCGCGACGTTCGGTTCGTTGCGCCTGACCGGCCAGCATCGCCCGGCCAAGTTTGCGTCGCCCAAGCGGCGCCCCGATAATCGGGGATTGGCAATCGACTGACGTGACGAAGACGCCAACCCCAACCGGATCATCGGGTAACTCCCGGTTGTCTTACGGCCCCGGGACACCCAATTTACGCAACGGCCAGCCCTCATCATACGCCGAGAAAGTTTGCATGCAGCAATCGACCGAACCCACGGGTGCCACCGGCACCATCGCCGATGTCCAAGGGAGCGCGGACACCCGCCGCATCGCCATCGATAAAGTTGGCATCAAGGATATCCGGCACCCGGTCCGTGTCAAGGACCGCGGCGGGGTGGAACAGCACACGGTGGCCACCTTTAACATGTACGTGTACCTGCCGCACAGCTTCAAGGGCACGCACATGTCGCGTTTCGTGCAGGTGTTGAACAGCCAGGAGCGGGAACTGAGCGTCGACTCCTTCAAAGACATGCTCAAGGACATGTCCTGCCGTCTGGAGTCCGCGGCCGGGCATATCGAGATGCGCTTCCCCTTCTTCGTCAACAAACGCGCCCCGGTCAGCGGTGTGGAAAGCCTGCTGGACTATGAGGTGACCTTTATCGGCGAGGTCCGCGACGGCGAACCCAGCCTGGCGATCAAGGTGCTGGTGCCGGTGACCAGCCTGTGCCCCTGCTCCAAGGAGATTTCAGCCTACGGCGCCCACAACCAGCGCTCGCATGTGACGGTGCAGGTGCGCACCCAGGGGTTCATCTGGATCGAGGAGATCATCGATCTGGTCGAGCGGGAGGCGTCCGCGGAGCTTTATGGCCTGCTCAAGCGGCCGGACGAGAAGTTCGTGACCGAGCGCGCCTACAACAACCCGAAGTTCGTCGAGGACATGGTGCGTGATGTCGCCACCCGCCTCAATGAGGACGAGCGCATCGCGGCCTATGTGGTGGAGGCGGAAAACTTCGAGTCGATCCACAACCACTCCGCCTATGCCCTGATTGAGCGCGACAAGGAGGCCGAGGCGCGCATCGCGGAGGCGTCGCTGTAGGGGCGACTTCAGTCGCCCCTCCACCGTAGGGTCCGCTGTGCGGACCGTACGCGGCTTATTTCACCCCGGATTCAACTCCGCCGGCGAGATCAGACTGTTGAACTGCTCGCACCAGATCACGACCGACCCATAGTCCCCGACGTCCACCCCGACCGGCACCGGGTAACTCTGCCGGCCGCTGAATGCGGCGAGCGGGCCGAGATCCACGAACATGGTTTCTTCCACCCGGGTATCCGGGTCGATGCCCCGTTGGGGCACCAGATAGACGTGATACTTGGGTCCCGGGCCGACCGCGAAGTCGTCTTCAAATTGCACCCGATCCGCATAGACACGCACGGCCCCACTGCCGTAGTGCAGCCGATCCGCCGGGTCCGCATGCGTAAAGCGGCCGGTTGCTACGAGTTCGCCCCCACGGCCGCTGGTGATGGCCCAACTGCCTTGCCCCCCCGCGGACTGCGCGGGGGAGCTGAAAAAGCCCGCGGCGAATCCGCCGGCGCCGCCCAAGACTGCGCCGGCCAGGAACCCGACGAGCAGGTGTCGCAACGGGACACGTGCGGGCTCCGGCCGCCGCGCAGCGGCGCGGGTCACCGTGCGGTCAATGGCCGGATCCCTTGAGCGCACTCGCCATGCCCTCGATCGTGTCCTTGGCGTCGCCGAAGACCAGCGAGGTATTGTCTTTGTAGAAGAGCAGGTTATCGACGCCTGAATACCCTGGACGCATGGAGCGCTTGAGGAAGTAGACCTGGCGCGCCTTACCGGCCTGCAGGATCGGCATGCCGTAGATGGGGCTCGACTTGTCTTCCTCGGCCGCGGGGTTCACCACGTCGTTGGCCCCGACCACCAGCGCCACGTCCGCGGTGGGGAACTCCGAATTGATCTCATCCATTTCGAGTACCCGCTCGTACGGGATGTCGGCCTCGGCCAGCAACACGTTCATGTGACCCGGCATGCGCCCGGCGACCGGGTGGATGGCGAACTTGACGTCGACGCCGCGCGCTACGAGCAGTTCCATCAGTTCCTTCAGGGCATGCTGGGCCTGCGCGGCCGCCATGCCGTAGCCGGGGATGATGATGACTTTGGCCGCGTCCTCCATCCAATAGACCACGTCTTCCACGGAAGCCGACTTGACGCCGCGCTGCGCCGCCTGAGCCCCCGCGCCCGTATCCGCCTCGTCGCCTGAACCAAAGCCGCCGAACACCACATTGATGATCGAGCGATTCATTCCCTTGCACATGATGTAGGAGAGGATGGCACCGGAGAAGCCAACCAGGGCACCGACGATGATCAGCAGGTTGTTGTGCAGGGTGAATCCGGTCGCCGCCGCCGCCCAGCCCGAGTAGCTGTTGAGCATGGAGATGACCACCGGCATGTCGGCCCCGCCGATCGGGATAATCAGCGTGACCCCCAGGGCGAAGGCGATCAGGGTCATCAGACTCAGTGAGAGCACGCTGCCGGTCATGGCGAAGTGCACCGCGAAGCCGATGGTCGCAAGGGCCATGGCGGCGTTCAGCGCGTGCTGACCGGTGAATTTCACCGGGCTGCCGCTGATCAACCCCTGCAGCTTACCGAAAGCGATCACCGAGCCGGTAAAGGTGATGGCACCGATGACGATACCGGCGGAGAGTTCACCCATCATGACCGCATCCGGATGCGCGGTGATGATGAAGGTGCCGATGGCGACCAGCACCGCCGCCAGACCGACAAAGCTATGGAGCGCGGCCACCAATTGCGGCATCGCCGCCATCTGGATGCGCATGGCGAGGATGGTGCCGATCACTGCACCTCCCGCCACCCCCGCGATGATGAATCCGTAGGAGGTCACCTCATGCCCGAGCAGAGTCGCGCCGACGGCGATGACCATGCCGATCATGCCGTAGAAATTCCCGCGCCGCGCCGAGGCCGGATGGGTCAGGCTCTTGAGGGCGAAAATAAACAGGATGGCCGAGACCAGATAGGCCAGGGCCTGCCCGTGTGCAGACAGACTAAAGTGCAGCATGACTGATCGCTCTCCTTACTTCTTTTTCTTTTGAAACATGGAGAGCATACGGTGAGTCACCAGGAAGCCTCCGAACACGTTGATGGACGCCAGGAGGACCGCCAGGAACCCGAGCAGCTCGGCGGCAAACCCCGCCCGCTCGGCCCCCGCGACCAGCAGCGCCCCGACGATCACGATGCCGGAGATGGCGTTAGTGAGGGCCATCAACGGGGTGTGCAGCGAGGGCGTGACACCCCAGATCACGTAGTAGCCGATGAAACAGGCAAGGACAAAGACATAAAGCGCGACGATCGGGTCTGACATAGGCGGATTTCCGTAAGGTGCGCCGGGCGCACCGTTGATGGTAACGAGTTGGCCGTTGGCGTTTTTTCTATGACACCAGCATGGCTTTGGTGATGTCATCCGCCATCAGGTCCTTGAGGACCGGCCCTTGATCCGACCGATCGACCATGATTTCGATCAGGTTCGCGAGGTTTCTGGCGTAGAAGGCGCTGGCGTCGGACGCGACCATCGAGGGGTAATTGGTGTACCCGACGATGAGTACCCCATGGCGCTCGACCACCTCATCCGGAACCGTCAACGGACAGTTGCCGCCGTTCGCCGCCGCCAGATCGACGATCACCGACCCGGGGCGCAGCCGCTGAACCAGATCTTCAGTCACCAGCACCGGGGCCGGTCGACAGGGAATGAGCGCGGTGGTGATGATGACATGGGCCTTGGCGAGCTGATCGGCCAGGGCCGCCTGCTGGCGCGCCTTGGCCTCGGCGGAGAGTTCCTTGGCATAACCGCCCTCCCCGGCCCCGCTCTCGCCCAAGTCCAGATCGATCGGCTTGGCGCCGAGCGACTGGATCTGCTCGCGGGTCTCCGGCCGCACGTCGTAGGCGAGCACCTCGGCCCCCAGACGGCGGGCGGTGGCGATTGCCTGCAATCCGGCCACCCCGGCACCCAGCACCACCAGGCGGGCGGGCTTGGCCGAACCGGCGGAGGTCATCATCATGGGGAAGAAGCGGCCGAAGCGGGCCGCCGCTTCGATCACGGCCCGATAGCCGGCGATGTTGGCCTGCGAGGACAGGGCGTCCATCGACTGGGCACGGGAAGTCCGGGGCATCCGCTCCATGCCGAGCACCCGCACGCCCTTGGTCAGCATCGCGGCTACGATGGCATCCTCGCCGCAACTCTCCAGCAGACCGATGAACAGACCGCCGGGGCGCATGGCGGCCACATCGTCGCCGTCCGGACGACGGACCTTGAGCAGCAGATCGACGTCGTAGGCCCCGGCACGATCCGTCAAGACCGCGCCCGCCGCCGCATAGTCAGCGTCCGGATAGCCGGCGCGCACCCCCGCGCCGGCCTCCATCAGCAGTTCAAATCCTTTACTCTTAAGTTTCTTGACGATCTCGGGCGTGGACGCGACCCGCGCCTCCCCGAGCCGTGTCTCCGCTGGGATACCGATTCTCATTGTTCTCTCACCCTCCGCACAACGGCGCGCCGCCCGCAGGCGACAATGCTCAGTATTATCCGGTCACCGGTGTCCGGTGGCAACCAGGTGACGCAGATCAATGCTAAACTCATCGGAATTTGCTTATATTCAAACAAGTGATCTAGGACAGCGGTCGGGCGCCTATGCGGGCGCTGCGGGCGGACGCCTTTATCCACCTTCGCGGAGCTGTTACTACCGTGGCGAAGATTACCAGCGATCTCGATCTGCGCGATGCCCTCAAAGGGCTTAATCCCGATCAGCAACGGCGGCTGGGCGCGCGCTTCGCCCAGCGTGTCGCGCGCCTCGTCACGGCCGAACGCGTACACCGCGCGATTACAACCGCCCTGCGTGAGGATTGCACCCTGGAGGAACTGGACGACGCCTATCGGGCCGCCAAGGCCCATGCGATCAACTCTTACACCGATTGCGGCAAAGAAACCGATTGGCTGGCCCAGGCCGACCATTTCGCCGCCGCCGCGGCAGCGGCCGCCCTGACGCCCGAGACCCCGATAACCGAGCGGCACAACCGTGCCTGGAAGGCGGCGGTTCAGGCCCGCATGGCGATCAACTGTGCCATGATGGAGTCTGCGGACGAACCGGGCGACGTGACTGAAGCGCAACGCCAGTACGCCATCGCCAACGCGTTCCTTGACCGCGACTGAATGACATCGCGCCCAAGCGCGGCAGGAGCCGGGGATGCTCCGGCTCCCGCCACAGAACTTCAGGGCCGACCGGCGGGAGCGCTAGACGCCCCCTTCCACACTCAGCATTTGATCGTAGATCTCCCAGGCCGCGGCGGCATCCTGCGCACTGACGCGCTCCGTCGCATAGCCGAGGTGGACGACAACATGGTCACCGACGGCCGGCAACTCATGTTGCAGCATAAACAGACTGGCCTCCCGCTCCACGCCCTTGGCGGTGCAGCGGGCCAGAAAGCCGTTGATCGACACAATCTGCATCGGAATGCCGAGACACACGGTTGCTATCACTCCGGATCGTTGGCCCAGACCACAGGCTAAACGCTGACGCCGGGCCAAGCAAGGTATGCTGCCGACCACCGACCGCTTTCCACACAGGACCGCCCCGTGAGTATGCAAACCTTGATTCTTGGACTCGGCAACGTCCTGCTGGCCGACGAAGCGGTGGGTGCCGCGGTCATCAGGCGCCTGGAGTCCGAAGCGGACCCGGCCGCGCCGCTACGCTTCCTTGATGGTGGGACCCTGAGCTTTACGCTGGCGGTCCCCATCGCGGAGTGCCCGCGGCTGATCGTGATCGACGCTGCGGCCATGGGTGATGCCGCGGGCAGCGTGCGGGTCTTTGAAGGCGAGGCGATGGACCGACAGTTGCGCCGTCATGCCAAGAGCGTCCATGAGGTCAGCCTGGCCGACCTGCTCGATATTGCGCGTCTGACCGACAGCCTGCCCGCTCGACGCGCCTTGATCGGCATCGAACCGGCGGTGATCGACTGGAGTGATGCGTTGACCCCGGCGGTCGCCGCGGCGGTGCCGGTCGCGCTGGAGCGGGTGCGGGAGTTGCTCGCCCGCTGGGACGCCGCCGACGGCGCGACGGCCTGAGCCGGGCGATCAGGTGTCGCGGAGCGTCGCACCGGTCGAACCACGAGCAGGTCTGCCGGAATCGTCGCCAAGTCTCGGCGAGATCGCTTGAGGGGTCTATAATTCTGTTTTAGTATTTCGGTGATCGCTAAAATGCTAAACTAAAAACTGTCGCAACCCGTCGGCGGCGGGTCGCATCCAGAACCTCCTCACGCCCTGCCGAGGACGCATCATGTCCGCTTTATCCAGCATCCCAGTCCGAGTACAGTCGGTGTCCCACGGCACTGCCAACTGCGGCAATGCCGTCCCCATCCTGCATGAGGTCCGCCATGCGCTGGAGCGCCTGATCGCCACTGGCGAAGGCACTCAAATCGACCTTAACGCCATCCCCTTCGGCCCTGAAGACGAGGCGCATCTGCTCGCCGTCCTTGGCGTTGGCGAGGTGCGTGCAACGATCGATGCCCTGGGTCCGACCCATGTCCAGGAGACCGCGATCCCTGGGGTCTGGCTCATCGATTACCGGATCACCGAGGATCAGCGCCTGGCCCTGCATCTGGATATCGGCGACATTCCCGAGATCCTGCGCACCCAGCGCCAGGATCTCGATACCGCCCTGACCACGCTGGACGCCCGCCTCACCAGGGCTCAGGGCGGAGCACAGTTCGAGTCCTGACAGCCGCTTGAGGAACGTCCATGACCACCACGAAACACCGTGTCGGCGAGCACCTGCGTGACCAGGGTGTCTCGCGCCGTGCGTTCCTGAAATTCTGCACCGCGTCCGCGTCCCTGATGGCCTTGCCGCCCGGTCTGATCCCGGCCATGGCCGCCGCGCTGGAGCAGGCCCGGCGCCCGTCCGTGATCTGGCTCTCGTTCCAGGAGTGCACCGGCTGCACCGAGTCACTGACGCGCAGTCATGCACCGACGGTCGAGGATCTGATCCTGGAGATGATCTCACTCGACTATCATCACACGCTTCAGGCCGCCGCCGGCGAGGCGGCCGAGGCGGCCCGCGAACAGGCAATGAAAGACAACTTCGGCAAGTATCTGCTGATCGTCGACGGTTCACTGCCGGGGCCGGATGCCAACCCCGGCTATTCGACCATCGCCGGAGTCAGCAACTACGCGATGCTGATGGAGGCCGTCGAGGGGGCGGCGGCGGTGATCGCGGTCGGCACCTGCGCCGCCTTCGGCGGCTTGCCCGAGGCGGCCCCCAACCCCACCGGCGCGGTCGCGGTTATGGATCTGATCAAGAATAAACCCCTGGTCAATGTCTCCGGCTGCCCGCCGGTGCCAATGGTCATCACCGGTGTGCTCGCCCACTATCTCGCCTTCGGGCGACTGCCCGAACGCGATGCGTATCATCGTCCGCTCGCCTTTTTCGGTCAGTCGATCCACGATCGCTGCTACCGTCGGCCTTTCTATGACAAAGGGCTGTTCGCCGAGACCTTCGACGATGAGGGCGCCCGCGCCGGCTGGTGTCTGTACCGGCTCGGCTGCAAAGGACCCAGCACCTACAATGCTTGCGCCACCATGCGCTGGAATGCGGGCACCAGTTGGCCGATCGAGGCCGGACACCCCTGTCTGGGCTGTTCGGAGCCCCGGTTCTGGGACGCCGGGAGCTTCTACGCACCGCTATCGGTCCCCACCGATCTCTCCAGCAGCCGGATCCTGACAGCCGGCGCGGCCGGTGCCTTGGTCGGCGGCACGGTCGCGACCCTGGCGCGGCGCACGGTAGCGACGGCGGCGACCAGCCGTCAGCCGGTCACCGCCGACGAACTGGAGCAGACACTATGACCACCATCGCTGACCCCATGGGTTTTCTGCTGTTCACCAAGGGTCCACTGTTCAACATCGCCATCGCCATCTTTGCGCTCGGCCTGGCAGCGCGCCTCGCCGAAATCCTGCTGCTCGGCCGACGGCCCAATTTCGCGGAGCCGCGCGCCGGCGAATGGCTGCCGGGCTTGCGGACGGTCGTCACCCGCACCCTGCCCGACCCCGGCACCTTCAAGCGCGCGCCCTTCAATGTGCTCACGGGGCTGATCTGGCACGTCGGCTTCCTCGTCGCCCTGCTGCTCTTCATCCCCCACATCGAACTGATCAAGGGTCTGTTCGGCGTCTCCTGGCCGGGACTGCCCAACCCCTTCGTGGATCTGGTAACCGCCGTGACCTTGGTCGCACTGGCCGCGACCCTGGTGCATCGTCTGACTCATCCGGTGAAAAAGCGCCTTAGTACGATCGAGGATTACCTGATCTGGGCAGTCACCTTTCTGGTCGTCCTGACCGGCTACCTGGCGTATAACCGGCTGATCAACCCCTATCCGCTGGCGCTCGGGCTGCACATTCTGACCGCCGAACTGTTCCTGATCCTCCTGCCCTTCACCAAGCTCACCCACATCTTCACCGTGTTCATCGCGCGTTGGTACAACGGGGCCAGCTTTGGCCGCCGGGGAGTCCAGTCATGAGTCCCATCGCGAACCCGGTTGTGAACCCGGAGGCGACCGCGTTCAACCTCGAACGCGGCCTGGCCGCCTTCCGCGCCGAGATCGACGGACCGGTCGCGGCCTTCTTTTCGAGTTGTGTGCATTGCGGGATCTGCGCCCAATCCTGTCCTTTCTACCTGGAGACCGGGGATCCCAAGTACACGCCGATCCTCAAGCTGGAACCGCTACGCCTGGTCTGGGAATCCGAGTTCACCCTATGGGGCAAGATTAAAGGCGCCCTCGGTCTACAACAAAGGGTCACGGACGCGATGCTGGCCGAATGGGAGGAGCTGATCTACGATTCCTGCTCGATGTGCGGGCGTTGCTCCATGGTGTGCCCGGTCGGCAACGACATCCAGGCGATGGTGCGCAAGTCACGTGAGGGGATGGTCGCCGCGGGCCATGCACCCGAGGGGCTGGCCGGTGCCGCGGTCCGGGCGGTCAAGACCGGCAGCCCCATGGGGCTCCAGTGGAAGACCCTGCAGGTCCAGATCGAGCACGTTCAGACCAGCTCGGGTCTCACCGTTCCGGTCGACCAGGCCGGAGTCGACTATCTGGTGATGCTCTCCTCGATGGAGGTCATCAACTTTCCCGAATACCTGGAGGCGATCACCAAGATCTTCGATCACGCCGGCGTCACCTGGACCCTGAGCACCCAGTGCTTCGAGGCGACCAACGCCGGCATTCAAATCGGCAACAAGGACATCGCCGCCCTGCTGGTGGAGCGGGTGGTGGACGCGGCGGTCACACTCGGGGTCAAGAACGTGATCAGCCCGGAATGCGGCCACGCCTATACCGCCATCCGCTGGGAGGGTCCGAACCTGATCGGTCGGCGCTATCCCTTCCGGGTCTTCCACATCATCGAGGTCATGGACCAGCTGCGCGCGCAGGGCCGGATCACCACCGCAGGCAAGGAACTGGACCGACTGTCACTGCACGATCCCTGCAACCTGGCGCGCAAGAGCGGCGTCATTCAACAGCAACGCAACCTGATGGATTTGGTGGCCGAGCAGTTCGTCGAACTGCCGGAGCACGGGCGCTTCCAGTGGTGCTGCGGCGCGGGCGGCGGGGTGAGTTCCAACGAACGCGCGGAGCCCCTCAAGCTGGCCGCCTTCAAGCGCAAGAAGGCCCAGATCGAGGCAGTGGAACCCGAGCGTATGGTGACCATGTGCGCCACCTGCCGCACCCAGCTCGAAGAAGGTCTGGAGCATTTCAACATGGATATCCCGGTGGTGGGTCTGACCGAACTGATCGCCGACCATCTGGTCGATAAAGAGGAGCCGACATGAGTGACCGCGTCGTCGTCGACCCGATTACCCGCATCGAAGGCCATCTGCGGATCGAGGCCGAGATGGATGGCGAAACCATCAGCCGGGCCTACTCGTCCGGGACCATGGTCCGCGGCATCGAGACCATCCTGCTGGGCCGCGACCCGCGCGACGCTTGGGCCTTTGCCCAGCGCATCTGCGGGGTCTGCACCCTGGTGCATGGTCTTGCTTCCGCCCGCTCAGTCGAGGATGCACTCGGCATCCGTCTGCCCCCCAATGCGCAACTGATCCGCAACCTGATGATCGGTGCCCAGTATGTGCACGATCATGTGATGCATTTTTATCACCTGCACGCGCTGGATTGGGTGGATGTCGTCAGCGCCCTGAGCGCCGACCCCAAGGCCACCGCGGAATTGGCGCAGTCCTTGAGCAGTTGGTCCAAGGCGTCGCCGGGTTACTTCGCGGATACCCAACAGCGCCTCAAAGGCTTCGTGGAATCCGGCCAACTCGGCATCTTCGCCAACGGCTACTGGGGCCACCCGGCCTACAAACTGCCGCCCGAGGCCAACCTGATGGCCGTGGCTCACTACCTGGAGGCCTTGGCCTGGCAGCGCGACGCGGCCCGCCTGCATGCCATCTTCGGCGGCAAGAACCCCCATCCGAACGTCGTGGTGGGCGGTGTCGCATCGCCCATCGACCTCGAATCGGACTCGGCACTCAACGCCAAGAAACTCGCCGAGGTGCAGCGCGTCATCACCGCGATGCAGCAATTCGTCGATCAGGTCTATGTGCCGGACACCCTGGCCATTGCCGGCTTTTACAAGGACTGGTTCCAGCGCGGCGAGGGTCTCGGCAATTTCATGTGCTACGGCGACCTGCCGGCCACCGGGTCCATGGACCCAGCGAGCTACCTGTTCCCGCGCGGCGTCATTCTCAACCGCGACCTGACCACCATCCATGACGTGGATCTGCACGACGCTGCCCAGATTCAGGAGTTCGTTTCACACTCCTGGTACGACTACAGCGGGGGCAAGCAGACCGGATTACACCCCTACGCCGGCCAGACCACTCTGGACTACGACGGGCGCGGCGGGGTCAAACCGCCCTACACGCAACTGGCGGTCGACGACGGCTACTCCTGGCTCAAGGCCCCCCGCTGGCAGCGCCATGCGGTCGAGGTCGGCCCGCTGGCGCGGGTGCTGCTCCTCTACGCCAAGAACCATGCCCAAACCAGGGAACTGGTCGATTCGACTTTGTCCAAGCTCGACCTGCCGGTCAGCGCCTTGTTCTCCACCCTGGGACGCACCGCCGCGCGGACCCTGGAGACCAAGATCGTGGTCGATCAGATGCAGAGCTGGTATGACCAGTTGATCGCCAACATCCGATCCGGCGACCTCAGCACCTTCAACGCCTCGCACTGGGACCCGTCCACCTGGCCCAGAGAAGCCCGCGGTGCCGGCTTCATGGAGGCACCGCGCGGAGCCCTCGGGCACTGGCTCGTGATCAAAGACGGGCGCATCGCCAACTATCAGGCGGTGGTGCCCTCCACCTGGAACGCCGGGCCGCGTGATCCCGCCGATCAGGCCGGAGCCTATGAGGCGGCGCTCCAGGACAACCACCAGTTGGCGGATGTGAAGCAGCCGATCGAGATCCTGCGCACCATCCACTCCTTCGACCCCTGCATCGCCTGCGCGGTCCACCTGTCCGATCCGCAAACCGGGGAACGGCTGGAGATCAAGGTGAGCTGACGGGTGCTAGGATCCAGCGCGATGTGGTCGCCGAGGAACCCAGGATGGGCAGAATGAGAGCGATGCCCATCCGATCTGACCTAAGCGCCTGACCCTCACCAACCACAGCCTGCTAATCACACCCTGAGGGTAGTAGACGGCCCGTGGGACGTTCAGGTCACGGGTTACGCGGTCTCAATGCAGCGCGGCGCCCTCCGCGGCGCGATCGACCAGGACCAGGGCCGCACCCAGTGCGGCGACGCGGGCCACCGGCAGGTCGGCTCCGGCACGCCAGGCCGTGAGCGCATCGGCCTTGTCGGCACCAGTCACCAGAACCAACATCGCATGCGCTGCGCAGAGCGCCTTCGGGGTCAGTGACACGCGCTTCGGCGGCGGCTTGGGCGCATCCAGTACCGGGATCACCAGCGGACCATCAGGAACCGGGTGTCCGGGAAATAGGCTCGCGGTATGCCCATCCTCGCCCATCCCCAGCAATACGAGGTCGAACGGGAGCCGCGGCACCGCGGCCGGTTTCCCAAACGCCGACCCGGACAGGGTCCGCTGATAGCTCAGTGCGGCGGCGACTGGACCCTGCTCCGCCGGCATCGGGTAAATGTTCGCCGGCGGGATCGGCACCTGATCAAGGAAGGCGTGCCTGGCGGCCACGCTGTTACGCTCCGGATGATCGGGCGGCAGACACCGCTCATCACCGAAGAAGATGGACCAGCGGTCCCATTGCGCGGGTTTGCCAACGAGCAAGGTGTACGCCATGATGGGGGTACGCCCGCCCGCCAGGACCAGGAGAAACCGCCCACGTTCGGCGACCGCCTGCTCGGCCGCGGCCAGAATGCGCTCGGCGGTCGCCGCGGCCACGTCCTCGCTGGTTGCGAGCGACTGAAAACGTACGGATCCTGCTGGCATGGCGATTTTCTCCGACCTTCATTACACTTCCGGGGCATTTCCTGCCTGACCCGCTACTGGCAATCATGGACCCAATGAAAATTCTGTTGGTCGACGACTCCAAGTCCGCTCGCTACGCGTTGCGGCTCCAGTTGCAGCGTCACGGCGTCGAGGTCGACACCGCGGAGTCCGCGGAGGCTGCCCTGGAGATCCTGAAGGGCGATCTGCCCGACGCCGTCCTGATGGATCACATGATGCCTGGGCTCAGCGGCTTCGAGGCACTCGAGATCATCCGCGCGGATGCGCGCACCGCACATCTTCCGGTAGTGATGTGTACTTCGCATGAGGACCCCGAATTCGCCGCCGCCGCCCAACGCAAAGGCGTCGTTGCGATTCTACCCAAGTCGGTCGCCCCGGAGAAACTCCCCGCGGTCCTGGCTCAGTTGAAAGCGGTATTGGATCGGTCCGCAATCCAGCCCCAGGACGAATCCAGGTCGCCCCCCCCAAGCACACTCACACCCGCCGCGGCTCCCGACTGGCAGCGGCAGATCGAGCTGCGAATCACGGGGCTGGTCGACGAGCGCCTCGAAGCCCGGCTGTCAAACCTGATCGCACCGCTGCTTGCAGACCTCAATCGAGACGTGCGTGAACGTCTGCTGGTCGAGGCGCAACAACTGATCTCGGTCCAAATCGCCGAGACCCGCGCGGCGATCGAGGCACAGCTGACGACGGACCGGGAGGCGACCTGGGCAAGATTCGAGACGATCACCAGCGAGTTGGACTCCGCCGCTGGCCGACTGGTCGCGGAGACCCTGCCCGACCTGGTCAATGTGGAGATCGAAAGCGAGCGCGGTGCGATCATGAATCTGGTCGATCGATACGTGCGGGAGTTCTCGCCGCCGATCCCCGTCGTCACGGAAACCGCCGGTCACTCCACCACGCTCGATGGCGAGTTGGTGGCGCGCATCCAGGAGATCGCCAAGCGCGAGGCCAATGCAGCAGCGACGGCGACGCTGGAGCACTGCCAACAAATGACCGACGGCCTGGAGCAACGGGTGCAAGCCGGCCACGGTCTGCTCTACCTGGCCATCCTGGGGTCGGCACTGCTCGGAGTCCTTGCCGCGCTTCTCGTGTACGCTATCGTACATTGAACCGTGCGGCTCATTCAGCGAACCGGCGCTACAAATGCCGGCGTCCATCCAATCAGTCGGAGGTAACGAACGTGTTTCAGAGCATGAGCGAATTCATCAATCCAGGTGCGACCACCCCGGACCCGGAGTTCCCGCAGGCACCGTCAGACTGGACCCGGGCCGGTGCCGTGGCCGCGGCCCAGACCGACGGGATCACCCTGAGCGAAGACCACTGGCGCGCGATCAAGGCACTGCAAGGCTATTTCGCCACCCATGAGCGCCCCAACATGCGCGAACTGCACGACGCCCTGGACGAGGCATTCCACGCCAAAGGCGGTCTCAAGTATCTTTACACGATGCTGCCGGGCGGCCCGGTGGCCCAGGGATGCCGTTTCGCCGGCTTACCGGCCCCGGCCGGCGCAGCGGACAAGTCATTCGGCAGCGTTCAATAGCGGCGGACGGTCCGCATCGCGGACCCTACGGTAACACCGTGACCTGTAGGGTCCGCTGTGCGGACCGACGACCGCGCCGAGCGCGCGGTGGCCGGGCTGATGATCAAGACCCGGACTTCATGCAAGGCTACTTGAACAACAAATCAGATACCGCTGACTTACTTAGACTTTCCTTGCTCGCGCCCCCTTGTTTTCAGTATCACATCCGCCTATGCTCTCAGGGCAATACCCCAATGAGGGTTGGTGCCTGAATCGGCTGACAGGTTGCCTGTCCCGCGCGTCCGGGCGCCGGCCCCGACAACCGAGCCACTACCGGGAGAATCTGAGGATGCACGATCAACCGCGCGACAGCGATCATCCGGACCTGTTCAACCAGCAGTTCTTTGTCAATCGGCGCGGGTTCCTGGAGGGACTGACCGCGCTCTCGGCCGGCCTGCTGTGCGGCACCCCGAGCTTCGCAAAGGCCGGCTTCTTTGGTCAGGACGCGCCTCAGCGTCAGGACGGACTCCAGCGTCAGGTCGCGGATTTGGTGCAGCGGCTCAAGGCCCAGGGTCAGATCGGCGAGAACGAAAAAACCGCCTGGTCGGTCTACGATTTCTCCTCCGGCAAGAAACTGGTGGCGATCAACGAGGACGCCCCGCGCCAGGCGGCGAGCATGATCAAGCCATTCGTCGCCCAGGCATTTTTCTTCCAAGTGAAAAACTCGCGAGGGCGCGTGCGCTACACGGAGGACATTCGCGACACCATGGAACGTTCGATCCGGCGCAGCAGTAACCCCGCCACCAACGAACTCATCGAACTGGTCAGCCGCAATCAATCGCAACGTGGACCAAAGGACGTGGAGACCGTGCTCAAAGCCAATGCGCCGCAGGTTTTCGTGCAGACGCGGGTCGTTGAGAAAATCCCCGCCGGCGGCAAGACCTATCGCAACCTCGCCTCGGCCCACGACTACAGTCGGTTTCTGATCGCGCTCTGGGAGGACCGTCTACCCTATAGTCAAGAACTCCGGGCGCTGATGGCGCTGCCGAACCACGACCGCATCTGCCAGGGCGTCGCGTCCATGCCTTCCTCGGTGCGTGTCTACGACAAGACCGGTTCCACCTCGCAACTCTGCGGTAACATGGGCATCATCGAGGCCCAGACGCTGTTTGGCCGACGCGTCCCCTACGCCTTCGTCGGGATCATCGAGCGCTCGAGCAGCGCCAAGAACTACGGAACCTGGATCACCAAACGCAGCAATGCCATCCGTGCCGTGTCCAATCTGGTCTATCTGGACATGAAGGACCGTTACCGGCTGGCGTGAGCTGGCGTGAATTTCAGGCCCCTGGATCACCGTAGAACACGTAATTGGTCGAGTAGTCGCTGATCTCGAAATAGACCTTGCGCTCGTTCGGGTCCTGCTGGCCGTTCTGGTTCAGGTCCAGCACGCCGTAGCCAAAACGGTAGGGTCGCACGCCGGTCCCCTGAGTAGCGCCGGCCGTGGTGAGCTTGTCTACTTTGATAAAGCGCCGCACGAGTTTCTCGCCCGCGTAGACTTCCAGCACACCGTCAACCCCGGTCCAGTTCTGGATCGAGCGGCCAATCGTATTCTGGGTCTCCTGGGTACACCCGGCAGTGAGCAGGATCGCGAGCAGCAGGCTGGTCAGGGTTCTGTTCCGGTTCATGGGTACACGCCTCTGAGTAACGAATCAAGACCAAGTTAGACACGAACACAATCGTTGTCGTTGTCGTAATCGGAGAATCCCGAAAATTACCTTAACACGCGAATGTGACAATGTGACAACGCCGGGCCCAGCCCTGAAGCATAACCCAGTCGCCGGCTGACAGCGGGCGGCGTCAGCGCCGGTCGGCGCTGGCGTTGGCTGTCAGGGGATGGATTGGCTCTGACCAGGGGTTGCAACGGGACGCCCTGACGGATGCCGGGGGTCGGACCGGTCGCGGGCGTGCGCCACGGTGGACCAGGCAAGCCGTTGCCGGCACCGGTGGTTGCCGGAGTCCAGGCTACATCGCTGTCGTGCAGCAGTCGAAGCAGGGTATCGGCATCCGGCAGGGTCTCCAGTTCGGGAAGCGCCAGGCTAATCGAAACGCCCATGCAGATACCAGCCACGACGCCCCCTGAGTTCCCGAT
>JACDZJ010000103.1_pt1 | contig 38856 bp, 36 predicted proteins | sample 7365721 | NCBI WGS metagenome assembly JACDZJ01 (sample SAMN15143480, study PRJNA637477) | pond metagenome | biome: freshwater wetland ecosystem [ENVO:00000243]; feature: pond [ENVO:00000033]; material: pond water [ENVO:00002228]; isolation source: pond water containing pink berries ... | reverse complement strand
CGACCAGTTTGGGGCTGAGTGCTTCGGTTAGGCACATTATTTCGAGGCCGCACCCCCTGCCTTGTTCCTGAGCGCGCGGGCCGCTAGCCCGCACTCCCGTCGGCCTTGATCATCGCTGCTCATTTGGAGTCAAAGGATCTTGGACTCCATCCGGCCGGTGCCTTGGCTCGCCGGACCCATGACTAAAGCCCGGCCCGGCAGTTGCCGAACCGGGCACCAAATCACCGGCTAATAGGCGTTCTTGTGGACAAAGCCCCGGACGAAGGTCGCGAGGATGATTTGGATATCTAACCAGAGCGACCAGTTCCGTATGTAATCGAGGTCGTAATCCACCCGCTTTCCCATTTTGTGCAGCGAATCGGTTTCACCGCGCCACCCGTTGACTTGAGCCCATCCGGTAATGCCGGGTTTTACCTTGTGGCGGAGCATATAGCCGCCGATCAGGCCGCGGTAGTATTGATTGTGGGCGACTGCATGGGGGCGTGGTCCGACGATCGACATCGAGCCTTGCAGTACATTGAAGAACTGGGGTAGCTCGTCCAACGAAGTTCTGCGCAGAAAGCCCCCGAACCGGGTCACTCTCAGGTCGCCCTTGCGCGCTTGGGTGATCGCGCCATGATCTTCGCAGACGGTCATACTGCGAAACTTCCAGACCATGATTTCTTTTCCGTCGAGGCCGAAGCGGCGTTGCTTGAAAAGCACCGGGCCAGGGCCGCTCATTTTCACACCCGCGGCGATGAACGCCATCGGTACCGCTAGGAGTGCAACTGCGATGGTGCCGACAACCAGGTCCTCAATGCGTTTGATCATTGCATCGGGACCGTGGAACGGGCTCTCGTAGACGCTCACTGCCTTGATTCCGTCCAGATTTACGCATCGACGGTGTAGCGCGTCAACTCGACTGATGTCCGGTATAGACTGCAACGAACGCGCTTCCCCATCGGTATTTCGTGACCGACGATCTTGAACCAGATAGACGGACGACGTGCTGTCCGCCAACCTTCGTATCAGCGTTTCAATGTGCTCCCCTGCATGTTCCGGCGACAGGGTAACGTAGACGACATCAACGTCACCTCGACAGGCCAGTTCAACCATACGATCGAGTGATAACTGAGCATTGGTGACGGTAGAACCGGAAGCGGTATGTGCCCCCGCATCGTCAAACACGCCGACCATCCGGAATCCAAGCCAATGGTTATCCGTGGCCCACCGTGCGATATGTTGACCCAGGTCGCTATTACCGGCAATCGCCAACCGTCTCGTGTTATACCCGTGCGCTCGCGCCCACCGCAGCGCGAAGCGGACCCCGATCCGCGAAGCGGCCAACAGCACCGGTGTCCCGAAGAGCCAGTAAAGGATGGTTTGCTGTGGATAGGCGAAGGCATCCCGCTGCATGTAGAGTGCGACCAGGGAGACCGCGGTGACGCCGAGCCACGATTCGATCGTATACCACACCTCAGTCGCCATCGACTCGGTACGCCAGGATCGGTAAAGGTTCTTGGCGCTGGCAAGGAAGTAGAACACCAGCACTCCGATCATACCGGTCAGGGCCAGCGAGGACGACCATGGCAAGCCGGTCCACTCGCGGGCCAGGTAAAGGCTTGCCAGGATGATGAAGGCGTCCGCGATGCGGTGAAAGATGGATAGGGTGCTTTGGTGGTATCGCAACCGTCCCCGGCTGGATTGCCGGATGAGTGCAGAATCGATGATGTTTTCAGTCGACATTTTGAGTTCCTCTGTTCAGGTTCGGCCGACGGTTTTCAGTGCCGGTAACTGCACTTCGCAAGACGCGTTAAGCCCTGTCCGGCGGTCGGACATCGCCGAGGACGGGTCAATTCTTATCACTATTGCTTTGTCGAAAATCTGCGTTACTCCGCCGCTACGAGTGGCAAGCGACGTCCGTGCTACAAAAACCCTGTGAAAAACTCTGTGGTATCCGGGGCTTGCTCCACGGCTCCACGGCTCCATGGCTCCGATCGAGCCCGTCTGTCCGATCGACAGATGCGAAGGCTCTGGTATTTGCTCCAACTCCCCCTGACCCGCGGGGTCCAGCCCTGCCGAACGATCCGAGGGCAGTCGCGGTCCACGCGCACCAGCCCGGCACATCTTGAAGCGTGCCCTGCGGACTTGTGAAAACCGCCCTGGACGGCCAGTCGCTGGTTCTACCGGCTCTGCAGGACGCAAAACGTTCGGACACAGCCGGCTGGCCTCCCGCCGGCGACTGACAGGTTCGATTGTCCTGACGCTCTGCTTCAGGGGTTTTCCGAAGCCCGCTCTGAAAAACAAAAACCTGCGTCGCAATATGCGAAAAACGTCTGTGGTACCCTCGTGACGGCTTAGAATTCTGTATCCGGCCAGGAAAGCCGAAAGCCAAGGCAGTATCCGGGATCGCTGTGCGCCGCGATGAGCGCTGGTGTTCCTTGAATAACCTGTGCGATCAGCCATGCTGTTTGACGATCTGCGCACGCTGATTTTCTTAGCCTTGAGATCTCGTCTTGTCTGCGCCATTTTCTTCGCGGTCGACTCCGTTGAGAGTGGGAAAAGCAAAAATAATGCCATCGGGAGGTTTCGGGCCTTTGAACTTGCGCACGGTCACGGATCCAATTTTCGCACTAGTATCTTACGATCTGGAGTTGTGTAGTTGACTCGTTGGCGTTACAACTGTCGGCCGTTGGCAGGAGTTCCTGAGGGGCTTGCAGGTGGCCGGGATCCAGTGGAATCTGCGAAATCAGAGAGCGGTTGGTACGCCCGCGGTGCGTCGAACTAGGGTCGGGTGGGCCAGCCGAGCGAAGTGGTGATCGATGCGTCTGAGCCAATCCACCAGCGCCGCAAATTTTCTGGCCTGTTGTACACGAGGTCTCATCGTCTGACCTGACTGCCAAGTCCGAGCGATGTCCACATACACGCTATATCGCGAGCGCACGCTAATGATAACCAGGGAATCCCGAGCGCTTTTGTACCTCCGGCCGTCGGTTGCGGGAGAGCCGTTCTCCGCTGACCTGAGTCTGCGGGGGTGGCAAGTTCACCCGGCCTCACATCCCGACGAGGCCCTTGAGTTGATTAGTCAGCATGAGTTTCTCGTTGGCTTGGTCCACTGGGATGGGGCGTGCGGGGAGCTGCATTCCATGCCATTCGAGCGGGAACGCGTGCTTCAGATGCTCGATGCGAACAGCCACATCAACTGGGTCGCATTGCTGGCCGATGCGGCGAGCACGTCGCGCCCCGTTTCGCGGGTCATCACGACGCACTTCTACGATTACCACACATTGCCGCTGGATCCGGATCGGCTCCTGGTCACCTTGGGGCACGCCTACGGCATGGCCGAGATGACGCGGTTTCACGCTGAGCCGAATGCATTCCATGCAATCCATCACGAGATTCTGGGACGGAGCCCGGCGATGCGTGCGCTGATCCAGAGCATTCAGAAGGTCGGCGCCATCGATCTGAATGTGATGATTCGCGGCGAGAGTGGGACCGGTAAAGAATTGACTGCACGTGCCGTGCACCGTCTCTCGCACCGCAGCAATGGTCCGTTCGTCGCGGTGAACTGCGGGGCACTTCCCAAGGATCTGATTCAAGCGGAGCTGTTCGGGCACGAAAAAGGGTCGTTTACCGGTGCGGATCGCCGTCGATTGGGGCGGATCGAATCGGCGCAGAACGGGACACTGTTCCTGGACGAGATCGGCGATCTGCCGCTTGAGCTGCAGGTCAATCTGCTGCGGTTCCTGCAAGAAAAGACGATTGACCGGATTGGTGGGGCCAGCGAGATCCCGGTTGATGTGCGGGTGATCGCTGCAACCAATGTCAATCTTGAAAAGGCCGTGGAGGAGGGGCGTTTTCGCGAAGACCTTTATTATCGGCTGAATGTATTGCATCTGGACATGCCGCCCCTGCGCGAGCGCGGGGAGGATGTCGAGTTGCTCGCGATACACTTTTTTCGGGAGTTTGCCAAGAAGATCAACCCGAATCTCAAAGCGCTCAGCAAACAGTCGATCGATGCAATCAACGCCTACCCTTGGCCTGGAAACGTTCGGGAAATGATCAATCGAATCCAGCGGGCGGTGGTGATGTGCGAGGGACGATTGGTCAGTCCGCGTGATCTCGGCCTGGATCAGGACGCGCCGAACTGTTCGCTCATGACCTTGGCCGAGGCCCGGGCGAAGGCGGAAAAGGAGGCGATCGAGACGACGCTCAGTGCGGTGCGTAACAATGTGTCCAAGGCAGCGCGGCGTTTGGATATCTCACGCGTGACCCTCTATCGATTGTTGGAGCAGCACGCGATCGACTGGCAGCGCGATCGGAATACCTGAGTATCTTCGTCGACGTGGAGGGGCGACTGAAGTCGCCCCTAGTGTGCCCCTGCGGATCTTGCGCGCCTGCGTCGCCGGGGAGTTTGTTCAGGGGAATCGCCTGAGGTCAATCAGCCTGGCGCCGCAGGAAGGCCGGGATATCCAGATAATCGAGATCGTTATCGATCGCTTCGGCGGTATTGCCGCCCGCGGTTGCCCCCTTGCGGTAGATTGCCGGACGCCGTTCCATTTCGGCATAGTCCGGGCGGCTGTCGTCGCTATCCGCAGGCACCAGGCGCATGTGCGGTTCGTCGCCGCTTTGACGCATGATGGAGATGCGGCGCGCGCCCAGGCCGGTGGCGACGACGGTCACACGCAGTTCGTCGTCCAAGTCATGGTCGATGACCGTGCCGAGGACGACGGTCGCGTCGTCGTCGGCGAAGTCGCGAACGGTGTTGCCGACCTCGTCAAACTCACCCATGGTCAGACTTGCGCCGGCGGTGATGTTGACCAGAATGCCCTTGGCGCCCGCCAGGTCGATGTCCTCCAGCAGGGGGCAGCGGATGGCCGCCTCCGCGGCCTCCCGGGCCCGATGCTCGCCGCTGGCGGCGCCGGTGCCCATCATGGCGACCCCCATCTCGGACATGACGGTCTTCACATCGGCGAAGTCCACGTTGATGAGTCCGGGACGGGTGATCAACTCGGCGATACCGCGCGTGGCATTGAGCAGGACGTCGTTCGCCGATTTGAAGGCCCCCAGCAAGGTCATGTCCTTGCCGAGCACCGCGAGCAGCTTCTCGTTCGGGATCGTGATCAGCGAGTCGACATGCTTGGCCAGATCGGTGATGCCGTCCTCGGCAATGCGCCGCCGCTTGCTGCCCTCGAAGGGGAAGGGCTTGGTAACCACGGCGACGGTCAGGATACCCAGTTCCTTGGCGACCTCGGCAACCACGGGTGCTGCCCCGGTGCCGGTGCCCCCGCCCATGCCGGCGGTGATGAAAACCATATCCGCCCCGGCCAGGGCCTCAGCGATGCGCTCCCGATCCTCGAGCGCGGCCTGTTTGCCCACCTCCGGGTTGGCGCCGGCGCCCAGACCCTTGGTGATTCCCGAGCCCAGTTGCAGGATGGTCTTGACCTTCAGACCCTTGAGCGCCTGGGCATCAGTGTTGGCGCAGATGAAGTCCACCCCCTCAATGGTGGACTCGACCATATGATTGACCGCATTGCCGCCGCCACCGCCGACGCCGATGACCTTGATCACCGCGTTTTGGCTATGGGTATCCATCATTTCGAACATCGTTGCATCTCCCCTTAGTGCTGTTAGCTAACCGAAAAACCTGAAACCCCGTTCGTTCCCGCCGATCGCGGGATCGCCCCCCGACTCGGCACGGGCGTTCGGCCCCGTGCCACGGAGCCGCAGCTCGCGGCCCCTCAACTGATCGTCCGCACTTACATCGTGCATCGCCGGTACCGCCCGCTTGCGTCCGACAGGGCGTATGCGCGCTCGTGAGCCCGGTCGCAACGGCCGGCGGCTGGGCACAGCCCACGGCTAGAAATTGCCCCGGAACCAACTGCCCATGCGTGACCAAACGCCTTTGATGCCCCCGCCGGCACTGAGGTCGGGACGCTTGGCAAAGCGGTTCTGGCGGGCATAGATCAGCAGGCCGACGCTGGTGGCAAATACCGGGTTGCGCATCACATCATCCATGCCAATGACATACTGGGGTGTGCCCAGGCGAACCGGCATGTGGAAGACTTCCTCCGCCAGTTCGATCAGGCCCTGCATCTTGGCGCTGCCGCCGGTGAGCACGACGCCGCCGGCGACCAGGTCCTCAAAGCCGCTGCGACGCAACTCATTGCGCAGCAGGGTGAGCAACTCCTCGTAGCGTGGCTCCACCACCTCCGAGAGGGTCTGGCGTGAGAGCCGCCGCGGCGGCCGATCTCCGATGCTCGGGACTTCGATGGTCTCACTGCCGGCAGCGAGCTGGGTCAGGGCACAGGCGTGCCGGATCTTGATCTGCTCGGCGTGCTGCGTGGGTGTCCGCAGCGCCACCGCGATGTCGTTGGTGACCTGATCGCCGGCGATCGGGATCACCGCCGTATGGCGGATGGCCCCGTCGGTGAAGACGGCCATGTCGGTGGTGCCGCCCCCGATGTCGACCAGGCACACCCCCAACTCCTTTTCATCCTCGCCGAGCACCGAATAGGAGGCACTGAGTTGTTCCAGGACCAGATCGTCGACCTCCAGGCCACAGCGGCGGATGCACTTCAGGATGTTCTGGGCCGCACTGACCGCACCGGTGACCATGTGCACTCGCGCCTCCAGGCGCACGCCGCACATGCCGATCGGTTCGCGGATGCCCTCCTGGTCGTCGATGATGAATTCCTGAGGGAGGATGTGGAGTAGTTGCTGATCGGCGGGGATGGCGACGGCCCGCGCGGAGTCGAGCACCCGATCCACATCCGCCTGGGTGACTTCGCGGTCCTTGATCGGCGTGGTGCCGTGAGAATTGAGGCTGCGGATATGGCTGCCGGCGATTCCCGCGTGGACCGAGTGGATCTCGCATCCGGCCATCAGTTCGGCCTCTTCCACCGCGCGCTGAATGGACGCGACGGTGGACTCGATGTCCACCACCACGCCTTTCTTCAGACCACGGGACGGATGGGTCCCGACCCCGATGATCTCGATCTGGTCATCGTCTTTCAGTTCGCCGACCAGGGCGGCGATCTTGGAGGTGCCGATGTCCAGGCCCACCAGCAAGTTCTTGTCGTTACGTCGTGACATGCCGTTGTTAACCCCGTTTGCCTGTTCGCTCTTGCGGCGTCGCCCCCGGGCGTGCGGGACCCACCTGTGTTAGTGCCGGCGACGCCGTCCGGGTCGCGGCCCGCGCGGCCGGCTGGGTCGGTGTCGCTACTTTTGGTTTGGTTGTTGTCCCGGCCTTTGGTTTGACCGCGCCCGCCTTTGGCTGGGCTGTCGGTGCACGCGCCTTCGGCGGGGTCGGTGTCTGTGTCTGCGCACGCGCGGCCGGTTTCGGCTGAGACTTGGCCCGCTGTTGTCCCTGCGCCTTTGGCTGGCCCCGCGCCTTCGCCGCAGACTTCTGCCGGGTCTGGGACTTGGTCTGAACCGGTGCTTCCACTGGCGTCTCCAACGCCGTCTGGCGCGCCCACCGCACCGCGAAGCCGTTGCTGTAGCGCAGGTCCACGACTTCCGCCCGCCCGGCCGCATCCAGTTGCGGTGCCGCGCCGATGAAGCGCGCGAGGCGTGCTTCGATATCGCTGTTGCCCAGTTCGAGGCGCGCCCTGGAGACCAGTCCCAAGCGCCAGGCCCCGCGGGCATCCACCGCCAGGGTGTCGATCAGGTGACCTGCCAACATCAGCTGATCGCGCCACTGGAGGTAGCGCTGGACCAGTTCGGGGGCGCGCTGCTCGTCGCCTTCAAGCATCGGTAATCCGGCCGGGATCGTGCCGGTACTGGGCCGAAACACCACGCCATCAGCGGTCACCAACCCGTCGCCTTTCCAGCGTGCTACCGGTTTGTGTTCGTTGACCCGTACTTGGAGCCGGTCGGGCCAGACGCGGCGGATACTCGCCCCGCCCACCCAGGCCAACTCCTCGGCGGCGCGCTTGAGATCCGCAAGATCGGCGGTCAGGAAGCCGCCATTCAGCCGCTCGACCAGGGTTTCCCGTAATTGCTGTGATGAGTGATGATGCAATTCGCCCTGCACCTCGATCATGCGCACCGGCAGCAGCCGCGGTTCCCAATAGCCGAAGGCCCAGACACCGCCGGCCATGACCGCCAGCAGGAGGATGCCGGTCAGGGTGCGTAGGCGCGCCGGTCGAGGCGGTGGAACCGGTTCCTGGAGATTCGGGAGGATGGCGGCGACAGACTCAGACACGGTTCAGACTCGTTTCCAGGATGCGGATCACCAGTGACTCGAAGTCGATTCCCGCGGCGCGCGCGGCCATCGGCACCAGACTGTGATCGGTCATCCCGGGCACCGTATTGATCTCCAGCAAGTAGGCGTGGCCCGCGTCGTCCACCATCAGGTCGACGCGACCCCAGCCGCTCGCGCCGACGGTATCGAAGGCCTCCAGTGCCAGTTGCCGTAACCCCTGCTCTTGCGTCGCCGACAACCCGCAAGGACAGTGGTAGCAGGTATTGTCGGCACGGTATTTGGCGTCGTAATCGTAGAACGCGTGTGGCGTCTCCAACCGGATCAACGGTAATGCCTCATGCCCGAGGATCGCACAGGTGTACTCGGCGCCCGCAATCCAGCGTTCCGCGAGTACCAGCGAGTCATATTCCCGTGCCAGTTCCCAGGCCGCCGCCAGGGCCGCGGCGTCCGTAACCCGCGCCATGCCGATACTGGAGCCTTCGCGCGCGGGCTTGACCATCAACGGGAAGCCGATCGCCGCGGCCTCCGCCAGGTCGGCTTCAGTGCGCAGCAGGACTGATTCCGCCGTCGGCAGTCCGGCGCCCGTCCAGGCGAGTTTGGTCCGGTATTTGTCCATCCCGAGCGCGGAACCGAGCACGCTGGAGCCGGTGTAGGGCAGCGCGATGGTCTCCAGAAAGCCCTGGATCACTCCATCCTCACCGCCGCGTCCGTGCAGGATGATGAAGGCGCGGTCGTAGTTTCCCGCGCGCAAGTGGTCCAGGATGGTGTCGTCCGGGTCGAGCGGATGCGCGTCCACCCCGCGGGCGCGCAGGGCGTCGAGCACCGCATTCCCGCTGTTCAGGGAGATCTCACGCTCGGCGGCACGTCCGCCCAGCAGGACGGCCACCTTGCCGAAGGTCCTCTGTTGCGTTGTCATCACACTCCCCCCTCAATGCCGATCCGCTGCGGGTGCGGCAGGCGATCGACCGGACCGACACTGTCGCAGAGTGAGGCGTTGCCGTTATCGTTCAATAAATTGGTTGGTCGTTCCGCGCCGGGCGTCGCGCGGCACTGCGCCGGCATCGTTGGGTCGACCATCCGGGCCCCGTGGCTGATGGGACGCCTGGCCAAGCCAAGATCCGGCCGCAGGGATTCCCCGCAACCCATCGCGAGTCGACCGCCGGATCGCATGCCGGTCATCGGCCCGCCTCCCGCGTCCCGGGGTCCGCCCGTAAGAGTCCGGGCAGGCGAGCCGCCAGGCTGCCGATGTCACCGGCACCCATCAGCAACACCAGGTCGCCGTCTTGGAGGAGGTTGCCGAGCAGTGTCGGGATCTCGCTGAGGTCCTGCGCGAACACCGGGTCGAGGACACCGCGGGTGCGGATGGCGCGACTCAAGGAGCGGCCGTCGGCACCGGCTATCGGCGCCTCTCCGGCCGGATAGACGTCACCCAGGATCAACAGGTCCGGCGTGGAAAGAACCTGGGCGAAATCATCGAACTGCTCCTGGGTGCGCGTATACCGGTGCGGCTGGAACACCAGTACCAGTCGGCGGTCGGGCCAGCCCCCGCGCGCTGCTGCCAGGGTGGCGGCAACCTCGCGCGGGTGGTGACCATAATCGTCTACCAGGGTCAGGCGGCGGCCCATGGCATCGCGCACCTCGCTGACCACGAAACGGCGGCCGACCCCCTGGAATCCGGCCAGCGCCCGACCGATGGCGCCTTCGTCCACGCCCAGTTCGAGTGCGACGGCAATCGCCGCCAGGGCGTTCAGGACATTGTGACGGCCGGGCAGGTTCAGCTCCACGGGGAAGGGTGCCGCGAGGTTCGCGCTGTGCACATCGAAGTACATCCGCAACCCATCCTGCCGGACGTTCTCGGCACGCACATCCGCTTCGGGGCGGGTACCATAGGTTCGCACCGGGCGCGGCACCTGGGGCTCCATGGCCCGCACCTCGTCATCGTCGATACACAAGACAGCCAGCCCATAGAAGGGTAAGTGGTGCAGGAACTCCATGAATGTATTACGCAATCGACTGAAATCGTTGCCGTAGGTCGCCATGTGGTCGGCATCGATATTGGTGACGATCGACACCATGGGCTGCAGATACAGGAACGACGCGTCGCTCTCGTCGGCCTCCGCCACCAGATACTTGCTGGTGCCGAGCTTGGCATTGGCTCCGGCGCTGTTGAGCCGGCCGCCGATCACGAAGGTCGGGTCGAGCCCGCCTTCGGCCAGGATGCTGGCCACCAGGCTGGTGGTCGTGGTCTTGCCGTGGGTGCCGGCCACGGCCACCCCGTAGTAGAAACGCATCAGCTCGGCGAGCATCTCGGCGCGGCGCACCAGCGGGATGCGGCGCGCGCGCGCCGCGCTGATCTCCGGGTTGGATTCATCAATGGCGCTGGACACCACCACCGCATCCGCGTGCGTGACCTGCTCGGCGCGATGGCCGATGAAGACCGCGATACCCAAACGGCGCAGCCGCGTCGTGGTCTCACTCTCGCGTTGATCGGAGCCCGTGACCTCGTAGCCCAGGTTGGCCGTCAGTTCGGCGATCCCGCTCATTCCCGACCCGCCTACACCGATGAAATGCAGGCGACGGACCCGGCCCATGTTGGCGGCAGTGTGGTGCAGGTGGCGGTTCATGAGCGGGCGAACTCCAGGCAGGCGGCGGCGATCTGTTCCACGGCGGCCGGCGTGGCACGGGTGCGCGCCGCGGCGGCCATGGTGAGCAGCCGCGAGCGGTCGGCGAGTAATGTCTCAAGGGTCAGGGCAAGTCCGGCCGGGTCGAGGTCGCGCTGGATGATCAGGATGGCTGCTCCGACCTCGGTCAGATAATGGGCGTTGCTGACCTGATGGTCGTCGACGGCATGGGGGTAGGGGACCAGGATCGCGCCCAGCCCCGCCGTTGCCAGTTCCGAGACCGTCAGCGCCCCGGCGCGGCAGACCACCAGATCGGCCCAAGCGTAGGCCTGCGCCATGTCGCCGATAAAGGCGGTGACCTCGGCCGCAACCCCCGTCTGGAGATAGGCGGTCTGAGCCGCCGCCAGCGTCCGTTCACCGGCCTGGTGGCGCACCAGCGGGCGGCTCGCGGCCGGCAGCCGGGCCAGCGCCGGCGGCAGGGTCTCGTTGAGCGCCTGGGCGCCCAGCGAGCCCCCCACCACCAGCAGATGTGCCGGACCGGTGCGGCCGGCGAAGCGCTCACGCGGCGGCGGCAGGGCGGCGATGGCAGGGCGCACCGGATTACCGGTCGCGATGGCATTGCGGGTTTGGGGGAAGCTGCCGGGGAACGCCTCGAAGACCCGGCTGGCGATGCGGGCCAACCATTGGTTAGTCAGGCCCGGAATCGCGTTTTGTTCATGAATCACCAGTGGTATCCCCAGGGCGCGGGCGGCTAAACCGCCGGGCCCGGAAACGAATCCGCCCATTCCGAGGATCACCGCGGGGCGGCGGCGGCGCAGGATGCTCCAGGCTTGTCGCAGTGCGCCGAGCAATTTGAACGGACCGCTCAGGACTGCCCCGAGGCCCTTGCCGCGCAGGCCGGCGATCTCGACCCACTCCATGTCGAACCCCTGTTCGGGGACCAGGTGCGACTCCATCCCGCGGCGCGTGCCGATCCAGAAGACGTCCGCGCCTTGGGCGCGCAGCGCCTCGGCAACCGCCAGGGCCGGGAAGACATGACCGCCGGTACCCCCGGCCATGACGCCTATGCGCGTAGCCATGGCATCCCCCGCGGCAGCGTGGTCTCGGACGCCTCCTGGCGGATGGTCGCATCGATGCGCAGCAGGATCGCGACCGCCACACAGGCCACGATCAGACTGTTGCTGCCATAGCTCAAAAAGGGCAACGTGAGTCCCTTGGTCGGCAGCATGCCGGAGTTGACCCCAATGTTCACGAAGGCCTGGAGGCCAAGCCACAAGCCGATGCCCTGCGCCGTGTAGCTCGCGAAACGCTGACCCACGGCCTCCGCGCGGGCACCGATACCAAAGGCGCGCCAGGAGATGAAGGCAAAGGCGCCGATGACGGCGAGCATCCCCGCCAGACCCAGTTCCTCCGCAATCACCGAGGCCAGAAAGTCGGTGTGTGCCTCGGGCAGGAAGTACTGTTTCTGGATGCCGTTGCCGAGCCCGACGCCCAGCCACTCCCCCCGTCCGAAGCCGATCAGTGCCTGACTGAGCTGGTAGCCCGAGGCGAAGGGGTCTTCCCAGGGGTTGAGGAAGGACAGGATGCGGCGCATCCGGTACTCGGAGGTCAGGACCAGGAAGGCGAGCCCGGTGATGACGGTGCCGAACAGCACGGCGAAGGGCATCACGCTGACCCCGCCGAGGAACAGCATGCCCATGACCGTTGCCAGCATCACGGCCGTGGTGCCGAAGTCCGGTTGTTTCAAAATCAGCGCGGCGGCGATCCCGATCAGAATCATCGGGCGGATGAAGCCGGCCAGCTCGGTGGTGACTGACTGCGCGTGGCGGACCAGATAGCCGGCGATGTAAAGCACTGCGAACAACTTGACGAACTCGGATGGCTGCAGGTTCAACGGACCCAGCGGGATCCAGCGGTTGGCCCCGTTGACACTATGACCCACCCCGGGGAGCAGAAGCAGAATCAGCGAAGCGGCCCCGAGCAGGAACAGCCAGACCCCGGAGCGCTCCCACCAAGTGACCGGGACGGTGAACGCGAGGGCCGCTGCCCCCAGCGCCAGTCCCAGGGCGATGGCTTGACGAACCACGAAAAAGAAGGGGTCTTTGCAGCAGGTGTCGCCGACGGTCATTGAGGCCGATGCCACCATGATGAAACCGAACGACAGGAGTCCCAGCACGACCATCAACAGCGGGAAGTCGAATGCCGCCGGGCGCTCGCCCCGCCGCCGACCCGCGCCGCCCCAGCGTTTGGCCTGACGGGTGGCCGCGGTCATCGCGCAAACCTCCGCACCGCGTCGGCAAAGACCCGACCGCGGTGCTCGTAGTTGTCGAACATGTCGAAGCTGGCGCAGGCGGGGGAAAGCAGCACGGCATCGCCGGGTTGCGCCAGGCCAGCGGCCCGGCGGACGGCGTCCTCCATGTCGGTCGCCTGGACCAGCGGGGCCAGACCGGCGATCACCTGTTCGATCAGCGGGGCGTCACGTCCGATCAAGACCACGGCCCGCGCGGCCCGGGCAACCGCCGGAGCCAGCGGGGCAAAGTCCGCGCCCTTGCCGTCGCCGCCGGCGATCAACACGACCCGGCTGTGACTGCCCGGCGTCATCAGTCCATCCAGTGCGGCAACCGTGGCACCGGGGTTGGTTCCCTTGGAGTCGTCATACCAGCGCACCCCGGCGTGCGTGCCGACCAACTGACTGCGATGGGCCAGGCCGGGAAAAGTCCGCAGGACCTCCAGGCAGGGTTCGAGCGGCAGGTCGCAGGCCTCGGCCAGGGCCAGCGCGGCCAGGGCGTTGGCCAAGTTGTGCCGGCCAGTGATCAGGACCTCATCCGCGCGCAGCAGACGTGTGTCGCCTCGGCACAGCCAGTGCGCGCCGTCGACCTCGCACAACCCATAGTCACCGGCAGTCGGCGAAGCCAGGGTGAAACCGAGTTCGCGCGCGCCGGTGCGCGCCATCGCCGTGACCCGCGGGTCATCCCGATTAACGACCGCCACCAGGGCGTGGTCGTAGATACGCGCCTTGGCCGCCGCGTAGGCGGCCAAGTCCGGATAGCGATCCAGATGATCGGCCGAGAGATTGAGCACCACGGCGGCCTGGGCGCTGAGTCCCGCCGTGGTCTCGAGCTGGAAGCTCGACAACTCCAGCACATAGAGTTCCGCCGTCGCGTCGAGCAGGTCCAGGACCGGTTCGCCGAGATTGCCGCCGACCCGCGCGCGCCGCCCGGCGCGCTGCGCCATCAGCCCCAGGAGGGTGGTGACCGTGCTCTTGCCGTTGGAGCCGGTGATCGCGCAGATCGGTGCCTGTGCCGTCCGGACGAAAATCTCCACGTCGCCGATCACCGGCACTCCACGGGCCAGCGCCTGCTGGATCAGTGGTTCGGCCACCGGGACGCCGGGGCTTACCACCAGGTGTTCGGCGGCGGCGAAGGCCGCCGGGTCGAAGCCGCCGACAAAGACCGCCACCTCGGGGAACGCTTCGCGGATCTGGGCGAGTCCGGGCGGGTTGGGCCGGGTGTCGGTGACGGCCACCCACAGGCCCCTGGCACGCAGGAAGCGGACGCAGGAGACGCCGGTCTTGCCCAGCCCGACGACCAGTGTCTTTCCCGCGGGAAGCGGCGCGTGATTCATCAGCGGATCTTCAGGCTGGCGAGCCCGACCAAGACCAGCACCACGGTCACGATCCAGAAACGGACGATGACGCGCGGTTCGGGCCAGCCCTGGAGCTCGAAATGATGATGCAAGGGGGCCATGCGAAAAATGCGTCGGCCGGTCAGCTTGAACGACAGCACCTGCAACATCACGGAGACGGTCTCCGCGACGAAGATGCCGCCCATGATGAACAGCACCAACTCCTGGCGCACCGCGACCGCCACCACGCCCAAGGCCGCGCCCAGGGCCAGGGCGCCGACGTCGCCCATGAAGACCTGGGCCGGATACGCATTGAACCAGAGGAAGCCGAGCCCGGCGCCGACCAGTGCGCCACAGAAGATGAACAGTTCGCCGACCTCTTTGATATGCGGGATGCGCAGGTAGTTGGCGATCTCGAAGTGCCCGGCGGCATAGACGAAGATGGCGAGTGCCCCGGCCACCAGGACGGTCGGCATGGTGGCGAGCCCGTCCAGGCCGTCGGTCAGGTTCACCGCGTTGCTGGACCCGACGATGACGAAATAGGCCAGCAGGATAAACCAGGGACCGAGCTGGAAGGAGACGTCCTTCAGATAGGGAATGAGCAGCGCGGTCTCCGCGGGTGTCACCGCCGTGACATAGAGTGCGACCGCCGCGAGCAGACCAAATACGGTCTGCCAGAGATACTTCCAGCGCGCGGCCAGACCGCGGGGGTTCTTGAGAACCAGTTTCTTGTAATCATCGACGAGGCCGACGGCACCGAAGGCCAAGGTGGTCAGCAACACGATCCAGACGTAGCGGTTATGCAGGTCCGCCCACAGCAGTGTGCTGGCTCCCACCGCTACCAGAATCAGTGCACCGCCCATGGTCGGCGTGCCGGATTTGACCAGATGACTCTGGGGCCCGTCGTCGCGGACCGTCTGGCCGATCTTGTAGGCGCGCAGGCGCCGGATCATGGGCCGGCCGACCAGCAGCGAAATTGCCAGGGCGGTCAGGGTGCCCAGGATTCCGCGCAGGGTCAGGTAGCGGAAGACCGCGAATCCGCTTTCATAACCCGTCAGCCATTCAGTCAGAAAAAGCAGCACTCTAGACCTCGTTTATGCGCCGCAGAGGGCGGTGACGATCCGTTCCATGCGCGCTGTACGCGAACCCTTGACCAGAATCAGGTCATCAGGACTCAAAACGGATTGCAGATAGGTGATCAGCGCGCCCTGATCCGCGAAATGCCGCGCACCCGGACCGAACGCGGCGCTCGCCGCGGCGCTCTGGGTGCCGACCGACAGCAGGCGCGCGACCCCGGCGGCCAGGGCCGCGGTACCGATCTCGCGGTGCAAATCCAGCGATTGCGGTCCCAACTCGCCCAGATCCCCCAGCACCAGCCAGGGACGCCCGCGCAGGCTCATCAACACCGCGATGGCGGCATCGAGCGAATCCGGATTGGCGTTGTAGGTGTCGTCAATGACCCTGCGGCCGTTGCTCAGACGCGGACAGAGCCGCCCCGGGACCGGGGTCAACGCGAGCAACCCGGCGCGCACCGCCGCGATGCCAACACCCAAGGTCAGCGCCGCGGCGGTCGCGGCCAGGGCGTTAAGCACGTTGTGTAAACCGGCGAGCCGTATCTCCAGCGGGTAACCCACGCCATCCCAAACCGCCACGAAATTGGTCCGGAATCCGTCCTCATCCCACCCCACCTGGACCGAGGTGCGTGCTGCGCTGAGATCCGCCGGTGCGTCCAGCGCGAAGGTGCGCAGGGTGCGGCCGGCCGCCAGTTCCCGCCAGAGGAGAGTGTAGGGAGCGTCTCCGGGGACGATGAAGACCCCGTCGTCTGCCAGTCCACGGGCAATCTCGCCCTTGGCGCGGGCCACTCCGGCGACGCTGCCGAAGCCTTCCAGATGGGCACGTCCGGCGTTGGTGATCAGTGCCACCTCCGGCCGGCCGATGGCGGTCATGTAGGCGATCTCGCCCGGGTGGTTGGCGCCCATTTCCAGTACCAGAAAGGCCTCGTTGCGGGCGGCCAGCAGGGTCAGCGGCATTCCGATGTCGTTGTTCAGGTTGCCCTGAGTGGCGTGGGTCGGGCCGGTCTGGGACAGCATGGCCGCGAGCATCTCCTTGACCGTGGTCTTGCCGTTGCTGCCGGTGACCGCGGCCACCCGGCCCGGGAAGCGGTCGCGCCACGCCGCGGCGAGTCGTCCGAGACCGGCGCGCGTGTCGTCCACGATCCACTGGGGCAGGTCGAGCGCCAGCGGATGATCCACCATGGCCGCGGCGGCCCCCTGGTCGCGTGCGGCCGCCACGTAGTCGTGACCATCGAAATGCTCGCCGCGCAATGCCACGAACAGTTGTCCGGTGCAGTCGCGACGACTGTCGGTGCCGACGCTGCTGAAGGCGGCGTCGGCCCCCCGGGTCTCACCCCCGGCGCGCGCGGCAGCCTGCGTCAGCGTCCACATCGGCAAGGGCGTCATGGGTCGGCCCGTCCGCCGGCCAGGAGCATGGATGGCGTGGGGTCGTCCGGGGGTACGTTGAAGAGCCGCAGGGCCCCTTCCATGACCTTCGCGAAGATCGGGGCCGCGACCACGCCGCCGTAGTAGGCGCCGCCGTGCGGTTCGTCGATCATGACCACCATCACCAGGCGTGGATTCCCGGCGGGGGCCATCCCGGCGAAGACCGCCTGGTAGCGGCCGGCGGCATACCCGCGACTGCCGGACGCCTTCTTGGCGGTACCCGTCTTGCCGGCGACCCGATAGCCCGGAACGCTCGCGCGCTTGGCCGTGCCCTTGTCGGACACCACGGTCTCCATCATCACCCGCACCGCACGAGCCGTCTTAGTGCTCAGTACGCGCGTCCCTTCGGGTGCGTGATCACGCCGGATCAAGGTGATCGGGCGCTTGACGCCATCGGCAGCCAGCACCGCATAGGCCTGGGCCAACTGGACAGCGGTGACCGAGACGCTATAGCCGAAGGCCATGGTGGCATGATCGAACGGCCGCCAACGGCTGTGGTGGCGCAGGACACCGCGGGTCTCAGCCGGGAACTCCACCCCGGTCGGGTGTCCGAACCCCAGTTGGTCATAGGCCTTCCAGAGTGAGGCGTAGTCCATCATCTGAGCGAGCTTGACCACGCCCACGTTGCTCGACTTGGTGATGATTCCGGTCACGTCGAGGGTGCCGTAACTATGCACATCGCGCACGATACCGCCGGCGACGGCATAGGTGCCGCCGGCCGTGTTGACCCGCGTGGTCGGGGTCACCAGCCCACGTTCCAGCACCGCTGCAACCACCAGCGGTTTGACCGTGGAACCCGGCTCCATGACGTCGGTCAGGGCGCGGTTACGGCGCCGTTCGGCGTCGCGCCCGCTCAATGCATTGGGGTTATAACCAGGCTGGTTGACCATCGCCAGCACCTCGCCGGTGGTCACGTCCAGCACCACCGCGGTGCCGCCGACCGCCTTGTTCTCGGCCACCGCGGCCTTGAGTTCACGGTAGGCGAGGAATTGCAGCCGCCGGTCCAGGCTCAACACCAGATCTTTGCCGTGGCGGGGCGGGCGGATCTGCTCGACCTCCTGCACGATGCGCTGGCGGCCGTCCTGAATCACCCGCCGCAGACCGGGTTCGGCGCGCAGCAGGCTGTCATAGACGGATTCCATCCCCTCCTGACCGCGGTCTTCCACGTCCGTGAAGCCAAGGACGTGACCGAAAACCTCGACGCCGGGGTAGAAACGCCGGTACTCGGTTTCAAAGTCCACGCCGTCGATACCGCGGCGCTTGATCAGTTCGCGTAGCGCGCCGGTTTCCTCGAGGCTGACCCGGCGCTTGAGATACATGAAGCCACGCTCGGCGTTCGCCTGCACGCGCTCGCGCAGTTCAGCCGGCTTGAGCCCCAGGCAGCGGGCAAGCTCCGGAAGGGCCTGGGGCTGGGTGACGAGTTTGCGCGGGTCGGCCCAAATGGTCTCGACCGGGGTGCTCGCGGCCAGCGGCTCCCCGTTACGGTCCAGGATCATGCCGCGGCGGGCCGGGATCTCGCCCACGCGCAGATAGCGCCGCTCACCCTCACCGCGCAGGAATTCGGTTTCGACCACCTGACGGTAGAACACCGCGGAGGCGACCATGACGAAGGCGAACGCCAGGCCGCCCAGCAGGACGCGGCGACGGACCCGCGGGTTGGGCGTGACCGGACCCCGCGTGCTTCGATTGCCGTGTTTGATTCGCCGCTTAGGGAGCGCCATGGCCTGCCTCTTCAATCAGCATCACGTCATCGACGCGGGGTAGATACATGCCAAGTTGATCGCGCGCCTTGCGCTCCACCCGGACGTCGGTGGACAGGGCGGCCTCTTCCAGGCGTAACCGATTCCACTCCACGTCCAGCGCATCGCGTTGGGCGCGAAGGTCCTGCAATTGAGCGAAATGGATGCGCGTCAAATACTTGGTATGCACGACCCAGACCCCGGACGCGGTGATCAGGCCGAGCAACAGGAGTACCGCGACGGCGCCGCCGCGGTTCATCAATGAATACCGGGTCGAATTCACGCGCAGCGCTCCGCAACCCGCAGGATGGCGCTGCGCGCCCGCGGATTGCCTGCCGTTTCCGCCGGATCCGGACGCACCGGTTTGCCCAGCGACCGCAGCCGTCCGCGGGTCTCGGCCGCGGTCACCGGAAGCCCCTTCGGCAACTGCGGACCGCGTGCCTCGTCGCGGATGAAGCGCTTGACGATTCGATCCTCCAGGGAGTGGAAGCTGATGACCACCAGGCGTCCGGCGACCGCGAGGAGGTCGCACACCTGGGCGAGCACGCGCGTCAACTCGCCGAGCTCGTCGTTGACCTGAATGCGCAGGGCCTGGAAGGTCCGGGTGGCGGGGTGTTTTCCGGGCTCACGGGTCGGTGCCGCACGTGCCACCAGGTCGGCGAGCTGGCGGGTGGTGTCGATGGGGGAGTGCACGCGCGTCGTGACGATCGCGCGGGCAATGCGCCCGGCAAACCGCTCTTCCCCGAAGTCGCGCAGTACGGCGGTGATCGCGCCTGGTTCGGCGTGTGCCAGCCAGACGGCGGCGGACTCACCGCGGGTTGGGTCCATGCGCATATCGAGCGGACCGTCGGCCATGAAGCTGAAGCCGCGCTCGGCGGTGTCGAGTTGCGGCGAGGAAACACCCAAATCCAACAGGACGCCCTGTACGCATCCGGCAATGCCGACACTTGAGACGGCGACGGCCAATTCGCCGAAGGGCGCGTGGACGGCGGTCAGGCGCGGGTCGGTGGCGGCCAGCTCGCGCGCGGCCATCATTGCCTCCGGGTCCCGATCGATGGCGATCAGACGTCCGGCGCTTCCCAGCCGCGCGAGAATCGCACGCGCATGGCCGCCGCGGCCGAAGGTGCCGTCGACGTAGATGCCGTTGGGGTCAATCGCCAGGGCCTGCACGCTGTCCTCCAGTAAGACCGGTCGATGGGTCGCGTCCGTCACGGCGCGTGTTAAAACTTCAGTTTGCCGAGCGCGGACGACATCGCCAGCTCGCCGATGTTCCGGTCGTCCAGATCCGCCAGGGTCTTGTCCTTCCATCGCTGTTCGTCCCATATCTCGAACTTCCCGCCCTGACCGACCAAGGCGACACGCTTATCCAAATAGGCAAATTCACGCAGGTGCTGGGGCAGCAGGATGCGCCCCTGGGCGTCCATCTCGACTTCTTCCGCGTGACCCAGATAGAGCCTCAGTACGGAACGGGCGACCTCATCGAAGGCGGGCAAGTCGGCAAAGTCACGCTCGATGACCTCCCAGGTTTTCACCGGGAAGAGCAAAAGACAACGCGCCCGGTCCACCGTTAGGATCAGGTTCGCATCGCCGGCGGCCAACAACCGCTCGCGCGGTTTGGCCGGGATCGCGAGGCGCCCCTTGGCATCGAGACTGAGATAGGTGGAACCGCGAAACACTCCTCTCCCCCCGGTCGCGCTTTTTTTCCCGTTCTTCCCACTTTTCCCCACTTTGCGCCCATATTAGCCAGCGAGCGCGCGAGCGTCAAGTTTGTCTGGTCAGGTTTTTTGTTAATGCTCAGCGACTTAAAAGTAAGTCGCAACGCGTCATCAGAAGTTGGACAAAAGCGCGTCCACTCAGTAGCATGAGGCTGATTACCGTGGGCTTGTGTACGGCTGAGCGGGTGCGCGCCGCCGCTGGGGCGGACGGGCATCACCGGTGAAGAGGAGGGAGTCGGCCTGTAAGCCGGGTTCTGTCGAGGACAGCCATTCATCTGGGACGTATGTCGCCATACGCCTCGAGCGACCTACCCGGGAACACGCGCGGGCCGCGCGTCGCAGCCGGTGAGCTGCCCGTCCCCCTATTTGGTCTTGCTCCGGGTGGGGTTTACCCTGCCGCTGACGTTGCCGTCGGCGCGGTGCGCTCTTACCGCACCATTTCACCCTTACCTTCCGTGTTCCGGCAGTCGCTGGACTACGGATTGGCGGTATATTTTCTGTGGCACTTTCCGTGGGCTCGCGCCCCCCAGGCGTTACCTGGCACCCTGCCCGATGGAGCCCGGACTTTCCTCCCCGCCCGCAAGCGCGCGGAGCGGCTGTCCGGCCGACTCCCGTAGATCAGTCTACCCGATTCCTGGTGTTTGGGATGTGGAGATGTCAATCCGGTTCTGCTTGTTGATCGGGAGACCCGGCCGCCAGCCCCAACGTCAAGCCGAGCTTGTAGAGGTCGTTCTTCCGGGCGCCGGTCAGTCGTGCGGCCAGGCCCGCGGCCTGACGCAGGGGGAGTTCGGCGGCCAGGACCCGCAGCACCCTACCTTGTTCCGCTGCGTCAGCGGTCTGCGGGGAGTGGTTACCCTCCACCAGGATCACCAGCTCGCCCAGTTGCTGCTGCGCATCGGCCGCCATCCGTTGGGCCAGTTCGTCCGCCGAGCCGCTGAGAAAGGTCTCGAAGCGTTTGGTCAGTTCCCGGGCGACCACGACGCGCCGGTCTTGCCCCAGGATCGCGGCCAGATCGGTCAGGGTTTCGCCGGCACGTCGCCCGCTCTCGTAGAGGATCAGGGTCGCCTGCTCGCGCGCGAGCGGCGCGAACCAGGCCCGTCGTTGGGCGCTGGTGCGCGGCGGAAACCCGAGAAACAGGAAGCGGTCGCTGGGCAAGCCCGCGGCACAGAGCGCGCAGATTGCTGCATTGGCGCCTGGGATCGGCACGACCTCCAGCCCCCGGGCCCGCGCGGTCGCGACCAGTTCATAGCCCGGATCGCTGATCAGGGGGGTGCCGGCATCGGACACCAGGGCCAGGTTAAAACCGGACTCCAGTGACGCGATCAGGCGCGCGGCGGCTTTGGACTCGTTGTGATCATGGTAGGCGATGAGTCTGGTATTGATACCGCAATGGGCGAGCAGGTGCCGCGTTTCCCGCGTATCCTCGGCGGCGATCAGGTCCACGTCAGTCAACACCTTACGGGCGCGATCCGTCAGATCACTTAGATTGCCGATCGGTGTTGCCACCACGTATAGTATCCCACGTCTTCCTTCCACTTCATCGCTCCCCACACTGCAACGGAACCCGTATCATGCATCAAGATCGCCCCGTCGCGTCCTTCTGCACCAACTTCCATCGGTTCCCCGGCTCGGTTCGGACCTTGGCCCTGAGTACGGCGTTGGTTCTGAGCGGGATGCTCGGCGGCTGCGCCGGCCTGCCGTGGGACAAGACGTCGATGAACTTTCGCGGTGGCTACGCGGCGGGCGATCAGGTCACGGCTATCCTGCCCGGCAAGGGACCGGTAGCGGACGTTGCCGACGCGCTGCGCGAGGGGCTGCGAGCCGCTCACGGCGCCGACGACACGGCCGCCAAACCGACCCTGACGTTCATCGCGAGCGAGCAGCCGAATAAGATCGCCGATGCCCACGCCGCAGCGGTGTCGGCCGGAGCGACCCAGGTGATCGGCCCCTTGCTGAAGCCGGCAGTCGATGCCCTGGCAACAGGTCCGGCCTTGAAGGTCCCGACCCTGGCCCTTAATCAGGCGACGGGTGTCGCCAAGGCTGCGGGCAACCTCTACCAGTTCGCCCTGGCGCCCGAGACCGAGGCGGTGGAGGCGGCCAACCAGGCCAAAGCGATGGGTTTCACCCGCGCCCTGATGCTGGCCCCGGCGGGCGAGGCGGGCCAGCGGCGCGCTGATGCCTTCCGGCGCCAGTGGGACAAGCTCGGCGCGACCCTGGTGGGTCAAGCGAGCTTCGATCCGGCTACCGCGGACGCTGCGAAGACCCTGAATGCGCTGTGGAGTCAAGGTAAGGCGGAGTTCCTGTTCCTGGCTGTCGATGCGGACCAGGCGCGTAAGATTTACCCGCCGATCCGCGATGGTGCGAACGCACTCCCGGTGATCGCAACCTCAGCGGTCTACTCTGGTGCGACGGATGCCGCCCGCGACAAGGCGTTGGTCGGGCTTTACTTCGTCGATCTGCCCTGGGTGCTCGGCGTGGGTCAGGCGAATGACCCCGTGGCGCGCGCCAGTCTCAAGGGGAAATCGGCAGCGCTTGCGACGCCCCTGGGACTGCGTCTCTATGCCATGGGGATCGATGCGTACCGACTGGTACCACGTCTCGCCGTTCTCGCCAAGAATCCGACGGCCACTTTTCCCGGTGCGACCGGTACACTGTCGCTCGACTCGTTCGGGCGGGTGCAGCGCCAATTGACCCTGGCGCAGTTCACGGCGACCGGTCCTCAGCCGGTGAGCGCCAAGCCGGTCGCCAAACAGCGTGGTTGGTTACCCTTTGCCCGGCCGGCAGCGGCAGCCCAACCGGCCGCGGTCTCAGCCACGACCCCGTCAATGTCTGCGGCAGGGCCCAAGCCCGAACCCAAGCGCCTGCTGCCGCAGCCTGTGGTCAAGGGTGGATGAAAGATGCCGGCGGCCCGGTCGGCGATGCCCGGTCGTCGATTGGCCGGGATAAGGAGTGTCTCGCAGTTGACTTCCTGACGCGCCAGGGATTGCGCCTGATCGCCCGGAACCACCGCTGTCGTTTCGGCGAGATCGATCTGATCATGGGCGACGCCGGGGTGCTCGTGTTCGTGGAGGTCCGCTATCGCGCCTCCGCCCGGTTCGGCACCCCGGCCGAGACCGTGGATCACCACAAGCAGCGGCGCCTCGTCGCCGCCGCGAACCACTACCTGCTGGCCCACCCCAGCGTGTTACCCTGTCGCTTCGATGTGGTCGCGATCACCGGCCATGATCAGGTTCTGTGGCTCAAGGATGCGTTCGGTACTTAGCGAGCCTCCAACTTTGCGTGGTGACGTGTCTTGCTACACCCGACGGGTATGCGTTTCTCGGTTATTCGTGCCGCTGCCGGCTGTACCGCCCTGGCATCCTGCGTGCCACGCGCCACTTGCGCCGCGCCGCTGACCGGTTCGCTCCGGCATGGCCCGACCCCCCCCCGGCACCGCTCCGCTCTGCTGCTGCTGGCCCTCGCCCCTTTGCTTGGCGCGTCACTCCTGAGCGGATGTGCTGCCGTGGTGGTTGGCGGGGCCGCCATGGGCGCGATGGCTGCCTATGATCGCCGCGGTTATGCGGCGCTCATCGACGACCAGCGGATCGAGTTCGAGGCCGGTAGTGCCCTGGCGGCCGAACCGGCACTCAAGAACCGCGGACGCATCTCAGTGACCAGTTACAATTACCAGGTGTTGCTGACCGGCCAGGCAGAAACTGAAGCGGTGGCTGCCCACGCGGCCGGCGTGGTCAGCCGCTTGCCGAAGGTGCAGACAGTCGTCAATCAGTTGACCGTCGGGCCGGATAGCAGCCTGCGGCGCGAGAGCGAAGACGTGCTGCTGACCTCGCGCGCCAAACTGGCGCTCTTCAATGTCAAGGTTCCCGGCTTCGACCCGACGCGGGTCAAGGTGGTCAGTGAAGATGGTGTGGTCTACTTGCTGGGACTGGTGTCGCATGCGGAAGGGGATGCGGCGGCCGAACAGGTCAGCTTCGTGCCCGGGATCGCGCGGGTGGTGAAGCTTTTCGAATATCGTGAACCCGAGGTCTGAACCCTTGACCGAACTGACCCCCGGCCTGCGTGCGCGCCTGGCGGCCATCGTCGGGTCAGGTCGTTTGCTGACCGATCCGGCAGACTGCTGGCCCTACGGCTACGACAACAGCCGTCGCCACGCCCTGCCGCAGGCGGTGGTCTTTGCCGCCGCCGACGATCAGGTTCCCGATCAGCTTGCGCGGCTGGTGCGGCTCTGTGCCGAGGCGGGATTGCCGTTGATCGCGCGCGGCCGCGGCACCGGCACCACCGGGGCGACGGTGCCGGATCGCGGTGGTGTGGTGCTTTCATTCGAGCGCATGAACCGCATCCTGCGCGTCGCCCCCGGCGACCGCTATGTCATCTGCGAGCCCGGAGTGGTCAATGCCGACCTGCAACGGGCGATCGGTGCCCACGGCTTCTTCTGGCCGCCGGACCCGACCAGTGCCGCGGTCTGCACCATTGGCGGCAATCTCGCCTACAACTCGGCCGGTCCGCGGGCGGTCAAGTATGGGACCCCGCGCGAGCATACGCTCGGCCTCAAAGCCATTACCGGGCGCGGCGAGCCGATCCACACGGGCGTGCTCACGACCAAGGGCGTGGTGGGCTATGATCTGACCCGCCTCATCATCGGTTCGGAGGGCACCCTGGCGTTGATTACCGAGGCGACGCTGAAGCTCACCCCGCTGCCGGAGGCGACCCGCACGCTGCGTGTCGCCTACCGGGATATCCATAGCGCTGCCGCCGCCGTGTCCGCGATCATGGCGCAGCCGATCACGCCCTGCGCCCTGGAGTTCATGGACGCCGCCGCGATTGCGACGGTACGCGCCTACTCCGGGCTCGACCTGCCGGACGCGACCGGGGCCTTGCTCATGATCGAAGTGGACGGGCCGACAGCCTGTGTCGACAGCGCGGTGACGGCGGTGGAGGCCGCGGCCCGCAATGCCGGTTTGCTGGACTGTCGCCACGCGGCAGACCCGGCCGAGGTGGCCGCCCTCTGGCAGACCCGCAAGGCGCTGTCGCCCGCGCTACGCCATATCGCACCTAAGAAAATCAACGAAGACGTGGTGGTGCCGGTCTCGCGTTTGGGCGAGTTCATCGACGGCCTCGAACGGCTCTCGCGGGAGCAGGGGATCCGCATCGTCAACTTCGGCCACGCGGGCAATGGCAACATCCATGTCAATCTGCTGGTCAATCCGGATGATCCGGTTGAACTGGCGCGTGCGCATGACTGTCTGGACGCGGTCTTCACGCTGGTCCTGGGGCTCGGCGGGACGCTCTCCGGGGAGCACGGGGTGGGGCTCGAAAAGCGTGACTTCGTGGCGCGGGAGATTGATGCGCCCACCTTGCGGCTGATGGCGGATCTCAAGCACTGTTGCGACCCGGCCGGTATACTCAACCCTGGTAAGGCGCTCCCGATCTAGGGGGTTCCGGCTATGGTGGCGTTTCCATAGCCGGGTTGAGATGAGGGTCAATGCGCGGCAGCGCGGCTGGCCTCCTCGCGGGTGTAGAAATGCCCATTGCGGATGAAACCGCTGATCAAACCGGAGCAGGTACGGATCACATGCCCCTCACTGTCGCGCGCGGTGACCCAGGCCTCCGGCAGCCCATCAAGCAGGTGGACCGGTGCGGGCGAGCCGTCGGCGAAACGGGCGCGGACCTGCTCCCCGGTGGCCGTGTTGAGATAAGCGGGGACGAAGCCAAGATGCGCGTTGTTCTGGCTGACGCCCCGGCTGAGTTCATACAGGGCGTTTTCGTCACGAAGTGACAGTTCCGTCAGTACTCCGCGCAGGCGCCGCGAGCGCTCCTGCTCCTGTGGGGGGGTGATTTCGATGAGCATCTGGACTGACTCAGTGTGCATTTTGCGTCTCCTGGCCTCCGGAGCGGAGGCCGTTTGCAGGATACTCAGCATCGGGCGTGCCAACACGTTGAGACGCTTCGTCAGCATCACCCGACCGCTCCAGCCGCAGAACCCCAACGCATCGGGTCCGTTCTTGGATACCCATGGTTGTTGGTTACGCGTTTGGTTTTTTGCAAACTGCGATGATCTGATGCCTTGACCCGCACGCGACGAACCCAGGGAGAACGCGGGCGCGTCAGATCCGCACCGATCTGGTGCGTACGCTCATCCCGCGACCGGGATAGACTGTAAGGATCTCAGCAAGCCTCAGTGGAGCGGAACATGGCCTCAGACAAGCAAATCGAAAGCCGCCCGGACCATCGACTCACGGTCGACGAGGTGTTGGACGATCTGGTCGCGGACGGCATGGTCACGCGGCCGGTGGCCCAGGGCCTGCTCTTCACCGTGACCCCGAAGGATCGGGCGGAGCGTCACGCCCTGGAACTGGTGGCCGATGCCAAAATCCATCACGCCAACTCAACCAAGCGCATCATCACGCTGGAGGAATTGACCTTCTGGCTGGCCAAGCGCACCGGGCTCGACTACCTGCGTATCGACCCGCTGAAAATCGACGCCCCCAACGTCGGCGATCTGGTCACCGCCTCCTATGCGGCCTGGAACCGCATCCTGCCGGTGTCCATCACCGCGGAGCAGGTGGTGTTTGCGACTTCCGAACCCTATCTGACGAGCTGGATCGAGGAGTTGGGTGGGATCATCAAGCGCGAGATCGTGCGGGTGGTGGCCAATCCGCGGGATATCGAGCGCTACCGCAATGAGTTCTTCGGTGTCTCCAACTCGGTCAAGGGGGCGAGCAATACCGAGGGAAATAAACGCCTCTTCGGGCTCGGTAACCTCGAAGCCCTGGTCGAGTTGGGCAAGTCCGGGCAGATCGACGCGAACGACAGTCACATCGTGCACATCGTCGACTGGCTGCTGCAATATGCCTTCGATCAGCGGGCCAGCGATATCCACCTGGAGCCGCGGCGCGAGGTGGGAAACATCCGCTTCCGCATCGACGGGGTGATGCACCCGGTCTACCAGGTGCCGGCACTGGTCATGACCGCGGTGACCAGTCGCATCAAGATTCTCGGGCGCATGGATGTCGCCGAGAAGCGTCGGCCGCAGGACGGGCGCATCAAGACCCGCTCGGAAGACGGCCGCGAGCTGGAAATGCGCCTCTCCACCATGCCCACCGCCTTCGGCGAGAAGCTGGTGATGCGCATCTTCAATCCGGACGTCCTGTTGCGTAACTTTGCCGACCTGGGCTTCGGCGAGGAGGATGTCAAACGCTGGCAGGCGATGGTCGGCCGCCCCCACGGCATCATCCTGGTGACGGGTCCGACCGGTTCGGGCAAGACCACCACGCTGTATTCCACCCTCAAGACACTGGCCACCCCGCTGGTGAATGTCTGTACGGTCGAGGAGCCGATCGAGATGGTGGAGCCCGCTTTCAACCAGATGCAGGTGCAGCACAACATCGGTCTGGATTTCGCGAGCGGCATCCGCACCCTGATGCGCCAGGACCCGGACATCATCATGGTCGGTGAGATCCGCGACCGCGAGACCGCGGAGATGGCGGTCCAGGCGTCCTTGACCGGGCATCTGGTGCTCTCGACCCTGCACACCAACGATGCGCCCGCCGCCATCACCCGGCTGCTCGATATCGGCGTGCCCCACTATCTGATCAAGGCCACCGTCATCGGTGTGGTCGCCCAGCGTTTGGTTCGCACGCTTTGCCCCCATTGCAAGTACGACGCGCCGACCGACCCGGACCTGTGGGAGTCGCTGGTCAATCCCTGGAAACTCCACGCCCCGGATACCCTGTGGCACCCCAAGGGCTGCCTGGAGTGTCGCAACACCGGTTACTATGGCCGGATCGGGCTCTATGAGATCCTGACCCTCGACGCGGAACTGCGCGAACTGATCGTCGCGGACTTCAACGAAACCCCACTGCGTCGTCTCGCCTACCAGAAGGGCCTGAGACCCTTGCGCATCAGCGGCGCCTTCAAGGCCGCCCGCGGCGTGACCAGCATGGAGGAAGTCTTCAAGGTCGCGCCGATCCGCTCCGATTGAGTGGAGTAAGCGCGCGTCCGACGTGCAGCCGTCGGCCCGGTCGGCCAGCCGCTCGCGTGCCGTCGGCACTGCCCGCCTGGTCACCGGCGGCGTTGGCATTGGAACCTGCCGACCCCGACATGACATCCTTGCCTTTGTTGCCGGCGGTCGGTCGCCGGTCGCTGGTGGCTTTACCCTGAGACCCCTTTTGATGGAAATCCTGTTTCTGATCGGCCTGATCTTCCTGAACGGCTCGCTCGCCATGTCCGAAATTGCTTTGGTCACGGCGCGTCGTACCCGTCTGTCGCGGCTCGCCCAAGATGGCGATGCCGCGGCCGCGATGGCGATCAAGCTCGGCGAGGACCCGACCCGCTTTCTCTCCACCATCCAGATCGGCATCACCTCCATCGGGGTGCTGAGCGGCATCCTCGGTGAAGCCGCCATTGCCGTGCCCCTGGCTGACCTGCTGGTGTTCTTCGGCATGGACGGGGACTCCGCGCATGTTGCCGCGACCGCGGTTGTGGTTGTCGTGATCACCTTTGTTTCCATCGTGATTGGCGAGTTGGTGCCCAAACGCCTGGGCCAGATCAACCCGGAGGCGGTCGCCCGCCTGGTCGCGCGGCCCATGAACGCCTTGTCCATCGCCACCCGTCCCTTCGTCTGGCTGCTGTCCTGGTCCACCGGGCGCCTCCTGCGTCTGCTCGGTCAGCGGGAGCAGGCCGCGCCGCGGGTGACCGAAGACGATATCCATGCGCTGTTACAGGAAGGGTCCGACGCCGGGGCGATCGATGCCACCGAGCACCACATGGTGCGCAACGTCTTTCGCCTGGATGACCGGCAACTCGGTTCACTGATGGTGCCGCGTGGTGAGATCGTCTCGCTCGATCTGAATTTCGCGCTGGACGCGAACCTGGCGCGTATCGCGGGCTCAGCGCACTCGCGCTTCCCGGTCTGCCGCGGCGGGCTCGATGAGGTGGTTGGCGTGGCGGTGATGAAACACCTGTTCGGTCAGTCGCTGCGCGGCGCCGGGATCGATCTGAATGCCGATCTGGAACCGGCTGTTTACGTCCCCGAGTCACTCACGGGGATGCAGTTGCTCGACGAGTTCCGGGCCAACGGCGCGCAGATGGTCTTCGTCATCGACGAATACGGCGAACTGCTTGGTCTCGTGACCCTGCAGGATGTGCTGGAGGCGGTGACCGGTGAATTTCAGCCGCGCGACCCGCAGGATGCCTGGGCCGTCGCCCGTGACGACGGCTCCTGGCTGCTCGACGGGCTGATCCCCGTTCCGGAGCTGAAGGACCGATTGGATCTGAAGTCCGTGCCGGAGGAAGACAAAGGGCGTTACCACACGCTGAGCGGCATGCTGCTGTGGCTCCTCGGCCGGGTGCCCCAGACCGCGGACCGGGTCGAATGGGAGCACTGGTGTCTGGAAATCGTCGACATGGATGGTAAACGGATCGACAAGGTACTGGCTACCCGGCTGCCGGAACCGGGGACCGTGCCGGAGGGTGGGGACGCTGCGAACACCATGGAATCCGTTCGCCCCATTACGACCGATGCGGTGTAGGGCGACCAACGGGCGGAGCGCCGCGGCACCCAAGGCCTCCGGGGTTACTGTGGTCGCGGGATACCATAGTGCTTCATTTTCTGCCACAGGGTTTTTCGGCACCGAGATGCTCTACACCGATTACACATTCGACACCAAGGACGGCAAGTCGCACTTCCTGCCCGCGCCCTGGAACGGACCGCCCGGCACCGTCGAGACCCAGAAGAAGTACCGGTTCTAGTTCAACAACGGCCGCACCAACCACATCTGGCAGACCGCCTATCACGACCGCTTCCCCATGTCGCCGCTGGAGATCAACCCACAGGACGTTAAGGAGTTGGGAATCGAATCGGGCGACATCGTCGAATTGCACAACGCGTTTGGTTCCGCCGTCGCCATGGCCTACCTGAAGCCCGACATCGGCCGCAATCAGACCTTTATGATGTTCGGTTACGACAACGGCGTAGTGGGCGCCTTCACCCGTCTCGGCGTCCACCATTTACGCCTGACCGGCGGTGAGCCGCTGATGCGGCGCGATCTGCCGCGGCTGGCCGCGCGCCTGACTATAGGCTCCTGTCTGGGCTCGACGATCTGTCCCTGTCCAGCAACTGCACACAGATGGACACCTTGGCTGAACCACTTTATCAGGCCGGCGTGCGGCGCCTGAATGCCAGCCTCGACAGCCTGCGGCCCGAGGTCTTCGCCCAGGTGACCGGAGGGCGGCTCGATCAGGTCTTGCGTGGTCTCGCGGCGGCCCGCCGGGCGGGATTCAAGCCGATCCGGATCAACACCGTGGTCATGGCCGGGGTGAATGATGGGGAGATCGAGCAGCTCCTGGAGTTCTGCGCACAGCATGATTTCACCTTGCGGCTCATCGAGACCATGCCGATGGGCCGGACCGGCCAGGCCGCACAGCACCAGTACGTCGATCTGCGTCGGATCAAGGAGCGCCTGGAGCGCCGCTACACCCTGATTCCCGATCTGCTCTGCCTGGCGGCGGTCCGGCACGCTACTACCGCATTGGTGCCGGCGAGACCCGCATCGGCTTCAGCACCCCGCTGTCCCAACATTTCTGCGCAACCGGCAACCGGGTCCGACTCACCGTGGATGGCACCCTGTACCTGTGTCTCGGTCAGGAGAACAGCGATCCCTTGCGCTCTTTGTTGCGTGCCGGCGTCAGCGACGAGGATCTGGACGCGCACCTGCGCCAAGCGATCGCCCGCAAACCAGAGCGCCACGAATTCAAAGAACGGCCCGCGCAGGTCGTTCGCTATATGGCTATATGGCTCAGACCGGGGGTTAGCCCGGCCGTGGGCAGGTTAGGAGGGCTGGGCGCTACCGCCCGAACTGCCGAGGCTGCAACCTTTCCGGCTTGAACATCCGCAGATCCCATCGTAAACAGCGTCTTCGTCGTTGTCCCACACCGGCGCGAAACTCGCTTCGCCCGCTTGCGCGGCAGTCTGCGTGAGACGCTGGTCATACTCGCCCGCGCAGAGTATAAGGTCGACAAGATCTTCCTGGCGCCATTTCTCCAAGATTCGAGACATCAATGCCACATTTTATCGCGATAAAGATACACTTCGATCATCGTAACGATCTTCCGTGTTACCTGAAATATTCTCGCCCCGCCACAGCGGCAGAGCATGCGGAATATCTCGCGCGATTTAAGGAAGAAAAGAAAGGCGGCAATGGCTTTCATGAATGCCTTAATTTTAGTATTCCCGAGTCGGGTCCTGTTCGCATCTACCTCCCATCAACCTGCAGACCGGGTATAGATCGACTCAATGACGAGTTCGTGATTTTTTCGTTCACATACAAGAAAGACCCCGATATGCAGCCTCAATCGTTGGGGTTCACGGTCGAGCACGCATCTTCGGTAAAAAAGGCATACCGCGAAAAGATGCTCCGGATATCCCTGGAATCGGCACGATAAATTTTCATGCCGAAGCTCGGGCTGAGTATTCAACACTATTTTTGCCGCCTGTGCCTTACGACACGCAGGCTAACAGACATATCCCCCGTGGCCGTTTTGGTTACGGCCTGAGGAATCTGGATCCCATCAATTACGCGCAGAACATCTTGCAAGACGCCTACAATGGCGCTATGGCTGCACTTCAGGATGCAGCGGGGCCTGCTAGATTCGTGATCGAACGAGAAATACGCGTATTGCAAAATATTGCTGCGTATTATGGTTTGGATCTGATCCAACAGCCGAACGAATCGGGGAATCGACCCGAAGATCGCGGCGGCGAGATACCCGCCCCCGATCAGGAAATTGGTTTTCTGGGGGAGCAGGTAATTTTTGATCGCGAGGTTGACAAAGCCAGAGTTCTGGGTCTTGGACCGGGCGCGGTGGAGTGGGTCTCACAGGCAGTACCCCAGTGCCCCTATGACATCAAGACCGTACGGAGAAACGGAACGGGATACGCAGACCACTACCTTGAAGTAAAAACGACCAAGGCTGAGGACGGCCCCAATGTTTACATATCTTCGGGTCAACTGGCGTTTCTCAAGGACCATGAGATGGCGTCGTCTGTCGTTATTGTAAGATTCAATGCGCAAGAACAAGTGACAGAGATCACGGACCTCAACCTCCACGAACTTCTTGGTGAATTCGATCTCGTCCCGATCAAGTATAAACTTCACCGTCGAGGATGACGCTATGAACCCGCAACGACTCGCACGCATCACTCTGGAGCCCGGTAAATGCGGTGGGAGCCCGTGTATCCGCGGCTACCGCATCCGCGTGAGCGATATTCTCAGTCTCCTCAGTGCAGGGGCATCGCACACTGAGATTCTTGAAGATTATCCGTTTCTGGAAGAGGAGGATATTTTTGCGGCCCTGGAATATGCTGCCGTTCAGACCCAACACCCGATCTTGATCGCGGCATGAGGTTGCTGGTCGATAATCAGTTGCCCGCAGCATTGGCACGGTTCCTCGCCGCTCAGGGGTTTGCTTGTCGTCATGTTTCCGATATCGGGATGGATGCGAGCGATGATTCTGAGATCTGGCGGCTAGCGAAATGCGAACGACTCGTCATCGTTACGAAAGATCAGGATTTCGCCTTGATGGCTGATCGTGAAGGTGCAACGGCACCGCAAGTGGTCTGGGTCAGAACCGGGAATTGTCGGAAGTCCGTCTTGTTAGCGGCTTTCGGCGCTTTGCTTCCGAGTCTGAGGCAACTCCTTGAAGAAGGAAAGACCGTTATCGAGGTTCGCTAACTCAGGAGCCGGAACGATCCTGCTGGTTGCTGTTGCCTTCCCCCAAATATTTCGATAAATTTGGAAGCATGAAAAGTAAAACCGCCGTCTCCGCCCTCGCTGCCCTGGCCCAAGACAGCCGCCTGGCCGTCTTCCGCCTGCTGGTACAGAACGGCCCCGCGGGGCTGACGGCAGGGGTGATCGGCGAGCACCTCGGCCTGCCGGCGCCGACCCTGTCGTTTCACCTCAAGACCCTGGCGCAGGCCGGGCTGGTGAGCACGGTCCAGGAGGGCCGGTTCGTCCGCTACCGGGCCGAGATGGCCGCGATCCAGGCCCTCGTGGCCTTTCTGACCGAAAACTGCTGTGGCGGCGGTCTCGACCGCTGCCTGCCGAAGAAGTGATCCTCATGAAAACGCTTGAAATCTATGATTCCGCCATGTGTTGCTCGACCGGTGTCTGCAGCGTCGAGGTCGACCCCGTGCTGGTGCAGTTCAATTCCGATCTGCAATGGCTGACCGGGCAGGGGATCGAGGTCAGTCGGCACAACCTGTCGCAGGAGCCGCAGGCGTTCGCCGCGAATCCCGCGGTGCTCAAGGAACTGGAGGCGGGGATGGAGCGTTTGCCGGTGACGCTGGTCGATGGGCGCGTGGTCGCCACCGGCGCCTATCTCTCGCGTGCCCAGTTGGTGCAGAAGCTGGGAGTGACCCCGGCGGCTGCCCCGGCAGTCCCAGGCCCGTTCCCCGTCCAGGTCGGCTCCGGCTGCTGCACGCCCGACAGTGGATGCTGCTGATGGCCATCCCCGCCGCGGACACCCGTCACCTCTTTTTTACCGGCAAGGGCGGGGTGGGCAAGACCTCGCTCTCCTGCGCCACCGGTCTCGCACTGGCTGATGCCGGGCGGCGCGTGCTGATCGTCAGCACGGATCCGGCGTCCAATCTCGATGAGGTCCTGGGCGTGGCCTTGGGTCAAACCCCGACGGCCATCCCCGGCATGCCGGGGCTCTGTGCGCTCAACATCGACCCCGAGGCCGCGGCCCACGACTACCGCGAGCGGATGGTCGCGCCCTACCGCGGTATCCTGCCCGCCGCCGCCATCGCCAGCATGGAGGAACAGTTCTCCGGCGCCTGTACGGTGGAGATTGCCGCCTTCGACGCGTTCTCCAAACTGCTGGGTGAGCCCGCCGCGACGGTTCAGTTCGACCACGTCATCTTCGACACCGCCCCCACCGGTCATACCCTGCGCCTGCTGACCCTGCCCTCGGCCTGGAGCGAGTTCATCGACTCAGCCACCGGCGGCGCCTCCTGTCTCGGTCCGCTGGCTGGACTGGAGAAGCAGAAGGCACTCTACGCCGCGACTGTCGCCCAACTCGCCGACCCGGCGCAAACCTCGGTGGTGTTGGTCAGCCGGCCGGACGCCTCCGCCCTGCGCGAGGCCGAGCGCACCCGCGAGGAACTCGCGGCACTCGGCGTGAGCAACCTGCAACTGGCGCTGAATGGCGTCCTGGCCGTCGCCCCGACCGATGACGCCATTGCCGCGGCGATGATGACGCGTGGTGCCGAGGCCCTGGCCGGGATGCCGGACGGCCTGGCCCGGTTGCCGGTCACCAGTACCCCGCTGCTGGCCCTGGGGACTGTTGGTCTCAGCGCCCTGCGCCTGATGGCGCATCCTGAGCAAGCCGGGTCGCGCGTCGAGACGGTTGAGGCCGATACGGCACTGCCGGCCCGACTGTCGATGCTGGTCGACGCACTTGCCCAGGCGGGGCGGGGCGTCATCCTGACCATGGGCAAGGGCGGGGTGGGCAAGACCACCGTGGCGGCGGCTATCGCCGTCGCGCTCGCCCGGCGCGGTCATGCGGTGCAGTTATCGACCACCGATCCGGCCGCGCATGTCGCCGCGGCCATCGGGGCGTCCGTCCCCGGTCTGCACGTCGGCCGCATCGATCCCGCGGCCGAGGTCGCCGCCTATCAGGCCGAGGTGCTCGCCAAGGCCGGCCCGGACTTGGATGCCAATGGCCTGGCGATGCTGGAGGAGGATCTCCGCTCCCCCTGCACCGAAGAGATCGCCGTCTTCCGCGCCTTCGCCCGTGCCGTGGACGCTGGCCAGGAGGGCTTCGTCGTGCTCGATACCGCCCCTACCGGGCACACCATCCTGCTGCTGGATGCCGCCGAGGCCTACCATCGGGAGGTCTCGCGGACCCAGGGCGAGATGCCCGAGGCGGTGCGGCAACTGCTGCCGCGGCTGCGTGACCCCGCGCTCACGCGCGTGCTCATCGTGACCCTGGCGGAGGCGACGCCGGTGCATGAGGCGGAACGCCTGCAAGTGGACCTGGACCGGGCCGGCATCGCGCCCTTCGCCTGGGTAATCAACCAGAGCCTGCTGGCGAGCGGTACTCGGCACCCGCTGTTGCGCGAACGCGGCGCCGCGGAGGTCCCCTTCATTCGCCGGGTCGCCGACCAGCTCAGCCCTCATTGTGCGCTGGTCCCGTGGCTGCCGGAGGCACCGGTGGGGGTTGCCGGGCTCGCCCAGTTGACCCAATAGACGAACCCCTTTGGCCAAACCATGAGTCGCGTGTGATCTGCCTGATGACCGCCTGGGGCCGGCATGAGCGCGCGTTGCGCGCCTGACTGATCCGCCAGGCGGCCTCGCCCGCGGCGGACCGGTGACGGGTGCGGCCCGCCTGACCCGGAGCTTGACCGAGGCAGGCCCCGGCGGCATCGTGGCCGCATCGCCCGTCGCCGAGACCGACCATGAAGACCCGCAAGCTGCCGATCGGCATCCAGACCTTCACCAAGATCCGCGAGGACGACTGCTATTACGTCGATAAGACCGGCTTTATCCGGGCGCTGATCACCGAGGGCAGCCAGTATTTCCTCTCCCGCCCACGGCGCTTCGGCAAGTCCCTGTTGCTCGACACTATTGCCGAGGTCTTCGCCGGCAACGAGCCGCTGTTTCGGGGGCTTTCGATCCATCCGCACTGGGATTGGTCGGTGCGCTTTCCGGTCATCCGGCTCAGCTTCGCCGAAGGCGTGCTGCACAGCCGCGCGGGGCTCGACGCCCGGATCGACGACCTGCTGCGCATCAACGCCGAGGCACTGGACCTGACCCTGCACCCGGGGCTTGATGTGGCCGGCACCTTCGGCGACCTGATCCGCCAGGCGCAGGCCCGGCAGGGCCAGCGGGTCGTGGTCCTGGTGGACGAGTACGACAAGCCGATCCTGGACAATCTCACCGACCCCGACACCGCCCGGGCCATGCGCGATGGGTTGCGCAATCTGTACTCGGTCATCAAGGGCGCCGACGCGCACCTGCGCTTTGCCTTTCTGACCGGGGTCAGCAAGTTCAGTAAGGTGAGCATCTTCTCCGGGCTCAACAATCTCAATGATATTACCGTCGATGCCCGCTATTCGGCCCTGTGCGGCTACACCGAGGCGGATGTGGATCAGGTCTTCGCGCCGGAACTCCCGGGGCTCGACCGGGCCGAGGTACGCCGCTGGTACAACGGTTACAACTGGACCGGGGAGGCGGTCTATAACCCCTTTGACCTGCTGTTGCTCTTTGCGAAGCGCGAGTTTCGCGCGTTTTGGTTCGAGACCGGTACGCCGACCTTGCTGGTCGATCTGCTCACCGCGCGCGGCTTCTTCACCCCGGACCTGGCCCGGCTGCACAGTTCCGAGGCCCTGTTGTCGGCCTTCGACGTGGAACACATCGCCCCCGAGGCCCTGCTGTGGCAGACCGGTTACCTGACCTTCCACGGCTCCCGACGCACCGGGGCGCGCATTGAGCACACCCTGGGCTACCCCAACCTGGAAGTGCAGACCGCCCTTAACGACGCCCTGCTCAAGGGTCTGATGGGCGACCCCATGGCGGCCGAGCGGGCGCAGAGCCGGCTCTACGACACCCTGGTCGCCGGCGATTTCGCGGCCCTGCGCGCCCATGTGCAGGCCCTGTTCGACGCCATCCCCCACCAGTGGCACGATAACAACCCCATCGCCCGTTACGAGGGTTTCTATGCCAGCGTCTTCTACAGCCACATCGCCGCCCTGGGCCTGGACCTGACCCCCGAGGATGCCACCTCACACGGGCGCATTGACCTGACACTGCGCTTCAACGCCCAGGTCTGGCTGTTCGAGTTCAAGGTGGTGGAACTCGCGCCCGAGGGCCGGGCGCTGCAACAACTCAAAGACCGCGGCTATGCCGACAAATACCGCGCGCTGGGCCTGCCGATCCATCTGATCGGCATCGAATTCAGCCGTGAGCGGCGGACCCTGGTCGGCTTCGAGGTCGAGACCCTGGCGCCGGCCTGAGCCGACGCGGGGCGGGATGCCTGGGGCGTCGGGTTGGGCTTCGCTTCGCGCACGGCGGCCCCGTGCGCGGATCGGATTGCAAACCGGCCGCATCCCGGATAAAACGCCCGGTATCGAGGCAGCCACGGATACCGAAAACGATGCCCGCCGACGCATGGGACCAGAGTGAGCGCGACCACGCGCGCCCGTTTGAGCTATTCATCAGCTACTCGCACAAGCGCGAGGCGGTCAAGGACCGGCTGCGCACGCATTTCAGCGTGTTGGAGGGAACGCTGATCTCCACCTGGACCGACCGCGCCATCCGGCCCGGGGCGCCGTGGCGGGCGGAGATCGAAGCGGCCATCGTGCGGGCGGATGCCGCGCTGTTCGTGGTCTGCGCGGATTTTCTTGCCTCCGGGTTCTGCATGGACACCGAGCTTGCGGCCTTCCTGCGCCGCCAGCGCGAGGAGGGCGTGCTGCTGCTGTTCGTGCTGGCCGACCACTGTCTCTGGGAGTCACTCCCCGCCATTGCGGAGCGCCAGATGGTCCCGCGCGACGGCAAGCCCATCGTTGCCTACACCCCGCGCTCCAAGGCCTACACCCTGGTGGTGCGCGAGATCCGCCAAGTCCTGGAGGAGCATCGCAAGAAACACGGCCTGTGCCCCCGCGCCCCAGCCCCCGCCGCGCCGACCGACCGCACCCGGGACGCACTCGCCGCCCTGCTCGCCGAGCTCCCCGGCGTCACGCCCCGGCTCTTCGGCCGCGACGCGGATCTCGCCCGCATGGACACCCAGCTCGGCACCGCGCAGGGCGGCGTCCTGCTCTGGGTCGCCCCCGGCGGGGTCGGCAAGTCCGCGCTCACCCGCCAGTGGCTCGGCAGCCGCGACTGGCCGCCCGGCACTCGCTTCGTCGGCCATTCGTTCTATTCACAGGGGAGCCGCGACCAGACAGTCAGCGCTCGCGCCTTTCTGCTGCGCGCGCTCGCGGCGCTCGGCGAGAACCCTGCGCAAACCGCTTCAGACGCCGACCTGGGCCGCCTGCTCGCCGAGTGCGCGGCCAAGGCACCCACCGTGCTTGCGCTCGACGGGCTGGAGCCGCTCCAGCAGGCATCCGAAGACCCCAAGCTCAACGGCCGGCTCAAGGATCAAGGGCTCGCCGCACTGCTCGAAGGGCTCGGCCGCGCACCGGGCCAGGCGGTGTGTCTCGCAAGCTCGCGCCTGCCGATCCCGGACTCGCTCATCGAGTCCCAGCCGCACTTTCGGGAGATCCGGCTCGGTGTACTGCCGCGCCCGGGGTCGGTCGCGCTGCTCGAAGCCCGCGGGCTCGACGGCACCCCGGCACAGCTTGACGCGATGGCCGAGTGCTGCGCCGACCACCCGCTGGCCCTGGTCCTGGCGGCGGAGCTGACCCATAGCTTTCTCGACAACCGGGCCGCGGCCTTCCTCGCCCGCGACTGGCCGGTGCTGTCGGACCAGGGTCCTGAT
>JACDZJ010000102.1_pt1 | contig 38892 bp, 44 predicted proteins | sample 7365721 | NCBI WGS metagenome assembly JACDZJ01 (sample SAMN15143480, study PRJNA637477) | pond metagenome | biome: freshwater wetland ecosystem [ENVO:00000243]; feature: pond [ENVO:00000033]; material: pond water [ENVO:00002228]; isolation source: pond water containing pink berries ... | reverse complement strand
TTCGGGCATCATCATAGGTTTTCCTCAGCGCAGGCAGTCATGAGCGGGGAACGTTAAATGTACTTCCGAAAAGACGGAAAATATTGCGTCTGACATTGTTTACGCCTGGAATCAACGCCTAGAATTCGTTGAACTTCAGTGTGATACATTTTTTTAGCGCATCCCATAATGACAGAGCAAAAAACTCAACCCGATGGCGTGCGCCTGCTGGATCAGGTACGGGGCAAGATTCGCCTCAAGCACTATAGTATTCGTACCGAGCAGGCTTATGTTGATTGGATTAAACGATACATTCTGTATTTTGACAAGCGTCATCCGCGCGAGCTGGGGGCGGCCGAGGTCGAGGCGTTTCTGACGCATCTGGCCGTGGCGGGCAAGGTGGCGGCAGCCACGCAGAATCAGGCGAAGAGCGCGCTGTTGTTTCTCTACAGAGAAGTGCTGGATATCGAGTTGCCTTGGCTCGATAACGTCGAGCGCGCCAAGGCGCCCAAGCGCCTGCCGGTGGTGCTGACACGCGCTGAGGTGCAGGCTCTGCTGACGCGGCTGGAGGGGTCGCACTGGCTGATGGCGAGCCTGCTCTATGGTGCCGGGCTACGGCTGATGGAGTGTTTGCGCCTGCGCGTGAAAGATGTCGATTTTGCGCGCAAGGAAATTCTGGTACGCGACGGCAAGGGCTTCAAGGATCGGGTGACGATGCTGCCGGCGGCGCTGGTCGAGTCGTTGCGGGCGCATCTGCTGCGAGTGCGGGAGTTGCACCGCCAGGATTTGGCGGAAGGCTACGGTGCGGTGTATCTGCCGTACGCGCTGGAGCGCAAGTATCCAGGGGCGGCGCGCGACTGGGGTTGGCAATATGTGTTCCCATCGGCGAAGCTGGCCATCGATCCGCGCAGCGGCGAAACGCGCCGCCATCATGTGCAGGATCAGGCACTGCAGCGCGCCATCAAGCAGGCGGTGCGCGATGCTGATCTGGCCAAGCCGGCCACGCCCCACACGCTGCGCCATTCCTTCGCCACGCATTTGCTGGAAGGCGGTTCCGATATTCGCACGGTGCAGGAACTGCTCGGCCATAGCGATGTGAGCACCACCATGATTTACACCCATGTGCTCAACAAGGGCGGGCACGGGGTGACCAGTCCGCTGGACCAGTTGTAAAAGTCGGCGCTGGCAGGACGGCACACATCGTGGCAATTGATCCCCTTTGGTTGATGTTTCTGGTTGCCGCCACCTTCGCCGGCTTCGTCGATGCGGTGGCTGGCGGCGGTGGGCTGATCCAGGTGCCGGCGTTGTTCGCCGGCCTGCCGAAGGAAAGCCCGGCGACGCTGTTCGGCACCAACAAGCTCGCCTCGATCTTCGGCACGCTGAATGCCGCGCGCCGCTACGTCCGCGAGGTCGAGATGCCCTGGGCGATTGCCGTGCCGACCGCGCTCGCCGCCTTCGCCCTTTCCTTCCTCGGCGCGGCGACCGTGGCCTGGCTGCCGAGGGAGGTGGTGCGGCCGCTGGTGCTGTGGCTGCTGGTGGCGGTGGCGATTTACACCTGGACCAAGCCCGATTTCGGCAAGCAGGCGCAGGCGTCGCGCGTGGCGCCCCGGCACGCTCTGCCGGTGGCGCTGCTGTGCGGGATGGTGCTCGGTTTCTACGACGGATTCTTCGGGCCCGGCGCGGGCAGTTTCATGATCTTTGCCTTCGTGCGCCTGTTCGGCATGGATTTCCTGCATGCCTCGGCGACGGCGAAAGTCGTCAATGCCGCCACCAACGCCGGCGCCCTGCTGCTGTTCGTGCCGCAGGGCCATGTGTTGTGGATGCTTGGCCTTGGCATGGCGGTGTGCAACATCGCCGGGGCGCAGCTCGGCAGTAAACTTGCCATCAAGCATGGCAGCGGTTTCGTGCGCGTCGTCTTTCTCGTCATGACCAGCCTGCTGATCGGCAAGATCGGCTGGGATATCCTGATGGCGTGATGGGCGGATAACCCTGACAAGTTCATGGACGGCGGGACGGAGCGATGATAAATTCGCCGTTCTCAAAAAATATTCGGAGGAGATTCATGAACCTGAAGCTGAAGTCACTGCTGGCGGTCGCCATTACGGCGGCGTTTGCGGCACCGGTGCTGGCCGACATCAATGTGGGTGTGGTGGTCTCGGCGACCGGCCCGGCTGCCTCGCTGGGCATTCCCGAGAAGAATACTTTCGCGCTGATGCCGACGACCATTGGCGGCGAGAAGGTCAACTTCCTCATCCTCGACGACGCGTCCGACACCACCACGGCGGTGAAGAATACCCGCAAACTGCTGACCGAAGACAAGGTGGATGTGATCGTCGGTTCCACCATCACCCCGAACTCGCTGGCGATGATCGACATTGCCGCCGAGGCCGAGACGCCGATGATCTCGATGGCGGCTTCCTCGCGCATTGTCGATACGGCCAACCCGAAGGTCAAATGGGTGTTCAAGACGCCGCAGAACGACATCCAGATGTCCACGGCCATCGTCGAGCACATGACCAGCGCCGGCGTGAAGACGGTGGCCTTCATCGGCTTTGCCGACGCCTACGGCGAGGGCTGGTTCAACGAATTCAGCAAGATCGCCGAGGCCCGCAAACTACAGATCGTCGCCAACGAGCGCTACAACCGCGCCGATACTTCGGTGACCGGCCAGGTACTCAAGATGATGGCGGCCAAGCCCGATGCGGTGCTGATCGCCGGTTCCGGCACCCCCGCCGCGCTGCCGCAGAAGGCCTTGAAGGAAAAGGGATACAAGGGCGCCTTCTACCAGACCCACGGCGTGGCCAACAAGGACTTCCTGCGCGTCTGCGGCAAGGACTGCGAAGGCACTTTCCTGCCGGCCGGCCCGGTGCTGATCGCCGCGCAGTTGCCGGCCGACAACCCGATCAAGAAGGTGGCGCTCGATTATGTCGGCAAGTACGAGGCGGCACATGGCAAGGGCAGCACCTCCACCTTTGGCGCACATGCCTGGGATGCCGGCCTGCTGCTGGCCAATGCGGTGCCGGTTGCCCTCAAGAAAGGCAAGCCGGGCAGCAAGGAGTTCAAGCTGGCGCTGCGCGATGCGCTGGAGGGGCTCAAGAACATCACCGTCTCGCACGGCATCGTCAATATGTCGGCGCAGGATCACCTCGGTTTCGATCAGCGCGCCCGCGTGATGGTGAAGGTCGAGAATGGTGACTGGAAACTGATCCAGTAGAATCCGGCCACTTCGGAGCAAGGGCGCCGCTCTTCTGGATGCGGCGCCCTTGTTGTTTGTAGGGGCTGGCAAGGGGACCCGATGGATCTGCAAATCGCGCTGCTGCTCGGGCAGGATGGCATCGTCAACGGTGCGATCTACGCCTTGCTGTCGCTCGCCCTCGTGCTGGTGTTTGCCGTGACGCGCGTGATCTTCATCCCGCAGGGCGAATTCGTCGCCTATGGTGCCTTGACGCTGGCCAGCCTGCAGGCCGGCCAGGCCCCCGGCACGCTATGGCTGTTGCTCGGCCTTGGCGTGGCGGTGACCGCCATCGATGCCCCGCACGCTTGGCGGCAGGGTTCGCGGCAACTGGCCGGACTCGTCGCGCGTCAGCTCGTCTATCCACTCGTCATGATCGGGCTGGTGTTCGGTGCCGCCGGCGCCGCGCCGAAAGATTGGCCGCTGCTGCTGCAAGTGCTGCTGGCGCTCGCGGTGGTGGTACCGCTCGGGCCGCAGTTGTACCGCGTCGCCTTCCAGCCGATCGCCGAGGCGCCGGTGCTGATCCTGCTGATTGTTGCGGTGGCCCTGCATCTGGCGCTGGTTGGGCTGGGCCTGCTGTTTTTCGGCGCCGAGGGTTCGCGCACGCCAGCCTTCTCGGAAGCGGCGTTCGAGGTCGGCGGCCTGACCATCACCGGGCAGAGCCTGTGGGTGGTGGGTGCCAGCGCCGTGCTGATCGTCGCGTTGTATATCTTCTTTGGCCGCAGTCTCTACGGCAAGGCGCTGCGGGCAACGGCGATCAATCGCTCCGGCGCGCGGCTGATGGGCATTTCGACCACGCTGGCCGGCAAGCTGACCTTCCTGCTGGCGGCAGCGATCGGCGCCCTGTCCGGCATCCTGATCGCGCCGATCACCACCATCTATTACGACACCGGCTTTCTGGTCGGCCTCAAGGGCTTTGTCGGTGCCATCATCGGCGGGCTGGTCAGCTATCCGGTGGCGGCGGCGGGTGCATTGCTGGTCGGGCTGCTGGAATCCTTTTCCTCCTTCTATGCTTCGGCCTTCAAGGAAGTGATCGTCTTTACCCTGATCATCCCGGTGCTGGTATGGCGCTCGCTGACCAGTCGTCATGTCGAGGAAGAGGAATGAGGTCCTTGCTGGCGCCCGGCCCCATCCTCGGCGTGTTCCTGGTCCTGCTGGTCCTCGGGCCGCAGTTCCTGCCGGAATTCCATATCACCCTGCTCAACTACATCGGCCTGTATGCGCTGGTGGCGCTCGGGCTGGTCCTCCTGACAGGGGTCGGCGGTCTCACTTCCTTCGGCCAGGCCGCCTTCGTCGGGCTCGGTGCCTATGCGACCGCCTGGCTGACGACGGCCACCAACCTGCCCGCCTGGATGGGCCTGCTGGCGAATCCCTGGGGCGGGTTGGTCGCCGGCATGGTGGTTACGGCCCTGGTAGCCTTGCTGCTCGGCCTCCTGACACTGCGCCTGTCGGGCCACTACCTGCCGCTGGGCACCATCGCCTGGGGCATCTCGCTTTACTTCTTGTTCGGCAACCTCGAATTCCTCGGCGGTCACACCGGCATCAGCGGCATTCCTTCCTTGAGCCTGGCTGGCTTCGAACTGCGCGACGGCCGCCATTATTACTACCTGATCTGGTTGGTACTTCTGATGGCGGTCTGGCTGACGCGCAACCTGCTCGATTCGCGCGCCGGGCGTTCCATCCGTGCGCTCAAGGGCGGCGTGGTGATGGCCGAGGCGATGGGCGTCGATACCGGCCGCGCCAAGCTGGTCATCTTCGTACTGGCTGCCCTGTTCGCCTGCCTGTCGGGTTGGCTCTACGCCCACCTGCAACGCTTCGTCAATCCGACGCCCTTCGGCCTGCACATCGGCATCGAATACCTGTTCATGGCGGTGATCGGCGGGGCCGCGCACGTCTGGGGAGCGCTGGTCGGGGCGGCGGTCATCACCATCCTCAAGCAGTGGCTGCAGGACCTGCTGCCGCAGTTGTTCGGCGCCACCGGCAATTTCGAGGTGATCGCCTTCGGCCTGCTGATGATCGTGGTGCTGCACCGCGCTCGCGATGGCCTCTGGCCCTGGCTGGCGCGCTGGGTGCCGGAGCAAAAGTCGGCGCTGGCGGGACGGCTGCGTGAGGCCGAACCCCTGCCCCGCCGGGCCGTGCCGTCGGGCGGCACGCGACTGCTTGAGGTTAAGGATGCCGTCAAGCAGTTCGGCGGCCTGCTGGCCAACGACCGGATGAATCTCGCGGTATCGGCCGGCGAGATCCTCGCCCTGATCGGTCCGAATGGCGCCGGCAAGTCGACCCTGTTCAATCTGATTACCGGCGTCGATCCGCCCACGTCCGGCGAAGTGCACTTTCTCGGTGAGGCTGTTGCCGGCCTGAATTCTCGCACTATCGCGCGCATGGGCATGAGCCGCACCTTTCAGCATGTGCGCCTGCTGGCCGGCATGACGGTGCTGGAGAACGTTGCCCTCGGCGCTCACATGCGCGGCCGGCACGGCGTACCGGTGGCCATGTTGCATCTCGAGCGCGGCGAAGAGCTTCGCCTGCTGGCCGAGGCGGCCCGCCAGTGCGAGCGGGTCGGTTTGGGCATGCACCTCGATGATGCCGCCGGCAGCCTGCCGCTCGGCAAGCAGCGCATCGTCGAAATTGCCCGGGCGTTGGCGGCGGATCCCTGCCTGCTGCTGCTCGACGAACCGGCCGCCGGCTTGCGTTTCCTCGAAAAGCAGGCGCTGGCCGAGCTGCTGAAACAGTTGCGCGCCGAAGGCATGGGTGTGCTGCTGGTCGAGCACGACATGGAATTCGTCATGGATCTGGCCGACCGGGTGGTGGTGATGGAGTTCGGCAAGAAGATCGCCGAGGGCCTGCCGCACGAGGTGCAGATTGATCCGGCGGTAATCGAGGCGTATCTCGGGGGTGTGGAATGACGGAACCGATCCTGGTGCCAATATTGGATGTCAGCGACCTCTGCGTCTCTTACGGCAAGGTCGAGGCGCTCCATCATGTCTCGCTCAAGGTGCAACCGGGTCAGATCGTCACGGTGATTGGGCCGAACGGCGCCGGCAAGACGACCCTGCTCGCCGCTATCATGGGTGTGTTGCCGTTCGGTAGTGGGGAAGTGCGCTATCAGGGCGAGGTGTATCGGCACATCGACATCGAGCAGATGGTGGCACGCGGCATGACGCTGGTGCCGGAGAAGCGCGAATTGTTCGGCGAAATGAGCGTGGCCGACAACCTGCTGTTGGGCGCCTTCATGCGCAGGCGGCTCGGTTTTCGCGATGAACAGCAGACGCTGGACAAGGTTTACAGCATCTTCCCACGCCTCAAGGAACGACATCAGCAGATGGCCGGCACGCTGTCGGGCGGCGAACGCCAGATGCTGGCGGTGGGCCGTGCCCTGATGGCGCAACCGAAGATCCTCATGCTAGACGAGCCGAGTCTGGGTCTGGCGCCGCTGATCGTGCGCGAGATCTTCCGCGTCATTTCCGACCTGCGTGCGCTCGGCGTGGCGATCCTGCTGGTTGAGCAGAATGCGCGGGCGGCGTTACAGGTATCGGACTATGGTTACGTTCTCGAAACCGGCGAGATTGCACTGGCTGGCGAATCCGATGCTTTGGCCGATGATCCGAAGGTGGTCGAGGCCTACCTCGGTTTAGGTGGCAGGAAAGATTGATATGTTTCACGTGAAACTCTAGCTGCGGTTTCACGTGAAACAGTAAAACAGCAGGGTCTTCGGCGTATCATTCGCCCCCTTCTGCCGTCCTGCCATCGCCGACTTTTTCATGCTTTACCCGCAAAGATTCGATGTCATCGTGATCGGTGGCGGCCATGCCGGCACCGAGGCGGCGCTCGCTGCGGCACGCATGGGCGCGCAGACGCTGCTGCTGACCCACAACATCGAAACGCTGGGGGCCATGTCCTGCAACCCGTCGATCGGCGGGATCGGCAAGGGTCATCTGGTCCGCGAGGTGGATGCGCTCGGCGGAGCGATGGCGGCGGCGACCGACGAGGCGGGCATCCAGTTCCGCACCCTCAATGCCTCGAAGGGGCCGGCGGTGCGCGCGACCCGGGCGCAGGCCGACCGCGCGCTGTATCGTGAGGCGATTCGCCACCGGCTGGAAAACCAATCGAACCTGACCTTGTTCCAGCAGGCGGTCGATGACATCACGGTTGCGGGTGACAGGGTGACCGGGGTGGTGACGCAGCTTGGAGTGCATTTCGAGGCGCCCACGGTGGTGCTGACCGCCGGCACTTTCCTGAACGGACAAGTCCATGTCGGGCTGGAACAATACCGCGCCGGACGCTTCGGCGATCCCCCATCACTATCGCTGGCAGAACGCCTGCGCGAATTGCTACTGCCGGTCGGGCGACTGAAGACCGGCACACCACCCCGGCTCGACGGCAAGACCATCGATTTCTCCGTGATGCAGGAACAGCCGGGCGAAGACCCGGTGCCGGTGTTTTCCTTCCTCGGCAATGCCGAGCAACATCCGCGCCAGGTGCCCTGCTGGATTACCCATACGAATGCCCATACGCACGACATCATTCGTGGCGGATTGGATCGCTCGCCGATGTTTACCGGTGTGATCGCGGGGGTCGGGCCGCGTTACTGCCCGTCGATCGAGGACAAGATCCACAAGTTCGCGGGCAAAGATGCCCATCAGATCTTCCTCGAACCCGAGGGGCTGACGACGCACGAATACTATCCGCAAGGCATCTCGACCAGCCTACCCTTCGACGTGCAACTGGAGCTGGTCCATTCGATCCGCGGCCTCGAACGCTGCCACATCACCCGGCCCGGCTATGCGATCGAATATGATTATTTCGATCCGCAGGCACTCAAGGCGACGCTGGAGACGCAGGCCATCGGCGGGCTGTTCTTTGCCGGGCAGATCAACGGCACCACTGGTTATGAGGAGGCGGCCGCCCAGGGACTGCTGGCCGGACTGAACGCAGCCCGGCAGACCAAAGGGCTGGAGGGTTGGTGGCCGCGCCGCGACGAAGCCTATCTGGGGGTGCTGGTGGATGACCTGATCACTCGCGGCGTCAGCGAACCCTACCGGATGTTCACCAGCCGCGCCGAGTTTCGGCTCAGCCTGCGCGAGGACAATGCCGACCTGCGCCTGACCGAAGCGGGCCGCCGGCTCGGGCTGGTCGATGATGTGCGCTGGGATGTGTTCAACCGCAAGCGCGATGCCATCGCAGCCGAGGTCGAACGCCTCCGGCATGTCTGGATCAACCCGAACGTGGTGGCGATGCACGAAGTCGAACGGGTGCTGGGCAAGCCGATCGAGCGCGAATACAGCCTGTTCGAACTGCTCCGCCGTCCCGAGGTGGGCTATGCCGACCTGATGACATTGCCCGGCGCCGGCGCTCCGCTCGAAGCGGCCGACATCATCGAGCAGGTGGATATCCAGGCCAAGTACCACGGCTACATCGTGCGGCAGAAAGAGGAAGTGGCGAAGATGGCGGCGCAGGAAAATCAGCCGATCCCGGCCGACCTCGATTACGCGGCGCTCAATGGACTCTCGTTCGAGGTCCGCCAGTGCCTGGCCCAGCATCGGCCGCAGACCGTCGGGCAGGCCAGCCGCATCCAGGGCGTGACGCCCGCAGCGATTGCCGTGCTGCTGGTTCATCTGAAGAGATTGCGCGGATGAACCTGACCGAAGGCATTGCCGCAGCGGGCTTGAACCTGCCGGCGGGAGCGGAAGCTAAGCTCGGGGCCTATCTCACTCTGCTGGAAAAATGGAACAAGACCTACAACTTGACCGCCATCCGTGACCCGGATGAGATGGTCACGCATCACCTGCTCGATTCCCTTGCGGTGATACCCATAGTTGAAAAGTCGGCTCCGGCAGGACGGCGTTTTACCCTTGCAGACATTGGCAGCGGCGCCGGTCTGCCGGGTCTGGTGCTGGCCATCTCCCGGCCCGACTGGATGGTGTCCTCCATCGAAACGGTCGAGAAAAAAGCGGCTTTTCAGCGCCAGGCGAAGATTGAGCTGGGCTTGGTTAATGTGAGCATTCACTGCGCCCGTGTTCAATCTTGCGACTATAGGTTCGATGCAGTCATCTCCCGCGCTTTTGCCAGCCTTGGGGATTTCGTTTGCCTGGCCGGGCCGTTGGCGGATTGTCTGTGGGCGATGAAGGGCGAGTATCCTGCCGATGAAATCGCCGCCCTGCCCGCCGGTTGGCGCGTGGCCGAATCACACCGCCTCGTTGTTCCCGGCCTTGCGGCCGAGCGTCATTTGCTTCAACTGGAGAAAACCTGATGCACATTTTCGCCATCGCCAACCAGAAGGGCGGGGTCGGCAAAACCACCACTTCCGTCAACCTCGCGGCCGCCCTCGCCCAGGCCGGGCAGCGCACGTTACTGATCGATCTCGATCCGCAGGGCAATGCCACCATGGGCAGCGGCATCGACAAGCGCACCCTGCCACGCTCGGTTTACCACGTACTACTGGGACTCGCCACCCTCGACGAAGTGTGTACGGTATCTCCGTCGGGCCACTATGCCGTAATGCCTGCCAATCGCGATCTCGCGGGTGCCGAAGTGGAACTGGTTGATCTGGAGCAGCGCGAGTTGCGCCTGAAAAAGGCGCTGGCCGAACATGTCGGCAATACCGATTTCGTGCTGATCGATTGTCCGCCTTCGCTATCGATGTTGACGCTCAACGGCCTGTGCGCGGCGCACGGGGTGATCATCCCGATGCAGTGCGAGTACTACGCGCTCGAAGGCCTGTCCGATCTGGTCAACACCATCAAGCAGGTGCACAAGAATTTCAACCGGGATCTCAAGATCATTGGCCTGCTGCGCGTGATGTTCGACCCCCGCTCTACGCTGTCGAATCAGGTGTCGGCACAGTTGGAGCAGCATTTCGGCGACAAGGTATTCAAGACACTGGTACCGCGCAACGTGCGATTGGCCGAGGCACCGAGCTATGGCGTGCCGGGAATATTGTTTGACAAGAATGCAAAGGGGGCACAGGCCTATCTGGCCTTCGCACATGAAATGATCGAGCGGGCAAAAACATGGGAAACGGAGAGGCGAGCAACATGATTCAACGCAAGAAAGGACTGGGGCGTGGGTTGGAAGCATTGCTCGCCGGCAACGAAGAATCGGCAGCGACGCAGCAGCAGGGGAACCTGCCAATCGGCGACCTGCAGCCGGGAAAATACCAGCCACGCACCCGCATGGACCCAGGCTCGCTTGAAGACCTGGCAGCTTCGATCAAGGCCCAGGGGCTGATCCAGCCGATCTCGGTCCGGCCGGTGGCGAACGGGCGTTACGAGATCATCGCGGGCGAGCGTCGCTGGCGGGCCTCGCAGATTGCCGGCCTCATGGAGGTGCCGGTGCTGATCCGCGAAATTCCGGACGATGCCGCACTGGCGATGTCGCTGATCGAAAACATCCAGCGCGAAGATTTGAACCCGCTGGAAGAGGCGGCTGGCCTACAGCGCCTGATCGATGAGTTCGGCATGACGCATCAACAGGCCGCCGATGCGGTGGGCCGGTCTCGTCCGGCGGCCAGCAACCTGCTGCGGTTGTTGCAACTGGCCAAGCCGGCACAGGATTTGCTGATGGCCGGCGACATTGAGATGGGTCATGCCCGCGCCATCCTCGCTGCGCCAAAAACCGATCAGGGCCGGCTGGCGGCGGAAATTGCCGACAAGGGCTATTCGGTGCGTGAAACCGAGCGGCGCGTTGCCAGGGAACTCAATCCGCCTATCAAAAAAGGGGGGCAGGAAAAGAGTAGCGATCTGGCACGCCTGGAAGAGGAATTGGCGGACGCCATCGGCGCCACGGTAAAGATTGGTGCCAATCGCAAAGGCGCGGGTGTGCTGGCGATCCGTTTTTCCTCTCTGGACCAGCTCGACGGCATCATGAAGCGGTTGAAAGGGTGAGAGGGGATACCCGAACACTGATAGCCCCATAAAATTGCTGCATCGCAATAAGATCATTGACGAATCGCCATGTACAAACTAGAATCTTCCGCTTTGTTCGGTAGCGCGCATCCGTCGAAGGACATTTCGGCGGTTGGCGAGACAAGAAGCAGCATGGCGGGAAAGTCGCCAGGAGCATGTTGAAAGCCCTCTTGCTCCAGGCGGTAGTGATACTGGCAGTCGCCGCAATGTTTGGCGCACTCTCAGGCTCACGCGGTGCCCTGTCGGCCCTGGCTGGCGGTGCAGCATATTTTCTGCCCAACTTGCTGTTCGTATTGCGCTTGCGTATGGCCATTGTGACGCGGCAAGCAGGAGCGGTCGGGTTTCTTGTCGGCGAGGCCGCAAAGCTTTTTGCAGTGATTGCGTTATTGTTTTTTTTGCCGCGCATGATTGAGGTTCATTGGCCGGCGGTCATCGCCGGATTGTTCGCCGTGCTGTTTGTAAATCTTTTCGCGCTATTGCTTAAGACCTGAAAACATGGCTACCGAGAACGCCCCGAACGCATCCCAATACATCGTTCACCACCTCACCCACCTCAAGAGTTCAACCCAGGCTTCATTGGTGGACTGGTCGGTGTTTCACCTTGATAGCCTGTTCTTCTCCGTCGGCCTCGGTCTTCTTGCCGTTGCAGCCATGGCGCACCTTGCTGCGCGGGCGACCTCGGGGGTACCCGGACGCCTCCAGGCTGCACTCGAAATCATGGTTGAGATGGTTGCCGACCAGGCCAAGGGCATCGTGCATTCTCCCGAGTCGCGCAAGTTCGTCGCCCCGGTAGCCCTGACGGTGTTCATCTGGATCTTCTTGATGAACGCCATGGACTTGCTCCCGGTTGATCTGTTGCCGAATATCTGGGCTGCCATTTTTGGCGCTGCCGGCCATGATCCCCACCACGCTTATCTGCGTGTCGTGCCAACGGCTGACTTGAATGCCACGCTCGGCATGTCGCTCGCAGTGCTGCTGATCTGCCTCTACTACAACATCAAGATCAAGGGCATCGGCGGCTGGATGCACGAATTGTTCACCGCTCCCTTCGGTAGCCATCCGGTTCTTTACCCGATCAACTTTGCCATGCAGATGATCGAGTTCGTCGCCAAGACTGTCTCGCACGGCATGCGGTTGTTCGGCAATATGTACGCTGGCGAATTGATCTTCATGCTGATTGCGCTGATGGGTGCCGCCTGGGCCGGTACCTTCGGCAGCAGCCTGCTCTGGGTCGGCGGTGTGGTTGCCGGCACCATCTGGGCCATCTTCCACATTCTGATCATTACCCTGCAAGCCTTCATTTTCATGATGCTGACGCTGGTCTATATCGGCCAGGCACATGAAAGCCACTAAGCAAGTCATCCCCAACCTTCACTTTTAAAACACAAGGAGTCACCATGGAAGGCAACATCGTTGGTTTCGTCGCGCTGGCCGCCGGCCTGATCATCGGCCTTGGCGCTGCGGGCGCCTGTATCGGCATCGGTATCATGGGCAGCCGCTTCCTCGAGGCATCGGCCCGACAACCCGAGCTGATGAATACCCTGCAAACCAAGATGTTCCTGCTGGTCGGTCTGATCGACGCTGCGTTCATTATTGGTACCGGTATCGCCCTCTGGTACACCACCGCCAACCCGTTCATCAAGTAAGCGGCGCCCTTTACGTTTGATTGACGCTTAAGGAGCGAGAACCGTGAATCTGAACGCAACGCTATTCTCCCAGCTCGTTGTGTTCTTCATTCTGGCGTGGTTCACGATGAAATTCGTGTGGCCACCCATCATGAAGGCGCTTGACGAGCGTGCTACCAGGATCGCTGATGGTCTGGCTGCTGCGGACAAGGCGAAAACCGATCTGTCCCTGGCCGAACGTCGAGCGACCGACGAGTTGCGCAAGGCCCGTGAAACGTCGAATGAGCTGCGTGCCGGGGCCGAACGACAGGGTACCCAACTGATTGACGAAGCACGAGCCGAAGCCGCACGCATCATTGCTGCTGCCCGGACGGCGGCAGAAGGTGAGGCCGAGGTCGCTGCCCAGCGCGCCAAGGAAGCCCTGCGCGACCAGGTGGCTCTGCTGGCAGTAGCCGGTGCCGAGCAGATTCTCCGCAAGGAGATTGATGCGGCCATGCATGCCGACTTGCTCAATCAGCTGAAAGCGGAGCTCTGATCCGCCATGGCCGAGAACGTCACCGTCGCCCGTCCCTATGCCGAAGCGGCTTTCGAGCTGGCCAAGGCAGGTGGGGCGCTGACTGTATGGGAAGGCGCACTCGAACGTATGGCAGCGGCTGCGACCGATGACCAGATGGTCGAGTGTATCGCCGATCCGCGCGTTTCGCCTGCCGCCCTTGGCGATCTCTTCCTCGGTGTTGCTGGTGAACTGACATTGGAACAGCGGAACTTTGCCAGCGTGCTGATTGAGAACCGTCGTCTTGGCGTGCTGCCCGAGATCAGCCAACTCTTCGTCGATCTGAAGAATGCCCAGGAGGGTAGGCGTGAAGCGGTGGTGAGTTCTGCTTTTCCGCTCGAGGAAGGGCAACTGTCCAAGCTGGTGGCTGACCTCGAACGCAAGTTTGCATGCAAGGTGAAGGCAACCGTCGAACTCGCGCCGGAACTGATCGGTGGTGTCCGCATCGCCCTGGGTGACCAGGTTATCGACGCTTCCGTCCGTGGCAAATTGAATGCCATGGCGGTTTCGCTCAAGAACTAGGAGTTTTTCCATGAATCTCAATCCCTCCGAAATCAGCGACCTGATCAAGAGCCGGATCCAGAATATGCAGCTTGCCCCCACCGCCAAAAATGAAGGCACGGTGGTAACGGTGACCGACGGTATCTGTCGTGTCCATGGCCTGGCCGACGTCATGCAGGGGGAGATGCTTGAATTCCCCGGCAATACTTTCGGCCTTGCGTTGAACCTTGAGCGCGACTCTGTCGGGACCGTGGTTCTCGGTGAGTACGAACACATCACCGAGGGCGACACGGTCAAATGTACCGGCCGTATTCTTGAAGTCCCCGTGGGTCCTGAACTGATTGGCCGCGTGGTGAATGCGCTGGGTGAACCGATCGATGGCAAGGGGCCGATCGAGGCGATGCAGACCGACAAGATTGAAAAAGTCGCCCCGGGCGTGATCTGGCGCAAATCCGTTTCCCAGCCGGTGCAGACCGGTCTCAAGTCGGTCGACTCGATGGTACCGATTGGCCGCGGTCAGCGCGAACTGATCATTGGCGACCGCCAGACCGGCAAAACGGCCGTCGCGATCGACACCATCATCAACCAGAAAGGCAAAGACCTGTTCTGTATCTACGTCGCGATCGGCCAGAAGGCTTCGACCGTGATGAACGTGGTGCGCAAGCTCGAAGAGTCCGGCGCGATGGCTTATACCATCGTTGTTGCCGCCACCGCTTCCGAGTCCGCCGCGATGCAGTTCATTGCTCCCTACTCCGGTTGCACGATGGGCGAATATTTCCGCGACAACGGACAAGACGCCCTGATCATTTACGACGACTTGACCAAGCAAGCTTGGGCATATCGCCAGATTTCCCTGTTGCTGCGCCGCCCTCCCGGCCGCGAAGCCTATCCGGGCGACGTGTTCTACCTCCACTCCCGTCTGCTTGAGCGTGCCGCACGCGTCTCCGAAGCTTGGGTCGAACGTCATACCAATGGTGCCGTGAAGGGCAAGACTGGTTCGCTGACTGCGCTGCCCGTGATCGAAACGCAGGCGGGCGACGTTTCCGCCTTCGTGCCGACCAACGTGATCTCGATTACCGACGGCCAGATCTTCCTGGAAACCGACCTGTTCAACGCCGGTATCCGCCCCGCCATCAATGCCGGTGTGTCGGTGTCGCGCGTCGGCGGTGCAGCGCAGACCAAGGCGATCAAGAAACTCGGTGGCGGTGTGCGTCTGGCACTGGCCCAATATCGTGAACTAGCTGCCTTTGCGCAGTTCGCCTCCGATCTGGACGATGCCACCCGCAAGCAACTGGAGCGTGGTCGCCGCGTCACCGAACTGATGAAGCAGGCCCAGTACTCCCCGTTGCAGGTTGCCGAAATGGCGGTTTCACTCTATGCGGTGAACCAGGGTCACTTCGACGATGTCGATGGCACCAAGATTCTGGCCTTCGAAGCGGCGCTGCATCAGTACATGCGTCAGCAGTACGGCGCTCTGATGGACAAGATTGAAGCCACCAAGGATCTGGACAAGGAAGGTGAGGCCGAAATGGGCATCGCTGTTGCCGCGTTCAAGAAAACCTGGGCTTAATCCTTTAGGAGCAGAGCGCCATGGCAGGCGGCAAGGAAATTCGCACCAAGATCAAGTCGGTCCAGAACACCCGCAAGATCACCAAGGCCATGGAGATGGTGGCCGCGTCCAAGATGCGCAAGGCGCAGGATCGGATGCGTGCCGCCCGTCCCTATAGCGAGAAAATCCGTCATCTGGCGGCTAATCTGGCGGTGGCCAACGTGACCGAATATCGGCATCCATTCCTCGGCAAGCATAACCATGAAGCAGTAGCCCCGAAGCGTGTGGGTGTGGTGGTGGTAACGACCGACAAGGGTCTCTGTGGGGGCCTCAATACCAACGTGTTGCGCATGACCCTGAATGCGATGCGTCAGTGGGAAGCCGCGGGAGCCAGTGACATCCGTGCCACCTGCATCGGTAACAAGGGTCTGGGTTTCATGCAGCGCCTCGGCGCCAAGGTGACATCGCATGTCGTGCATCTCGGTGACAAGCCTCATCTTGAAAAGCTGATCGGTCCGATGAAGGTGATGATCGATGCCTTCCAGAACGGAGAACTGGATGTGGTGCATATTGCCTATACGCGCTTCATCAACACGATGCGCCAGGAACCCGTTCTGGAGCAGTTGCTGCCCCTGACCGGCGATCGTCTTGGTACGCCGGCCGGATCGTGGGACTACCTCTACGAACCCGACGCCCATGTCGTCATCGACGAACTGTTGATTCGCTATGTCGAGGCACTGATTTATCAGGCGGTCGCCGAGAACATGGCCTCCGAGCAGTCGGCGCGGATGGTGGCGATGAAATCGGCATCCGACAACGCCGGTGTCGTCATCAAGGAATTGCAGCTGATCTACAACAAGGCCCGTCAGGCGTCGATTACCAAGGAAATTTCCGAGATCGTCGGCGGTGCTGCCGCGATCGCGGGTTAACGACTTAGCGTTTAAGGAAAAACCATGAGCAACGGACAAATCGTGCAATGCATTGGCGCAGTGGTGGACATCAAGTTTCCCCGCGGAGAAATGCCCAAGGTCTTCAACGCCCTGATGATCGACCCTAGTGAACAGGGTGCCGAGGAAGGCCTGACCTTCGAAGTGCAGCAACAACTCGGTGACGGTGTGGTGCGTACCATCGCCATGGGTTCGTCTGACGGTCTGCGACGCGGCATGAAGGTGAGTGACACCGGCGCCGCGATATCCGTGCCTGTTGGTGAGGCAACCCTCGGCCGCATCATGGACGTGCTGGGTCGCCCGATCGACGAAGCTGGTCCGATCGGTACCGATGTGCGTCGCGCCATCCACCAGAAGGCCCCGGCCTTCCGCGACCTGTCGCCGTCGGTCGAACTGCTCGAAACCGGCATCAAGGTAATCGACCTGATCTGCCCGTTTGCCAAGGGCGGCAAGATCGGCCTGTTCGGCGGCGCCGGCGTCGGCAAGACCGTGAACATGATGGAACTGATCAATAACATCGCCAAGCAGCACGCTGGTTTGTCGGTGTTTGCCGGTGTGGGTGAGCGCACCCGCGAGGGCAATGACTTCTATCACGAGATGAAAGAGTCGAACGTGCTCGACAAGGTCGGCATGGTGTTCGGCCAGATGAACGAGCCACCCGGCAACCGCCTGCGCGTCGCTTTGACCGGCCTGACCATGGCCGAGGCCTTCCGCGACGAAGGCCGCGACATCCTGTTCTTTGTCGACAACATCTACCGTTACACGCTGGCCGGTACTGAAGTATCCGCCCTGTTGGGCCGGATGCCCTCCGCCGTGGGCTATCAGCCGACGCTAGCCGAGGAAATGGGTCGTCTTCAGGAGCGTATTACCTCCACCAAGACCGGCTCGATCACCTCGATCCAGGCCGTGTATGTGCCTGCGGATGACTTGACCGACCCCTCTCCCGCCACCACCTTCGGCCACCTCGACGCCACCGTGGTGCTGTCGCGCGATATCGCCTCGCTGGGTATCTACCCGGCGGTCGATCCGCTCGATTCCACCTCACGCCAGGTTGACCCGAACGTCGTCGGCGAAGAACACTACTCGACAACCCGCAAGGTGCAAGCGACGTTGCAGCGCTACAAGGAACTGCGCGACATCATCGCGATTCTGGGTATGGACGAACTGTCTCCTGAAGACAAGCTCACCGTGTCACGCGCGCGGAAAATCCAGCGCTTCCTGTCGCAGCCCTTCTTCGTTGCCGAAGTCTTCACCGGTTCCTCCGGCAAGTACGTCACGCTCAAGGAGACCATCAAGGGCTTCAACATGATCGTGAATGGCGAATGCGACCAGTTGCCCGAGCAGGCCTTCTACATGGTCGGCGGCATCGAGGAAGCTTTCGAGAAAGCCAAGACTCTTCAATAAGGGGCCAACATGGCACTGACCGTTCATGTAGATGTCGTCAGCGCGGAGGAGTCGATCTTCTCCGGCCTGGCCGAGTTTGTCGTGCTGCCGGGCGAAGCCGGCGAGCTCGGCATCCTGCCCGGCCACATGCCGCTGATGACGCGCATCAAGCCGGGTGCGGTACGCCTCAAGCTGCCACAACAGGATCAGGAAGAACTGATCTTCGTCGCGGGCGGTATTTTGGAGGTGCAGCCGGGTCTGGTTACCGTATTGGCAGATACGGCTATTCGTGGCCGCGATCTGGACGAAGCCAAGGCGCTCGATGCCAAGAAAAGAGCGGAGGAGGCGATGTCCGACCGGAGCGCCGAGATGGACTATGCCCGTGCACAGGCCGAATTGGCTGAAGCCGTGGCCCAGCTGGCGGCAATCCAGAAACTGCGCGGCCGTTAATTCGGACCTTCACCCGCAAACAAGGCAGCTTCGGCTGCCTTGTCTTATAAATAGTCGGCGCTGGCGGGACGGCTAGACCTACAGGCTGATCAGGCCGACGACCTCATTGCCGCAGCCACGATATTCCATCTGGTCGAAACTCAATAGTTTGGACATAGCGATGCCCCGGCCGTGAGTGTTGAAGGCGCGGGAAGGCGACATTTCCATAAAAGGCTGCCAGTCGAAGCCCCTGCCCTCATCGATGATCTCGAACCTGACAATTTCGAGATCACGGTCGATTTTCAATCGCGCCAGGCGGTGGGAAAACTCCGGTAACTTGAGGCGACGTTCAACTTCGCTCTCGAGCGCATTGGCAGCGATCAAAGCCGATTTCTCGGCATAGGCAATGCCGAGATTACCGTGTTCGACCGCATTCAGCATCAGCTCGGTAAGACCAAGGACGACGCGCTCGGGGTCGGGAGCGACATGGGCGGTCAAAGTGGCGAGAGCGCGGGCTTCTCCTTGAGTGGTGAAGCAGAATTCGGCATGACGTAGATTCTTGAGAATGCCGCGAGTCTGTAGCAGGCTCTGCTGCAATTCGGGGTATTCATACCGATCCTTGACGGCGGAGCGGACGATCGCCAAGAGTGTGGCAGGCAGGAAGGGCTTGGTCAGGTAATAGTAGGCACCAGCTTTCAAGCCATCGGCAATGTCCTGCTCGGCAGACAACGAAGTCTGCATGATGACGGGTAAGTGGGTTAGGGCGGGAACACTCTTCAGCTTGACCAGTAGGTTGAGTGAATCCATGTCGGGTAGCAAGCGATCAAGCAGGATGCCATCAAGCCGGGCACCGTACTCTTCAATCAGCGAGCATGCCCCAGCCCCTGTGGTGGCAGTCACCGTTGCGTAACCGTATTCATGCAGGATATCAACCAGTACTTCGAGGCTGATCGGTTCGTCTTCAACGACGAGCAGCAAGGGTTTAACCATACAAAACTACTTGGTTAAGTAATCGAGTCGATGCGTTTGTCGATACGGGCCAGATCGCTGGCCATCGATGCAACCTCGGTACGAAAAAGGTCGAATTCCGGATCGGCGATCAGCAGGGTGCGTTCATGAACCAGATACTCAGCGAGGTTGGCAGTCAGTCGGGCCACTGCATTTCGCTTCCAGGCGTCCAGTTTACCTGCGACCAGGATAAGCCGACGGGCGGCAATATCGCCAAACAGGCGCGAAAGATCTTCTTCGGCATCCCAACGTAGATTGCGAAAAACAAAGGAAAGCTCGGTAGCGAATTCGGCATTTCCCTCGACGCGAGCGAGGGAAATGATCTTGTCCAGTCCCTGCGGCAAGAGGAAGGCAGCGTTGGCTGGCAGCAGAATGGTGACATCAGGCGAACCGCTATCAGGGCCGGAATCCAGATTTCCCTCAACGCTGACAACAAAAGCGAGTTCGAAAGGGGGAATATCGAACCGGGCGTGACGTCCGGCAAAGGGCCTGAGTCGTCCGCGGGCCCAGTTGGCACTAGCCAGGAGGTGGTTCAGGCCGGCGATCAGGGCCGCATCGAGCATGATGGGTTTTGCTGAGTTAGATTTTGTAGCCGCGGTGAAGGGCGACCACTCCTGCGGTCAGATTAAAAAAGTCGACTCGAGAAAATCCTGCTGCTTCCATCATGCCCTTGAGAGTTGGCTGGTCGGGATGCATGCGTATCGACTCCGCCAAATATCGGTAGCTGGCGGAATCGCTAACAATTTTCTGCCCCAGCCAAGGCAGTATCTTGAAGGAATAAAAATCGTAGGCGGGACCAAGCGGTTCCCAGACCTTCGAGAATTCCAGTACCAGCAATCGGCCACCGGGTCGCAGGACGCGGCGCATTTCGGCTAGTGCCTGATCCTTGTGCGTCATGTTGCGCAGGCCGAAGGCAACGGTGACGATGTCGAAATAGTTATCAGGGAATGGGAGTTTTTCGGCATCGCATTGCGCAACCGGACCCAGCCGGCCTTCATCAAGCAGGCGGTCACGTCCTCGCGCCAGCATCGCATTATTGATATCGGTCAGCCAGACTTCACCGGTCGGCCCAACCGTGCAACGGAAATTCGAAGCTAGGTCGCCGGTACCGCCAGCGATGTCCAACACTTTGTCCCCCGTGCGCGCGCCCGCCACATGAATTGTGAATAGCTTCCACAAGCGGTGCAGACCGGCCGACATCAGGTCATTCATCAAGTCATACTTGTCGGCCACCGACGAAAAGACCTCCCTGACCCGGTAGGCTTTTTCATTTACAGCTACCTTCTCGTAGCCGAAGTGGGTATGAGGTGTTTCCGCCATCCCGGTTCCCGATTTCAGTGTGTGCCGCAACCACTGCCGGACTTGGGGGGCAGGGTGGTCGAATCAATGTCACGGCTGGCGTTGGCAGTTTCCAGCCGGGCCAGATAATCGGCCCACAGCGCTTGTCGGTTCTGGCCCAGCTTGAAGAGAAGATCCCAGGAATAGATGCCGGAATTGTGGCCGTCGGAGAAGGTGGGCTGGACGGCATAGTTACCCACTGGAGCCAGGGAGGTAATATCGACGTTGCGCTTACCCGTTTGCAGCGTTTCTTGACCGGGACCATGCCCACGGACTTCGGCAGAGGGAGAATAAACCCGCAGGAATTCGAAACTCAGGCGGAAATTACTGCCATCGTCAAACGAAACTTCGAGTTCGCGTGATTTCTGGTGTAGCTTGATTTCATTGGGACGAGGAATGTCCTTATTGAGTCCGGCCATGATGTAATTTTGTTGGATCTGGGCATGCCGCCGTATTGGGAAGCCTATCATAACTCAAGGCAGCGAAATCAGCCGTGCCCACTGTCACAAAACCATCATCTGCCTGCAATAGACTTTGATTATTCCACTATCGCTCCAAAGTCTTGCCATGCCTGCAGCCATACTGGTCGTTGAAGATGAGCCCGCGATCCAGACGTTGATCGCCGCCAACCTGCGTCGCCACGGCCACATTGTTACGGCGGCGATGGATGCCGAAACCGCCCTGCGACAGATCAACGAAACCCTGCCTGACCTGATCCTGCTCGACTGGATGTTGCCGGGCATGAGTGGCTTGGACTTTGCCCGTCGCCTGCGCACCGATTCACGTACCCGGAGTATTCCCATCATCATGCTGACTGCTCGGGGTGAGGAGCGGGACAAGGTGATGGGCCTTGAAAGCGGTGCGGATGATTTCGTGACGAAACCCTTTTCTCCGCGGGAGTTGCTGGCGCGCATCCAGGCCGTATTGCGACGCGGACGGCCTCAGGCCAGTGAAAGCCCGGTCGAAGCCGGCAAACTCAGGCTTAACCCGGCATCGCATCGTGTGAGTGCCGATGAAAGCCCGGTGTCCCTCGGACCCACTGAATTTCGCCTGCTGCATTTCCTGATGACGCACCCTGACCGCGTGCACACCCGCGATCAACTGCTGGATCAAGTTTGGGGTGACCACGTGTTCGTCGAAGAGCGCACCGTCGATGTCCATATCCGCCGCCTGAGGGCGGCTCTGGAACCCAGCGGTCTGGACCACTATGTTCAGACGGTGCGCGGCAGCGGTTATCGTTTTTCCATCGAGGCGAACTGATTGAAAGGTCTGCTACTCGCCGTCGGGATATTTTCGGTCATTGCAATGTTGGTCGGGTGGTTGTTCGGGCCGTCGGCCGCGATCATCGCCGTGGCTACCCTGGCGTTATTGCTTCTGTGGCGCCATGAACTCCAGCTTGCCCGCTTGAAAGTGTGGGCTGAACAGCCGCTCGGCACACCAGTTCCGCTGGCAACGGGAAGTTGGTCGAAGGCCTTCATGGCCCTGCATCGTCGCGCGCGGCAGGCGACCGCACAGCGCGAGGCGCTGCAAGAGATGGGTGAGCGTTTCCGTATGGTTGCAGAAGCACTGCCCGAGGGAGTGTTGATTCTCGACCGTGGCCATCAGATCGAATGGATGAATCCGCGCGCCGAGGTTTTGCTTGGACTCGACCGCCAACGTGACGTCGGCATGCCGGTGACTCATTTGGTGCGTGAACCCGAATTTATTTCATTCGTTGAAAGACAGCTTGAAACCGGTGATTCCTCGGTGCCACTCACGGTCCGTCCGCTCCGCAGCCCGGGCCACGTATTGCACATTCGTGGAGTGCCTTTCTCGGCGGGCAGTACTCTGCTTCTGGTGGAAGATTTGACCCAACTGGAACGACTGGAGACAGTGAGGCGGGATTTCGTTGCAAACGTATCGCACGAGATGCGCACCCCGCTGACGGTAGTACAGGGCTTTCTTGAAACTGCTCGCGACAGTATCGGAGATACCCAGCAACCGATGCTGCCTGAGGAAATCATGACGTTCCTCGACATGGCGCTTGACCACGCGCATCGCATGCAACGGTTGATCGAGGACTTATTGACCTTATCGACCCTGGAGACCGATGCGCCTCCTCAGGAAGAGGTGGTCGATGTCAATGCACTGCTAGCACTTGTGGCGGAGGAAACTCAGGCGTTGTCGTCGGGACGACATGAGCTTGTACTTGAGAATCAAGGGCCTGCGACATTACTGGGCAGTAGCCGCGAACTGCATAGCGCATTCAGCAATCTGGCCAGCAATGCGATACGATATACCCAAGCGGGGGGGCGGATCGCCTTGCGCTGGAATCGTCAAAATGCCGGGGGAGCCGTATTCAAAGTCATCGACAGTGGCATCGGCATCGAATCCAAACATATTCCTCGGCTGACCGAGCGTTTTTATCGCATCGATCGTGGCCGTTCACGTGAGAGCGGCGGGACAGGACTGGGGTTGGCGATTGTCAAGCATGTGTTGGAGCGCCATCAGGCAACACTGATCATAGAGAGCAAGCTGGGCAACGGCAGTTCTTTCGCTGCCGTGTTTCCCGCACAGCGGGTCGGCTCTTAATCGTTGTCGCCGTTATCCAGTGCCTGCTGTTGGCGCTGCAGGAATTCATCCATGCTGTCGATGCCACGCAACAGCAGGATGGTTGAGCGTACTGCTGCCTCAAGCAGCACCGCCAGGTTGCGCCCGGCCGCAACCGGCAGCACCACCTTGCGCACCGGTACCCCCAAAACGTTCTCAGTGAGCGCATCGAGGGGTAGGCGGGAAGTCTCGAAAGGGCTCGACGCTGGCTTTTGTAGATGGACAATGAGCTTGAGGCGCATCTTGCGCCGACAGGCGGTTTCACCGAAGACGGTGCGGATGTTCAGCAGACCCAGCCCACGGACTTCGATGAAATCCTTGAGCAGTTCGGGACAGCGCCCTTCCAGGGTATCCGCCGAGATACGCGACACTTCGACAACGTCATCGGCCACCAGGCCATGCCCGCGGGTAATCAGTTCAAGACCGAGTTCGCTCTTGCCGACGCCGGAGTCACCGGTAATGAGGACGCCGATGCCAAGGACGTCCATGAACACACCATGCAGAGTGACGGACTCGGCGAGTTGGCGGGATACATAAATGCGTAGTGCGTCGATGACCTGAGCGGTAGGCAGCGGCGTAGCGAAAAGTGGGACATCGTTTTTTTCGCAGGAAGTGCGGATTTCTTCGAGGACCACGCAGTCGTCGGCAACGATCACGGCAGGCGGATGAGCATTGATGATCTGCGAGAAGATGTGTTCGCCCTTGCCGTGGGCGTGTCGCTTGTACCAGATGATTTCGGGTGAGCCGAGTACCTGGATGCGCTCGGGGTGAATCAGGTTCAGGTGGCCGATCAAGTCGGCGGGTGAAACGTCATCGCGATTGACTGCAATCGGACGGTTGAGTGTGCCGCCGACCCAGGTGAGTTGCAGCCGTTCGCGGTTACGCTCGAACAGCTGCGCGACGATCAGCTGGCCGACTGCCACTGCGCGAAGAGGGTTTGTACTGCGCTGGCATCCGCTGCGGTCGCCAATTTTTCGCGGAATAGCTTGTCACTGAACATCTGCGCCAGTTCGGAAAGTAGTTGCAGATGATGTTCGGTGGCAGCTTCAGGGACGAGCAGCACGAAAACCAGATCGACCGGGTGACCATCCGGGGCATCGAACTGGACGGGGGCGACGAGACGCAGGAATGCACCCCGCGCCTCCTTGAGGCCCTTAATGCGCCCGTGGGGAATGGCGATGCCAAGCCCCAGGCCGGTGGAACCCATTTTCTCGCGGGCGAACAGTGCGTCATAAACTGCGCTGCGCGCAATGCCATGATGATTCTCGAACAACAGGCCGGCCTGCTCGAAAACGCGCTTCTTGCTGCTCGCGTCTAGACCGACGACGATGTTGTCGACGGAGAGAAGTTTGGCTATAAGATTCATCGTGCAGGGATCACCCAGACACCCTATAAAACGTCGGGGGGATTGATGACCCGACGGCGGAGGCGAAGTATAACCTTCACCCCGCCGCATGCAAATCGCCATTTTTTATGCCGTAAGCGCCATTTTTCAGCCTTCCGCAAGCGGACGGTCGTGGCCGTGATCCTTCTGTTTGCTCTTGTACTTGAGAACCTGACGGTCGAGCTTGTCCACCAGCAGGTCGATTGCGGCATATAGATCGGCATCGCTGCTGTCGGCAAAGATGTCCTTGCCTTTTACGTGCAGGGTGATCTCGGCCTTCTGGACCAGTTTTTCGACCGAGAGAATCACATGGACGCTGGTGACATGATCGAAATGGCGGATGACCTTCTCCACCTTGCCGGTGACGTATTCGCGCAGCGCGGGGGTGACTTCGACATGATGTCCAGTGATATTGAGGTTCATGATGGCTCCTCTTTCAGAGAGTTTTGCGTAGATTGACCGGCGGGATGTTCAGGGATTCACGATACTTGGCGACGGTGCGCCTCGCAACGACGATACCCTGTTCGCCGAGGATTTCTGCGATGCGGGCATCCGAGAGCGGCTTGTGGCCATTCTCGGCGCCCACCAGCTGCTTGATCAGCGCCCGGATCGCAGTGGATGACGCCGCGCCGCCAGTATCCGTGGCGACGTGGCTGCCGAAAAAATATTTAAGTTCATAAATGCCGCGCGGACTGGCCAGGTATTTCTGGGTGGTGACGCGTGAAATGGTCGACTCGTGCAGGCTGACGGTATCGGCGATCTCGCGCAGGGTCAATGGCCGCATGGCCACCTCGCCGTGATCGAAGAAAGCCCGCTGACGGTCGACAATGGCCTGTGAAACGCGGGCAATGGTATCGAAGCGTTGCTGGATATTCTTGATCAGCCATTTGGCTTCCTGCAGCTGGCCAGTGAGGTTGCTGCCGCCGTTGCTGCGTTGCTGGCGCAGCAGGTTGGCATACAGCCGGTTGATGCGCAGACGCGGCATGGCCTCCTGATTGAGACTGACCACCCAGCCGTTCCGTATCTTGCGGACCACCACATCGGGCACGATGTAGCGCGTATCGAGTGCGGCGAATTGCGCGCCGGGCCGCGGATTCAGTGACCTGATCAGGGTCTGGGCGTCACGCAGGGCGGCGTCACTGCAGCCGAGCAATTTCTTGATACGTGCGTAGTCACGGTGAGCCAGCAATTCCAAGTGGTCACTTACTACGGTAACGGCCAAGGCGTGAACAGGCGAAGCTGCCAGATTGCCGAGTTGCAGTAACAGGCACTCGCGCGGATTGCGTGCACCGATGCCTGATGGATCGAAGTTCTGCACATGCCGCAATGCGATCTGTAAATCTTCGAGAATTTCATCGGGCTCACCGATGAACTCTTCCGGAAGGACCTCGACAAGTTCCTCAAGTGTCTGACCAAGGTAGCCATCGTCGTCAAGCGCCTCGATCAGGAAGGCGACGCGCAGACGATCCTTCCCGCTCAACTGGCTCAGGGCCAACTGAGCGATCAGGTGATCCTGCAGGCTGATCGCTGCTGCCTGATACTCTCCAGCATCATTGTCACTTTCGTCGTTCGGGTCTTGCGGTCCTTTCGAACTGCCGGAGCTTGGCCAATCCGTACTGTCCTGGCTCCAGTCGTCTGGCGCTTCGGCGCGTTCTTCGGTAACAGGGGCGGATTCTTCGCTACGGGAGCGCGTCAGCGCGTCTTCGCCACCGATAAAGGGTGCCGGCTCGTCGCCCTCCTCTCGTTCAAGGAGAGGATTTTCCTGAAGCGCCTGCTCTATTTCCTGATTGAGTTCCAGCGAAGAGAGTTGCAACAATCGGATCGACTGCTGCAACTGCGGCGTGAGCGCAAGATGCTGGGAAAGTCGGAGCTGAAGAGTTTGCTTCATTACCGCCGCTACATCTTGAAGTGTTCGCCAAGATACACCCGGCGCACGCTTTCATTGTCGATGATCTCGGCTGGATGTCCAGCCGCCAGCACTTCGCCGGCATTGATGATGGTGGCGCGGTCGCAGATGCCCAGTGTTTCGCGTACGTTGTGGTCAGTGATCAGCACGCCGATGCCGCGTTCCTTGAGGAACTTGATGATCTTCTGGATATCGATCACCGCGATCGGATCGACGCCGGCAAAGGGTTCGTCGAGCAGGATGAAGCGCGGCGATGTGGCCAACGCCCGGGCGATTTCGACGCGGCGCCGTTCGCCTCCCGAGAGCGCCGCCGAAGGCTGGTCACGCAGGTGGGTGATGTGGAGTTCTTCGAGCAGTTCCTCAAGCCGGGTTTCCAGCGAAGGCGGATCGTAATCCTGAAGTTCGAGGACGGCGCGGACGTTTTCCTGTACTGTCAGCTTGCGGAACACCGAGTTTTCCTGGGGCAGGTAAGACACGCCAAGCCGGGCTCTCTTGTGGATTGGTAAATGGGTGATCTTGGTCTCGGTACCCTTATCTACAATGACAATTTCACCGCCATCCGAGGCGATCAGGCCGACGATCATGTAGAAGCAGGTGGTCTTGCCCGCGCCGTTAGGCCCCAGCAACCCGACCACTTCGCCGCCATCGACGTGCAGGCTGACATCCTTGACGACGGAGCGCGAACGATACTTCTTGAACAGGTTGTAGGTGGCCAGCGTACTCATCAATCAGTTTCTTTCAACAATTTGCGGATCACGTCGACGGCAAAGCCGCGCCCCAGCAGGAACCGCGCCTGCTTTGCCCATTCGCGGGAATCGGCCGGTGGAGAGGTGAATTTTTGGGTCCACAGGGTACGGGCCCGGTCGATTTCGTCTGGCAAATCCACCACATGTTCCTGAATAAGTTCCGTGGCCACGCCTTTCTGCCGCAGTGTCTGCCGCAACCGTGCTGCCCCGAGTCGAGCCGTCTGACTGCGCACGTAGCTTTCCGCGAAACGTGCATCGGACTGGAGCCCGCTGGCGGAGAGTTCGTTCAGCACGGTGTCGATTTCATTGGGGTTGCCATGCGGTGCCAGCTTGCGGGCCAATTCGGCGCGGGTGTGCTCGCGCCGGGCCAGTAACTTGATCGCGCGCTGCTTCAGTTCACTCACATTGGCTCATTTACTCGGTCTGGGCAACCGGGGCGGCAATGCCGGCAACGCCGACAGCTTCGCGCACCCGGTTTTCGATCTCAATCGCCATCTCGGGGTGCTCGCGCAGGAATTCGCGCGTCTTGTCCTTGCCCTGGCCGATCTTTTCACCCTTGTAGGAATACCAGGCCCCGGATTTTTCGACGATCTTGTGCTCGACGCCGAGTTCGATGACCTCGCCTTCGCGGGAAATGCCTTCCCCGTAGAGGATGTCGAAGTGCGCTTCACGGAAGGGGGGCGCCACCTTGTTCTTGACCACCTTGACCTTGGTCTCGTTGCCGACCACCTCGTCACCGCTCTTGATCGCGCCGGTGCGGCGGATGTCCATGCGTACCGAGGCATAAAACTTGAGCGCGTTGCCGCCGGTGGTGGTTTCCGGGTTGCCGAACATGACGCCGATCTTCATGCGGATCTGGTTGATGAAGATTACCAGCGTATTGGTACGCTTGATGTTACTGGTGAGTTTGCGCAGTGCCTGCGACATCAGTCGGGCCTGCAGGCCCGGCAGCTGGTCGCCCATCTCGCCCTCGATTTCGGCCTTGGGTGTCAACGCCGCCACCGAGTCGATGACGATCAGGTCGACACCACCGGACCGTACCAGCATGTCGGTGATTTCCAGTCCTTGCTCACCGGTATCGGGTTGCGAGATCAGCAGGTCCGGCACATTGACGCCTAGCTTTGCGGCGTAGGACGGGTCGAGCGCGTTTTCCGCGTCAATGTAAGCGGCCACTCCGCCAGCCTTCTGTATTTCCGCTACGACATGCAGGCACAGCGTGGTCTTGCCGGAAGATTCCGGGCCGTAAATTTCCACCACGCGGCCGCGTGGCAGGCCGCCGATGCCCAGCGCAATGTCAAGCCCGAGTGAGCCGGTCGATACGGTTTGAATGTCATCGGTAGCCAGGCCTTCGCCCATCTTCATGATGGAGCCCTTGCCGAACTGCTTTTCAATCTGCGCCAGTGCGGCTTGGAGTGCTTTTGTCTTGTTCTCGTCCATGGTGGATCCTTCCCTGTAATGGTTCCGATTATGGCATGTTTCTTGCGCGATCTAGCAAGCCAGAAAGCGCATGAATTACCGCTTGACGCCGAATGGCTTCCCGATCACCGGGAAAAAGTCGGCGCTCGCAGGACGGCACATCGATTTGGCCTTGGGTGTTGCGCCAGCACCAGGCAAAGCAGACGGTGCCGACCGGCTTGTCCGGCGAGCCACCGGCCGGGCCGGCAACCCCGGTGATCGCCAGCGCGACCAGTGACTTGGAGTTTTGCAGTGCTCCGGTAGCCATTTCTCCTGCCGTTTCAAGGCTGACCGCGCCAAATGTCAATATGGTGTCCATGCGAACACCAAGCATATCTGTTTTCGCTGTGTTTGTATAGGTGACGAAGCCGCGTTCGAACCAGGCCGAACTACCCGCCGTGTGAGTGATCACTTGGGCGGCCCAGCCGCCGGTGCAGGATTCGGCCGTGGCGATCGTCAGTCGATACCGGCGACACGCCGCACCGAAGGCCTCAGAAATTTTTGCCAATTCCCGGTCCATCAGAACAGACGGTCCATCACTGCCTTGGACAGCGCCAGTGTCAGGATGGCATAGGCTGCGGCAATCACGTCGTCCATCATCACGCCGAAGCCATTTTTCACTTTTTGGTCAAAATAGCTTGCAGGCGGTGGTTTGACGATATCGAAAAAGCGGAAGGCAGCGAAGGCGGCCAACTGCCACAGCCAGACGGCGGGCGTGAAAAAAAGCACGGCCCAGAAGGGTGCGATCTCGTCCCAGACGATGCTGCCGTGGTCCATCTCCCCAAGCGCCCGGCCGGCAATCTGACAGGCGGTCAAGCCCAGCAGGAAGGCCAGCAGCATAAAGATGCCGAAACCCAGGTCATCGGGAAACGCGCTATGCACCAACGGGAAAGTCAGCCAGGCGAACAGTGTGCCGGCGGTGCCGGGGGCAATCGGCGACAGGCCGCTGCCGAAACCGCAGGCGATCAGGTGTGCAGGATGTTGCAGCAGGAAGGAGAAAGGTGGGGCGGGTGTTTTGGACATGACAGCAGGGTTAGGGTTAGCGAGAGGCGAAATGGTCGTAGCCGCAGCGGCTGAAGTTGACGGGCTGGTCAGCGGTATCGAGCACGGTCAGTTGGCCGGCCGGGCCGGCTTCGATACGGCCCAGGGAGGTGATTTGCAGAGCAAGGGTTTGCGCCAGAGTGAGCACTTCTTCATGGTGACTTGCCGGAACGGTGAACAAGAGTTCGTAGTCGTCGCCGCCGGCAAGATAACAATTGTCAGAAAAAGTCGGCTCCGGCAGGACGGCGAGTGTCAGCGTGGCGGCGACGGCGGAGGCATCGAGAATGTGTCCGAGGTCGGCCAGCAGCCCGTCGGAAACGTCGATGGCGGCGGTTGCCAGACCACGCAACGCCAGTCCGAGTGTGACACGCGGCTGGGGACGATACAGGGCAGCAAGGCAGTCGGTGAGCGCTGGCTCACTGAGGACCACATGCCCTTGAAGGTGTGCGAGCCCCTGTGCCGCGCGACCTGGTATTCCGGAAACCCAGATTTCGTCGCCGGGCCAGGCGCCCGAACGAAGCAAGGCCGTGCCTGTCGGCAACTCGCCGAGGATCGTCACGCAGAAATTGCGTGGCCCCTTGGTGGTATCGCCGCCGATCACATCGATGCCAAATGTGTCGGCGCAGGCAAAAAAACCACGCGCAAATTTTTCGATCCAGGCTTCCGTCGCCGCTGGCAGGGCTGCGGCCAATAATGCCCACTTCGGCCGGGCTCCCATAGCTGCGAGGTCCGAAACATTGACCGCCAGTGATTTCCAGCCGAGGTCTTCGGGGTCGGTGTTCGCCAGAAAGTGGGTACCCGCCACCAGCATGTCGGTCGACACCACCAGTTCGCAGCCCGCTGATAGCCTGAAGATGGCGCCGTCGTCTCCGACGCCCAGTACCGTGTGCCGGGTCGGGCGCTTGAAGTAACGGTCGATCAGGGCAAACTCGGAGGGCATCCCCGAATCTTACTTGCTCGTAATTTCGTGCGGCCGCAATTGGGGGGCCAGCTTGTCGAGTACGCCATTGACAAACTTGTGGCCGTCGGTACCGCCATAGGACTTGGTCAACTCGATGGCTTCGTTGAGGACGACGCGGTAGGGCGTTTCTAGATGCTGCTGCAACTCGCAGGTAGCCATCAGCAGGATGCCGCGCTCGATCGGCGAAACTTCCGTCCAGGACCGCTCGATGTGAGGTTCGAGCAGGGCCTGCAGTTCGGTGACGTGATTGAGCACGCCGTCGAGCAGCGCGTCGTAGAGTGGGCGATTCACCTTGTCGAAACCTTTGACCGACTCGGCCTGAACGATGATGGCAGCGGCGTCCTGCCCGCCCACCAGATATTGGTACAGCCCTTGCACGACGAATTCGCGGGCGCGGTGGCGCGGCGAGGTTGGCTTGCCGGGGGGCTTCACGGGATTCACCGGCATACTACTCATTTCAATGCTTTCAACAGATTACACATCTCGACGGCGCATTGTGCCGCTTCGGTGCCCTTCTGGATCATGCGCACTTCGGCCTGCGCGTCGTTATCGACGGTCAGTACGGCGTTGGCAATGGAGATTCCGGTATTCAATTGCACATCGGTGATGCCACGGGCCGACTCATTCGAGACGATCTCGAAATGGTAGGTCTCCCCGCGGATCACGCAACCGAGGGCCACCAGCGCATCGAACTTGCCGCTTTGCGCCATCGCCTGCAAGCTTAGCGGGATTTCGAGCGCGCCCGGCACACTGGCCAGCGTGATATCCGTCACGCCGAGGCGGCGCAGTTCGTGGCAGCAACCCGAAAGTAGGCCTTCGCCCACATCCTTGTTGAAGCGTGCCATCACGATACCGATGCGCAACCCGGCGCCGGTCAGGTTCGGCTCGATTTCACGCAGCTCGTCGCAGCGGCCAGTGGGGGCAGTTGCGTTGGCGGTAGGAGTGAAGCTCATTGCATCGCCTCCTCGGGAGAAAGATAGCCGCAGATTTCGAGGCCGAAGCCCGCCATGCTCGGCATCTTGCGCGGACTCGACAGCAGGCGCATCTTGCCGACGCCCAGTTCGCGCAAGATCTGCGCGCCGATGCCATAGATGCGCGGATCCCACTTGGCGGCGGGTTTGGCCTCGTCGTTTTTCAACACCGACAGAAGATCGCTGCCGGTCTCGTTGCGATGCAGCAGTACCACCACGCCGCTATCCGATTTTGCAATGGTGCGCAGCGCCTGATCGATGCTGAAACTGTGACGGTGGCTGTGGCAGTCCAGGAAATCAAGAACCGAGACGGGTTCATGGACGCGTACCAAGGTTTCGGCCTCGGGGCGGATCTCGCCGCGCGTCAGGGTCAGATGCACGTCGCCGCTGGTCTTGTCGCTGTAGGCGCGCAGGCGGAACGAGCCATGCGTGCAGACCACTTCCTTGTCGGCCACGCATTCGACCAGCTTTTCGTTTTCGGAGCGGTACTGGATCAGATCGCGGATGGTACCGATCTTCATGCCATGTTCCCTGGCAAATTCGAACAGATCGGGCAGTCGCGCCATCGTGCCGTCATCCTTGAGGATCTCGCAGATTACGGTGGCCGGTGCGCAGCCCGCCATATGGGCGAGGTCGCAGCCGGCTTCAGTATGGCCGGCGCGTACCAGCACGCCGCCCTTTTGCGCCATCAAGGGAAAGATGTGGCCGGGCTGGACGATGTCGGCCGGCTTGGCCTGCTTTGCCACGGCGGCCTGCACGGTGCGTGCGCGGTCCTGCGCCGAAATGCCGGTGGTCACCCCTTCCGCTGCCTCGATCGACACGGTGAAGGCCGTACCGTAAGGAGTTTTATTGTCACGTACCATAAGGGGAAGATCGAGCTGGCGGCAGCGCTCTTCCGAGAGCGTCAGACACACCAGACCGCGTGCGTGCTTGACCATGAAGTTGATTGCCTCGGGGGTGACATGCTCGGCGGAGAGGATGAGGTCCCCCTCGTTTTCGCGATCCTCTTCGTCGACAAGGATGACCATTTTGCCGGCGCGGATGTCGGCGACGATGTCATGGATAGGGCTGATACTCACGGCTTGCTCCGTTCAATAAGATGCGCATTTTACGCCGGCCGGAGCGATAATCCCTCCCTTGCCCGATAACACTAGGAGAGAACAATGCTGCGCAGAACTTTCATGGTCGCCACGGCCGCTTGCATGATGATGGTCGCCGGTTCGACGCTGGCCGCTGATGCCTACCGTGCCGAATATCGTCTGTCCACCGTACTTGGCACTGCCTTTCCCTGGGGCCAGGCTGGCGAGCGCTGGGCCGAGCTGGTCAAGGAAAAGACCCAGGGCCGCATCAACATCAAGCTTTATCCGGGCACCTCGCTGGTCGGCGGCGACCAGACGCGCGAATTCACCGCGATCCGCCAGGGCGTCATCGACCTCGCCATCGGCTCGACCATCAACTGGTCGCCGCAAGTCAAGGAACTCAACCTGTTTTCGCTGCCCTTCCTGATGCCCGACTACAAGGCGATTGACTCTCTCACCCAGGGCGAAGTCGGCAAGCAGCTGTTCAAAACGCTTGAGCAGCGTGAAGTCGTGCCGCTGGCCTGGGGCGAAAACGGTTTCCGCGAAATGTCGAATTCCAAGCGCCCGGTGTCCTCGCCGGCCGATATGAAGGGCTTCAAGTTCCGTGTGGTCGGTTCGCCGCTCTATAACGAAACCTTCAGTGCGCTGGGTGCCAACCCGACCCAGATGAGCTGGGCCGATGCCCAGCCGGCGCTGGCTTCGGGTGCCGTCGATGGCCAGGAAAACCCGCTATCGGTGTTCGTCGCCGCCAAGCTGCCGACCGTCGGCCAGAAGTACCTGACGCTGTGGCATTACGTCGCCGATCCGCTGATCTTCGTCGTCAACAAGGAAGTCTGGGCGAGCTGGACGCCGGCCGACCGCGAGGCGGTGAAGCAGGCGGCGCTGGAAGCCGGCAAGGAAAACGTCGAAAAAGCACGCAAGGGCATTGCCGCCAGCGACAACGCCGTGCTGAAGCAGATCGAAGCGGCCGGCGTGACGGTGACGAGCCTGACCCCCGAGCAGCGCGAAGTTTTCGTCAAGATGACGCGCCCGGTCTATGAAAAGTGGTCCAAGACCATCGGCGCCGATCTGGTGAAGAAGGCCGAAGGGGCCATCGCCCAGCGCTGATGCATGACTGAAGGGCAACATCACGACGGCGGAGACCGACTCTCTGCTGTCGAGCGTTTTCTCATGGCCATGTCGATGGGCGCGCTATGCCTGCTGACCATGGCGAACGTGCTGGTGCGTTACTTCACCCACATCTCCTTTGCCTTTACCGAGGAAGTATCGGTCGTGTTGCTGGTCTTTCTGACCCTGGTCGGTGCTTCCCATGCCTTTGCCGGCAACCACCACATCGCCATCGGTTACCTGGTCGAGTACAAACCTGCGCTGCGACGTGTCGGCGCGCGCCTGGCTACCGGCAGTTCGTTATTGATGTTCGGGCTGCTGGCGTGGTACGGCACACGCATGGCTTGGGACGACTACCGCTTTGAGGTGACCTCCCCCTCGCTGGGGGTGCCGCAGTGGTGGTATTCGATCTGGCTACCATTGTTGTCGCTGCTGATCTTGCTGCGCCTGATCGGCGTACTGCGCAAGAAGCTGCCATGATGGACTGGCTGCTGTTCGGCATCTTTCTTGTCCTGATGCTGGCAGGTGTGCCCATCGCCGTGGCGATGGGCCTGGCCGGCACGGCGGTGGTCGCCGCCACCGGCATGGGCATGATGTCGTTGCCCACCAACGTCTATACCGGCATCGCCAAGTATCCGCTGATGGCGATCCCCGTCTTCGTCATTGCCGGCATGATCTTCGAGCGGGTCGGCGTCGCTGCCAGCATTGTGCGCTTTGCTTCGGCCGTGGTCGGCCAGCGCCAGGGCGCGCTCGCCATCGTGGCCATTCTCGTGGCGATGATCATGGGTGGCATTTCCGGTTCCGGCCCGGCCGACTCGGCGGCGGTCGGCGCCGTGATGTTGCCCTCGATGCTCAAGGCAGGCTATCCGCGGGCCTTTACTGCCAGCGTGATCGCCGCTGCCGGCTCGACCGGCATCCTGATTCCTCCATCGATTGCATTCGTCATCTACAGCCTGCTGGTGCCACAGGCCTCGGTACCGGCGCTGTTTGCCGGCGGGCTGATCCCCGGCATTCTTTCCGGCCTGACGCTGATCCTCGTTGCCTGGTGGCTGTCGGTAAAAAACGGCTTTGAAGCACATCCGGCCGAACCGCGTCCGCCCTTCTGGCAAAGCATGAAGGAGGCGGGCTGGGGCCTGGCCGCCCCGATCATTATTCTCGGCGGTATCCGTAGCGGCTTGTTTACCCCCACCGAGGCAGCGGTAGTGGCGGTGTTCTACGGTTTCTTCGTCGGCATGGTGGTCTATCGCAACCTGCGCTGGCGCGACCTTTATCAGGTGCTGGTCGAATCGGCGGAGATTTCCTCGGTGATCCTTTGCGTCGTAGCGCTGGCTAGCGTCTTCGCCTGGGCCAGCAGTACGCTGGGCACCTTCGATCACCTCGCCAAGGCCCTGCTCGGCGCAGGACTGCACGAGTTCGTCATGCTGATCGTGATCCAGTTGCTGTTACTGGTTGCCGGTATGTTTCTCGACGCGATCTCGATCTACTTCATCTTCCTGCCGCTGCTGGTGCCGATCGCGATCCACTTCAACTGGGATCTGGTCTGGTTCGGCGTGATCATCACCATGAACATGGCCATCGGCCAATTCACTCCGCCGATGGGTGTCAACCTGATGGTGACCTCGCGCATGGCGGGCATCGGCATGGAAACCACGGTCAGCTGGGTGCTATGGATGGTCCTGGCCATGACAGGTGCGATGTTCCTCGTGACCTTCGTGCCCGACATTGCCCTCTGGCTACCGCGTACCCTGGGTTATCTGTAAGGGATGCTGCTGCGCATCCTCGCCATCGTTTTTCCGATCTTCGCCATCGTTGTGGCGGGCTGGCTCTACGCGCGCTACCGGCATACCCGCGGCGGCATCGACATGACGTTCGCCAACCAGCTCAACATGGAGATCTTCGTCCCGGCACTCGTGTTCGCCGCGCTGACGGCAAAGAGCTTTGACCTCGCGGCATTCGACCGCCTGGCGATCGGTGCGCTGGTGATGCTGTTGGGGTCGGGGTTGCTGGCCTGGGGATTGGCCCGGTTGTTACGCGAGCAGCCCAAGACCTTTACGCCGCCGATGATGTTCGTCAATGCGGGCAACATGGGGCTGCCGCTGATGATGCTGGCCTTCGGCGAGGCCGCCCTGCCGGCCGCCGTGGTATTGTTCTTCGTCGAAAATACGCTGCACTACACGCTCGGCACGTGGTTGCTCGACCACCATGCGCGTCTGCGGAACCTCTGGCGGGTGCCGGTTACCTTCGCCGCGCTGGTGGCCTTCGCTGTCAATCTGGCTGGCATCGAGGTCTGGCCACCGCTTTACCTGTCGATCAAGCTGGTTGGCGATGTTGCGGTGCCGCTGCTGCTGTTTTCGCTGGGGGTGCGCCTGGCGGTATCGACATTTTCGGATCTGCGGATCGGCCTGGTCGGTGCAGTGTTTCGCCCCTTGGTCGGGATGACCCTCGCCTGGGGGCTGGGCAAGGCCTTGGGTTTGTCGGAGCGGGATGCCACCATGCTGCTGGTGTTTGGCGCCCTGCCGCCAGCGGTACTCAACTACGTCTTTGCCGAACGCTATCACCAGGAACCGGGCAAGGTCGCCTCCCTGGTGATGCTGGGCAACCTCGGTTCCTTGCTGTTCATCCCACTGGCGCTGGCGCTGGTGCTCGAATAGGTCTATATTGTTCAGAGGTGAGCCAGCACGCGGTTACACCCAGCCAGCCTGGCCCCGTACAACGCATGATCGGTCTGCTGCATCAGCCCGTCCAGATTGATCGATTCCTGGGTCACGCTGGTCACGCCGAACGAGGCGGTAATCCCGACCGACTGGCCATCTGGCAGGGTGGTGCGCATCGATTTCCCGCAGGGTGGCGCGGCAGGTCTCCAGAAAAGTCGTCAGAACGAGGTCACCTGCCTGGTGACCGTGAAGATCATTGATGTCCTTGAAGTGATCGATGTCGATCATCAGCGGGGACAAGGATCCTCCGTAGCGCCGTGTGCGATTCAACTCGAGATCCGCCAGCGCGAAAAAATGGCGACGGTTGGGCAGGCCCGTCAGGTAGTCGGTTTGTGCCTGATGTTCGAGCTTATTGATTAGGGCGCGCTGCTTCTCTTCACACAACTTGCGCTCGTGGATGTCGAAGCAGATACCGTTGTAGCCCTCGAAATTTCCCGTGCTGTCATAGCGAGGCGTACCTGAATCGAGAATCCAGCGGTATTCGCTGTCATGACGGCGCAAACGGTACTCCAGAAGGAAATGCCCCAGGCGTCGAAATGCCGGATATAGGCATCCACGCAGGCTTGCAGGTCATCGGGGTGAACGCCTTCGACCCAGGCGACACAGCGGACCCAGATCATCGCTGGCGAGGCGTCGGCCATGGCGAAGAATCCTGTTTGCGCGCAACTCACCGCGCCCGGTGGATGCTGCCCTGCCGTCATTGGTTTCCTCCCCAGATTCCCAATGGCGCGAAGCGTACAACCTTAGAGCGGTTTTGCCTATTGGACGAAAGTTATAGATAGGCGAGTACGCCCCGACCGGCGATCCGGCCGCTGGCGAAACAGGCGGACAGCAAATAGCCGCCGGTAGGCGCCTCCCAATCCAGCATTTCCCCAGCGCAGAATGTGCTCGGCAGTCGTCTCAGCATGAGTTCATCGGTCAATTCGCTGAAAGTGATGCCGCCTGCGGTACTGATCGCTTCGTCGATGGGCCGAGGGGCGACGAGTACCAATGGCAGTGACTTGAGCGCTGTCGCCAGTTGCACGGGGTCGCAGCGTTGTGCAGCCGCGGTCGTTTCGTATAGCAGTGCGGCCTTGGCGCCCGTGATGCCGGCGCGTCGCCGCAGATGGTTGGCGAAGGAGTCGTGGCCATGGGGCTGCTGCAAGTCGGCAGTGAGACGAGCGGAATCGCGACCGGGCACCAGATCGAGGTTCAGCGTGGCCTGTCCGTCCCGTTTCAGCGCATCGCGCAACGGCGCGGCGAGCGCGTAGATCACCCCGCCCTCGACACCGTGGCGGGTGAGGATCAGATCGCCTTGCCGCACCAGGTTGCCGAAACGGGCGAGCACGCCTTTGACCGGCTGGCCGGCGCAGCGCTCGCGCAGGTGCGCGCTCCAGCTCACATCGAAACCGCAGTTGGCCGGTCGCAGTGGGGCGACCTGAATGCCGCGTGCCGCCAGCAAGGGGACCCAGGCACCATCGGCACCGAGCCGTGCCCAGCTGCCACCGCCCAAAGCCAACACGGTGGCCGACCCGCCAGCGCCGACTTTTTTTTCGCCGTCAGGGGTGGCAAAGCGCAAGCCACCATCGTCAGTCCAGCCCAGCCAACGGTGCTGCGGGTGGAAGCGGACCCCCTGCGTTTGTAACCGTTGCAGCCAGGAACGCAGCAGCGGTGCCGCTTTCATGCCCTGCGGAAATACCCGGCCGGAACTACCGATGAAGGTCTCGATGCCGAGCCCTCGCGCCCAATCGCGCAAGGCCTGCGGACCGAAGTCGGCCAGCCAGCGCGCGACGATATCTTGTCGTTCGCCATAGCGGGTGAGGAAATCAGCCAGGGGCTCGGAATGGGTGATGTTGAGGCCACCGATGCCGGCGCGCAGTAACTTGCGTCCGGCAGTGGGCATCGCGTCATAAACATCCACCGCGATGCCGGCGGCACTGATCACCTCGGCCGCCATCAGGCCGGCCGGGCCGGCGCCGACGATGGCGACCGGGGTCATGTCATTTGCCGCTGTACGCCGATAGCTGGCCGTCGACTTGGTTGCCGAACAGGTCGCCGGCCACGGCGCCAGCGACGGCACCCAGCACACCGCCCTCTCTCTCAACCTTGTAGCGATCGGTGGCGGTGACCACGCCGCAATTCGGCTGGCACTGGTCCTTGGCGACGGTTTTCTTCGCGGTGGTCGCCACGGTTTTGCTTTTCGCCAGGTAGGCCTGCTGCTCGACGAGGGTGATGTGCCCATCCTTGTTGATGTCCATCGCCTTGAAATTCTTCTTCATGAAGGCGAACTCGGGGCCGGAGACTTTGCCGAGTTCGACCAGCGACAGCCTGCCGCTGTCGTTAAGATCGACTTTGTTGAAGCTGGCTTCCCTGGCCGGTTCGATTTCGGCGGCCATGACCGTGCCGGAGACCATCAGTGCTGAAGCGAGTGAGAGGGTGATTTTTGTAATTTTTGCCATTAGGGAAACACTGAATAAGTGTTGATTGGAGTGAACGATTTCATTGTCATGCT
>JACDZJ010000101.1_pt1 | contig 39164 bp, 29 predicted proteins | sample 7365721 | NCBI WGS metagenome assembly JACDZJ01 (sample SAMN15143480, study PRJNA637477) | pond metagenome | biome: freshwater wetland ecosystem [ENVO:00000243]; feature: pond [ENVO:00000033]; material: pond water [ENVO:00002228]; isolation source: pond water containing pink berries ... | reverse complement strand
CTCGCAAGATGCTGAAATATAAGTATATCACAACCTACTGAGATCCCGAAGAGCCGGCAGTGAATGCCAGACCGGAAGGCGTGGGAGAACCGGGTGTTTTCTAAGCTGCCTACGCGGCAGTGAATTAGCCAACCAGTTGGGCGATGGAAGCGTCATATTTCTAAGCTGCCTACGCGGCAGTGAATTTGATGTCCTGTTTTGCTTTGCCCTTCTTGGCTTTCTAAGCTGCCTACGCGGCAGTGAATCCCGGCCTGGACCATCCGCCCGGCCGCGTGCTTTTCTAAGCTGCCTACGCGGCAGTGAATGTGCCGACCCTGCTCGAACTGGCCCCGCTCCATTTCTAAGCTGCCTACGCGGCAGTGAATGAGCGCATCGACCGGATGGTGGCGCGGCTGGGTTTCTAAGCTGCCTACGCGGCAGTGAATGCGGCGATGGCCGAGCCGGGCGAACTGCCGGTTTTCTAAGCTGCCTACGCGGCAGTGAATTGGTCCGCTCAGGCTGGACGCGTTGACCTGGTTTTCTAAGCTGCCTACGCGGCAGTGAATGCAGGTTTTCCGCTGCGCCCAGGTTGGCGCATTTTCTAAGCTGCCTACGCGGCAGTGAATGTGGGGTGCCTAAGTGGCGCTCCGTGGCTCTTTTTCTAAGCTGCCTACGCGGCAGTGAATACGGCGAGATACTGCAGCACGGCATCCTGGATTTTCTAAGCTGCCTACGCGGCAGTGAATCCATCCCTGGCCGACCTGATCGCGCGCGTCCATTTCTAAGCTGCCTACGCGGCAGTGAATGTGGACCCGGACAGCGCGGCCTGTTCGTGTCTTTTCTAAGCTGCCTACGCGGCAGTGAATGTCGTCGGGCGCGCGGTGCCGTCCACGTCGATTTTCTAAGCTGCCTACGCGGCAGTGAATGACCTCACCGGCGCCAAGGCGGCCGAGTTGATGTTTCTAAGCTGCCTACGCGGCAGTGAATGAGAACTACTACTGGTTCAAGGTCGGCGACGTTTTCTAAGCTGCCTACGCGGCAGTGAATGCATTGATCGCGCGGCTTGCGTCGCTGTTCATTTTCTAAGCTGCCTACGCGGCAGTGAATGTCAACGATCACGCGCGACTCGACAAGCGCCGTTTCTAAGCTGCCTACGCGGCAGTGAATGGGGAGGGCCATCAGGCGGCTGACTCCCGGTATTTCTAAGCTGCCTACGCGGCAGTGAATACATCGACCGGCCGGCTTCGCGGTACGCGCCGTTTCTAAGCTGCCTACGCGGCAGTGAATAAAGAACTGGCGATCGCCGCCGGCATGACGCTTTTCTAAGCTGCCTACGCGGCAGTGAATTCGCGAATAGCGAGGCTTATCCGTTTCCACTCTTTCTAAGCTGCCTACGCGGCAGTGAATATCCGGCGGGCATGGGTGCGGCCATCGAAGCTTTTCTAAGCTGCCTACGCGGCAGTGAATGTTGCGGTAGATGCGGATAATCGCTTTGCCGTTTTCTAAGCTGCCTACGCGGCAGTGAATCGGTGCCGTACAAAATCGCTCCAGCCCCTCACTTTCTAAGCTGCCTACGCGGCAGTGAATGTCGTCGTCTTCGGCATCGGCCCCGCCGGTCATTTCTAAGCTGCCTACGCGGCAGTGAATGCCAGCGTCTAGCCCGCGCAGGAACAGCCCGCTTTCTAAGCTGCCTACGCGGCAGTGAATGAAGATCACGCGAAAGCCTTGGGCTGGGGAGTTTTCTAAGCTGCCTACGCGGCAGTGAATGAGGACGTGAAGCTGACGTCGATCGCCATTCATTTCTAAGCTGCCTACGCGGCAGTGAATGTGCCGAGGTAAAATCCAGTGCTTTGGTGCCATTTCTAAGCTGCCTACGCGGCAGTGAATGTTGGCGTGGTGGTCAGGATACAGGGTGTCACATTCTAAGCTGCCTACGCGGCAGTGAATGCGGAGAAGGCGGAGAAGGCGGCGACCAAGGCTTTCTAAGCTGCCTACGCGGCAGTGAATGTCGCTTACTGGCGCACGCAAGGGCTGCGGCTTTTCTAAGCTGCCTACGCGGCAGTGAATTGGGCGGCATGGGCAATGTCTGATGCGTCGATTTTCTAAGCTGCCTACGCGGCAGTGAATGATGGTGAAGGTCTCCGGGATGCGGTCGATGATTTCTAAGCTGCCTACGCGGCAGTGAATGCGCGAAACTCCCACGCGGTCGGCGGGATGTATTTCTAAGCTGCCTACGCGGCAGTGAATTTGAGATGTCCACCGGCATAGGCCGTGGTACATTTCTAAGCTGCCTACGCGGCAGTGAATATGGTGGTCCACGGCATCGAATAGGCGGCGTTTTTCTAAGCTGCCTACGCGGCAGTGAATGGCACCATGCTGGAGCTGGCCATGGGCGAGAATTTCTAAGCTGCCTACGCGGCAGTGAATGCGCAGACCTGGAAGATCAGCAGGTGGTCTTGGTTTCTAAGCTGCCTACGCGGCAGTGAATGCCTCGATGCCGTCGCCGGCGTCGCCACCCACTTTCTAAGCTGCCTACGCGGCAGTGAATATCGTCCAGGACCACGGCCGGCGGGTTGGCCTTTTCTAAGCTGCCTACGCGGCAGTGAATGCTCGCGGTCGGCCGGATGCCGATCAACTGCATTTCTAAGCTGCCTACGCGGCAGTGAATCTGCGCGCCCTGGACGAGCTCGCCGACATCGATTTCTAAGCTGCCTACGCGGCAGTGAATCCAAGATCGACGCGGTTCCGCACCTGACGAACTTTTCTAAGCTGCCTACGCGGCAGTGAATCCTGCTCGCGTCGGGGTCGGTACTCGCCTGCGTTTCTAAGCTGCCTACGCGGCAGTGAATGACGACTACAGAGCCATCGGCTTGGTTCTTTATTTCTAAGCTGCCTACGCGGCAGTGAATGATACATGGCGCCTCGGTCGTATGCGCGGATATTTCTAAGCTGCCTACGCGGCAGTGAATGAACTGCGGGGGCGCAAGCGCTACCTTGACTTGTTTCTAAGCTGCCTACGCGGCAGTGAATGCGACCTGGTGCCCGACTACCTGCGCCGCAAATTTCTAAGCTGCCTACGCGGCAGTGAATTAACTCAGGACCCAGGTCGGCGCCGGGTAGTCTTTCTAAGCTGCCTACGCGGCAGTGAATGGCAGATCGCGGACCCACGCCCAAGTGTCCCCTTTCTAAGCTGCCTACGCGGCAGTGAATACAGGGCCGCGGTCACTGCTTCTTGCGACCCCATTTCTAAGCTGCCTACGCGGCAGTGAATTTCTTGCGCGGCAATGGAACCAGTACCGCCATTTTCTAAGCTGCCTACGCGGCAGTGAATGCGGTGGCGTAGCCCTCCGCGACCAGGATGATTTTCTAAGCTGCCTACGCGGCAGTGAATGGACGGCACCAGCGGCACCTATGCCGCGGCCTTTTCTAAGCTGCCTACGCGGCAGTGAATACGGGGCTGGTATAAGCCACCCCGGCCGGTACTTTCTAAGCTGCCTACGCGGCAGTGAATGCGTCGAAAGAGCGCGTGGACTCGCTCGCCCATTTCTAAGCTGCCTACGCGGCAGTGAATGGTTGGCGTTGGGACCGGAGTTGGTGGTGAATTTTCTAAGCTGCCTACGCGGCAGTGAATCTTTCGCTTTCTCCGAACGGGCGAACAGCAGTTTTCTAAGCTGCCTACGCGGCAGTGAATTCCGCGGTCCCAACCACCAGTCCCTCAGTAGATTTCTAAGCTGCCTACGCGGCAGTGAATATCGAGCAGGACGCGCTGCGACGCGGAGCCTTTTTCTAAGCTGCCTACGCGGCAGTGAATGGGTTGCCGAACGCGAGCCACATAGCGCCGTTTTTCTAAGCTGCCTACGCGGCAGTGAATAAGCGCTCCAGCGACGTACCTTTAACGCCCCATTTCTAAGCTGCCTACGCGGCAGTGAATATACCGTGACCTGACGCCACGGCAGACCGATATTTCTAAGCTGCCTACGCGGCAGTGAATGGTGTCGAGCAACTCAGCGTGCTGTGGAAACTTTTCTAAGCTGCCTACGCGGCAGTGAATATGACGGACTGGAAGACGCGAGAGGCTTTCCTTTTCTAAGCTGCCTACGCGGCAGTGAGTTGTGTCGGCCTGGTGTGTCATCTTCTCTCTCCTTTCTAAGCTGCCTACGCGGCAGTGAATTTGCCGGTTCGAGCCGTTGCGCTTCTGTTACCTTTCTAAGCTGCCTACGCGGCAGTGAATAGCTCGGTCGCGATTTCCGCTTGGCTGATCCCTTTCTAAGCTGCCTACGCGGCAGTGAATTGCGGGTAGTTCGGGTCGACACCAGCCGGGTTTTTCTAAGCTGCCTACGCGGCAGTGAATGTCATCCACTCCTATAGCCGCGCCGATGCATTTTTCTAAGCTGCCTACGCGGCAGTGAATTCGGCCGCGGGCCGTGGCCCTCCTGTGGTTCGTTTCTAAGCTGCCTACGCGGCAGTGAATGCTTGGGTGCCGGTCGCGGCCGGCGTGTTGGTTTTCTAAGCTGCCTACGCGGCAGTGAATCTTTGATGCGGGCCGCGACATATTGGAGCTTGTTTCTAAGCTGCCTACGCGGCAGTGAATCACCCCATCGACGATCAAGCTGTCCCCGGCATTTTCTAAGCTGCCTACGCGGCAGTGAATAAGAACTGACCGACCGAGACCGGATTGCCGTCTTTCTAAGCTGCCTACGCGGCAGTGAATCCGGGCGCCGCCGTGCCCCTGGTCGGGCGGGTTTTCTAAGCTGCCTACGCGGCAGTGAATTTCCCGGTAACGCTGCTATGATTACTACATCATTTCTAAGCTGCCTACGCGGCAGTGAATTCAGCTTTTTGGAAAGCCTCAAAATACTCTTTTTTCTAAGCTGCCTACGCGGCAGTGAATGGCTCCTGGGCGTCCGCCGGCGCGGCTGCTCTTTTCTAAGCTGCCTACGCGGCAGTGAATTTGGTCGCGCAGCGTGTCGTCGCCGTGGGCCATTTCTAAGCTGCCTACGCGGCAGTGAATACGTATCGCGTGCGGGTGCGGCGGTGGACGGCTTTCTAAGCTGCCTACGCGGCAGTGAATGGGACATTCGGCCCCCGCAGCAGCACATCCACTTTCTAAGCTGCCTACGCGGCAGTGAATGTTCGTCGTCGGGCGTCACTTGCTCGGCCCCTTTTCTAAGCTGCCTACGCGGCAGTGAATCCGCAGCGCATCGAGATCGCGTTTGTGCCTCCATTTCTAAGCTGCCTACGCGGCAGTGAATCGGTCGCGGCTGATGACGGCGTATGCGATGGCTTTCTAAGCTGCCTACGCGGCAGTGAATTCAGCAAGAAACAGCGCGCCCCTTTTGTCATGTTTCTAAGCTGCCTACGCGGCAGTGAATGAGGCCGGCGGCCTGGTCCTGACCGTTGCCGCTTTCTAAGCTGCCTACGCGGCAGTGAATTGCAGTTGACCGGCATTCGGCCGACCGCGGGCTTTCTAAGCTGCCTACGCGGCAGTGAATTCTTGCGGGCACACTTCCCGCTCGCGATCCCATTTCTAAGCTGCCTACGCGGCAGTGAATGACAACCAGACCACGGTTCATCGCCGCCCTTCTTTCTAAGCTGCCTACGCGGCAGTGAATGCCTTCATCGCCCGGACCAATGGCGAGAACCATTTCTAAGCTGCCTACGCGGCAGTGAATGAATCCGGTCGGCTCTGGGATGTGCTGTCTATTTTCTAAGCTGCCTACGCGGCAGTGAATATTACGGGCTCGCCTTCATCGCCCGGACCAATTTTCTAAGCTGCCTACGCGGCAGTGAATCGGTCGGCGGGTCCTCGGGCTCGGGCTTCGCTTTTCTAAGCTGCCTACGCGGCAGTGAATGCGCTCACGGCTGCCGCCTGGGCCGATTGCGTTTTCTAAGCTGCCTACGCGGCAGTGAATTGCCAGGATCGCCCATTTCTTAATCCTCCCCATTTCTAAGCTGCCTACGCGGCAGTGAATGGATCGCGATGATCGACAGCGAACGCGGATCGTTTCTAAGCTGCCTACGCGGCAGTGAATGGAGGTTATATGTCTGCTCTCCCTCTATTCGCTTTCTAAGCTGCCTACGCGGCAGTGAATGGGCCTCCGTCCGTCCCGCTCGCCTCCCGCTTTTTCTAAGCTGCCTACGCGGCAGTGAATTTGCCGTCCGCCAATGCATCGGCGCGGCTATATTTCTAAGCTGCCTACGCGGCAGTGAATGCGCTGTCCGCCGGCGCGGCGGCACGGCTCTCGTTTCTAAGCTGCCTACGCGGCAGTGAATGCCTTCATCGCCCGGACCAATGGCGAGAACCATTTCTAAGCTGCCTACGCGGCAGTGAATTCCCCTCCATGGTGTCGGCGATGGCTTCCGGTTTTCTAAGCTGCCTACGCGGCAGTGAATCGGCGGCACGGCTCTCGGTGTTCGCGGCCTTCTTTCTAAGCTGCCTACGCGGCAGTGAATATCGAGCCCAGCGGCGCCAAACGTCGCTTTCATTTCTAAGCTGCCTACGCGGCAGTGAATATTGCGGGCCCCAAAAATACGGGCGCGCCCCCGTTTCTAAGCTGCCTACGCGGCAGTGAATTTGGGGGTGCCGGGGCGGTACCTGGTGCTGCTTTTCTAAGCTGCCTACGCGGCAGTGAATTCGGCGGCGGCGGGACGGTCATCTACGCGACCTTTCTAAGCTGCCTACGCGGCAGTGAATGACCTGATCCCCGGCACCTGGCGCTTTCGCCTTTTCTAAGCTGCCTACGCGGCAGTGAATAAGGCGCAGATCCTCGGAAGGCTCTGTTTAAACAGAGCATTGCGCCAGTTCTTGCTGTTTCCCCCAATTTTTCGAGCGGGCTCTAAGTGCCTGATGCTTAGAGCCGCGCCGTTGTGCCGAGAAAAAGGGTCAAAACCAAGGGACGGTGGCGGTCGGGCTGAGACCGTAGTAGCTGAACGCGCCGTCAATCATTGTACTACCGGGTGGGCGGTGTTCGATAAAGAGCCGGAAACGCTGCCCGGTGCTCCGACTCGTGATCGTAACATACGGTAAATCCAACCGTTCCGCCTTGTCTTGGGAGATGGCTTGACATGCTTCTGCGTCGGTGATGCCTTTGCGTCTTGCCAGACGGCGGCGCAACCGTTCAGGACTGCTTTTGACCTGGACACGTCTCACGACGCGATGGCTGGCCGTTCGGGGAACCGGCGCCGACCCATATAGCTCCGTGTGGTCCCTCATGCCGGTCAGCCAGTCCAGCGCCATCAGTCCGTGCAGGTCGGCGGCGGTGCCGTGCAGTCGCAAGCGGTCGCCGAGACCAGGGTGTTTCGGGTCGGTCTGCACTCCGGGAAAGCTGATCCCGATCCGGGTGCTGTTTAGGTCAAAGAGGGCGCGATGGAGCTTGGCGAACAAGGCATTCATGAGTACCGTGCTCTTGAACTCCGGGTCAGGCACCAGCCGTAACTCCAAGTAATGATCCATGGCTCAACCCTTCTCGGAGTCCCCGAAGACGCCGCCACGGATCAGGTTGGCCATGACGTAGTGCTGTTGGTCGAGGGGTGGCGCCTCACCTATTAGAACCCAGCGGTCGAGCAGGTTGTAGAAGTCCATCTTTTGAGCAGGCTGGCGATACGCCTTGCCTTGTGAAGTAACGGAACCATAGGGTTCGACCGCGATGGGTCCCAGGTTGTCGCCTGCATCCGGATACCAGGTATCGATAGTGCGCAAGGCGTTGCCGATCTTCTGGCTGTGCATGGCGGCGACTCCGCCGACACTGTAGAGGGTCTTGCTTTTCTGACCCTTCTGCTTGTCGCCGCGATCAAGGATCAGTTCCTGCGACGGATAGACTTCCTGGCCGTCACCCATGCGGGCATAGGCGGTTACCTCCAGTAAGACATAGGCTGAGCCGGCCAGTCCTTGCTTGATGACCGCGGCCAGTGCCTTTAGGTCCTGATCCATGGGGGCTGGCGCGTCGAAGGCGCGCAGGGACAGGCTAAGGGCATCGAAGGCCCAGGACGCACGCTCCTTGCCCTGCTCCAGATGGCGGATGCGTACCTCGATCTGTTCCGCGCCCATGCGGTTGCGCCACAGGAAGCGGCCATTGGCCAGATTATGGGCATAACGCCTTGCCAGTTCGGCAAAACCCGGTGCATCGGCATAGTGCGCAACCGTATCGCGCAATCTGGCTTGATAATCGGCGTTGTTACAGGCGGAGGGCACACCGGCCCCGCCGAGCACGCGCAGGGTAAAGCGCACCTGCAAGGTGTCGGATTGAGTCGGCAAGGTGGAAACGTCGACTGTTTGCAGGTTCGGGTCTTGGATGTTGGCATCGAGCTTGGCCGAATCCTGCTGGTCTTTGGTCTTGAGCCGATGAGAGATGGTGCCCCGTACGGATTTCTCGCGCAGCCCGATGGCGGGCCACTGGGCGGCGTTCTTCCGGTCGTCCCAGCGACCGGCGTGAAACACTGCGTCGGAAGGGTCCAGCTTGCGCTCGAAGGCGAGGACGGACGCGGTCTTCAGTACGGTCTCGGCTTTTTTGGCCATGGTGCGGGTCTCCTTATGCAATGCCGTTGATGGCGGTTGGAATGGTGTCGGGATAGCGGTTGATGCAGCGATAGAGACCGGCCTCGGGGTCGCTCTCCAGTTGCCACAGGATCTGCTTCAGTTCGGTCATCCGGTGCGGGCTCAGCCATTGGCCCAGCGAATAGAGGCATTCGACAAAGCAGAAGGGGGTGGCGTCGTCGCGGGTATTGCGTACCTCGCCCGGTGGGTAGAGGGGCGACAGGGCGGCATAGCTGACCGGCAGGGGAACCAGCCAGCCGGGGCGCTTACGGACCTGCCATTCCACCGCTTCCGGCTTATCGGGATTGTGCGCGGTCGGCTCGATGTTGAGCCGGGAGAGGTCCAGCAAGGCATCCAGGGCGGTGGCGTCGCTGTGATCCAAGCGCATTTCGGCCAAGCGTTCCGCCAGGAGGTCTGCGCGTTGCACCAGGGCGAAGCCGGGCAGCAGGCGGCGGCGCAACTTGCGGAATGCTTCCGCGTTGTCCTTGGCGGCGTCGAACCAGTCGATCCAGACAGGTTCATGGCGTTGCTCATACCCGGGCAGGATGCTGCCGCCGGCCAGCCGCATGGAATGCACCGCGGTGGGCAAGGCGAGCATCAGGTCGTCCCGGTCGTCTGGATCCAGGTCGGTGCGCACTTGAATCAGCAGGCTGACTTCCAGATGGGTGCGGCCTTCCTCGACGATGGCGGCCGGTTTGTCCTCGAATTTCTTCCAGCCGGCATAGACCGGGTTGCGGGTCAGGCGCAGCACCTGATTGCGGCGCCCTGGGGGGCTGAAGACCTGCGGTTCGAAGCGGTGGCAGACGATGCCGACGCCGCCGAAGGCGACTGCAAACCGGTCGCGCAGCCGGCGCTCCAGTGCGTGCGCGAAACCGGTAAAGGCGGTAGGGGCCGGGAAGCCCCAGGTCAGCGGTCCGGAGACGGCATTGGCGTTCTGCACCCGCACGCGCGGGAGCAGCAAGACAGCGGCGGTGTCAGTCATCAAGGTCCAACTCCTCGCGCAACATACGCAGTTTGCCGTCCAGGACGGTGCGCCACTCCTGGTGCTCTGGGTCGCCCATGGGGGTCTGATCGGTGTTCAGGCGGGCATTGAGCCAGTTGGCGAAGCGGCCGCAGATGGCGTCACGCCACTCGGCCGACGCGCGTCCGGCGGCGAATGCCGCGTCCTCCAGGCTGCGCCGCGGGTCGAGCCAATAGCGCTCTTCGAGGTTCAGACGGCAGTCCGCGTGGCTGCTCCAGCCGGGGGGCAGGTCGTGCAGTTCAGCGGCGAACTGCACCAGTTCATCGCGGATCAGGTCGACCAGTTCGGCGCGTTTGTTGCGGATACCCCAGTTATTCCTGCTCGCATCCTGCACGCTGCTCAGGAACTTGCCGAGGATCGTGGTGAGTTGATACACGTGCGGCCGGCCGCCGAACCAGCGACCGAAGACGGTCTCCACGTTGAGCGGCGGTTGAACCGGATCGCTGTGCCAACTGGGCGGTACGGAGGCGAGCAGATAGTTCTCGCCGTAGCGTTCACTGTTGAGCTGGCTGATGTTCTGCGGCTTGGTACCGCCGAAATTTTGCACCGCGAAGTCGGGGTATTCGCGGAAACCGTGGGGGTACGGCTGTTTGTTGCGCCGGGCCTCGCGGGCCGCTTTGGCCGTGTCGGAGAACCGGTCGTCCCGGATGGTGGTCCAGACGCGGTGCACCAGGCTAGTAGGAAACAGGGGGGATAACAGGTGGTAGCCGTCGTCCAAGGGCCAGTACAACTGCTTGGCGAGTGCGTGTGAGGTCGGATCGCCCCTGGGGGCGGCGAGTCCGGCGAAGGCGGCCATCCAGGATTGGGCCTGTTCGACATCGTCCGTCAGCGCTGCCGCTAGAGCCGGATCGGCTTCGATGGCACGGGTCAGCAGGGTCTTGCCGTCCACTTCCAGGCGCAGGAATTTGTGCACGTCTAAGTCTGCAGCATTGCCCGTCACATCGGGGATGCCGTTGCTGTTCAAAGTGTGCGTGCCAACTAGAGCGTCCCCGGCCACGGAGTTGCCTTGACTGCTGAGGCTGGTGCCCCGAGCGTCTGGATGGGTGTATTTCAGCCCGTGGCTAACTTGCTGGAGATGGCTTACACGGTGGGCGGCATCTGCGATCCAAGTCTTGGGTTGGTGGCTTTCCAGCAAGGCTTGACGCTTGTCGTCGTCTTTGCAGGCGTCCAGTTTGGTTTTGAGCCGTTCTTGCAGGAATCCGTCGATGACGGCCCGGATGCGGGGTGCGTCCGGCGGAAGGGGCGAAGGCATGACCATATGATCTCCGCAAAAAAGTTTCCATTTATCTGACAGTTTTTAAAAACATCAGACATAAGGAAATTAATCCAGTTTTCCTGAGAAGTCAAGGAGAGTCCTGTGTCGCGGTAGTGGCATACTTAGACGCACTGCCGGATCAATGGGTCAGGAAGAAGAGGCAGCTTAGAAAATTTAACTGACTGTTTTAACGTCAGACTTAGTGTTAACTGCCGGATAGGCAGCATTGCAGGCAACACCGAGGCAACGCGCATTCCTGGTCGGTTCGTTGCCTGCCGCTGAGGCGGCAGCGGGTTATTTAAAGCGGCTGAAGCCGAGCGCCTGATGGTAAAACCAGCCCCGGTCACAGCCCTTTTCGGGCAGGTCCACGGTGCCGAATTTTCGCGCGCAGGCGGCGGTCTCCAGGCCCAGGGCCTCGGCGAGGGACTCCAGGGCGGCGCTGTAATCAGGCTCGCCCCAGAAGTTGCAGCGCGGGTTTGGCTGGAGGACGAGATCGTGTTTTAAGTTGTTGACCGATTTGGTTGAGCCGTCGTCCTGGATCTGCCTGAAATCGATCTCGCCGTCATCGTCGGGCAACAGGACGTAACGCTGACGACCCTGGGGATCGTTGCGAAAGGGAGCAGCCCGCTGGAGTTCGCCGCTGAGCGCGGCGCGGGTGCTCCACCAGAGATGCACCGGGTTGACCTGTTGCTCGCCGTCCCCGTGGTCACCCAGCATCAGTGCGCGCAGGCAGGCATGTTCCAGGTCCGCCAGGTTCTCGCGGGGCCGCAGCGGCGTGCGTTCGCGGATGCGCGGTGAAGCGTCGATGGCGGCCAGTTGGGCCTCGGTCAGCAAGTCGGCGAGGCCGTGCCGATCAAGTGGAAACCCGGCACTCTCGTAGCCGGGACGGCAATAGGCGGGTTCCCGGCCGCCCTTTTCCAGGTGCCGACAATTGGTGTCCAGCAGGTGGATGTTGGGCGTTGTGCAAGGGCCAGCCCGATGCCGACGCACCCGGCCGGCAAGTTGGATGATCGAGCGCATCGACGAAGGCTCGACGATGGCCCAGTCATAGTCGTGATCCCGCCCCACCTCGGCCACGGCGGTGGCGATGACGACGAAGACCTGATCCGGTTCGGGGTGATCGTGCAGCCACCCGCGCAGGTCCGGGTCCTGAAAGATGGCGTCCGGGTCCTTGCGGTTGAGCAGCCGATCGAGTCGACGCTCGATGCCGGAGCGCACCAGCAGCGGGTGCTGAGAGTGATAGACGCACAGGTGGATGCGTTGACCCGCGGGTGGGTCCAAGGCACAGAGGGCTTGAGCGGTCAGGACCAGCGGGTCGATGTTCGCCATGCGGATCAGCCCAAAACTGACGCGCTTGCCCGTCTGCGGGTCCGGCCGATGGTGGGCGGTGTGCAGTGCGGTGATTTGATCGCGTAGGGATAGGGCCAGGGCCTGACAGATGGCCTCGCGCGGCTGACCGATGGCGATGGAAAGGGGGTAGATGACGGCCTGGCGGCGGCGCTCGGCCTTTGCCAGTTTCTCCAGCCGTCGATCGACAAAGGTGTGATGGGCTGTCGCGAAACTCGCGTCCGTCGCGTGGTCTGCGGCATCGGCGGCGAACTCGTCGAACCAGGCGCAGCAGATCGACAGTGCCTGTCCGGGTTCACCGCGGTTGTTTTGGTAGATCCGCCGGCCCTCCCGATAGGCCTGAAACAATCCCTGGATCAAGGCAGGCGGCAGGGTCGCGGAAGACAAGATGACCCGGCTGCCGAGCAGGCCGGCCCAATGCACCAGGCGGGTGAGCGCGGGTAGATCCTCAAGACCAAAGTCGTCCGGTTCGTCGAGCACCAAGTCGCTGCTCATCAGGCGCAGCATCGGGGCGATTTGCCGTCCGCCGCGGGTGCCCTCGGTGGCCGGCATCAGATGGTCGATGGTGCAGATGAGGATGGGCGCATTGAGCAGCCGTTGCGCATCGGGACTCTTATCCAGCCAGCGGTTGAGTGGGCCGTCTTCCAGGCTGCCTTCAAAGTGGACGTAGCCCTGTTCCGGCAGCAAGCCGGCGCTGGATTCGGAGCCGGATTGCTCCAGTTCCCGGTGGTGTTCGTGCAGCTCGCGGATGGCGCCGCCGCCGACGAGGACCGCCATATCCTCGGACCCAAGGCCCAGGCGTTCGCGGTAGGCATCGCCGGTTTGCAGGGTCAGGGTGCGTAGACCCAGGGCGATGCTGAACCGGGCGCCGAGTTGGGGGTGCGACAGCGCGTAGAGTATCCGGCCGTTGGCCAGCGTCTTGCCGCAGCCGGTCGAAGCCATGTTGACCCCAAAGAACCCCTGCCTTGCGCCGCGCGGTTGCAGGCTCATGGCCAAGTCAAAGGCGCGATCCTGCCAGCGGAACCGTGCATCCTGAGCGCGTTGCCGAAACCCCTTGTGACGCGCGATGCGTGCCAGTTGCTGTTCCACGCGAGGCAAACTGCGCACGATGCGGGAGGCGTTGACCTCCACACCGATCAGGTGTTCGTCCAGGCGCTGCTTGAGACGCCCGGTGTCCCTGTCGGTATTGGCGTACAGGGGGAATGCCGCATCCCCGTAGCGTGCATCCGAGGGTTGGCTGGAGTAGTAATGATCCGCCAGCATCAGAGCCAGGCGCGACAAGTGCATTACATACGGATTATCCAGCCATGAATCGGCCAACAGGGCAGGGCGGGAGAGCATGGACTGGGAAATTCGGCTGACGCGGGCGCACCAGTGACGGCTGGCGAAGGGGAGACCGTCGCGAAAGGTCCAGCACGCGGCTTTTTCTTTGGGGGTCAGGCCCGGTCGGGCACCGCACCAGTCGGCGTTGACCTGTGCCTGGATTTTTTTCAGTCGGTCTTCTTTCAGGCCCGCGTTGTATTCCGGGTTGGTGGGCATCCGGTGATGGGTAAGAATCAGCCAGCCCACCGCCTGCGCCAGGGGTTTCAGTTTTGCCAGTGGCGTTGATGGTTTCTGGCCCAAGTCGTCGCGCAGTAGCCGAGCCTGCCAATCCACGGCGGGAAGGTCAGGCAATTCGACCAGCCGTTGCAGCCATTGGCGGTCCTCGTCCTGCCCGACAAACGCTTCGAACAGGCGCAGTGAAATCCATTCATGGCGGTACGCGTCGGCCATCGGTTTGGTGTTCGTGAGTTTCTTCTGGAAGGCTTGATTCGCTTTACCCAGGTCATGAAACAGGGCGGCGAGCGCGGCAAGCAAACGGATATCTTCGGCATGGTGCCAGTCGTCCTCGTCGCCGGCGCGCAGCACGTCCCGCTGTGTGGTGTTGGTGGGGGTGCCGCCCTCCGCGTTGAAACGGCGGTTATCGCCGACCACCCAGATCAGTTCGCTGTGGTCCTTTCCGCGAATCCAGAGACAGGCCACCGCCGTGTTCTTGCGGGCGGTTTTGCGCAGCAGCCGATGCAGAGTCTCCAGCCCTTGCCTGGTGATCGCGGTCTGCCAACTGCGCTCGCCACGCCGCTCGGCGAAATTGTCGAGGATACGGCGTGTCTCGGTGAGCGCGTTCTTACTGCACTGGGAGATCAGCATGACGTTCATGTCGCGGCGTTCCCCAGCGCGTCGGCGATTTGTTTCAGGGAGTCGATCATGAAATCGAGTGCCTCGGTCCGGGTGAGGGACTCGATGCAGGAGCGGCGGAAGGTCTGCTCATCGTCCCCGTTCATGGCGGAAATGAACGCCTGGGGCAGGATGGTTGCGTCTTTGATCAGGTCCGCGGTATCGAACACCAGACCGCCGCGCCGCGTCTTGCCGTGCAGTACCGCCAAGCCATGCGGCAGGCCGAGCACCCAAGTGGCGGTGGCCGCGAGTCCATAGGCCAGATAGTTGCCATGATCGAGAAAGCGATTGGCCGGATCGGTGCCGGTGCCGCGCTTGGCGCGTACGAAATCGCCGTAGCCGACCGCCTGAACCGCAAGCTTGAAGAGTTGTTTGGTCAAACGCGCTTCTTCGGTCAGCAGGGCGGTGACATCGACCGCGGTGTCGACGCCCTCCAGTGAACGGTCGAGTAAGGGCTCCAGGCGCCCAGGATCGATCACAAAGCCGCTGCCGGCCAGCGTCCGGTCTTTTATCCAGTGGTCACGGATCCGGGTGAGGCGCGCCCGCTGGATCGCTTTCGCCGCGGCGAGGCGGCGTGTGTCGTCGAACCAGAAGCGCACCCACGCCTGAAGGTACTCAGTCGGGCGGTACTCACTCTGAGGCGAGAACCACAGGATATCGGTATCGCGCTCGGTGGCACTGAACAGGGGTGTGCCGCCGCCGCCGCTAAAGCCCACCAGGACACCGGCCTTGGCAAGCTCGCGCATGGCCGCCTGTGTGATGGAAGTGCCTGTGCCGAGTAGGATGCAGGTGGTATTGGCGATGGGAATGTTCCAGTAGAGAGAACGCTTTCCCTCGTCTGTCACATATTCGACCCGACCGCCGTTGACCAGAACCCGGCATTGTTCCAAGTAATAGAGGTTGGCACGTTTTGAGTGAAGAATGGTTTTTAGATCGGAGGGAGTCAGGTCGTCCATTTTGGCGCCATTAGGTTAGGTTCAATGGTTAGCGGCATTCGCGATGCGCTGAGACCAAATACACATCAAACGCTGTCGGTCACCGGAGTCAGCGGCGGTCAGGGCGGCGAGGTACGCCTCCCGCTCATCGTCCCCCGGCGCCAGTCGCACCGGCGGAAGGTCCAGCCGACGCAGCAACAGACGCAGAAACACGCGGGTGACCCGGCCGTTGTAGTCGGCGAAGGGGTGAATGCTGAGCAGTCGGCCTTCGGCGAAGGCGAGGGTTTCGAGTAGCCGTTCTGTGGTTTCCAAACCCTGGGCGGCGAGGCGGGCTTCCAGATCGCGTCCGTAGTCGCGCATGAGCATGGGCACCAAGGGCCAGGCCGGGGCGATGTGGCTGCCGACGGTGACGCCGACACGGCGCCATCCGGCCAGATGCGGCGCAACGGGCGCGCAGATGGCGGTGTGGAGGTCGTGCACCAGTTGGTCGTCCAGGGCTCGGGTATCGAAGCGGGACTGTGCGATCTGCTGTTCCAGGGTCAGGACTTGCCGGGCGATGGCCTTGGGGCCAGCGAGGAGTTCCTGAGGGCCGGCGGTCGCCTGCCGGCTTGGGTTGGCGTGCCAGTGCTCCAAGGTCGTCAACTGGACGGGCTCGCGCTCGAACCCCATGGACTCGGCGACGTTCCGCGGGATGCGGCTCCAGCGGGTCTGCGCTCGGGCGGCGGTGGACGTGGTACGCCAGGTGGTGATGGCGTGTTTCCAGAGATCCTGTTTCATGGGGTACCGATGCGGTTCATCACCTGGGATGGATTGGCCGCGGTGCTCAGTCGGCGGTTCGGGCAGGCTACCGCCTTGCCGCGCGCCGGGGCATTTGTTCACGGTGTGGCCCTGACGTCAGCCAACAGGACGTGCGGCACGGCAACGCGGTGAATGCAAAGCGCTGTTTCCATATGCGGTCCTTCCGGCATCGGTCTTTCAAGCGAGACGCTTGGTCGATCTTACCGTGTTCCGCCGCTTGGTGGTACTGGGGCGGGGAGGGGGGCAGGTGACTGATTGTGAGCGCTCATCGCATCAGGGCTCGATCAGGCGGGCGGGGGCGGCGGGCGTTTCCGATGAACGGTCGAAATGGGGTGACGACCTGTCTGGCCGCGGTCGGGGAAGGCGCGCCGAGGACGACTTACGCCGGGTTCGCCCCATCCTTCCACAGGCGCACGATGAAACGTTCGCCGTCTTCGATCAGGTCGGCTTCGGTGCCGTTGTGCTCGCGCATGCCGCGGATGATTTTGCGTGGGACGCCGAGTCCGGTGGCTTCGATCAGGCGATAGTCGCGCAGGATTTCTTTGATGAGTTCATTGCGCGAGGCACGGTACCCGGCGCGCATCTTGTCGATGGTTACGGTATTCGGCAATCGGCCGGGGGAGATGACTTCCAGGCGGTCGGCGTAGAGCGCCAGTTCGATGTCGATGACGGTGATGCTGTAGTCACGGTGGGCGACGGCATTGACCAGCGCCTCGCGGACGGCGTCCAGCGGATAGTCCCAGCGTTCGCGGCGGGTGCCGCCCGGGTCGATCCAGGCACGGACGTTGGTGTTGCGGCGGACGAAATCGAGCGCTTCGGCGATGAGGCCGGTCTCGACCGCGCCGTCGGCCGCGGAGAAATCGCGCGGCATCCGCAGATGACCGGCGCCGGCCGTGTCCGTGGTCGCGGGGAACAGGGAGACGATGGGTCCGCGCAGGGTGCGTGGTCCGGCTTTGGTGTCGTAGTCCCGGTCGGTGTCGGCGTAGGAGACGGCGGTGATGCCGGATTGCGGCAGGTAGCGCTTGGGCTGGGCGCCGAACAACAGCAGTCCGCCCACGCTCGGCATGACCCGGCCGCGGTCTTCGACCATCAATTCGGTATTGATCAGCAGTCGCAGCCAACCGTCGCGATCGTTCGGCTCGGGGTAGTCCTGTTGCCGTACGTCACGGAAATAGTTGATCAGGCGCCGCTGGTCCAGCGCCTCGAAGTCGGCGCCGGGGATCGGTTTGCGGTCGTATTGCAGTCGTCCCGACTGCATGTACAGCCTGGCTTCTTCGTCGTCAGAGTTCTCGCCGTTGCGGATGAGTTCGGTCAGTTCGCTGCGGTTCATGCTGTTGTTCAACGCTGCGTTGGGGGGCGCGTCGCGGCACCTAACGGGTTTTTTCGCGGCGGTGTCCCATGAGTGTCCCCTGGGGTGCGTCAACAACAAAAAAGGGGTTAGGCGTTTGCGCCTAACCCCTTGTCTTTTCTTGGTACCGAGGGCCGGAATCGAACCGGCATGGGGTCGCCCCCGTCAGATTTTGAGTCTGATGCGTCTACCAGTTTCGCCACCCCGGCAGAACCGTGAATTATACGCGCCGACCGGCGGGTCTGCCAGCGGCTTTTCAAACGACGTCTCGGCGTCGGATGGTTTCTTGGTCTAAGCTTCCAGGTCGGCGCGCTGCGCCTGCTGGTGCTCTTGCTCTTGCTCCGGGGGCCAATCGGCGAGCACGAATCCGGCATAGACCGGGTCGTCGTGCAGCGCCTCGGGGGCGGGCCGGGCGATCAGGTCGCGCAGCCGAAATTGCAGCCCCGGCAGCACGCGCGAGCGGATGATCCCGTCCTGCGGCGCGATCGGGACATAGACCCCGGCAGCCGTGCGGGTGAAAAAGGCCTGGCGCTCGGGCTCGCGGTGCAGGATGTAATACTCGGGCACGCCCGCGGCGGCGTACTCGGCCTGCCTGGTCGCCGTTTCGTGCGTGATCCCGCTGCGCTCCTGGTCGGACAGGGCCTCGACGCAGAGGTCGTAAACGCCATGGTAGGAGGCATCCAGTGGCAACAAGGGCTGGGGGTTGTCGGTACGCACCATCCCGATCTGCGGTTTGCGGATGACGATGCCGTCCGGTAGCGGCAGGCGAAAGCCCATCCCCGGGGCAGCCATCCAGGCGATCGGCCGCGTCCGCAGGAAGAGCCGCAGCAGTTCCGTGAGCCAGTTGCAGACCAGAGCAGTCCGGTCGTCGGACACCGGTTTTTCTTCCAGTCGGCCGTTCTGCCACTCGTAACGGACGTCCGACTTTCGGTAATACTGGACCCAATAGGTGTGTTCCGAGACCATCAGGTCATCGGCGGATCGCGGTTCGCCCCACAGCTCAGGCTGGTCGGCGAGCGACTGCGCGGTTGGCAGGCGGGGCGAGGCTTCGAGGGGCGTGGTGACTGGGCTCATGGCGATGGGGTCCCCCAAGGTGTGGTGGCTTGCTGGAAGATGAGGCGATTTCTGTCAAGTCTTGTACCACTTCGTTCGTCTTTTCGCCCGCCTGCCTCGTCGCGTCGACAGTCACATTGGTCGGGTGCAGTTCATCGTGCCGGCGGCCGGCGACCACCCCGCGGCAATCGACATCGGTAAGGACCGTTCCGTCCACCCGGCCTTGTAGGGTAAACTAGAGACTGATGAGGAACTAAGTCTACATGGTGGAGCGAGTAAGAATCATGACGAAGAAAAGCCAAAAAGTCTATCAGCTAAAGATCACCCTCAACGGTGCAAAGCCGCCGATTTGGCGACGAATTCTGATCGCTGATGCGGTGTCGCTGCCGCGCTGTCATGACGTAATACAAATCGTCATGGGATGGTCTGACTGCCACTTGCATCAGTTTGTATCCGATGGGAGACGCTACGGAGCGCCCCTCCCTGATTTGGATTTTGATTCTATGGAGATGCTGAACGAGCAACGCTATCAGCTCAATCAACTCCTGAAGAGCGAGAAGGAATCGATTCTCTATGAATATGATTTCGGAGATTCCTGGGAGCATAAAATCACCCTTGAGAAAATTCTGCCTGTTGACCCAGAGATATTATTGCCAACATGTATCAAAGGGAAGGGGGCCTGTCCGCCGGAAGATGTTGGGGGGATTTGGGGTTACTACAATTTTCTCGAAGCCATCGCCGATCCGGCGCATGAGGAACATGAAGAATACAAAGAATGGATCGGTGGCGAATTCGATCCTGTCGCTTTTGACATTGATGAAATCAACGCCATGCTGGCTGAGCATTTTCGATAAGACAGATTACACCGAGTGCCAAGACGCAAGTCTTGGACTTCGGGACGCCGGTGTTCCGGAAATCACCCAGATAAAGATATCCCGGTACGCTGGAGCCGGTCTTCCCGCTCGGCGGGTTCGGCGGCCCGGCCCGAACCCATCAGCCAATGCGGGCGGCCGGCGCCGCCCGCAGGGGATCAGTTGTTCTGAATGACGATCCGCGGGAACTTGGCCGCATAGTCCTTGGCCTGGAGCGACAGCTTGGCCGCGGTCTTGCGGGCGATCTCGCGGTAGATCTGGGTGGCGCGGCACTCGGGCTGGGCGACGACGGTCGGCTTGCCGCTGTCGGTTTCCACGCGGATGTGGATGTCGAGCGGCAGGGAGCCCAGCAGGTCGATGCCGTATTGCTCGGACATGTTCTGGCCGCCGCCGGAGCCGAAGATGTGCTCCTCGTGGCCGCACTTGGAGCAGATGTGGATGCTCATGTTCTCGACGATGCCGAGCACCGGCACCTCGACCTTTTGGAACATCTTGAGCCCCTTGCGGGCGTCCAGCAGGGCGATGTCCTGGGGCGTGGTGACGATGATCGCGCCCGAGACCGGCACCTTCTGCGCCAGGGTCAATTGGGTGTCGCCGGTGCCCGGCGGCAGGTCGATGACGAGATAGTCGAGATCAGACCAGTTGGTGTCGTTCAGGAGTTGCTCCAGGGCCTGAGTGACCATGGGGCCGCGCCAGATCATCGGTGTTTCCTCGTCGATCAGGAAGCCGATGGACATGGCCTGGAGGTGATAGCTGTTCATCGGCTCCAGGCTCTTACCGTCCTTGGACTCGGGCTTGCCGGTGATGCCGAGCATGCGCGGCTGGGAGGGGCCGTAGATGTCGGCATCAAGGATGCCGACCTTGGCGCCCTCGGCGGACAGGGCGAGCGCCAGGTTGACCGCGGTGGTGGACTTGCCCACACCGCCCTTGCCGGAGGCAACGGCGATGATATTCTTGACGTTGTCGATCGGCTTGAGCGACTTCTGGACCGAGTGGGCCTTGATCTCCCAACTGACATCCACCGTGGCCGCGGTGACGCCGGGGACGGCCATGATCCGTTCCTCGATCCCGTCGGCCAAAGACCGCTGGATACCCTTGGCGGGGAAGCCCAGAACGACCTTGACCTTGACCTGGCCACCCTCGATCTCGATCGCCTTGACCGTGCCGGCCGCGATCAGATCGCGCTTCAGGTGGGGCTCGACATAGCCCTTGATTGCCGTCTCGATCAGTTCTTTCGTGACTTCAGCCATTGATTCTGCTCCGCTGTACTGCTGCGTGTCGGCGCGGGCCGGCACCTGATATTCGGTTGGGGATGGTTCGGGGTGTGGGCGGGCAAGGCACCGGCACGCCGGTCGCCGCTCAGACTTGTTGGCGGAAGTCTGTCCAACACCGGTGGTTATCAAGGGTAGCACGGTTGGTCGCCCGGCCCCGGCTCGTGAGATACTGATCGCCTGCATGTCGCTTGCGACCTACCCCTGGACTCCCATGACTGATCCCCGCCACATCCTGATCACCAGCGCGCTGCCCTACGCCAACGGTCCGATCCATATCGGCCACCTGGTGGAATACATCCAGACCGACATGTGGGCGCGCTTCCAGCGGATGCGCGGTCACCAGTGCTGGTACTGCTGCGCCGACGACGCTCACGGCACCCCCATCATGCTCAAGGCGCGGGAGGAGGGGATTACCCCCGAGGCGCTGATCGAGCGGGTGGCGCGCGAGCATCAGGCGGACTTCGCCGCCTTCCGCATCGCCTTCGACAACTACCACTCCACCCATTCCGACGAGAACCGGTACTACGCCACGCTGATCTACGAGCGTAATCGCGACGCCGGCCATATCGCGCGGCGCACCATCACCCAGGCCTTCGACCCGGTGGAGCAGATGTTCCTGCCCGACCGCTTCATCAAAGGCGAGTGTCCCAAGTGCGGTGCCCCCGATCAGTACGGCGACAACTGCGAGGCGTGTGGGGCCAGCTATTCGCCCAACGAACTGAAGAACCCGCGTTCGGCCGTTTCAGGCGCGGTGCCGGAGCAGCGCGAGTCCGAGCATTTCTTCTTCAAACTCGGCGATTTCGAGGAGATGCTCAAGACCTGGACCAGCAGCGGCAGTGTGCAGAAGGAGGTGGCCAACAAGCTCGGCGAGTGGTTCGAGGCCGGCTTGCAGGAGTGGGACATCTCGCGCGACGCGCCTTATTTCGGCTTCGCTATCCCCGACCATCCGGACAAATTCTTCTATGTCTGGCTGGATGCGCCCATCGGCTATATGGCGAGTTTCCGGAACCTCTGCGACCGCACCCCAGGGCTGGAATTCGACGATTACTGGGCCAAGGATGCGACCGCCGAGCTCTATCACTTCATCGGCAAGGACATCATCTATTTCCATGCCCTGTTCTGGCCGGCGATGCTCCATGGGGCCGGGTTCCGCACGCCGAGTGCCGTTTTCGCCCACGGGTTCCTCACCGTCGACGGCGCCAAGATGTCCAAGTCGCGCGGCACCTTCATCAAGGCGCGCACCTATCTGGATCATCTCAATCCGGAGTATCTGCGCTACTACTTCGCCGCCAAACTGGGCCCTGGGGTCGACGATATCGATCTCAATCTGGAGGACTTCCAGTTCCGGGTGAACGCCGACCTGGTGGGCAAGGTGGTCAACATCGCCAGCCGCTCGGCCGGGTTCATCGTCAAGGGATTCGGCGGACGCCTGTCCGCGGCGCTGCCGGACCCGGACCTGTTCGCCGCTTTCACCGCCGCCGGGGCGTCGATCGCCAGCGCCTACGAGGCCCGCGAATACAGCCGCGCGGTGCGCGAGATCATGGCCCTGGCCGATCGCGCCAACCAGTACATCGACGAACAGGCGCCCTGGGTGGCGGCCAAGCAGCCCGGTCGGGAGGCGGAGCTGCAGGGCATCTGCACCATGGGGCTCAACCTGTTCCGCCTGCTGATCGGCTGGCTCAAGCCCATCCTGCCCGGCACCGCCGCGGATTCCGAGGCCTTCCTGCAGGTGGCGCCCCTCGCCTGGGCGGACCTGCAGGCGCCCCTGCTCGACCACGGGATCGCCCAGTTCAAACCATTGATGACGCGGGTCGATCCGGTGCAGATCGCGGCCCTGCTGGCGGCCTCCAAAGAAGACCTGACGCACAAGGCGGTGGCCGCCGCCGACCAGGGCGAGGCGCTGGTGCGCGCCGACACCAGCCCGCATCTGACCCGCAACCCCATCGCCGCGACCATCGACTTCGACACCTTTGCCAAGGTCGACCTGCGCGTGGCCCGGATCGTCGCCGCCGATTTGGTGGACGGAGCGGACAAGCTGCTGGCGCTCACGCTCGATCTGGACGGGGAGACCCGTCAGGTCTTCGCCGGCATCCGCGCCGCCTATGACCCGGCGGATCTGGTCGGTCGGCTGACCGTCATGGTCGCTAACCTGGCCCCGCGCAAGATGCGCTTCGGCGTCTCGGAGGGCATGGTGCTGGCCGCCGGCCCCGGCGGGGCGGAGATTTTCATTCTGAGTCCGGATGAGGGCGCCGCGCCGGGGATGAAGGTCAAGTAGGCGAGCCGCTGCCGCGGCCCTGTGGTAGCTGCGCGGACCGCTCGTGCCGTCCATTCGACCCGCTATCGTCTGGTAATTGAACACGAATGCGCGGTCATGGTAGCGTCGCAACGCGTCTGATCCGCCACCAACTATCGGCAGGGGTACACATGTCTTTCAGGAAAATCCAAAACCGTTCGGGGCCGCGCGAACAGCGCGTAGTGTTCTGTGGTTTGTGCTTGTCGCTGGCATTGAACCCAGTCACGGGACTGGCCGAGGCCGGGCTGGAAGCGCTGCCGGGCTCGCCATTGGCGGTGGACAACCCTGACATGCGGCGCCTTGCCTGCGGGGGAGCACACAGCCTGGCTATCAAGTCCGATGGCAGCGTCTGGACCTGGGGGTTTAACGGGGCAGGTCAGATCGGCGACGGTACGTGGCCGGACGTGATGTACGCAACGACTCCGGTTCAGGTGCTCACCGAAGTCACCGACGTGGCCGCCGCGGATTCAGCTTCCTTTGCGATTAAATCCGACGGTAGCCTGTGGGCGTGGGGGTACAACGAGTGGGGGCAGCTCGGCGATAGCACGCTTGGGGAAGTTGTGAATCGCCCCGTCCAGGTGATGACCGGGGTTGCGGGCGTCGCCGGCGGATTTATTCATAGCCTCGTCCTCAAGACCGATGGCACTCTCTGGGCGTTCGGCAATAACTCGTGGGGCCAACTCGGCGACGGTCCGTCGCTGAACTGGCCCCCGATCCCGGTCCAAGTTCCCCTGACGGAGGTTGCGGCCGTGGCGGCCGGGGATGTTCATAGCCTGGCCCTCAAGACCGACGGGACCCTCTGGGCCTGGGGGGGCAACGACTATGGTCAACTCGGCGACGGCACCACCGCCGTGCGTCGGAGCCCGGTTCAGGTCCTGACCGGGGTGGCGGCCGTGACGGCCGGCCCTGAGCACAGTTTGGCACTCAAGACCGACGGTACCCTCTGGGCTTGGGGGGCTAACTCGTACGGTCAACTCGGTGACGGCACCACCACGGATCACGCGGTTCCAGCCCAAGTTCAGGTGCCCACCGAGGTCATAACCATGGCAACCGGACAAGTCCATGGTCTGGCCCTCACGACCGATGGCACCCTCTGGGCCTGGGGGTCTAACTACTACGGTGTACTCGGCGACGGCACGCAAACCAGTCATCCAACTCCAATCCAAGTCACGACCGGCGTAGCCGCCGTCGCTGCTGGAGACGCTCACACCCTCGCTTTCAAAACCGATGGCAGTCTTTGGGCCTGGGGGTTGAGCTTGCACGGCCGACTCGGCGACGGGACCGACTATCCTCATCCTAACTATCATCCTCTGAATCCGGTCTCTGTTCTCGGGTTTCCCCCGACTTCAGCCCCCGACTTCCTGGTGACCAACATCACCCTGAACCCGAGCGCCCCGCTCGCCAACGGCACCTTCAGTGCCTCGGTCACGGTGAAGAATCGGGGCACGGCGGCCGGGACGCCGGGAACACTGGAAGTCTGGGCCAACCAGCCGGAGGCCCAGGACTGCGGTGCCGTGGGCGATCGATCCCTGACCTTGCCAACGCTGGCGGCGGGCGCCAAGCAGACGGTCAAGGTCAGCGGCCTGCCGGCCGGTGCAGCCAAATACCAGACCCTGCGCGTCGTCGTGGACAACCAGTGTCAGACCGCGGAATCCGATGAAGCCAACAATGAGTCCGTTAAGCGCTATCGGGTCGTTACGCAGCCGGCCGCCGACGTCATGGTCACCGACATCGTCCTGACACCTAACCGCCCGTCTGCCAACGGCACTTTCAGTGCCGCGGTAACGGTGAAGAACCAGGGTTCGGGGAGTGCCGACGCGGGCACGCTGGCGCTGTGGGTCGATCAACCGGCCGTCGCGACGTGCGCGGCGACGGGCGACGCCGCGGCGGTCATTGGCCTGCTGGCGCCCGGTGCCAAGCGGACCTTGACGCTCTCCGGGCTGTCTGCCGGTGCTACGGGTGCCAAGTCCTTGCGCGCCTACGCGGACAGCGACTGCACCATCCGGGAGGCCGATGACGGTAACAACCAGCGGGTGAAGGCGTATTCCGTGGTGCCGTGATTGGTCTCGTTGCCGCCGCTGCCGGAAACCCTGCCCGACGCTGGAGCCCGATATAGCATTCGGTGCGACTAAAGTCGCACCTACATACAGTTTCCGGAAACCTCGCTCAAGGGCCGGACGGGGCATCCGCCCCGTCGGCAACGTTTTCTCCGAACCTGCCGGTTCCAATCAACGCTGGGCCACGGGTAAAACGTTCGGGACTGGGCCCGTCCCGCCGCGGTCGATGCGGCATATGCCGCCCGGTTTGGCTCTCAGGACGCCGCGGGCCGCAGAGCTTGTAGCCCGACGACACACACTGGGTCTGGGGACATAACGGACTTCATCGCAATCGCACGGTTGCCGCTGCACGCGGCGGTGTGGCCTTGCGTATTTTCACGGCCCGAGCGCGCGTTCTCTTGTAACCTGCCGATACTTTATTACAGCGCACGGTCTTCCGGCCGGCCGCTGTCCAGTATGCGCGGAACCTTTCACATGAAACTCGTCATCTCCATCGCCGGCGACAACCTGCAATCGCCGTTCGACGCCCGCTTCGGGCGCGCCGCCGCCTTCTGTCTGGTCGACAGCGACACCGGGGCCTGGACTGCCCACGCCAACCCGGCACTGGAGGCGGCGGGCGGGGCCGGGGTCCAGGCGGCACAGTTCGTCGCCGGTTTGGGTGCGCGGGCGGTCGTCAGTGGGGCCTATGGTCCCAAGGCCTATGCCAGTCTGTCCGCCGCGGGGATCGCCATGCATCTCGCGCCCGGCAACGCGCCGCGCACCGCCGCCGACGTGCTGGCGCTGTTCAACGCCGGGGAACTGAGCCAGGCCCAGGCCGCCACCCAGGACGGTCGCCACTGATGCGGATCGTCGTTGCCAGCGGCAAGGGCGGCACCGGCAAGACGACGGTCGCGACCAGCCTGGCGCTGGTCGGCGGCGCGTCGGTCCGTTGTCTGGATTGCGACGTGGAGGCGCCCAATGCGGCGCTCTTCCTCCATCCGGTGCTGGACCGGCGCCAGGAGGTCGGCATTCCGCTGCCGCGCGTCGACACCGCGCTGTGCACCCACTGCGGCAAATGCGCCGAGGTCTGCCAGTATCACGCCATTGCCGTGCTCGGCCAGACCACGCTGGTGTTCCCGGAACTCTGCCACGGCTGCGGCAGTTGCACGCGGCTCTGCCCGGAGGGAGCGATCACCGAACATCTGCATGTCACCGGTGTGCTGGAGGGCGGGATGACCGCCGAGGGGTTGGAGTTCGCGCGGGGTCTGCTGCAGGTCGGCGAGCCGATGGCCGTGCCCATCATCCGCGAACTCAAGCGCTGGCCGCCGCTGCGCCGGCCCGCGCTCGAGATCTGGGATGCGCCCCCCGGCGCCTCCTGCCCGGTGGTGGAGACCCTGCGCGGTGCGGATTTCGCGTTGCTGGTTACCGAGCCGACCCCGTTCGGTCTGCACGATCTGAAACAGGTTGTCGGTATCGCCCGCGCGTTGGAAATCCCCGCAGGGGTGGTCGTCAATCGCGACGGCATTGGCGATCGGAAGGTCGATGCTTACTGCGCCGATCAGGGCTTGCCGATTCTGCTGCGCATCCCGATGGAACGGCGCATTGCCGAGGGGCTGGCGCGCGGCCGGTCGCTGCTGGAGACCGCGCCGGATTATCGGCCGGCCTTCCAGGCGCTGCTGGCGGCCATCCAGGACCGGGTGAATGCGGAGTACGCACCATGATGAAGCAACTGATCGTCCTGAGCGGCAAGGGCGGTACCGGTAAGACCAGCGTCACCGCCGCCTTCGCGCACCTGGCCGCGCAGAGTCGTCTGGCCGGCCAGGTGGTGATCGCCGACGCCGATGTCGATGCCGCCAACCTGGAACTGGTGCTGCAACCCCAGGTGCTGGAAACCCAGCCGTTCCAGGGCGGGCAGGTGGCCGTGATCGAGCAGGACACCTGCCTGGTGTGCGGCGGCTGCGCGGAGGTCTGTCGGTTCGATGCGATCATCGAGCGCGACGGCCAGTACCTGGTCGACCCCATCGCCTGTGACGGGTGCGCGGCCTGTGTCTATCAGTGCCCGACCGAGAGCATCCGCATGGAGCCGCAGGTGGCGGGCAAGTCCTATGTCTCGGAAAGTCGTTACGGGCCGCTCTATCACGCCAACCTGGACCCCGGACAGGAAAACTCCGGCAAGCTGGTGACCCTGGTCAAACAGCGTGCCCGGTTGCGCGCGCTGGACGACGACCGGCAACTGGTCCTGGTGGACGGGCCGCCCGGCATCGGCTGTCCGGTCATCGCGGCGGCGTCCGGCGCCGACCTGGCGCTCATCGTCGCCGAGCCGACCGCGGCCGGTGTGCACGACATGCAGCGGGTGCTGGGCACCCTGCGCCATTTTGGCGTCCCGGCGCTGGTCTGCATCAACAAGGCGGACATCTACCCGGAGGGCGCCGAGGAAATCGAGACCTCCTGCCGCGCGGACGGTGTGGCGACCGTCGGCCGGATTCCCTTCGATGCGACCGTGGCTGCTGCCATGGTGGCCGGGGAGGCCGTGACCGCCTTTCGGCCCACGGCCCCGGCCAGTCTTGCCATTGCCGCGGTGTGGGAGCTTGTCCTTGCGTCCCTGGAAGCGCCGGCATGAAGGAAACCGCCTTGGAACAGGCCTCCTTTGTCTGTCCGTTGGCCGTCTCCCTGGCCGTGGACATCAAGAAAGCCGTGGCGCAAGTGCCCGGCGTGACCTCGCAAGCCATCACCGTCAGCGGTGATGTGCAGGCAGCGGTCTTGGAACACTCCATTAATCAGGAATTTTGATATGAGAATTGCAGTTACCGCGGAAAGCAACGACGGTCTCGACAGCCTGGTCGCCCAGCACTTTGGCCACGCGGCCTTCTTTGTGCTGGTGGACCTGGATAACGGTGTGATGACCGCCACCGAGTCGCTGGCCAACCCCTTTGCCGAGGCGCACGAGCCCGGTCAGATCCCCGATTTCATCAAGGCGCAAAACGCCAATGTGATCTTGAGCGGCGGCATGGGCGGGCGTGCCATCGGGTTCTTCGAGCAGGCCGGCATCCAGGCCGCGACCGGCGCGCGCGGCACCGTCCGCGAAGCGCTGGAACACTTCCTGGGCGGCCAACTGACCGCCGCGGCCCCCTGCGCGGAAAGCGTGGAGCACGGCCACGGGCACAGTCACAGTCACGATTAGCCGCGGACGGTCGGTCCAGTCCGGTCCGGTGCGGTCCGGTCCGCACAGCGGACCCTACGGTAACACTGTGACCTGTAGGGTCCGCTGTGCGGACCGACGACCGTGCCGATCCTGCGGTGGCCGGGTTTATGACAAAGGCCCCCACGTCGGCAGATCCTCTCCCGGTAATCACCTCAGTTGCGGCGTCATTCCGGCGGGATGCCGGATTCCTCCAGTGCCATGGATGAGCAGGGCGATCACGTGCGCCGCATCCACCGGCTTTGCGAACCGCGTCCGGGTCTCGCGCAACGCCCATCCGGTGTAGAATAGGCCCGCAGACAGGCGATGCATTGCCTGACGACGGATCGGCCACCGCCCCCCAGCCGTGGCTGTTCCTGACCCCGCCCCAAGCGGAGCCCCCGTCACGCGGCGGCCTCCGCCGGACAGCCGTTCAGCGCGGATGGCGGAATTGGTAGACGCCCTGGATTTAGGTTCCAGTGGGGCAACCCGTGGGGGTTCGAGTCCCCCTCCGCGCACCATTCAATATCAAGCCTTTACACCGTTTTTTCGGGTGACTGGCCGGGCTCTCCGGTGGCAACGTGACGTAGACGTGACGCATCGAAGCGGGCCACCGTCGATCGCAAGTTCTCCGGAGCCAAGTGCGCGCACCGCTCTGTCATCATGATCGTGCTGTGACCGAGAAGGTCACGGATCGCTCCGCCATGGGCGCGCCGTCGGTTACCAACCACGCGGCGCAGGTGTGTCGCAGGTCGTGGGGATGGAAATCCGTGATCCCAGCATAACGACACGCCCGGGCGAAGGCGTCGCGGATATCCACGACCCGCTGCCCCTGATCGATGAACTGATCCGCAGCCGCAGTTCACCGGCCGCGAAGGCGGCGCTGAGGAGCCTGATCGAGACCCCGGCGGCGACCGCCCCGGGTCGCCGGGGGAAGACCAAGGCGTGACGGTACGGCGCAACGACATCCAGCTGAATGTCAGGAGGAAAAAGTGGTCCACATCGCATTCGATATTCAAGAGGGCGCATTGTCGAGCGTCCGCCAGGACCCGCAGACATTCGCCCGCGAGCTACGCATCGCCGCTGCCGTGAAGTGGTACGAGATGCAGCGCGTCAGTCAGGGGCGGGCGGCCGAGATCGCCGGCCTCTCGCGGGGCGAGTTCATTGATGCACTCGCTCCCACGCTCCCGCGTGGGAGTGTCGAGCGGGCGCTCCGCGTCCCGTTTGCTCCCCCGGGAACGCAAGCGTTCGCACCGGCTCCACCGCCGACGCGTGGGAGCCGCAGGCACAGCACCCGACCAACCAGCATGGGGGTCGTGCCCGAACCGCCCACGGCGTTGGGCCTTGGTGGATCGCTTCGTCCCCGCCTAGGACTCCGGCCCGAACGCGACCTTGTCATAGACCTCGGCGAGCGGCAGCACGGTGTCGAGTACGGTCAGCGGTACGTCCGCGTTCATTTCACTGCAAACACCTCCCCCTTGGGCGCAAACGGCAGGCGCCGGCCCTCCGGCAGCAAGAAGGCGTGCTGGAAGGCAATGTCCACCGCGTCTTCGCAATCTCCATCCGTAATCACCAACAGCGGACCCTGCCGGGGAAACTCCCCGCGCTCGGCGAGGCGGCGGAGGCAATCGACGCCCGGTTGCAGCACCGTGCCGCCCCGACCTTTCAGCGTAAAGCGCTCCAGCAGGCGTTCCGGCTCCACCCAACCGCTGTCATACGCGGCGGCATCGCAACACACCAGGCGGACCGCATACACGTCGCGAGCGAGACTGTAGCTGGCGATGGCGCCCAGCGCCTTGCCCAGCAGTTGCGGCGGCATCGACCCCGAAGTGTCGAGCACTACGCCAAAGACCCGGCTCTTGCGCTCCTCTTCCGGCGGTTTCAGTGGTGACGGCCGGGGGATGCCGGGGGTGGCGGACTGACGGCGTGAGGGTCGGGCGTAGCTGCGGCGCAATTCCGGCGGCGGAAATCGCTCGTCGAACCAGTCCGCCAGCCGCACATCCCACGGGATCGGCGGCTGGCTGAGGCTGCGGATTTCCTCGATCAGCCCCGCCGGGACGGTGCCGCGCCCGCCGCCGAACAGACACCGCTCCAGCCCTTGCGCCAGGGCGCGGCGGCAGTATTCCTCGGCATCCACAAAGGGCCCGTCCCGCGCTTCGCCCAACATATCCGGCTGACCGGGGCCGCGCAGCGTGGCGAGTTTGCGTGCGCGGCGCAGATCGCGGGCCAGCAGATCGTAGACCTCCTCCGCAGTGTGCTTGGTCAAGGCGGCATCGTGCAACAGGCCCAACGCGGGCGGTGTACCGATACCCATGTCGATCAGCCAGGCGTTGACCAGGAAATCGCAGGCGACATTCCACAGCAACGGATCGCGTCCGCGCCGCCGGGAGCCGTGGTTCAACCCGGCATGCAGCAGCTCGTGGGCGAACACAAAGAGCGCCTCCGGATGGCTCAGCCGTGCCGCCGGATTCATCCAAATCCGCCGCGCCCCGACATCGATCGCCGCCACCTGAATGTCGTAGCGTCGGCACTGCGCCAGGTCTTCCTCCAGATCGAAACCGGCGGCCAGGGCGCCCAGCAAGGGATAGCTGTCCATCAACCGGCGCTTGGCCCGCTGGGCCGGGCTGTCGGCTACGGTGACCCGACCGGCGGCGGTCTCCCGCCCCCCGACCACCCGCAAGGCGCGGCCCACTCCTTGGGCGATGCCCTCCGCCAGCAAGGCGGGCCAGTCCGGCGGATTGCGCCAACGGTCGCCGCCCGTGCCGTCGAGCCCCACGAAGAACGGCCGGTCCCCGCACCACGACCGCTGCCATTGCGCCAGGGATGGCTCCACGCCATCGGCACACCACCGGCTGAACAAAGTGTCCTCACCCCCGGCCGGAACCACGACCGGCCCGTGCCACAAGACCTCCGGCGCTTGCCCCAGCTTCAACTCGTCGCAGAACCGCTCAGCGCTGAGCAGGCAGGCGGTCTCCCAAAGCTCCTGCGGCGGATGCCCGCGGACCATGCCGAAGCCCAGACAGACCGCGGCGATGCCGATCACCCGCGCCCATTCCTCGGGTGCCGCGCGGCGGGTCGGATGCAGATACACCGACCCTTTGGGCGTGACGGCCAGCCAGCCTTTATCAGCGACAAACAGGTGGGTCTTGTCGGGTATGAAATGGATGTCCCCGAGCAGGGGCAAGAGCACCGCCTTCTCCCGCAGCAAGGCGATCCCGGCATCGCGGGCCGCTTGCGCCGGGTCGGGGCGTCGCGGGCGGGCCATGGCTCAGGCCTTGGCCTTGTCGTGTCCGGCCAGACGCGGCAGGTCGCGGGCCACTTCCACCAGGAACCAGGTCGGCAGGCGTCGCCCCTCGTCATCTTCGGCCAACACCGACTGGGCGATTTCGACACTGATGCGGGCCAGTTCTTTGAGCCGGTCTTTGGCGCGCATCGCCAATTGCTGGTGCTCGCCCCGCCGGTCCGCCTCGTCCTGCGGCAACTCCTTACGCAGCAGTCCCCGCAGCGACTGCGCCAGGAAATATAGGATATCGCGATCACCCGGCGCATCCGGCCAATGCGCGTCACCCTTGAGGATGGCGGCGAGCGTATGCTTCTGCTGGATTTGCTTCAGGAACCCCTTGAACTGGCCGGCGTGGGGTGGACTGAGCAGGCCGAACGCCAAGGCCTCCAGCAAGGTATTGTCCATGGTGCCGCTGAACGAATGCAGCGCGTCCGACAGCATGTGCCAGGAGCGCGGCGTGGAAAACGGCTCCTCATGCTTGGGCGGCTCGCTCCACAGATGATCCGGCCGCAGTTGCAGGTACTCGACCACCCAGGGATGGATACCGCCCTGATTGATCGCCCAGTCCAGCCATTGCCGATGATCGGCGCGCAAATGGATATGGGCGAGGCGGTTGATCAGCGCGGAGGGCATCGGCTTGACGATCGCCGCGTCCTTGGCGCGGTTGCCGGCCCCGATCACCAGCGTGCCCTGCGGCAACCGATACTCGCCCACCCGTTGATCCAGGATCAGCGAATAAAAGGCCTTTTGGATTTCATGGCTGGCCGCATTGAGCTCGTCCAGAAACAACACGAAGGGCTCCCGGCGCACGATATTGGCCGGCGGAAAAAAGCGCGAACAATCGCCGTCGATCTGCGGCACCCCCAGCAAGTCCTCGGGCGCCAGTTGGCTGCCCAACAAGGACACGCATTCCAGCCCCAGTTCCTTGGCGAAGCGGTTGACCAGGGCGGTCTTGCCGATGCCCGGCGCGCCCCACAAGAACACCGGGCGCACCACGGCGACATTCAGCAGGAACTCGAAGGCTTGGTTGAGGGTGAGTTGGATGGCGGGGTTCATCTGAGGATCGAAGGTGGCGCGATGGCGGTGAATTTCAACCACCCGAGTCTGGTGCAGGGCGGCCTTGATCATCGTTCAGGCCGGCCGCGGACGGTCCGCACAGCGGACCCTTCGGTAACACCGTGACCTGTAGGGTCCGCTGTGCGGACCGGCGACCTGTAGGGTCCGCTGTGCGGACCGGCGACCGTGCAGATCGCGCGGTGGCCGGATTTATGATCAAGGCCGGTTAAAGACCGGAGCGCAGCGTTGCCGGATCGTCGTCCAGGGCGTGCTCCGGATAGCTCAGATCCACGCCCTCGGTGCTGAGCAGGCGCTGAAACTCGATTTCCGACAACCGGGTCATCTTGCAGCCGTGGCCGACCGTGATCCGGCCGTGCCGATAGAACGCGACGGCAAGCTCCCGCAGCAGGACATCCTCGGTGAGACCCGGATCGGCGATGGCTTCCTCAGGGATGGATAATTGCATTGGTCATTCTCCAAGCGTCGATGTGGTTGATGCGATTATGGACCCTGGCGACCTTACCGGGTCCGCGCGCGAGTGTCGGCCGTCATCGTCTGAGGCATAATCGGCTCGCGATCCGACAAAGGAACCGGCCATGCCCAGCTTCGATTGCTTCCTGTCTCACAACAGCAAGGACAAGCCCGCCGTGCGGGCGCTCAAACTGGCCCTGGAGGCGCAGGGTGTGCGCTGCTGGCTGGACGAGGAGCAGTTGCGGCCCGGGCTGCCCTGGCAGAGCCTGTTGGAGCAGGGGATCAAGGGCGCCGGCAGCGTCGCGGTCTGTGTCGCGGCGGACGGCATCGGGCCTTGGGAGGACGAGGAGATGCAAGGCGCGCTGCGGCTGGCGGTGCATGACGGCCGGGCGGTCATCCCGGTGGTCCTGCCGGGGGCACCGGTGCGGCCGGAACTGCCGCTGTTCCTGGCTAACCGCACCTGGGTGGACCTGCGCGGCGGGTTCGACGGCGAGGGCCTCGCCCGCCTGGTCTGGGGCATCACCGGCCGGCGCCCCGCGCCAGGGACCGGCGGCGCCCCGGCGACCGGTCCCGCCGACGGCCTGGCGGCCGACCCGCCGCCGCTGCCCAGCGACAGCGTCTTCCTGGACGAGGTCTTCGAGCTTCTCTACAACCGTCCCACCCTGATCCTGCTCGCCCAGACGGACCGGGAACTCAACGGTTCACTGACGGCGCTGCGCGAACGGGCGAAGAAGGAACGCTTCGGCCGCGATCGGGCGCCGCACCTGCTGCACCTGGCCCCGCCCCAGGGTCCGGATGCCACCGAGTCCGAATTCTTCGCCACCCTCGGCCGCCGCGCCGGGATGCAGCCGCCGCCCCAGGACGCCGGCGCTTTCGAGTCCCGCCTGGAGGATCGGCTCGCCGCCGGTGAGCGGCTGTTCCTGCTGGTCAGCGGCCTGGACTCCTGCTCCGAGGCCGGCCGCTCGCGGCTTGCGGCCTGCCTGCGCGGACTCTCCGACTTCCACGGTGGCGCCCTGAGTGTGGTGCTGGTGGGCGGCGAGGGGCTCGCCGGTCTCAAGTACGCCCAGGGTGACCTGTCCTTTCTGAGCCACGCCGAGCCCAGACACTGGCCCGAGTGGAACACCGGCGACCTGATGGACCAGGCCCGGCGCTTCACCCCGCCCCTGGACCTGTCCGCGGAGGAGGCACTCGCGATCCTGACGGCGAGCGGCGGCCACCCTCGCCTGATCCTGGACGCCCTGCGGCTCCGGGCCAAGGGTCGGCCGCTGCCAGAGTGCATCAGGCGGCTTGAGCACTCCAGCCAGATCGAGGCCCAGTTCAGCGCCATCGCCCAGGCCCCGGACCAGCGCCGGGACCTCAAGGAGTGGCTGGCCCGGTCCGACCTGGGGGCCTTCCGGACCTGGATCGGCGACCCGCTGCGGCGCCGGCTCTACTGGCTGAATTTGCTGCGCGCCGAGGGCCCGGCGGGTCAGGAGCGGCTGGTCTGGCGCTGCCCGGCGGTGGTTGGGGCGGGGCAGCGGGTGGTCGAATGAGGCGAGCACGCCGGCTAAATCGATGCTGGGGGTTGGCATGGTGGGCCGGTCTGCTGCTTTGCTTCACCCGAGTGCTGGCGGCTGCCGAATATCCGGCGATGGTCCCGGAGGGCGAGTTGGTAGATGACCCAGAGCGGGTGATTGGAGACATTGTCCAACGCTCTCAGGTCAACGGAATAGCTTTCAGTTCCGATGGGCAGCAATTAGTGATCGCATCGGGGGACGCCGTTCGTTTCTGGAATGTCACAACCGGGGAGGTCGCGCGCACTCTTGTGGGAACTGCCGAGCACGTCGCCGCCACCGCGGTAGCGTTCCGCCCCGACGGGCGTCATCTGGTTAGCGGATCGGGCAGCACCGTCCGTATATGGGACCCGACAACAGGAGTGTCCCTGCGCACGTTGGAGGGACACCAGGGGATGGTCGAAGCGGTCGCCTACAGTCCCGATGGGAGCCTCCTTGCCAGTGTCGGATGGGACAAGACGGTCCGCCTGTGGGACCCGACTACCGGCGCCGCGCTGCGCAATCTTTCAGGCCACATGGATGAAGTCAATGCAGTTGCGTTCAGCCCTAATGGGCGACTACTCGCTGGCGCTTCAGACGACAGGACCGTGCGACTATGGAACCCGGCCACGGGCATGCCCGTGAGCACTCTAGAGGGTCATCAGAGCAGGGTTGCGGCGATCGCTTTCAGTCCCGACGGACTCGCGCTTGCTTGTGCCTCAGCTGCTACCGTGCGCCTATGGGACCCGGCCGCCGCGGTCACGCTGGGCACACTGAAGGGACATAAGTCAGCAGTCAACGCGGTCGCGTTTAGCCCCGATGGTCGGCTGCTGGCGAGCGGCGCGGCTGACGAGACCGTTCGACTATGGGACCCGGCTACCGGCGCTACGCTGCGTATTCTGGAAGGGCATCGGCATGCCGTAAACGCGGTCGCTTTCAGTCCTGATGGGCGCCTGCTCGCCAGCGCGTCCGAAGATGCTGTGCGCCTGTGGGACCTCGCAACGGGGGCTATCGTGCGCATCCTGCAGGAACATAAGGCGGCCATTGGAGCTGTTGCCTTTAGTCCCGACGGACGTCACCTCGCCAGCCTGCCCGATATTCGAGCCCGTACGGACCAAACAGCGAAGCTTTGGGATCTCTCGGAAGGAGTAACGCTTCGAACATTGGGTGGAGAAACGGAAGAGGTGACCGCGGTCGCCTTTAGCCCGGACGGAACCCTGCTCGCCGGTGCCACTTCCGACAAAACCCTGACCCTCTGGGACCCTAAGACCGGGGCATCCATACGCACCTTAACCTTAGCGGAGCTCGGGCTTAGTCCCCATGCGCTTGCGTTTAGCCCCGACGGGCATTTCCTCGCCAGTAACTCTGGATTGATGGGCTTCGGCGAAAGCAATGTGTATCTTTGGGATCCAGTTGTGGGTTCCTTGATCCGATCCCTGGAAGGGCATCAGAAATGCGTCAACGGGGTGGCCTTTAGCCCAGACGGGCGCTTACTCGCGAGCACCTCAGACGACAAGACCTTGCGCCTCTGGAACCCGATTACGGGTGCGCTTCTGGGCACGTGGCGAGAGACCACCGATACTTTCACCGCGGTCGCCTTCAGCCCGGACGGACATCTGCTAGCCGGTGGTACAGATCCGATCTCGTTCTCACGTACAGCAACTTTGGTTCTGCTTAATCCGGTCACGGGCGGACTCGTGCATACCCTCGAAGTTGGTCCCATCCGGGTGAACGCGATTGCCTTCAGCCCGAATGGCCAGCTTCTCGCGAGTGCTTCTTACGAAAATTACATACGTCTCTTCAACCCGATCACGGGGATGATAGCCGGTACACTCAAGGGACACCGTTCCCATGTCACCATGTTGTCTTTCCGCCCTGACGGGCACCTACTAGCTAGTGCTTCGCCGGACGGCACTATCCGCTTATGGAACCCGATATCCGGCGAAACCGAGATGATCTTGGTCTCCGGTGGCAACGGGCTATGGCTCGCATGCAAACTCGACCAACGGCGCTGTTGGCGCCATGATGATGGCAGTTTGTTGGTCCGCAAGGATGCCAGCGGCCTGATCGAGCGGATTCCGCCCCCGGGGCCTTCCAGTCCGGTCCAGCTGGAAATTACGGGATTGGGTCAGCCCGGCTCTCCCTTGTCTGTGAGCGATGGCAAAGCCACTCCGATCATCCTGCGCGCACGAAATAGTGGACCCAGCCCAGTTTACTGGCTAGGTATTAGCCAGTTGCGCCAGCTAGGCGAGCCGCTGCTTTTCACTCCACCTGCGGTTCGCGTTAAGCTTGAAGCAGGTGAAACGATTGAAATGACAGGCCACGTTTCATATCTGGCTTCTCGTTCTGAGCCCAAGCCCTTTGTCGGCATACTTCGACTCCAAGTGAACCATGCTCATGGCAGCTCGGGCCACATCGAGATTTCCATTCATGCGAACGGATCTGAGCTGGTCCAAGTTGGGCAGCCTGAGGTAATCGGGCGCTTAGCGCGCATTCTAACAGTGAAGGTCCGTAACAGGGGTGCTCAGGACTTGGAGCAGGTGGAATTCGAAGCGCGTATCAGAGGACTTGATGCGCCTCTTGTGCGTTTGACGCAAGACAAACTTCGTGTGGGAAACGATCTGCTGTTACCCTTTGCCTTGCCATTCGGCAGTTCGCTCGGACCCGACAGCCGTCTGACCCTGATCGCCCGAGGGGCTAGCTACCCACCCCACGACTGGACCTTCGCGGACCAGCCGATCCGGCTACCGCCCCCGCCCTGGCAGATCTATGCCGGGCTCGCCGCGCTGGTTCTGACCCTCTCCGCGCTGCTCTGGTCGCTGCGCCAATACACCCATCCGTTGACCCGCCGCTTGGCCGCGAACCCGGCCGCCTTGGCGGAACTCGGGTTGGCGCAGCTGGAGCAAGCCCGTACGCTGCTGCGGCGTACCCACCGGCTTGACAGCGTGCTCGCCACCATCGGTGCGCAGCCGCGCTGGCTGGACCGGGCCATCCGGTTCCGCGGCGAGTCGCCGGAGGGCCAGGTGCGCTGGCTGGCCGAGCGGTTGGGGGCCGATTGGCAACGGCTCGAAGGGCTGGGGGACGGAGGGGCCATGGAGCAATTCGAGTTAAGGCTCGGCGACCGCTTCCCGCTGAACCTGAACGCCTGCCGGGTGGCCTTCCCGCCCGCCGACTGGCCGGCGCAGGACGTGCTGACGCTGCTGGGCACCGGCGGTGACCGGCCCTGTCTCGTGCTCGGCCGCGACCCGGACCAGTGCGCGGACCTCAGCCGCCGCTGTCGCTCCCCCGAGACCTGGTGGGTGGCGCCGCAGGACGGCGAAGTCTCCGCCCTGCTGCTGGCCGCGGAGCCGGTGGACACCTTCGCCCGCCTGATCGCCCGCTATGTGAAAGTGGCGCGCATCTCGCCCTACCAGACGAGCCTCGGCGTGCGCAAGGAGTCCGGCTTCTTCGGCCGCACCCGCATCCTGTCGGACATCCTGAACCGCGGGGACCTGGCCAATTATCTGGTGGTGGGCGGGCGCCAGCTCGGCAAGTCGAGCCTGCTGCTGGCCCTGCAACGCCGCTTTGATGGGCGCAAGGGTGTCGACTGCCGCTATCTGTCCGTGGGCCAGGCGGGTATCGAGTCCCGGCTCGCCGCCGCCCTGGGGCTGCCGACGGCGACGCCCCTGCCGGACCTGCTGCGGCAGTTGGCGCAGGTGCCGCCCGGCACCCGGCGGGTGCTGCTGCTGGACGAGGCGGACGCCTTTGTGGCCGAGGATGGCACCCGCGGCTATGCCTGTCTCAACGGCTTCCGGTCCTTGAGCGACGAGGGCCGCTGTCACTTCATCCTGGCGGGGTTCTGGAGCCTGTACCGCTCCGCCAGCTTCGACTATCAGTCGCCGATCAAGAACTTCGCCGAGACCATCCAGATCGGCGCACTGGAGCCGGAGGCGTGCCGGGACCTGGTGATCAAGCCGATGGCGGCCCTGGGGCTGACCTATGCCGACGCGGGGATGGTCGAGCGCATCCTGGAGCGGACCGGCGGTCGGGCCAACCTGATCGCCATCCTCTGCGACCAGATGCTCCAGGGGCTCGGGCTCGAACAGCGGGTGTTGACCGAGTCGGACCTGGAGCGCGCCCTGGTCAGCCGGTCGCTGCGCAGCGCACTGGAGGGCTGGGGGGAACTGACCGCGGACCCGGCGGCGGCACGACTGGACCGGTTGATCGTTTACGGTCTGATCGGGCAGGAGCACTTCCGTTTAGCCGCCGTGCTGGACCTGCTCGGCGGACTCCGGTACCAGGCCGCGCCGGAGGCCATCAAGGAGTCACTGACCCGGCTGGAACTGGCCTTTCTGATCGGCCGCGACGGGGCCGGCTACCGCTGGCAGGTCCCGCTGTGGCGTGACCTGGTGCTGGCGGAGGAGCCGGAGCGGATGCTGAGGCAGGAGGTTGAGCAAGCTGTGTCAAGCAACTAGGGTATGCCGAGTCACAAACCCACGCAGCGATGTCCAAATTTGGGCGGCACCGCGCGACCCCTTGGGCAACAATCGGCGGCGTCCTGCGAACCCTGCTGTGGTGGGGCGTCTATGTCCCTAGCAGCCTGTCGGACTTAGCCCCTAGGATAAGAACATTTTGTAATATAAAGGCTTTTCGTTGCTCCACAATCTAACGTAAGGTGATTTCCGCGAAAAATCCAACCCGTAGGAG
>JACDZJ010000100.1_pt1 | contig 39224 bp, 30 predicted proteins | sample 7365721 | NCBI WGS metagenome assembly JACDZJ01 (sample SAMN15143480, study PRJNA637477) | pond metagenome | biome: freshwater wetland ecosystem [ENVO:00000243]; feature: pond [ENVO:00000033]; material: pond water [ENVO:00002228]; isolation source: pond water containing pink berries ... | reverse complement strand
GAACCACCATGGACCTTGAAATCAAGTGGCATCCGGGGCTACCTCTTAAAGACGCCACGTTTAATTGCTCGGGGACGCGCAGGAGAGTGGCAAAATAAGTAAAGGCGATCTGTCCGAGCATTATTCCAATCGTCAGCGAGCGCTTGAGAACGTTCGATCATGCGCGACGCGGCGGATGGGTTATCTTCCGCAATGTATTCCTGTATACGCCGCAGGCGCGCTTCCGCACGCGCTGTCTAAGATCACTCCGCGATGCCGAACGACCGCATCATATCTTCAACCGGTCGGGTCCGACCTTCATCGCTGTCCGCCAGCCCAGCCTCGATTTCACGTCGCACCCCAACATCGCCGCCCGCCGATGATTGGCGTTGGGGCTCTTTCGTCACGGCAACCGGTCCTCAACCGCGCCGCCGGTCATCACCTCGGTTCGATAGGCGCGCAGCGCTTGCCGCAGGGTCGGGAAGTAGCGGTCGCCCAGCAGGTTCCGCGGGAGTCCGAGCCGATCCAGTTCACGCACGATCTCCCCGCCGCGGCCGGCGATGACCAGTTGGGCGCCGCGCCGGTGCAGTTCTTCGCGGACCTCTTGCACGGCGTCGAGCCCGGTCAGGTCCAGCCGGCCGAGGGGCAGAAAGTCAATGACAAACCACTTCAAATCAGGTCCCTCCGTGTTCATCGCTTTCACCGCTTCGCGTTTGAAGTAATTGGCGTTGAAAAACACCAAGGCCGAATTGAAGCGCCACAGCACCAGCCCGGGCGTCGTCCGTACCGCCGGGTCAAAGTCGGTGGCGTGGAACCCGGCGTTCCCCTTGAGCAATCCCAACAGTTCCACCCGCGGCCGCGCGGTGGATTTCACAAAGCGCAGCAGCGCAAGGGCCACGCAGATCAGGATCGCGTCGATGGCGCCCACCCAGACCACGCCCAGGGTTGCCACCAGCGATAGACCGAACTCCTTCTTGTCGAGCAGCCAGAAACGTCTGAGCGCCGGCACATTGATGAGTGACAGCGACGCCTTGATCAGCACCGCCCCCAGGGCCGCGATCGGAACATAGCTCAGCGGCTGGGTAAAGACGAGGAGCACCAGGGCGATGGCCGCTGCCGAGACGATGCCGGTGACTTGCGTGCGTCCGCCGACGGCATCGCTCATGGCGGTCCGCGAATCCGCCCCGCTGATCGCGAACCCCTGGGAGAGGGCGGAAGCGATATTGGCCGCTCCCAGGGCGGTGAACTCACGGTCGACGTCGATATCGTAGCGGTTCTTGGCGGCAAAGCTGCGCGCGGTCAGCATGGTGCTGGTGAAGCTGATCAGGGCGATGGCGGCCGCCGCTCCCAGGACCTCGTCGATCAAGTCAAGCGGGATCTCGGGCAGCCGCAGCACCGGCAGACCCGCCGGAACCGGCCCGACCACTGCCACCCCCTGGGCATCCAGTCCTAACAGTGCGGTGGCCGCCGCGGCCGCGACGATGGCGATCAGGGCCGTCGGCAGACGGGGCCACCAACGCGGGGTCAGAACCAGGACCGCCACCGTGGCCACCCCCACCGCCAGGGTCGGCAGGTGGGTTGACCCGAGCTTGCCGACGAACTCCAGGCCGCGCGGAATGATGCCGGGAGCCGACAGGGTCAGGCCGAAGAGTTTGCCGATCTGACCGAGGATGATGTGCAGGGCGATGCCATTTAGGAAGCCCACCAGGATCGGATTGGAGAGAAAATCCGCGAGCGCACCCAGGCGCAGGAAGCTGGCGGCGATACATATGAACCCCGCGACCAGGGCCAGCGCCGCGGAGAGTGAGAGGTAGAGGGCCGGATCGGCTCCGGCCAGGGGTGCCACGCTGGCGGCAATCAGGGCGCAGGTGGCGGCATCCGGCCCGACCACCAACTGGCGGGAGGTGCCGAACAGGGCATAGGCCAACAGCGGCAACATGCTGGAGTAGAGCCCGATCACCGGGTCGAATCCGGCGAGCTGCGCGTAGGCCACGCCCACCGGCAACGCCACCGCTGCCACCGAGAGACCCGCGATCAGATCGTGGGGCAGGTCCCGCGGCTGATAGCGCACGAGCGCCGACACGCCGGGGGCAAAGCGCCCGATCCGATCCACCCAAACCGACGTGGGAATCCTGTCCATGGTTGGCACCATTGACCGCTGATGTCTGATGATGCTCGCGATTCTAGCAGTTCCAGACCATGCATTCGCTCCCAGACCGTCATTGAGCACGGAAGACCCAAAATCCGCACGCCTTGGGTATAAAATCAGCGCAGGTGACGCACAGCGCCGAGGGAGCATGAAAATGAAAACCGCGCGAAGGTTTGGCTGGGGATTGGTCTCGCTGTTCCTAGTGCTTGATCCGAACGGACCGGCCGCGACCGAGGACCCCGACGACGGGCGTGCACAGGCCGAACGGGTGCTGCGCGCGGCACTCGGTGATCCTTACGATACCGCACGCCGTGCCGCATTCGCCGCGACTCTGCCACGGTATGATGATCGTTACGTGGTGGAAGGTGATCTGCTGCTGACCGACCAGCAACTGCGGGACTATCTGGTCAATGCCGCGTCCGGCGGCGCACCGCTCCTGTCTAATGAACTGATCGTGAACACGAGCGCGGGTCGCGACGACATCTGGCCGCGGGATAACCGCAAGCTCAGCTATTCGATCGACCGCGCCTCGTTTGGTCCGGGACAGGCTGCCATCGTCCAGGAGAACCTGGCGAAAGCCGCCAAAGCCTGGATCGATGCGTGCCCGTCGTGCGGACTGTCGTTCCGACTCAACGATGCCGTGCAGCGGCCGCGCCGCAAACCCATGCACTTCGTCGTCCGCAAGGTGAGCAGCGGCGGCCTGCTCGCAACCTCGTTTTTTCCCTCCGACGAGGCCGCGAACATGGTGTTGGTCATCGATCAGAGCTACTTCACCACCCGTTACGATCCGGTCGGCATCTTGCGACATGAACTTGGTCATATCCTTGGCTACCGTCATGAACATATCGAGGGCATCCCCGGATGTTACCGCGAGGGCGGGACCTGGCGCCGACTCACCGCATACGACTCGCGCTCCGTCATGCATTACCTGTGCGGCGGCAAGCGCGATCTCAAGTTCCAACTGACACCGTCGGACATTCGAGCGCATCAAGCGAAATACGGAGATTGAACGCCATGAGCCACCGGTTCCTGTGGACGCCGACACTCTGTTTGGTCGCGTACACCCTGTTCCGAGCCGCGGGTATCGCGGCCCCCATCGACTCACCGCAGCCGTCGGCAGCCGAACCCGCGGGCTTGACAGTCGCGGCGCCAGCCGTCTTCCGTGGCGTCGAGATCCGTGTGACAAACCGCGAGGTTCAAGGTCCCGAGCGTCTCGGTGAGGCGCTGCGTCAGGTCAACGCCCTTGGCTGGCTGCCCAAGCGGCCACACGTGGTCGCGGCGGGTGAGCGCGTGTGTCAGATCCTGATCGGCGCGACGCAGTGGCCGCCCCCTCGGGAGAACTGGTTGAAACGCATCGGCAATCACCTGATTGCACCCGAGCGCCCCGCCCCTTGCCCGAACAGCTTGATGGCGCTCGCCGCGGCGCTGAATCCCGGCGTCGATCTCGAGCGAATCCAGATCGATCAACGCCTCTGGGTACCGGCGATTACCGTGGAAACGAAACAAGACGAGGTGTCCGTCCGCTGCGGCGATACGGCGGCGGCGGCCTTGGGTAAGCTCGGTATTCCCTGGGTCGCGGTGCCGCGGCCACGCGACGACTGTACCTACCTCGAGAACATCGAACTCATCCGTTACGCCGTCCGCATCCCGGTTGATGAGGAAAACGCCCGAGCGCTTTCCCGCGATCCGGTGTTGGTGGGACTCGCCGACGTCAACGCCCGCCTGGTGGGCTATGCGAGTCAAGAACCCGCGAAGTCGTACGCGCTCGATTGCGACACGCGCGGAAGCCCTACCGACGGTGAGACTGCCCCATCGATCGCGCTGCACCCGCGGGATTTCGAGAACTATGTGAATACCCATCACGGATGCTGTCCGGACGGCCAGGAGGGCGACCTGCGGCGATTGCTTGATTTTCCTGGGGAGCGGGACTGGTACATGCCGACCTGTCGGCAGGGCGACTGCCCGCGGGTGATCATCTTGGATCACAACGCGTCGACCGCCCACCCCGACTTCTCAAACACCTGGACTGCCGATGACGATTGCAGCTTCGCCCGCGATCATCAGCAACTCGGCCACGCCAACGGACTTCTCGGCATCATTCACGCCCAGGCGAACCGACGGGGTTTGACCGGCGTCTTCCCCGCGGCCCCCGCGCGGGTGGAGCCCATCCAGGAGACGGCGGACACGCCGACCTCCGACACCATCATCGAAACAGCGCACGAACCTCAGCGCCGGATCTACGTGGTCGCGACCAGTTGGTCGGACGATGCGGGCAGCCCGAGCGGACTGACCCAGGCGGTGGCCGCGACGCAACGGAGCCTCTGGGTGGTGGCCGCCGGCCAGGCCGGCGCGAAGGGGATCGAACTCACCGATACCGCGCTGACCTGGCGGCCGATGAGTCTCGGGCGGGCACCGCACGTCCTAGTGGTCACGGCCTGTGATTCATGCACCACCGGGGACGCGACCCTGCTGGCGAACGCGAACCGCTCCGCAACACTGGTGCATGTCGCCGCGCCGGGTCGCGACGTGCCGACGACTTACCTCAACAGCGGCTATACCCTGATGAGCGGTACGTCACCGGCAGCCGCATTCGTCGGGGGCTTGGCCGCCGCGATCTGGAGCAACGACACCCATGGCGCACTGTCATCACCGGACGCCGTGAAGGCTCGCCTGCAACTGACCTCCAGACCGGTGGTCTTCGAAGGGCAGAGCGGGAGGCTCGCGACCGGCATCGTCGATCCCGCGGTCGCGCTGCTCGATGCATCCCGCATCTGGCTGCGGCGACGGGGCGAGGAGGGCTACCAACCGGTGGAGATCGTCGGCTGGTGCGACGACTCCCTGGCGGTGGGACGCACCGATACCGGCAATCTGGTGAGTACGGACGCGATTCTACCCGCCCAGTTCGTCCGCCGGATCGTGCGCGCGAACGAGGGCTCCGCCGCCGCGGGCTGGTTCTTTTTTCGCGCGGAGCAGCGGATCGATGGCGAACCGGACCCGGCGGAATGGCGGCTCAAGCTGTTCGGCCCCGGCGCACTGACACCGGTGCGCGGACCGGACGACGAGAAAGGCGTGAATCAGCCCCTCCTGCAACTCAAGGATGGGGTCATCCTCAGTCTCGCCGAGATCGTTGACGTGATCGGTAACCCCGTTATTTCAATCGGCACCAGAAGGTGCCCGCGGTGAATCAGTGTCGGCGCCGACGCGCGTTATTCACTGTCCTTGCGGTCCTTGCGGTCCTTGCCGCCGACCTCAACCCGCGGGCGACGGCAGCCGAGTGCGGTGCGCTGGTGGGCGGCACCGAGTTCGGAAAACAACGGGAGCGCGGAAAAGATATCCGCGTGCAGCCGCGGGTTGAGGAGGACGGCGCAAAATACCTGCGGATCCGGTTCCTGCTGCGCGCCGCCGGCGCCGCGCCCTGGTACCTCGTGGTCCGGGATGGTGCCGGCCGCGCCGCGCAAATCATACGCCCCGCGGACTTCGGCGGCTCGCCGACCCTGTGGACGCGCCGCATCGACGGCTCCCGCGCCATGCTGGACCTGATCGGCGCCGCCGCGGACACCGCAATCGAGGTCACGGAGTACATCGCCATGCCGAGCAGCGGTGAAAAGACGTTCTACTCACTCATCAACGCGCAGGCGCCGCCGCGCCCCCTCTACCCCAACGGGCCCGAGGCCGCACAGCGGCTGGGCGACTCCGTCGGTCTGCTCACGTCGAGCGAGGACCGGCAGTCCTGGTGCTGCACCGGCGTGGCGGTCGCTGATGACCTGTTCCTGACGAACTGGCACTGTGGCGGTTTGCCGGACCGCGACAAGCGGTTCTTCTGGAACCCCGATCGCTGTGCGCGAACGCTCATCGATTTCTCATGGGATGGCGATAGGAACGGCCAAGAGTACCAGTGTAACGAGGTGCTGGCGACGAGCCGGGAACTCGACTTCGCGCTCCTGCGGATCGCTCCGCTCGCGGGGTCCGGGCCGGTGCGCCCGGCGCAGCTCGTCGCAGCCGGGTCGCCGACAACAACCGACGACACGCTGCGCCTGATTCACCATATGGCCTGTTTGCCAAAGCAACTGAGTGATCACTGCACGGTGCTGCGAACGCCCGCGCCGGGATGGATCGCGGATAGCGGCGATGTCCGTCTCTACCATGACTGCGGGTCGAATCCCGGCAGTTCCGGTGCCCCTATATTCGATCGGCACGGCGCCGTCGCGGCGCTTCATCATCAGGGGCGCGACCTGGATCAACAAACCTGCAAGCCGATCGACAACTTCAACAAGGCGATCCGCATCCAAGCGATCCTGAAGTCGCTGTGCGCCACGAACCCGGCGCTGGGTGCCCGCCTCGACCCCACTGAATGCCGGTTGTCACCCCCCCCCACCGAACCGGAACACAACCCCGTGAATCAACAGCCCTGACTTGGAAGACTGAGCCCCGGCCCGGCGTGATGTCGCACCAAGCGCACGCGTCACAGCATCCCCAGCTGCAGCTTGGCCTCGTCACTCATGTTGGACTGGTTCCAGGGCGGGTCCCAGACCAGCTCCACCTGGACCTCGCCGACGCCTTCCACTGAAGCCACCGCATCTTTGACCATCAGCGGCATCATCCCGGCCACCGGGCAGGCCGGGGCGGTGAGTGTCATGTCGATATTCACGTCACCGCGATCACTGATCGCGATCTTATAGATGAGTCCCAGGTCATAGATGTTGACCGGGATCTCGGGATCATGGACCTCGCGCAGCGCGGCGATGATCGGCTCGCGCAACTCTTCCGCGTCCATCCGCTCAACGGCCACATCCTCATGGTGGCGGGTGTCATCCGGCACCGCGTGATGCCGGCCGAATCCCGCGAAGCGAGCCAAACGATTCATTGGAGACCTCTCTACGACTTGCATGACGACCTCGAACCAGGCAGAGAAACCGCTAATCGATCGGCGCCTGCTCCAACCGGCTGCCCACCTGTTCCGCGACCTGATCGCGCAGGGCCTCCGGGGTCAGACAATCCAGTATTTCACCGGCGAAGCCCAGACACAGCATGCGCCGGGCCAGCGGTGCACTGATGCCGCGCGAACGCAGATAGAACAACTGTTCCGGCTCGATCTGCCCGACCGTCGTCCCGTGACTGCACTTCACATCGTCGGCATTGATCTCCAACTGGGGCTTGGTATCGATCTCCGCCCCTTCCGACAGCAACAGGTTACGGTTGGACATGGCGGCATCGGTCCGCTGGGCGTCTTTGGCGACATAGACCCGCCCGTCGAAAACCGCCCGGCCCTTGCCGTAGAGAATCCCTTTGAAGTTCTCCCGGCTGCTGCACTGCGGCAGGCGATGATCCACATCCAGGTGAAAATCCATCAATTGACGGTCACCGGCCAGATAGAGCCCCTGGAGATCGCACTCGGCATGCTCACCGGCAAAACGCACATTCAGATCGGTTCTCGCCCAGGAGGCGCCTAGACCGACATTGACACACTGATAGCGGCTGCCGGCCCCCAGACTGAGATAAAGCCCGGCGATATGGAAGGCATTGGCGCTTTCGGTCTGAATGCGCTGGTGCTTGAGTACCGCATCCCGTCCCAAAGACAACTCCAGAACCGAATTGGTGCAGTACAGCGCTTCACCGAGACTGACATAGCGCTCGATCAGGCTGGCCTGGGCGCCGGCCTCCAGCGCGACGACATGACGCGGTTGAGCGACGCGGGGCTCATCCATGCCGACCGACAGATGAATCAGTTCGATGGGCCGTTCCACTTGGGCACCGCGCTCCAGCAGAACCACCACGCCGTCGTCCAAACCGGCCGTATTGAGCGCGGCGAACAGGTGCTGCGCCTCGCCGGCGACACCATTGAGCCGGTCTTTGAGCGCATCCGGGTCGGATTTCAGGATCTGGGCCAGCCCACCCACCCGCAGCCCGGCCGGCAGGTGCTGCAGGTCGGACAGTCCAGGCACGAACCGGCCGTTGACCAGCACCACCCGATACGCCTCCAGACCCGGAACCAACAGGGGTTCGAGGTCCCGCGGTTCCAGCGGGGTGGCCGCCTTGGCGGTCGGGGTAAAGCCCTGCTCCAAGAGTCGGGTCAGGCTGGTATAGCGCCACGCCTCCTGCTTGTTGGTGGGAATGCCCTGATCGCGGACCTGGGCACGGGCCTGGGCGCGGCGACTGTCGAGCCATGCCAGTCCGGTATCCGCCGCGGGTCCGTCGTCCGCGAGCCAAGGCGCGAAGCCGTTGCCGGGTGTCGCGTTCATGCCGCCTCCTCGGCGCCAAGCCAGCCGTAGCCCTTGTCTTCGAGTTCCAAAGCCAGTTCTTTGCCGCCCGAGCGGATGATCTGGCCCTTCGCCAGCACATGCACATAGTCGGGCTGGATGTAATCGAGGAGCCGCTGATAATGCGTGACCAGGATCACCGAGCGCTCCGGACTGCGCAGTGCATTGACGCCGTCGGCAACGATGCGCAGGGCGTCGATATCCAAACCCGAGTCGGTCTCATCAAGGATGGCCAGCTTGGGCTCCAGGATAGCCATCTGGAAGATCTCGTTGCGCTTTTTCTCGCCGCCCGAAAAGCCGAAGTTGACCGGGCGTTTGAGCAATGAGTCATCCAGGTGCAGCACCTTCAGCTTTTCCTTCATCAGGCGCAGGAACGACACCGCGTCCAGTTCCGGCTCGCCGCGCGCCTTGCGAATGGCATTGAGCGCCGCTTTCAGAAAATAGGTGTTGTTGACTCCCGGCAGTTCCACCGGGTATTGGAAGGCGAGAAAAAGCCCCAGATGCGCACGTGCTTCCGGCTCCAGATCCAATAGATCCTGGCCTTCGAAGGTGACGCTGCCGCCGGTAACCGTATAGCCTTCCCGACCGGACAGCACATGCGCCAGGGTACTCTTGCCCGAGCCGTTAGGGCCCATGATCGCGTGCACTTCACCGCGGCCGATCTCCAGATCGAGACCCTTGAGGATCTCCTTGTCACCGACATTCGCTTTCAAACCCTTGACAGACAGCATCTCAACTCTCCGAAACTGAACGCGGCCAGCACGATGCCGCAATAACTTGGTTTGCGTACAATGCCTGCATGCGCATCAGCCCACCGCGCCCTCCAGACTGATCGACAGCAGTTTTTGCGCTTCCACCGCGAACTCCATCGGCAACTGGTTGAACACTTGTTTGCAGAACCCGTTGACGATCATGGAGACCGAATCCTCCGTGGTGAGTCCACGCGACCGGCAATAGAACAACTGGTCGTCGCTGATTTTCGAGGTGGTGGCCTCGTGTTCCATCTGCGCCGACGGGTTCTTGACCTCGATGTAAGGGAAGGTGTGGGCGCCGCACCGATCGCCGATCAGCAGCGAATCGCATTGGGTGTGATTGCGCGCCCCCTGCGCCTTGGCGGCGATGCGCACCAGCCCGCGGTAGGTCTGCTGGCCCTCCCCCGCCGAGATACCCTTGGAGACGATGGTCGAGCGGGTGTTGCGTCCCAGATGAATCATCTTGGTGCCGGTATCGGCTTGCTGGCGGCCCTTGGTGACGGCGACCGAGTAGAACTCACCGACCGAGTCGTCTCCGCGCAAGAGACAGCTAGGATATTTCCAGGTGATGGCCGAACCGGTCTCCACCTGAGTCCATGAAATCTTGGATCGGGCGCCCCGGCAGTCGCCGCGTTTGGTGACGAAGTTGTAGATGCCGCCGCGGCCCTGGGCGTCACCCGGATACCAGTTCTGGACCGTCGAATATTTGATCTCGGCGTCGTCCATGGCGATCAGCTCCACCACTGCGGCATGGAGCTGATTCTCGTCGCGCATGGGGGCGGTACAGCCTTCCAGATAGCTCACGTGACTACCGGCTTCGGCGACGATGAGCGTCCGCTCGAACTGACCGGTGTTGCGGGCGTTGATGCGGAAGTAGGTGCTCAGTTCCATCGGACAGCGCACCCCCTTGGGGACATACACGAAGGTCCCGTCGCTGAACACCGCGGCATTCAGGGCGGCGTAGAAGTTGTCGGTATGCGGGACGACGGACCCGAGATGTTGCTTGATCAGGTCCGGATAGTCGTGCACCGCCTCGGAGATCGCACAGAAGATGACGCCCGCTTCGGCCAGCTTGGTCCGGAAGGTGGTCGCCACCGACACGCTGTCGAACACGGCGTCCACGGCGATGCCGGACAGCGCCATCTGCTCCTCGATCGGAATGCCGAGCTTGTTATAGGTCTCGCGCAGCGCCGGGTCGATCTCGTCCAGACTCTTGGGGCCGTCCTTCGACTTGGGAGCCGAGAAATAGGAGATCGCCTGGTAGTCGATCTCCGGGTAATGGACGTGCGCCCACCTGGGAGTCGCCAGGGTCTGCCAGTGGCGAAACGCCTTGAGCCGGTACTCCAGCAAGAACTCCGGCTCACCCTTGCGGGCGGAGATGGCGCGCACTACCCCCTCGTCCAGACCCGGCAGGAAGGTATCGGACTCGATCTCGGTGATGAATCCGTGCTCGTACTCTGACTCAACGATGGCTTCGACGGCTGGGCTTGCGGACATCGCACCTGGCTCCATAACGACTATGCGCCCATTTCTGAGCGGTTTACTAGGTTTTTAATATACGCCTCGCGGGGCGCGTTTCAACACCTTTGCGCGATGAAAGCGGAAATTTTGACCTGCGGTGCCCGGACTGGGGAAGTGCGCGGCGCCCGGGGCCTTGACCTTCGTGCCGTTTAGTCGGATTGCAAGGCCGGCGGTCCGTCCGGTGGCCTTCGGTCTAGCCTGGACCACCGCGTCGTCTGTGCGGCCGTCGGTCCACGTAGCGAATCCTTATAGTTCTGTTGCCCGGGGATCGACAGGGATGGTTGTAACACGGATGTTGCGGCGCGTGCCCGGGAGGCTGTCGGACCCGACAGGTCGCAGCTTGACCCCAGAACACTCTGCTCAAACGCGTAAAGACTCTCCTAATCAATAACTTATGACAGAATTGATGGCGTCGATCATGACTCCGGCCAGTTGGGGGCTCGCCGAGTGCTTAGTCAGGCCATCTTGGCCTGATATTGTTAGGGCTGGAAGCCCTGACGACGCGTGCCTTGCGCGCTACGGCCGGGATGATGATCGAGGCCGATCTGAGGGGTCTGGACCAGTACGTCGCTGAAACAGATCTCTATACCGCCGTCTGGTGTGCCGCTCGACTTGCGCGGTGTAACCAGACATAATGCTCGTGGCGCCTTAGCCTTCGAGTGACACACCTCATAGTGTCGTCGGCCGTGTGCGCAAACTGCATAGGGAGCCGGTGTGAATCTTTTGAGCTTACTCTCGTCATTCGCAAGCTATCATCTGCTGCGCAACCATCGCGTGCTTGCTCCGAGTGGGGTGTTGATTAATCTCACCTACCGATGCAATTCAAGATGCAAGATGTGCAACATCTGGAAAATGCGTCCCGAAAACGAATTGACCTACACTGATTGGCAGACGATTCTCGGCGAAGGTCGGATCTTCCGGAAGATCATGCATCTCACGATAGCGGGTGGCGAGCCGACGCTGCATCCGGATCTCTCAAGGCTGGTGGCCTTATACATCGAGAAGATGCCGCGACTGCAGCTGTTGAGCTTCGTGACGCATGGGTTCCATACTAACCGCGTGTTGGCGTTCACGAAAGAGGCTGCGCGTCTATGTCAGGCTCGCGGGATCATGCTATCAATCACTGTGTCATTGGACGGTGTGGGGTCGACGCATGATGAATTGCGCGGAACTCCGCATGCGTTTGAGAAAACCTCGGCCACGTTATTGGCCCTCAAGTCTCTCCAGAAAAGCTGCAGCTTTTCATTCGGCGCTGCAGGGTTGATATGTCGTGAGAATCTCCGACGGATTCGGGATGCCCAAAGTTGGTGTGAGAGCCGTGAGATCGGTTTCAGCTTCCAACTGATCGGGTTTCATGAGACCTACGTTCAAAATTTAGCGCAAATCGCCACACTGGATTTCGGAAAGACCGAGCGGGATGATCTGTATTCTCTTCTCGGCAGTTTGGCGCGTGATCGCGACTTTCGCAAGCCGAAATCATTCCTGAAATCCTATTACTGGGCCGACATGCTTGCACTTTACAAGCAGGATCAGCTCCGGACGACACCCTGTCCCTTCGCGACCGATGCCTTTGTATTCGATAGTTTCGGCGATGTTTACTACTGCCTCTCCGAGCCGAAGATCGGAAACGTACGGTCAGGAAGAAGTCTCGACGAGATTTATTATCATCCAAACAATGTCGCAACGCGAAAAGACCGGGCGCGCAGCGTTTGTCTGAGCTGCAACAGCGGCTGCTTCGTAACGACCGGGCTGGCGAAAGACCTTACCAAGCTGGCTTGGTTCGCATTGACGGGCAAGCTGGGTCGCGTCGGGGTGTCGTGAGCGCAATTCAGCGCCGTTGCACGCGAGATCTTTAAGGAAGCAATCGGATGCGCATCGCGATGGTCGGGCAACGAGGGGTGCCGGCAACCCACGGCGGAGTCGAGCGCTATGTAGAGGAACTCGGCGCTCGGTTGGTTGCCCGGGGTCATGAGGTAACGGTTTACGTCCGGAGAAACTACGCGGCGGAGCGGCCTACGACCCATCGGGGGATACGCCTCGCATATCTACCTACGATCGGAACGAAGCATCTTGATGCGATTGTTCACACCGCGCTGTGCCTATGGGCATCACGGGGTAAGCGGTATGACGTCATACACTTTCAAGGGATCGGCCCTGGGTTGCTGGTTCCGTTGGCCAAGGTCTCTTCATCCGCGGTGATCGTGCTGACGGTGCATGGCCTGGATCAGGAGCGCGGGAAATGGGGATGGTTTGCGAGGCGCGCTTTGAGTATCGGTTGCTGGGTCAGCGCGCATCTTCCGGATGCGACCATCGCAAACGCCAGATGGCTCGTGGCTTATTATGCGACCCGGTATCGCAAGACGCTCCGGTATGTGCCGAACGGCGTTGTGGCGACGATGGCGCGCATACCGGGTTCTTTTAGTCGAGATCTCAAACTGGATCCCGGGCGCTACTTACTCTTCGTCGCGCGCTTTGTACCAGAAAAGGGTGTCGAGACCTTGCTGTACGCCTTTTCGGGTCTGAAGACCGATTTCAAGCTGGTTGTCGTCGGTGATTCGACCTACAGCAATGCTTACGTCCGCCGTGTGCGGCGCCTTGCGGAGCGTGATCGCCGTGTGGTGCTTACCGGTTTCGTCTACGGGGATGAGTTGGCCGAGCTCTTCTCGAATACGGCATTGTTCCTAACGGCATCCTTCGTCGAGGGCATGCCTCTGACACTGTTGACAGCGGTCGGCTATGGCGTGCCGGTCATCGCCACCAATATTCCGGCCCATGCCGAGGCCTTGGGGCGATCCGAGGTCGGCCATCTCTTGGTGGCGGCCGGAGATCGGTTGGCTCTGGCGCGCGCGATCGAAGACACGCTCGGTGATCTGGACGGGGCGCGGCAGGCCGCGCGACGCAATCGTGAGCGAATCCTCGAACATTATAACTGGGACGATGCCGCTGCACTGACGGAGCAGGTGTATCGGCAAGCCTTGGCGAGGGCATGATCCCCGATGCATGGCCGGCTTGGGTAGATCGCCGTCAGGCCGGAACGGCGTAGCCGAGGTTTCGGCAGATGAGGGCAGCGCAATCCGCCACGGAAGAAGCCCGAACCAGCGGGTCTGCTGCAAGCGCGCCAGAGATCGCGGTGTGCGACGGGTCGGCGACGGCTGCGAGCAGAAGTTGCTCATGGTTGACGAAACGTGCGAGCCAGGGGTCGATCGCTGCCGGGGTCGTCGGCCCGATCATCGGGCCGATCCCTTGCGTGCTGACGAGGGCGCGACCCTCCTCGACAATGCCGCGGTGAGTCATGGCGTTCATCTCGAGGAGCATCGGTTTCGGATTCGAGAGTGCTTCGATGAAAGGGACCACGGATTCCGAATACCAGGCGTGATAGCGTTGCCGCAGACTTGGCGGGGATTGCGTGGGGTCGGCGCGCAGCTCTTCGAGGATGCGCTGACGCAGTTCGGCGAGAAACAGGGCGCGGCCGCCCTGCGGGTTGACGACGTCGCCTCGGAGCAAACGAAAGTACTTGGTTGGTATGGCCCCAAGCGCTGCGATCTCATCGGCGCAGACGCCGTCAAGGGTGGTATTGCAAAGCCTGGCAGGAAGGTCGCGAATGTAATCTCTGCCTTCCCAGCTCAGCGCGACGATGAACCCGCGGTGGTTCAGCCCGGTGTAGGCCCAGTCGGCTTGCAGCGGGTCTTGACCTAAGATGGCCGCGGCCGTTCGGACGGTTACCCGGGGAAGCTCGCACAACCCGACGGTTCGCTGCACGCCGGCTCGTATCATGCGCGCCGTGGTGATGCTCAGTGGATTCGTCAGGTTGAGAACCCAGGCATCGGGGCACGCATCGATTAAAACACGACAGGTGCTCTCAAGCATGGGCGAGATGCGTAAAGCGCATTGAAGCGCTGCCGGACCAAGCGTTTCATCCGGCGCGATGCCGCATGCGAGCGCAACCTCTTCGTCGAACCGACGCCCCTCGTTGCCGCCGTATCGCGCCTGGTGAAGCACGATGCGGGAGCCGCGCACGGCGCGGCCCATGTCGATCGTCCAGTCGATGCTCCAGTTCAGGTTGGAAAGCCGGTTCCAAGCGTACCGGGCGACGCTGTCAAGACTCTCGGGATTCTGCCCGTTGAGCATCAAGACGTGTGGCGGTATTGCCTCCGCGCGCGCTTCGATGGCGTCGACCAGGGCGGCGGTAAATGGGGTGCTGCCGCCGACGACGGCGAGCTTGCTTTTCACCTTGTCCTCCAGGGTTCGGAAAATGCTCCTGTTGGATCCCCGCTCAGGATGTGAGATCCAATTGATCGGCGGGCTCAGCCACCCGGTCGAAGCGTGCCGCCCGGCTCATCAAGCGTCCGGCGCCTACCAAACCCGCGTCGTCGCCCATCTCCCCAAGCTCCAGCATCCGGTACCAATCCTGGCCAAGCGCCCATTCGCTTCGAGCGGCTGCTGTCGCGACCTTCTCGAGGTAACGCTCCCCCAGGGCATGGGCGAGCCCTCCCATGACGACGAAACGTTCGACACCCACGACGCAGTGGATGCCGGCGAGGACCGGTCCCAGCGGTTCGGCCACGCGGTCGACCACACGGCTTGCCCAGGGGTCGCCTGCGCGGAACGCCTCTGCGATCAGGGCATTGTCGAGTTGCGATGGATCGCCGCGGAGGATGTGGCCGAGGGACGAATCGACAAAGGCCGCGGGGTGCAAGCGGGCGAGGCGCAATGCCTGGTGGCGCAAAGCTCGACCTGAGGAGACTGCTCCGAGGTGACCTTTGTCTCCGCAGTCACAGACAGGTGCATCCGCGGAAAAATCAACGCGGAGATGTCCGATCTCGCCCCCGCGACCAGCCTCTCCGACGACTGGCCGACCATTCAGAAAGACCTTGTGGCCGATGCCGGAGCTGACGGTGATCACGCACAGGTCCTCCTCGTCGTGTCGCAGGAAGCAATGTCCCGCGGCACTGAGATCGTTCGAAACCAGAATGCTTGCCGTCGGCCACAACTGCCGGAGGCTTGCCGCCACCGGCTCCGGTCGATCGTCTCGACCCCAAAGCGTCGGGGCACGCAAGGCAATCCCCTGCGCGTTGACCGGTCCCGGAAAGCCAAGCGAGACCAACCGCGGGCTTGGGTCACCCAGGCGTTCGGCAAGAACACGCACACTCGCGTAGAGCATCGAACGAAGTTCGTCCGCAGAGGCTCGCGGAAACCGATGAAATGACGGAGTCTCCAAGCGCGCGGAGCGCACCACGCGACCGGAGCCGACATCGTAAACGCCGGCCCGCGAGCATGTGCCGCCGATGTCGAAGACGAGGATCCGGGGTTCGTCCATACCGTGAGGTCGTCCTGCTGTCGTTCGGCTCAGCGAGGGTCCGCTGGCGCCGGCGACTCGGAAACGTCGAGCTGCTCGCCGGTCGTTGCATCGATTCGTTCAGCAAGCCGATTGATCGCGATGGCGAGCACCGTCCGGTCCAGGTCCTCGGCCGATTCCAGGAACCGTGTGGCTCCGATCTTGGTCGGCAAGACCAGGTGCGCTCGTCCACCCCTGTGCCGGGCAGCCTGTTGCAGCGCGTCATCGCACAACTCCGGACTGAGCAAGGGGCAGTAGATGGGTAGCCCCAGCGCCGTCAGGAGAGCGAGTACGCGGTCCTCGAATATCGACTCGGTCAGCCCGAGTGTCGTAGAGATCGCCATGGTGAGAGCCATATCGATCGCCACGGCTTCGCCATGGGACAGTCGGTACCCGGATACCGACTCAAGCAACGGACTAAAGGTGTGCCCGAGATCGACCGGACGCCCGAATCCGCGGTCCTCGAACGGATTGTCCTCCAGTTCTTCCAGCATGCGGGTGGCGGCCCGCCATACGATCTCCGTTCCTTGGCTTTGTGGACTCCGAAATCCGGTCCGGACCAACGTCTCGGCGTACTGCTCGACGAAATCGAAGAGCTCGGGATCGCATACAATTGCGATCTTGACAATCTCGGCAAAACCTTCGCGCAGTTGCTTGGGCGAGAGACTCTGGAGGAACTTCGGGGCAATCAGGACATGACGTGGGCCGTGAAAGGATCCAAGGTAACTCTTGTAGCCGCGAAAGTTGATCGCACACTTATACCCGATACCCGCGTCGACCTGTCCCACTAAGGTGGTCGGGACGCGGACGTGATCAATCCCGCGCCGGATCCAGGCGGCGGCGACAGCGGTGATGTCGGTACAGACACCGCCGCCGATTCCGACCAGTAGATCCCCGCGATTGATCGGTACGGAGGACGCGTGGCTGCAGATGCGCTCCACTTGGGCTAGATCCTTACGGGACTCGTCGCAGTCGAGCACAAGGATTTCTGCGCTCTCCGATACGGCGCCGACAATCACCTCGCGATAGAGACGGTTGACGGTGGGCGTCGTTACGATCAGGCAGTTTCTGCCTTCCGTCCAGTGCTTTAGCGAGCGAAGCGCCCGGGCGAGCACCGCATCCGAGAACTCGACGTCTTGTTGCACATGCCGGACGACCGCGCACCGGTACGCGCACTCCGTCACGGGTTCTGCAGCGTCCGGCCTTCCGGACTGGTCGAGGGTGTTTCGGGGCGGCATGGGGACTCTACAACAGCTCACGAAAATGCGTGACGCGCTCATCGAGAAGCACGTCGAGACTGTTCGCTGGGGTATTGCACCTGGGTTCTGTGCAGTGCTGCTCGTCCGGGCAGGACGGGGCTACGAAGTCTGCGTAATAGGCAAGGACCGCAGCCAAGCTTTCTTCGATAGCGTAACATGGTCGATCGCCCAGCGCATCCAGGCGCGTTCGGTCGGCATAGACCCGGTCAATGTCGGCAGACCGGCCGGGGCGGATCTCGAGTGTGACCCGATCCGCGAGGCCCGCGACACGCAGTAGGGTCTCAAGAATTTGGCGGCCGCTGGTCTCTCGACCCGCGGCAACGTTGTAGGCGAGACCAGGCTCGCCGCGCGTGGCGATCAGTCGCAGGGCGCGGGCGGTGTCGCGGACGTCGATAAAATCACGGGTGGTGTGAAGCGGGCCGACCGAGATCAGGGGGGCGCGAGCGCCCCCTGCGATTGCCGCGACCTGCCGGCCGAGCCATCCGCAGAGGTGGCGCTCGTCTTGACCCGGGCCAACGGGGTTGAAGATGCGCGCCCACAAGGCCGGCACCCCGAATTGATTCGCCAGAATGCGTCCGAGCTCCTCGGCGGCTCGCTTGGTCGCTGAATAGGGATCAATGGGTGCGCAGACCCTGTCTTCGCTCAACGGGAGATGTTGGTCCGGAACGGACCCGTAGATCGAGCCCGACGATCCGAACAGGACGGGCGGTGCGGAGGCCCCGAGACAGGCAAGTGACTCCAAAACGGAGACCACGCCGCCGATGTTTGCTGCAACGAGCTCGGACGGCGGGTCATCGCGAAGCGCGGCGGCCAGGTGCACGACGAGGTCCGGCCGGTGTTCCGCCACGAGCTGCCTGAGTGCCGCGGTGTCCGTCACATCGAGCGTGCGATAGGCGTAACGTGAGTTGCGGAGGCCGTTCACGAGCGTTGGCGGCATCGGCGCCGGAACTCGAATCTCACCCCAATGCACGCTATGGGTGAAGTGGTTATCCAGCCTCGCGGAGCGACCAACGCCGATAATCGAGACCACGGGGTCCGCGGCGAGCCAATCCGCGACCAGATAGCGCCCGAGAAACCCTTGCGCACCGGTGATCAGCACCTTCAAGTGGTTTCGGATCATGCGTTGTCCTCCAAAGGCATCCGCAGCATCTCCGCGATGCCGCTCTCGATTGTAGTGCTCGCGCGCCAGCCCAACTCTCGCGCCGCTCGGCTCGGATCGCTGACCAACTCGAGGATTGCTGCGCCGGGGGGTCGGTCCGGCGACTCGGCAATCCGTATCTCTCCCTCACCGCCCGAGAGCGCCAGGACGCGGCGGGCGAGATCGGCGACCGAAAGACCTTGCCCGCTGCCGAGGTTGAAGACACGGACCGGCGCAGGCAATGCTGCGCGGCAGCACGCGATCAGAGCATCCGTCAGATCTGCGACAAAGCAGTAGTCACGGATCGGGCGCGGGTCGAACAGCTCGATCAGGTTACCCTGCCTCGCTTGGCGAACGAGCGATCCGACCAAGGAGGTCGCAGGCATCCCGGGGCCGTAGACGAGAAAGGGGCGGCCAATCACGGCCTCGAGACCAGCAGACCGGGCACCGGCACGAACGAATGCCTCCGCTCCGATCTTGGCGGCCGCATAGGGGGAACGCGGTGCTTGCGGTGCGTCTTCATCGACCGGATTGCGCAACGGCTGCCCGTAAACCTCCGCGGAGGACACATAGACCAGGCGCGGCACACCGACACGGATACAGGCATCGACCACGGCCGCCGTGCCGCTGACGTGGGCGCGCGCGTACTCAACCGACGCCCGGAAGGAGGCGGCGACCGAAGGCGGCCCTGCCAGATGCACGACTGCCGACACATCTTCGAACAGCCGCGCCAAGATCGCAGCGTCCCAGATGTCGCCGCAGCAGTTCTCGACGCCCTCGGGCGGCAACACGACCGGCGCCCCTTTGGGGCCCAGCAAGGTGCGAACGGGGTTCTTCCCATCGGCAAGGGCGCGGACTAGGTACGAGCCGATGAAGCCGCCACCACCCGTGACCGCAATCGTCATGTTGGTCATAGGGTCACGCTTCGGCGGTTCGGTCGCCGCGGCGTGCCCAACCCTCGGCTTCCGGCCGTGCCTTGGCGGCCAAGGCTCGCGCGACCATGGGTGCGATATCGTCGAGCGCTGCGATGTCTTCTTCACGCACCCACTGGATGTCGTCTGCGAGCAGGTCATCGCCGATCTCAGCCAACAACAACCGCGTGCGGATGATCCGTCTCGCGTCGGTGTCGATATCGTCGAAGAGCGCAATCGGCACGATGTCGCTCACCGAGGGCCGATGACCCGCGCCGAGGGCCGGCAGGATGGAGGAAATCGGCATGCCGTCGGTGTCGGCCGCAACGGTGGGGAGCCGCAACATACCTTCCGGGCTTCGCACCAAGGCGACGCCCCGATGACTGCAACAGAGCAGCGCGACGACCTGGTCGTCGGGTGATGTCGACCAATGCTCGAAGTCTTGTGCGTTGTGTCGGACCAGCTCCTCTGCCCGGTCGATCGAACTCATGTCGTTGACGTCGATCCAAGGTGCATCGTGAAAGAAGCCAAATACCGCAGCGTTGCGGCTCAGGAGACGGTTCGCCAGGGCGGGTAGCCCGATCGTCTCGCCGGGGTCGAATACGGTCAGGGCGTTCGGGCTCAGCACGGAGATCGCACTGCAGACGCGCACCCTGAAGCTTGGCTTCTCTCGATAGGCGGTCACCTGGTCCCCGTCCATGCAGATCTCGCCGAATGGGATGGAAAAGGGCTCGTCATGCACAGCCAAGGTGAGCGTCGCTGCGGCTTCGCGATGCTTGGCGAGAATCGACCTGAGATCCAAGCTGGTGAGGTTGTCGGCGTTGACGACCACGACCTCCGCTCGGTCGCCGAGATAGGCCAAAGCGCCGATCGAGCCGAGGGGGTGGGGCTCGGTGATGACCGCCAGCTTCGCGCCCAAGGTCTCCGCGACCTTGCGACAACGCGATCGTGCGAAGTCACCAACCCCGTCGGCGCGTGACGAAACCGCGATATGGATGTCCATGATCCCGGCGCGGAGGAGTGCGATCAGATTCCGCTCCAGGAGAGCGACCCCCCGGATGGGCACCAAGGGCTTCGGATGTAAGGCTCCCGAGCGCTGCATCCGCTCCCCCGAGCCGCCGGCGACGATCAGTCCGGCGACGCTCATGGGTGGTCCGCAATCGGCTGAGCCGGGTCAACGGGTGCGGCCTGCGACCCGGACTCAGATCGGAGCGGATCCGATGCGGACCGGCGCGGCCTGCCCGATGCAGCATCAACCCGATCAGCACAGTGGCCACACGGTTTAGTCTGGAGAAATCGTCGTCGCACGTCCATACCTCCGGAATCGACCGTCAGGCTGTCCGACGATGCGCGTCGAAGAGACGGCGAAACAGCGCATCATGCGCTGCCGCCATGATCTCCGGGCGGTGCCGCTCGCCGTATCGCTGCCGCGCGGCTTGTCCCAATCGATCGGCCAAAGGCTGGTTATGGAGTAGCCTCTGCATCGCTTGCGCTGCGCGTTCGGGATCTCCCGGCGGAACCAGAAGCGCCGTGATGCCGTCTTCGACGATCTCCAGATTGCCCGGAAGCGCGGTAATCACCGCGGGCAATCCAACGGACATGCTCTCGTGAATGGCTGTCGGCGAAGAATCCAAGGTGCTCAGATGCGCGAAGACGTCGACGGCCTTGTAGACATCGCCGATCGGGCCTGGATAGCTCAAGAGTCTGACGCGATCCTCGATGTGCAGCGCCTGCGCCATACGGCGTAGGGCATTGAGATACCCCGGATCCTCGGCAACGAACCCGACTCCGACGAAGAACACATCCGGTTGCTGATCAAGCACCGAACGGGCTGCCTCAAGGAAGATCTCGTAACCCTTGCGGGGAATGATCCGCGAGATCTGACCGATCACTTTGATCGCCGGGTCGTCCGGCAAACCGAGGGCCCGCCGTGCTTCGCCGCGTGTCAAGCTACTCAGCGCCGGGGGAACACCGTTTTGTATCAAGACCAGCTCCGCCTTTTGGCTCCAACGCCATTTTCGGAAATCGTCCAGCGTTGCTTGCGCATCGCTGATCAGTGCGTCGACCCCGGCCATGCACGCCTGCCCGACGAAATACTTGATCGGAAGGTTCCAGAAACTTGTGTAGTAGGCCGTGGACACGACCACTGGGACCTTGGCGAGCTTCGCGGCCACTATGCCCAAAGCGGTCGGCGTCCCCAATCTCGCATCGACCACGTCGATTCGACTGCGCCTAAACTCGCGTGCGAGTCGGCTGACTGCCCTGAACTGGTTCAAAAGGCGACCGGGTCCTGCGAACGACAATCCCAACTCGACGACCTCGATGCCATGCGCACGATACCGATCACGCATCGAACCGACCTGTTGATCCTGCGCGTCATCTGTCGGCGAGATCACGATTACGACATGCTCGATCCGGAGCGGATCGTAGGCGACTGCCGTATTGAGAAGTCTCGTTTCGTCTCCGGCGATAGTCAGCCGTCGGGTGACCGACGCAACGCGCAAAGGGTAAGTCATGAACAAAGATCCTGTTCCATAGTCAGGTGCAATCCGTATCGTCGCGGGAAGCGTGGGTCAAGGCCGCAACTCGGTTGGTGGGGTGACGTCGCGCACCGGCACTGCCCGACAATATATCGGCGACCGCTGAAACAACATCCTCGACGTCCAGGTTCGAGAGCGCCGCGGAAAGGGGAAGACTCACGGTTGTGCGGCCGATTTCACGGGCATTGGGATAGGCGTCGACTTGCCAACGAAAGGTTTCAGCGTAATAGGGATGCTCGGGGATCGACAGATAATGAACGCCGACGCCGATGTTCCGATCAATCATTTCCGACAGGAATCGATCCCGCGAGATACCGGATTCCGCTTCATTGACCCGAATGGTATAAAGGTGATAGGCATGACGACTGCCTGCCGCGGGTTCGTTCGGGCACTGAATCGGTAAACACCGAAAAGCGGCTTGGTAGCGCCGCCAAATCGCTTGACGGCGAAGCCAGTTCCGGTCTACCCGCGCAAGCTGATGGATGCCGATGGCAGCCTGAAGATCGGTCATGTTGTATTTGAAGCCGCAGTCGGTGACGAAATAGTGCTTATGCCCAATGTCGCCATAACGACGCCAGGCATCCGCCGATAGTCCGTGTAATGCGAGCACCTTGATCCGGGCGATGTCTTTGGCCTCGCGAGCGATCACCATGCCGCCCTCTCCGGTGACGACGTTCTTGGTGGTATAGAATGAAAAACAACCGAAATCGCCGAAGGTTCCCGCTTTCGTCCCATCGAGTTCCGTTTCGATCGCGTGTGCGCAATCCTCGATGACGATCAGGCCGTGTCGGCGAGCGATCGCCATGATGCGGCCCATCTCGCAAGGGCGGCCTCCGAAGTGAACCGGAATGATGGCGCGCGTACGTGGCGTGATGCGCTGATCGAGGTCGCTCGGGTCGATGTTCATCGTGTCCGGATCGACGTCCGCCAAGACCGGAGTTCCCTTGGCGTGAATGATCGCATTGACGGTGGCGCAGAAGGTCAGTGCCGTCGTGATGACCTCGTCACCGGGCGCGATATCGATGGCTACCATACTCAGATGTAGCGCGGCAGTGCAGGAGTTGACCGCAGCGACGTACTCGGCCTCTTTATATCGGCTGAAAGCGTCTTCAAAACGACCCACGCGAGGCCCGGTTCCAAGCCAACCGGAAGCCAGCGTATCCAGCACTTCCGCCACTTCCTCGTCTCCCAATTGAGGCTTCCCGAAGGTCAGAAAAGAGTCTCTGCGTCTCATCTCTGTATTCCATCGATCTGACCAACGATGTTGCCGTGGGTAGTCCGACGCTCGGCGACGTCTCGCGACTACGCCCCCTCCCGGATCCCCCGGCGCGGAATCGACATGAGGCGACCGAAATTTGGAATTGCTGCCCAGCCCGGCAGCTTCGTGCGGAAGCTTGCACATCGGCCGTTAGCACTAGTCGCTGATATTGTAGAATGCTGTCCCTAACTTTGTGTTATTCGACGGAACCAATTCTAAACTCCGTATATTATAGCATCGATCTAGAATCGCGGACAACTCATGGCGACTATGTGGTCCTTGTGGACCCACTCCCAGGCGATCAATGCCTGCACCGTGGCCATAGCGACCGTCGACGCGGATACTCTCGGCAGGCAGGAGGATGAGATTGTTCCGGTAGCGCCTGGGGCTCTCGTTCACCCGAGTCTTCGTAAAGCGCCGCTGGCGTCATCACTCCACCTCGCAACCCTGTACCTGTCCGACGGGATTTCACTGGTTTGCGCAGCGCTGGACTTGATAATACGAACGGTTCGCATTAATATCCGATTTAGTGTGCGTTTGCCGTACGCCCCGTCGCCTGAAATCTGTTCCCGCTCAAGGAGCCCAACCCCGTGAATGCTGTCTTCCGTACTCTCGCCGTTGCCGCGGCATTGACCCTGAGCCTGCCGAGCGCCGCGACCGTCGCCGCCGATGAAGTCAACGTCTACTCGTCGCGCAAAGAGGAGCTGATCAAGCCGCTGCTGGATCGCTTCACCGCCCAAACCGGGATTGCGGTCAATCTGGTGACCGGCAAGGAGGATGCGCTGCTCCAGCGGCTCAAGAGCGAAGGAGCCAACTCACCCGCCGACCTGCTGGTCACCACGGATGCGGGCAACCTGCACCGCGCCAAGGCGGCCGGGGTGACCCAACCCCTGGTCTCGGATGCCCTGACTACGGCGATTCCGGCCGTCTTCCGCGACCCGGAGGGCCATTGGGTGGGGCTCACAATGCGCGCCCGGCCGATCCTGTACGTCAAGGGCAAGGTCGACCCGGCGACGCTGTCCACCTATGAGGCGCTGGCCGGCCCGGATTTCAAGGGACGCATCTGTATCCGCTCGTCCGACAACATCTACAACCAGTCACTGGTCGCGTCGCTGATCGCCGCGAACGGGGAAGCGGCGACCGAGACCTGGGCGCGGGGGCTGGTCGCCAATCTGGCGCGTCCGCCCAAGGGCGGGGATCGGGATCAGATCAAGGCCGCGGCCGCCGGTGAGTGCGACATCGCCGTCGCCAACACCTACTATCTGGCCGGGATGCTGACCGGCAAGGACGCGGCCGATCGGACTGCCGCTGAATCCGTGGCGGTCTTCTGGCCCAATCAGGACGGGCGCGGCACCCATGTCAACGTCAGCGGGGCGGCGCTGACCGCTGCCGCCAAGCACAAGGACGCGGCGGTCCAATTGGTGGAATTTCTGGCAAGCCCCGAGTCCCAGCAGTGGTATGCGCAGGAAAACGGCGAGTACCCGGTGCGTGATGGCGTGGCCGTCAGCGCCACGCTGACCGCCTGGGGTCCATTCAAAGCCGATTCACTGAATCTGGCGCGGCTCGGCGAACTCAATGCCCCGGCGGTCAAGTTGATGGACCGGGCGGGCTGGAAATAGCCGAAGACACCGGTTGAATACCAACTCCGCCTCGCGGCTCTGGTCCGCCGGCATCGTCAGCGTCGCCCTGGTGCTGGCCCTGCCGGTGCTGGTGATCGCCGGCTTTGTGTTCGTCCCGGCGGGCGACACCTGGCGCCATCTGGCGGCCACGGTCCTGCCGGACTATGTGACCAACTCGCTGCTGTTGATGCTGGGGGTCACGGTCGGCACCCTGATCGGCGGGGTCGGCACCGCCTGGCTCACCAGCATGTGCCAGTTCCCCGGTCGCGGGCTCTTCGAGTGGGCCTTGCTGCTGCCGATGGCGATGCCGGCCTATATCATCGCCTACACCTATACGGGGATGCTCGACTTCGCCGGACCGGTGCAAACCAGCCTGCGGGGCCTCACCGGCTGGGGCCACGGGGACTATTGGTTCCCGGAGGTGCGCTCCTTGGGCGGGGCGGCACTGATGCTGTCGCTGGTCCTCTATCCCTATGTGTATCTACTCACCCGGGCGGCCTTTCTGAGCCAGTCGCTGTGCGTGCTCGAGGTCAGCCGCACCCTGGGCAACGGACCCTGGCAGACCTTTTGGCGCGTCGCGCTGCCGCTGGCCCGGCCGGCGATTGCGGCCGGCCTGTCATTGGCCCTGATGGAGACCCTGGCGGATTACGGCACCGTGCAGTATTTCGGTGTTCAGACCTTCACCACCGGGATCTTTCGCACCTGGTACGGGCTGGGCGACCCGGCCGGGGCGGCCCAGCTCTCGGCCCTGCTGCTGAGCTTCGTGCTGGTGCTGATCGCGTTGGAGCACAGCTCCCGCCGCCATTCACGCTATCACCAGACGAGTCAGCGTCACCAGTCGATCCGCCGCCACCGCCTGCGCGGCTGGCGGGCCGCGGCGGCTGTCGCCTTTTCGGCGCTGCCCCTGCTGTTCGGCTTCCTGATCCCCGCGGGGCAACTCGCGGTCTGGGCGGCGACCATCGCCCACACTGTCTATGATGCGCAGTTCCTGAGTCTGGTCCTCCACAGCCTGGGATTGGCAGCATTGGCCGCACTCGCCGCACTGGTCTTCGCCGTACTGCTCGCCTACGGCAAACGGCTGCAGCCGTCGCCGCCGGTGCGCACGGCCGTGCGGCTCGCCGGGCTGGGTTACGCCGTCCCCGGTACCGTGATCGCCATCGGCGTGATCATCCCCTTCGCCTGGCTCGACAACACCCTGGATGCCTGGCTGCGCGCCACCTTCCAGGTGTCCACCGGGCTGCTGCTGAGCGGTACCCTGGCCGCGCTGCTGTTCGCCTATCTGGTGCGCTTCCTGGCGGTCGCGCTGCAAACGGTCGAGGCCGGACTCGGCAAGATTCGGCCTTCCATGGACGAGGCCGCCCGCTCCATGGCCCTGCGCCCCGGCCAGGTGCTGCGGCGCGTCCATCTGCCGATGCTCAAAGGCAGCCTGATCACCGCCCTGCTGCTGGTCTTCGTCGATGTGCTCAAGGAACTGCCGGCGACCCTGATCCTGCGGCCGTTCAATTTCAACACGCTGGCAGTGCGCGCCTTTGAACTCGCCAGCGACGAGCGGCTGGCCGATTCAGCCCCGGCCGCGCTGACCATCGTCCTGGCCGGGCTGATTCCGGTCATCCTCCTGAGCCGTTCCATTACCCGGTCCCGCGATGCCCATTCAACTTGAAGTCCGCGACGTGACCGTCGCCTATGGCGGACGCGCGATTGTGCGCGCGGTGTCATTCGAGCTCGAGGCCGGCGCCATCGGCTGCCTGCTCGGCCCCAGCGGCTGCGGCAAGACCACGGTGCTGCGGGCCATCGCCGGTTTCGAGCCGGTGACCCGCGGCGCGATCCTGATCCGCGGCCGGGAAGTCTCGGGGCCGGACCGCACCCTGGCGCCGGAGGCGCGCCGCATCGGCATGGTGTTTCAGGACTTCGCCCTGTTCCCGCACCTCACGGTGGCACGCAACGTCGGCTTCGGCCTGCGCGCCCTGCCCCGGCGGGCGCGCGCCGAGCGGGTCGACGCGCTGTTGGAGTTGGTCGGCATGCAACCGGCCGCCCAGCAGTATCCCCACCAGCTTTCGGGCGGGATGCAGCAGCGGGTGGCCCTGGCCCGCGCCATGGCCCCACGCCCGGACATCCTGCTGCTGGACGAGCCCTTCTCGAGCATGGACGCGGACTTGCGCGAGCAACTGGCGCGCGAGGTGGGTGAGGTGCTGCGGCGTGACGGGGTCACCGCGGTCCTGGTCACCCACGACCAGTTCGAGGCCTTCGCCATGGCCGATCAGATCGGCGTCCTGGGTCAAGGCCGGATCCATCAATGGGGGACCGGATTCGATCTCTACCATGAACCGGCCGACCGCTTCGTGGCGGACTTCATCGGCCAGGGCGTCATCCTCCCCGCTGAGGTCGTCGATGCACTGCGGGTGCGGACCGAACTCGGGCGGGTGGCCGGGGCGCACACCCATGGGCTGCAAGCCGGTGATGCGGCCGAAGTCCTGATCCGCCCCGATGACCTGATCTACGACGAGTCCAGCCCGCGCCGCGCCACCGTCGTCGCCCGCGCCTTCCGCGGCGCCGAGTATCTCTACACCCTGCGCCTGGAAAGCGGGACCCAATGTCTGTGTCTGGTCCCCAGTCACCACCAGCACGCCATCGGCGACAACATCGGTATCCGTCTGGAGGCCACGCACCTGGTGGTCTTTCCACCCGGCGCCGCGGGCGCCCCGCCGCTTCGCGTCACCTGAGGCGATTTCCGACAATTTGGATACCGGTCAGTGTCGATGCGACTTCAGTCGCACCTGCGTCCGAGCCGATGGTCGGTGGTCTCCGGTGTTCCGGAAATCACCTGAAGTGGCCGTCAGTGCGGCAGGATGCGGGGATCCAGCGCCATGGGCGAGCAGGCTCGGCAAGTGCGGCGCTGCGAAGACCAGGCGCAACAGGGCGCAGCACGGCGGCGGGGGGTCCGGCCCCGACTATGGTAAAGTCGCGACCCAGCGATCGATACAGACACGGAGACCCCTGATGACCTTGCCGCACACCGTTCGCGCCCTTTATCTCAAAGCCCGCCTCATCGGGTCGGTCGCGCTACTCGCGCTCGTGGTCGGCTGCAGCCAGGGGCTCTACGAAAAACGGTTGATCGAGCCCGACGCGTCGCAGGGTCAGTCCTGTCAAAACCGGTGTGAATTGCTCAAGACCCAGTGCCGCCAGCGCCAGGAGACCCGCGAGCGCGCCTGCCAGGACTGGTACAAGCAGGCCAAGGAGGACTACGACCTGTGCCGCGGCGGTGGGGCGGGAAAATGCCGATCGGCTCAAACCTGCCTGGGGGCGGATATGCGCATTTGTGACCGGCAATACGAGGACTGCTTCATCACCTGCGGCGGCCGCGTCGAGAAACGGATCAAGATCAGTCCGGACACCAAGTCGAAGACCGAAACCGCCGCAGCCGGCAAGGCGGCGGCGACCGACTGAGATACCCTTTTGCTCCCATCCTGCTAGAATTCGCGAGCCTCGTGGATACCGTTCCGCGCACGCCCCCGCAAACTGCCTAACCCGCCGGATCAAACCCGGTCCCGGCGGCCTCGACCCTAACCTGGAGGACAACTTCGATGGCCCAACTCTTTTCCGCCGACTGGATGAACGAACTCAAGGATGCCTGGAACAACGAACCCGAAGTGTGCGAGAAGCTGGCCGAGATCGGCTTCGACTCCGTGATCTACTGTGGCTTCAAGAACGAAGACAATCCCCGTGGCATCTTCGTGGTCGAAAAGGGCATCTGCGTGCGTGCCGGCGCCTGGACCGCGGGCGACCCGGAAGCCAACTGGGACATGCGCGCTGATCTCAAGGACTGGCTCAAGTGGGTCGAGAACGGCATCGGCATGGCCGGCATGGGCATCGCCTTCGCCACCGGCAAACTCAAGTTCAAGGTCGGCGACTACAAGGGCATGATCAAGGACCCGCGCATGGCCAATCCCTTCGTCAAGAGTTTCGGCCTGATGCAGCTCATCGGCGCCGACGAAATCGGCTGAGACATCCGCCGCCGCCGTGCGCAAACCCGCCGCCTCGGCGGGCTTCGCGCCACGGCAACCCTAAGGCGATTTCCGAAGCACTTCCTACCACGTTGACTCGCTCTCCCCGGCGACCGCCGCGGCGCAACCGGAGGCCGACGCTTTAGCGGGCGGCATCGCCACGGCTAAAGTTCTCCAGTCTCCACCGAACACCAAGATCGTGAAAGGTTGCAAATCCGGCACGCTACGCCACAATTGCAACCATGATCACCCGGCAAATCCAGCCCCTCCTGGAGCGTCGCCTCCGCCAGTTCCCGGCCGTGGCCCTGCTTGGCCCCCGCCAGGTGGGCAAGACCACGCTGGCCCGCACCTGTCCGACCGCGGCGGGTGCCCTGTACCTGGACCTGGAAAACCCGGCGGATCTTGAGAAACTGTCGGATGCACGCGGCTATCTGGACGCCCACCGCGGCCGGCTCACGATCATTGACGAGGTGCAGCGCGCCCCGCGGCTCTTCCAGGTGCTGCGGGGACTCATCGACGAGCGCGTCCTGGCGGGCGAACCGGCCGGCCAGTTTCTGCTGCTCGGGTCCGCCTCGCTGGACCTGCTGCAACAATCGAGCGAAAGCCTCGCCGGACGCATCGCCTATTTGGAATTGGCACCCTTCGACCTGCTGGAGATCGATCCACCGGACCAAACGCGGCTATGGACGCGCGGCGGCTTCCCGCGCAGTTTCCTCGCCGCGACCGACGGCGACAGTGTGATCTGGCGCGAGGGATTCATCCGCACCTATCTGGAGCGGGACATCCCCCAGCTTGGGCCGCGCATCCCGGCCGAGACACTCCGTCGCTTCTGGACCATGCTCGCCCACGCCCAGGGCGGACTGCACAATGCCGCGGAACTGGCGCGGGCACTTGCCGTCGATGGCAAAACTGTCGCCCGTTATCTGGACCTGATGGTCGACCTGCTCCTGGTGCGCCGCCTGCCGCCCTATTTTGCCAATGTGCGCAAGCGGCTGGTCAAGTCGCCCAAGGTTTATGTGCGCGACAGCGGCCTGATCCACACCCTGCTGCGTCTGGACGATCTGGACGATCTGCTCGGGCACCCGGTGGCCGGCGCGAGTTGGGAAGGGTTCGTCATCGAGACGCTCTTGCGCGCCGCCCCCGAGCGCACCCAGGCGAGTTTCTACCGCACCGCCACCGGCGTCGAGGTCGATCTGGTATTGGAACTGCCGGGCAACCGGCGCTGGGCCATCGAGATCAAGCGCGGCCTGGCCCCGAAAGTCGAGCCGGGTCTGCGCCAAGCCTTGGACGACCTCCGGCCGGAATGCGCCTTTCTGGTCTACTCCGGGGATGAGCGCTATCCAAAGGGCCAAGGCATTGAGGCGATTGGGCTCAGAGGGCTCGCGGCGGAATTAGCGGGTATGGCTGGCTGACCGATGCGGTCCGGCGCGCATGGGCGATCTATATTTGTACCACGCGTGCTCAACCTCCGGTGACCGGGGCGACGCGACCGGAGGTCGACGCTCTAGCGGGCGGCGGCGCGTTCGGCTGAAACCTCGACCTCCTGTCTGTTGTGCGGGTGCGGCACGATCCGCAGGAGGCTGTAGGCGGCTTTAGGGGCGACTGAAGTCGCCTCTACACGTCGCCCCTACACGTTGGTACATCGTTTCCCGAAAATCACCTGAGATCCGCCAGGATCTCCTCGGCCAGGGTGCGCAGCTCCGGGGGGCACCGGCGAGGGCGTCCGCCGGGTCATCCGCCGCGGCGGCGCCCAACGCGAGGGCGAAAGGTTGCAGGAAGTCCGCCCAAGTGCCCGCCCCCATCAGATCCTTCAGAGCCGACCCCAGGCCGATATGTCGGCACTCGCGGGCCTGCTCCTTGAGCCGGTAGAAGGCATTCCGATCCCCTGCGGCGGCGGCCTGAGTCAGGCGATCAAGTGCTTGCAGCGCCAGGTCGCGGTTGCCGCGAGGTCATCCCACTGACCGACCGCGAACGCCGGGCCATCGAACTCGCCGTTCTCGAACTGATCCCGCCAGACTCCCCGCTGACTCTGAAACCCGCTAAGATGGGTGCCGGCCGCGATGAGACGGCACGAGGACACAGGGGGACGCTTGATCGATGAAACGATTGGCAATTGAGTCCGATCCCGACGCGCGCGCGAGCCCACTGGCCGCGAGTCCCGTGCCCCAGCCCGGGCACCGCGCATTTCTGTCGCACAACAGCGCCGACAAGGCTGCGGTGGCAGAGCTTGCACGGCGCCTGGAGGCCGCCGGTATCTCGTGCTGGCTCGATCAATGGAACCTGATACCGGGCGATCCCTGGGACCTGGCCCTTGAAGACGCCCTCGGTTCTTGCGCTGTCTGCTGCGTCTTCTTCGGCCCCAGCGGACTTGGCCCCTGGCACCATGAGGAGATGCGACTCGCCATCCGCCGCCGGGTCACTGACCCGCTTCACCGCCTGCGCGTCCTGCCGGTGATCCTGCCAGGCGGACAGCGCACCGCCGAGAGCCAGCTACCGCCGTTCCTCCAGGGCCACACTTGGGTCCTGTTCCAGCAAACACTCGACGACGCGGACGCGTTCCATCGCCTCAAGTGCGGCATCCTCGGCCAGCCGCCTGGCTACGGGCCAGGCGGCGCACCGTTTCCCGGACGCTGCCCCTATGTCGGCCTCAAGACCTTCCGACAGAGCGATGCCCGGCTCTTCTTCGGCCGTGACGCGCTCCTGCAACAGGTCCTCACGCGCCTGGCGGACGGCTTCGGGACCCCGCGCGAACGACGCTTCCTGGCACTGATCGGTGCCTCAGGCAGCGGGAAGTCGTCACTCGCGGCAGCCGGGCTACTGCCGGCCGTGTTCGAGTGGGGCGCTCTGCCCGACAGCACGCACTGGCTCTGCGTACAATGCCGTCCCGGGGCAAACCCCTGGGAGAGCCTCTGGGTGGCACTGGGCAATCACCCGCAGCTCGCCCCGCACCTGGCGGCTCTCAACGCTCTGGTCATTACCCCGGCGCAGGAAGGGCTGCGCCTGCACCTGCTGGCCCGCCTGGCCCTGCACGACCGACCGGACACGCACCGATTGATCCTGTTCCTCGACCAATTCGAGGAATTTTTTGCCCTTGAGCCGCCCAAACAAGATCCGGATGGTCAGCGCGCCCTGAGTCGCCAACGCTTCCTGGACAATCTGCTCTACCCCGCCACGGTCCCCGGCAGCCGCGTGCTGGTCGTCCTGACGATGCGCGCCGACTTCTTCGGTCACTGTGCCGCCCATGCCGGGCTGCGCGAGGCGGTTTCAGAGAACCAGTGCCTCATCGGCCCAATGACCCCGACCGAGCTGCGCGAGTCGATCGAGGGCCCCGCTCTGCTCTGCGGCTGCGAAGTGGAGCCCGCGCTGGTCGACCGCCTGCTGGACGATATGGAACATCAGCCCGGTGCACTGCCGTTTCTCCAGCACACACTATTCAAACTCTGGGAGGCCCGCGACGGTCGCCGGCTCACCGCCGCGGCCTACCGCATCATGGGGAGCCTGGAAGGCGCGCTGGACGCCCACTCCGAGGCCTTTTACGGCAGCCTGTCGGAAGATCGGCAGCGGCTCCTGCGCACCATTCTGCTCGACCTCATCCAACTCGGCGAAGGCGCCGCCGACACCAAGCGACGCAGGCCGCTCAGTCAACTCGCGTATGGCGACGTCAACACCATCCACCCCTTCATCGCGGAGTTGGCCAGTGCGCATCTGGTCGTCACCGATCAGGGAGCCGGTCAGGTACAGGTGGAGGTCGCCCATGAGACACTGATCACCGGCTGGAAACGTCTGCATGGCTGGATCGACGAATGCCGCGACGAGAAACGTCAGAAGGATCGCATTGAGATCGCTGCAAGTGAATGGGACGCCGCAGAGCTTGGGCAGCGTCCGGATTTCCTCTGGCGTGGTGCACAACTCGATAGTGCGGACTATGCCCTCGGCAGGTCCAGCCTGTCGCTCAATGAGCAGGCCACCCGGTTTCTGTACGCCTGCCGGGAGGAGCGCGCGCTCGAGGCCGCCCGGCAGCAGAGCGCCTTGGAGCGTGAGCACGAGAACCAACGGCTGCTGCAGGAGGCGGAAACGGCCCGGGCACTGGCCGAGGCCAGGGCGGAGCGTGAACGCAGTCAGCAGATCGAACGCCAGCATCAGGAGGAGATCGCTGCTGCCCAGGAGTTGGTCGGACGCGCGCAGGAACTTTGGCGCGATTTTGGCGCGACCGGCAATCAACACACCGACGATTGGCGATTGATGCGGCTCGCCGAGATCGAGGGTCTGTTGGTGGATGCCCTGACCCACGACCGAACGGCCACCGGCGCCGGTCCATTGCTCGCCGGCGTTCGCCGGTTACTGGTCGAGACCGGAATCAAGACCCAAGACCTCAACTTCGCTTCCATTTACCTGCAGAGACTCAAAGACTCGGCTGACCCGGGGTCCACCGGTGCACCCGATCTCGGTCAGGCACTGGAAGCTGCCTGGGCCGAGTCCGACCCGGCGCGTAACCTGTATGTGCGGCGACTGCGCAAGCAGGCACTCGACGGTTGTTGGATGCCGCCCTTGTGGACCCTCGGCGTTGCGCTGACTGCCTCCTTCCTGGGCGCGACAGGGGGGCTCATATTCTGGGTCATCTTCGCTGGAGCAGTAGCCACCCTGCTCCTGCTGCATCTGATCGCGGCACTCTTCGCGATCATGGCGGCGGCCGGCGACCAGGGACGCCTCACCTGGACCAAGGTCGCGGCCTGGACCCTGGTGTTCGTCGCGCCCGCGGCCCTGAACCCCGTATCGCTCTGGATCGCGCTCAGACTCCTTCACTCGATCGGCAAGGTCCGCATGCAGAAGCTGTTCTGGAAGACCATTGACAGCCGCACCCCGTGACACCCAAGAACGAGATCAAGACCATGAATGACACCCCTCATCAGGCCCCGGTCTCCAGCGTTATCGATGACCTCGAGCGGCAATTGGATGCCGCCCGCAACGAAAAGGCACTGGTGCGGGTCCCGGCCCTGCGCCGCCTCCGCAACGTCGTCCGCAGCTATCTCGTCCTGACCCTGGCGTGCTTGCCCCTCGGTGGCGTCGGTCTGAGGCAGACACATCGCCAGATCAGCGCCTTGGGTCCGGACCTGATCCCAAACCTGGCGTTTTTGCTCTCCGCGGCGCAGATATGGATCGGGCTCACTGTCTCTGCGTTTTCCGTGTTCGCGTATGCCCGGTTTCTGAAACAGCTTCGCCGCAACCATGTGCACGATGTCAGCCAGACGACCGCGCTATTTCTGCCTCTCTGGAACGTCATAGTGGTGGTTTCGCTCATTGGTATCATGTTATTGATGCCGATTCAATCGGCTACCCTCACGCCGCGGGCCCGTCAGTGGGGAGCCTATATCGGCCTGAGCGTGAGCGGCGTCGTGGTTGCAACGTACTTCGTCGGACGCCACTACGTGAAGAGTGCCCAGCGAGAACTCCCGACGCTCGTCGCGGCGGCGGGAGTCCAGGCACCGCGGGGGAATTACCGCAATTGGCGACCAATCGCTCTGGCGCTGCTCGTCGGCTCGCCCGCTGTTCTGGGGCTCGGTTATTGGCTGGGCGACGCGGTTAACCTCGATCCCGCGGCGACCCTGGATCACCAACAGTCCGTAAATGAGTTCCTGGCCAACACCTCAATGGAGATAAACCGCTCGCTGCCGACAGTCCTCAATGACGAACTGCGCCTGGACAGCACAGCCCCAGGCCCCGGCAGGGGTATGAGCTTCGTCTTGACGTTGGTGAATCTCGCCGTCGCCGACCTCAGTCAATCGGACTTGGATCAATTCGCGGTCACCCAAAAAGAACAGGCCGTCGTCGATTACAGGTCCAACCCTGACTTGGCCCGGTTCCGCGAGCTGCACGTCGGGTTGAGCTTCCTCTATCGGGACAAGAACGGGGACACCATAGCAACCATTCAGGTGTCACCGGACGAACTCTGACCGGTGCCAATCCGGAGGAGACGCGCTGCCGCCTGGGCGCCTGTCGACGGAATGGGTCTTTCGCAGTGCAACACTCTGAGCTGGACGGTTTAACGGGCTGGAACCATCGTTCTTCCCAGTCCGCAGGATGGCGGAACCGCTATCGCGTTCCGCCCAACGCGGGCTGTTCCAGGTCGTCAACCCCGTGGCCCAAACTGAGCCGACTGACCCGCGGCTGTGCCGGCGCCAGGCCGCAGCTCCGCCAGGATCTCCTCTGCCAGGGTGCGCAGCTCCGGGGGGGCACCGGCGAGGGCGTCCGCGGGCTCATCCGCCGCGGCGGCGCCCAACGCGAGGGCGAAGGGTTGCAGGAAGTCCGCCCAGGTGCCCGCCCCCATCAGATCCCTCAGAGACGACCCCAGGCCGATGTGTCGGCACTCGCGGGCCTGCTCCTTGAGCCGGTAGAAGGCATTCCGATCCCCTGCGGCGGCGGCCTGAGTCAGGCGATCAAGTGCTTGCAGCGCCAGGTCGCGGTTGCCGAGCCACAGGTGGGCCTGGAGCAGCAGGTGGGCATGCCCGAAGCCCTGGTTCACGGGCGGAGTCTCGGTCCCGGCGTCCTGCCTATCCGCGGCTTGGGCCAGCGCGACGGTCTGGCGGTAGGCCGTGCTCGCCTCCGAGTGTCGTCCTAGGGCCGCCAGCAGGCGTGCTAGGTTAACCACTGGATAGGGGTCCGAAGGGTCCAACTCGGCGGCGCGGCGGTAGGCCGCCTCCGCCTCGTCCGTGCGGCCGGGCTGCTCGCTCAGCAAGACGCCGAGGTTATTCCAGGACTGGGCGTCCTTCGGGTCGAGCTCGGCGGCGCGGCGGTAGGCGGCCTCCGCCTCGTCCGCGCGGCCGGGCTGCTGGCTCAGCAAGTGGCCGAGGTTACTCCATGAGCTGGCGACCCGCGGGGCTAGGTCCAAAGCACGCCGCACGACCATCTCCAGCCAGGCGTCGCGGTGATGTTGTGCAAACAGGTCCAAGGCGAGCGCGATAGCCCGGAAGTCCTTGCCAAAGCACCCGATGATCTGGGTATGGGCCAGCCTGGAGTCCGGGCAGTCCGGAAAGAAGTGGCCGGCCAACACGGCATCCCGCACGACGCTGGCGGCAGCCCCTTCGTAGTCTTGCTCCCACCGGTCATGCTCGTCGTGCAGTAGCCCAAGTAGGTTGCGGTATTCCGACTCGGTGAATGCCTTGGCCGCATCCGCGATTTGCTCCTTCTCCGGGAGTGTCAGCGACAGACTGGACTTCACCGCGGCGATCCAAAGCCCACAGGTGTCTTCCGTCAGATGGGGGCATAAGGCAAGGCGGGCGTCGAGGGCCTCAAACCGGGTCAGGTAGTCCTCGGCGGTGGTGAACTCCCGGTCCTCCCCGTCCAGCTCGAAAAGCTCGCCAAGGTCCGCACGGGTGCGGTCAGCCGTCCGGCGGGCGGCGCGGAAGACGGCCCAGTCCAGGCGATAGTGGTCGGCATGACCATCGGGCAAGGCGAAGCTCAAGGCCCGGGAGAACTCGAACTGTTCGCCGCGGCACAAGCGGCCCTGCCCGTGCTGGCTCGCCCGTTGGCGGGCCAGCACCGTCAGCTCGTCCCCGCTGTACCAGAGCCGCATGAATTCCACCAGCCAGGTGAGGCGCTGGCGCAGCCGCCGCGAGGCATAGCGCATCAGGTACCAGACGTTGAACAGGCGCTCGCTGGCCTGGTAGCCGGCGCGCTTGGTGCCCGCCAGCGCCGCCTTCTCCACCAGCCCCTCGGCCTCCAGCCGGCCCAACTGGCCGCTGACGGTGTTGGTGGCGATGCCGGATACCAGCCCCAGGTCCCGCGCCGAGATCGGCGCCCAATGCTCCATCAGGTGGGCGAGCAGCTTGCGGGCCTGGTCGGAGAGTGCCTCCATGCGTGCCTTGTAGAGCGGGGTCATGGTGTCCAGGAGACGCCGCAGATCGCTGTGGACGTCGTCTGCCCCGCCGGCCGCGAAAAGCTCGTAGAGCATGACGGTGGTGCGCGGGTTGCCCCCGGTGATGGCACGCAGGGCCTTGAGCCGCTCGGGGCGGGCGTCGAGGTTGCGGGCCATCTCGCGCTCGGCGTCTGCGCCCGTCAGTCCGCGCCCCGCACCGAAGGTCCGGGCGAGCGCCAGCATGGCCTGACGCATCTCGGCGACCTGGAGGGGGCGCAACTCCACCAGTTCAAAGAAGTCCCAGAAGGCGTCCTGGTAGGCGTGATCGGTCTCCAGCGACTGATAGCTGGCGCCGAGCCAGAAGATGCCGGGATCGTGGGAGAGCGTGCCGCGCAGCCGCCACAGGGGCGTCGCACCGCCGTCGACCTTGGCGGCCCTGGCCCCTGGCCCGGCCTTCTTGCCCTTGGCAGCCTTGGGCGCGCCGGGGTCGGCGGTCCCGGCCAGGTTGGACAGGAGCAGGTCGGTGCTGTCGATGAGCAGCAGCAGGCGCCGGCCGTTGGATCGCATCCAGTCCGCCAGGCTCTCCAAGGCGGCGGACTCCTGCGCGTCCGCCGGCAGCTCGCCGATACGGCGGATCTCGCCATCCAGCCGGGCCAGTTCATCGGTCGACGCACCCTGGCGCTCCCTGGTATCGGCCAGGGCATCAAGCACATTGCGCCACAGTTCGGCCAGGGTGCTGACGGTGTATTGCTCTTCCGGGAAGGTGACCGGGACCCAGCGTTTTGAAAGCTCCGCATCATCCTCCACGGCGAGCGCCAGGCGGCGCAGCAGTGTGGTCTTGCCCATCCCCCGTGAGCCGGTGACCAGGACGTGCTGGGGAACGCGCCCGTCCGGAGTGGCGCGCAGCCGATCCAGCAGACCCTGAAGCTCACGGGTGCGGACCACGAAAATGGACCGCAGCTCGTCCGGCCCCCACAGGTGGGGGTTGTACTTGACGGTGGCGTTGAGTGCGACCCCTGCGGCGATGGCCGTTCTGAGCGGGACGGCGTCAACGGCCATGGTTGCGGCGCCAGTAGTCGCGCAGGATGAAGGAAGGGAATTGGATATGCTCACCGGAGGCGTCCAAGTAGCCGTCTTCCTCCAGACCAAGCATGGCCTGATCGAGCCGGGCCGCGCGCCGGTCCGGGTCCGGCTCCAGCTCGATGCTGCCGCCCAGGCCACCGGGAAGCGTCATATCGACCTTGCGCAGCCGGGACTTCCAGCGACCGACCGCCTCGCCCGCGCCACGCAGATGCCCCGCGATGGTCGGATCGGGAAAGGCGCGGTCCAGGGCATCGATAAAGCCCGCGGATGTGTCGACCCCGCCCAGGTCCACGAGCCTAGCAAGCAACCCCTGTCCGGCGGCCTCGTCCGCCAGCCGCTGCAACAGCGAGGACTTGCCCAGACGCCGCGGGCCGCTGAGCACGATGTGGTCCCCCTCCAGATAGCGCCGGAGATCTTGCCGCTCGCTCTCCCGGTCGAAGAAGGCATCCCCCTCCGCTTTGTTACCCAGTGCTATCGACATCGCTGCAGCCCCTTTGATAAAGGATGGCGATAGTATTGCGTCAATTTTGACGCACGTCAATATTAACGCATTCAGAACGACGATCACGCGGCAGTTCGAGTCCTTTCAGGCGGGACGGGAGCCTCTCGGAAGCGGATCGCATCAACCGGGTCCGGCACTGCTACCGGGAAGTAGCTGGCTTCATAGGCTTGGGCGAGGGTGAGCAGAATCTCAAACCGTTCTCCCTCGGGCGTGGTGGGTTCCGGTTCGCTGTCGAAGCACTGGGATATCTCCCGCATGGCGGCGCGGTAGTCGGCTTCTGTCAGACGGCAATCGCGACCTCGCCGTAGCGGAGCACGAGGGGATCATGGGTGAGCAGCCGCAGCGGTTCGGTGATCGCCTGCGCGACCAGCAATCGGTCGAATCGTTAGATGGAGGCCCGATGGGATGATCTCTGCCGCCTGCATCCGTCGCTGGAGCCGCTGGATTGGCATCGCGGTATCCTGGAGGAGCGCGAGCGGAGTTTTCAGGCTGGCTCAGACGCATTGTTGGATTGGGAGGAGGCGAAGCGAGTGATCCGCGAGCGGATTGCATGAAAGTCAAGATTCTTCGCTCGGCCACGGATGATCTGGTTGAAGGCTATCGCGTCTATGCAGTGATCGACTGCCGAAGGAATCCCACATGGGTACGACAGCGCTTGCCCAAATAAAGGGGTGAGGTTGCTCCATGCCCGAGCCCGGGCCCGAGTCCGAGTCCGAGTCCGACCTCTTTTCCAGAATGCCCCAGCAACGTTCGACCGCGTTATATTTCCTATAGTACGGCGGGTAGCACAACAACTGGATGGGGTATAGATTTCCTCGGAAATCCCCTAATGCCCCGTACGCTTAAGCCAGGCTTTGACCTGTTCGGGGTCCAACCCGCGTAAACGCTCCTCGGCGTCCAACCCGCGTAAACGCTCCTGCGGGTCTAACCTGCGCAAGATCTCCTCAGTGTCCAGCCCACGCAAACGCTCCTCAGTGTCCAGCCCACGCAAACGCTCCTCAGCGTCCAACCCGCGCAAACGCTCCTCAGTGTCCAGCCCACGCAAACGCTCCTCAGCGTCCAACCCGC
>JACDZJ010000099.1_pt1 | contig 39695 bp, 37 predicted proteins | sample 7365721 | NCBI WGS metagenome assembly JACDZJ01 (sample SAMN15143480, study PRJNA637477) | pond metagenome | biome: freshwater wetland ecosystem [ENVO:00000243]; feature: pond [ENVO:00000033]; material: pond water [ENVO:00002228]; isolation source: pond water containing pink berries ... | reverse complement strand
ATCGGCAGCGACGGGGAGGTCAGACCCGTGCCGTGGCGGCAACCGTCGTCCCCGGCACCGCAACCCCTGCCTAAACCATAACGCCCTTCCGATCGTTGCGGCCGCCTATGGCCGCAAGTTTGGGGTCCAGGTGCAAGTCGGGGGAACCCGGGCCTTGACCAATGGGAAGACCATTCGGATCCCGCACATCAACGACAGCCCCGTCGCCAAGACCCTCGCCTGAGGTTACCTGACCCACGAGGCGGCCCACGTCCGCTATACGGACTTCACGGCGTTCAGCGAGACGGGGAGCCAAGGCGCGCTCGTCAAGCACGTGATGAACGTCCTGGAGGATGTGCGGATCGAGGCCGCGATGATCCGGACCTACCCCGGGACCGCGACCACCCTGTGGGCGGTCGAGGCGTTTCTGATTCAAGAGGGACATAACCGGCCAGTGCAGCCAACGGAGCAACCCGTTCAGATCATGGCGGGGTTCGTCTATACGCACTGTCGTCGGCGCTTCCTGCGCTGGGATGGCCTGGATGCCATGGCCCGCCAGGATGAGCAGGTACTGCGCAAGACCTTTCCCCCGACTTTTGTCCATCGGCTGCTGGGGCTTCTCACCGAGGTGCCAAGCCTGGACAGCACCAGGGCCGCCGCCGACCTGGCCCAGCGCATCGTTGCGTTGATCCAGGAGGAAGCGCAGGAGCCGCCGCCGCCCTCGCCGGGGTCCGCTGAGGACTCGAACGAAAACGACGACCAGGAAGACGACGGCGATGATCAGCCCCCGCAGAGTCAAGGCGACGATGCACAAGCCGGTGGCGCACTGCCCAGCGAAAACGACAGTGCTGCTGGAAACGGGTCCGATGAGGACGCAGACACGGGAGACGAGGAGGGCGCCGGCCCTGGCGCCGGGCCGTCCGGTGACAGTGGCGAGGACCAAGGTGAAGGGTTCGATGGGAGTCAGGATCAGCGCCCCGGGACGAGTCACGACGCCGCTGAGGACCGCGGCCCCGCCGCGCCCGCCGGCAACGGCACCGGTGACGAAGGCGACGACGGGCGCGAGGCCCTGCAGGCGGTGCTCTCCGCCGGGGAAAGCGATCTGCCGGAAGACCCCTTCCAGGCCGTCGCTGAAGCCCTGAGCCGGCAGGCGACGGGCCACTCAACCCTGCTGCTGCCCATCCTGGAGAACTACGAGGGCCACGTGCTCCAAGGCCAAACGGCACTCGCCCGGGTGCGGTCGGAGTCCGCGAAGCTCACCGCCCGCCTGCAGGGGTTGGTGCAAGCCCACACGATGACTCAGACCAGGACGGTCCGGCGTGGACGCACGTTGAGCGCGAACCACCTCCACCGGGCCGCGGTCGGCGACGATCGGATCTTCGCGCGCAAGGATCGCCGCGTGGCACCCAACACCGCGTTGCACCTGCTCGTGGACCTCTCGGGGTCCATGCAGGGCTATCAAGATCAGATCGCATTGGATGCGGCAATGGCGCTGGCGCTGGCCTTGGAACCGATGCGCGGTGTCTCGTGCGCCGTCACGGCGTTCCCGAGCCGTTATGGGTTTGCTGATCAGGTCACCCGGATCACCTCCCATGGCGACCGCCTGCAGGCGCGTGCGGGTGCGTTCGTCCAAGGCGGGCGGGGCGGTACCCCGATGACCGGCGCCCTGTGGTACGCCGCGGCGGACCTGCTGGCGCGCCAGGAGGAACGCAAGGTCATCATGACGCTCACGGACGGTGGCCCCGATGATTGGAGCAGCACCAAGGAGATGGTGGACCGTGCCGGTGCGGCGGGGCTGGAAATGATCGGCGTGGGCATTGCGACCCAGGTCGCGGGCCTCTTCCCGGTGGCCATTCGGATCGAGACTATTGCTGACCTCAAGGGGCAGCTCTTCGGCATCGCGGAACGGTTGCTTCTCGTGTAAGAACCGAAAAGCCAGAGAGAACCAGGTTTGGCAGTCCCTTGCGGACTGTCCGGCCTGGTTCGGGAGGCATTCTGGCCATGGGTTTTCCCGCTCGAAGCGGAAGAACGCATCGCCAGCATGACTTCTTCGGTTCTCCATGCGGAGACCGAGATCACCGCCAGCTGTGCGGAATAGTAAGAACAGCCGCAACGACGACCAACCCGCAACCCCAACCGGGAGCATGGCTCCCCGCGGGGTGGCCTGTCTCCTTATGAGCATTAGAAAACATGAATATATCCGAAGAGATCGCCGGCCATATCGCCACGGCCGTGCGGACCCTCGCGACGACGGCGAGTAGTCACCTGGGTACCGACTGCATCTGGCACGCCATGGCCTGTCAGCACCTACTCGCCCGCGAGGGCATCGACGATGCGCGCCTGGTGGCTGGCTATGCGGCCTGGCGCGTCGACGGTCATGACCCCGGCGCGGTGGTCCACCTCAAAGGGTCCGCCGTGGCCGCCGGTTCCGGCGGATTCCTGTTCCACACCTGGGTCTCCTGCGGGAGCCAGGTTTTCGATGCGACGACCTATCAGTTCCGCCATAAGCTGGCCGAACTCGATGCAGCCGACGGCGGCCGGACCAGGGTGACCTGGTGCCCGCCGTTCCTCTTGGTCGAGCGCCAGGACTGCAAGCCCTGGCGGTCGGTGCGCGACGGATTGCGGGCCGGATTGTTCTGTTACGACGCCATCCCGGCGATCGTCGAACAGGTCACCGGTCATCCCGATACCCACTTGGATGCGGAGGCGATCACCCTGCTGGAGCAGGTGTATGAACGCGTCAAAGACGGAAACCAACTCATCGTGATCGGACCGTGCGGCATGGCCGCTACCACCCAACGTTAAACCCATTCCATCAACCCCACGGGAAGGCAACCTCCTTGATAAAAGGGGGCGTGCGTCTCCCCACTTCACTTGAGCCGCAGGAATAGCGCCGCTCACGACCGTTAAGCCACGCGCCGCACGCCCTAGCGCGGCGCTGCGACCCAACAGACCCCCATGGGGAGACGCGTTCTCTCTGCGGGGGAAGGTGCGTCTCCCCGATTTGACTCATCCAGGAGACCACCATGGCCAAACAACTTTCCCTGTTCGCAGAGGACGCGGACGACGATGAGCGCCGCTCCGCCCTGTCGCCCACCGACCGCACGCTGGTGGCGAAAGCCATCCGGTGTCTGGAGGCGGTGTATCTAACCAAGGGGGACTGCCTCACCAGTCCGCAAGCGACCCGCGACTACCTGAAGCTGAGGCTTTACAGCCTGGCTTATGAGGTCTTCGTGTGCTTGTTCCTGGACAACCGGCACCGGGTGATCCGCTACGAAGAGTTGTTCAAGGGCACCATCGACGGAGCGAGCGTGCATCCCCGTGAGGTGGTGCGGCGCGTCATCGGGACGCGGGCTGCCGCGGTGATCTTTGCGCACAACCATCCCTCGGGAATTGCCGAGCCCAGTCAGGCAGACTTGCGGATTACGCAAAGGCTGAAAGACGCGCTGGCCCTGATCGACGTGCGGGTCCTCGATCATCTGATCGTCGGCGAAGGTGATACCACCTCGCTTGCTGAAAGGGGATTGCTCTAACCAGCCCATGGGCGACAGGGGATCCCCGGTTGGGATTGCCTGTCGCCGCATCCGACTTTGGAGATTGCGATGAATGACCACATCGAGGCGGCCGTAGTCCGCCAACACGCCCGCGGCCAATGGTTTGGCATCTTGGGGCGGCTGGCGCCGAGCTTGGAGCCGGCCCTGGTCCGTCCGGGTCGGCATGTCCCTTGTCCCGTCCATGGCGGACAGGACGGCTTCCGCGTCTTCAACGATGCCAACGAGGGCGGGGGAGGGATCTGCAATACCTGCGGGCCCCGCCGCGACGGCTTCGCCCTACTGATGTGGGCGAACGACTGGGGGTTCCGCGTGGCCCTGGAAGCGGTGGCCCAGGATCTCCGGCTGGATGGCGGCGGGTTCTGGAGCGCCGCGAAATCGACACCTCGGCGAGCACCCGTTTCGGCGCAACACCGGGATCACGCGGGCGCGGAATCCGCCCTGCGGCGGATCTGGTCGGAGACCCTGGACCCGTATGGGCGCGAGGCCCTGCCGCTGCGGCGCTATCTCCTGCGCCGCGGGATCGACGCGATGCCGGACCCCGCCGTTGTGCGGTTCCATCCCGCACTGGGGTACTACGAGGAGCGGGTGCGGGTTGGGACCTACCCGGCCATCATCAGCCGGGTTACCGATGCCGCCGGGCAGCCGGTGACGCTGCATCGGACCTACCTGACCACGGACGGCGCGAAGGCGCCGGTGACGAGCCCGAAGAAACTGATGCCCGAAATGGGCACTTTGAGCGGTGGGGCGATCCGGCTCTTTCCGGCCGGCGCCGAGTTGGGTGAAGGCATCGAGACCGCTCTGGCGGTCCGGCAGCGCACCAATATGCCGGTGTGGGCCGGCGTCTCAGCAGCACTCGTAGAAGCCTTCGAGCCCCCACCTGGGGTGACCCTCGTCGTCATCTGGGCGGACCTCGACCGCTCCGGACGAGGGGCGTTTGCAGCCAACAAACCAGAAGAACGGCAAATCGGGTCAGGTGCCGCTGAACGAAGCAGCTCGCGAGGCGTTGTCGTCACGAGCCAGTTTTCGGGCCTTGCATTGTCCTGCGTCGCCGTGGGTATTTTGTGCCAAGGATGGGGAGCGCATCGTCAACATCCGGAAGGCGTTCACCTCGTGCGTCCAGAGTGCGGGCTTGGAGGATGTGCATCCTCACGATCTACGCAGGACGTGCGGAAGTTGGCTCATCCAGGCAGGCGTGCCGATTGAGCGAGTGTCGGAGCTTCTGCGCCACGCCGATGTGGCGATAACCCACCGGGTCTATGCCCGGTTGAGGCCCAGCGACCTGGCGGATGCCATTTCGGTGCTGGATCACGAAGGGATCAGGTTGTCACGTTAGTTGTCACGCACACCCGCCACGGGCGGGAGGAGTAGAAAAAAACCGGTCGTAACCGGTTGATATAAAGCGGGAATTTGGTCGGGGTGACAGGATTTGAACCTGCGACTTCTGCCTCCCGAAGACAGCGCTCTACCAAGCTGAGCTACACCCCGTGAAAAAGGGTCGATCGCGACGACGCGCGCGGGATCAGGCGTCGTTACTTGATCCGATAAAGTAAACCACCACGCATCAGTGGGTCCGGCTCACCGCAAAATCGGCCAAGGCGGCAAGGGCTTCGGCAGCGTCTGAGGGGGGGAGGGCTGAGAGCGCCTCACGAGCCAGACGGGCGTGATCCAATGCAAGCTGCGTAGTGTACTGGATTGCGTCAGTGGACGCAATCGCCCGGATGACGTCGTCGATGCGTTCGCGTCCGCCGCGCTCAATGGCTTCGCGCAGCAGTTGGCGCTGCTGCGTGGTGCCCACCTGCATGGCGCGCAGGACGGGCAGGGTTGGCTTGCCCTCGTCGAGGTCGTCGCCGACGTTCTTGCCCAGTTCCGCGTTGCCGGTGTCGTAGTCGAGGGCGTCGTCGATCAACTGGAAGGCGATCCCCAGGTGGCGGCCATAGTCGGCCATCGCCGTCTCGATGTCGTGCGGACTGTCGGCGAGGACCGCGCCCAGCCGGGTGCCGGCCTCGAAGAGAGTGGCGGTCTTGCGCACGATGACTTCCATGTAGCGTGCCTCGTTGGTGTCCGGGTCTTTGGTGTTGAGGAGTTGGAGCACTTCGCCCTCGGCGATGCGATTGGTGGCGTGGGCCAGGATCTCCATGATGCGCATGTTGCCCACGTCGACCATCATCTCGAAGGCGCGTGAATACAGGAAGTCGCCGACCAGGACACTGGCTTCATTGCCCCAGACCACGTTGGCGGTCTCGCGGTTGCGGCGCAGCTCCGAGCTGTCGACGACATCGTCGTGCAGCAGGGTGGCGGTGTGGATGAACTCGATGACCGCGGCCATGTCGATGTGGTGCGCGCCCGAATAGCCGCAGGTGCGCGCCGCGAGCAGCACCGCCAAGGGTCGCAGGCGCTTGCCGCCGCTGTTGACGATGTAGTGGCCGATCTGGTTGATCAGCACGACGTCCGAGCGCAGCCGCCGCACGATGAGTGCGTCGACGCTCTTGGAGTCTGCAACGACGGGGAGGCGGATCGCGGAAAGGTCCATGCGCTGGGGAGTTCTTCAGATCACGAAAAATAAGGGCCGGATGATGCCCGCGGATGCTAGGTGCGTGTCATGGGGCTGTCAAGGTGGACAGCCGATTGTGCTGCGTGTGATTCGGCGGCGCAACTGTTTTCTGTTGACGTGGCGAGTGTACGCGGGTATCGTCGTGGGTCTTTCACCCGGCGCGGAGCGTCGGCTTTTGACTTTGCCTGGGGAAACTCAAGATCATGTACGCGGTGATTCAGACCGGTGGCAAACAATACCGGGTCTCCGAGGGTGACACCCTCAAGGTCGAAAAGCTCGTGGTCGAGCCGGGTTCCGATGTCGCGCTCGACAAGGTGCTGCTGGTTGCGGACGGCGAGTCGATCAAAGTCGGCACGCCCTATATCGACGGCTGTACAGTGACCGCGACGGTCAAGGCCCACGGGCGCGGCGACAAGGTTCATATCATCAAATTCCGGCGGCGCAAGCATCACCTGAAGCGCCAGGGCCACCGCCAGTGGTTCACGGAGATTCAGATCACCGGCATCAGCGCAGGCTGATCGGGAGGCAACGATGGCACACAAAAAGGCAGGCGGTAGTTCGCGTAACGGTCGCGACTCCGAGTCCAAGCGACTGGGAGTCAAGATCTACGGGGGCCAGACAATCACGGCCGGCAGCATCATCGTGCGGCAGCGCGGTACGGGTGTCCACAATGGCGTCAATGTCGGTCTGGGCCGGGATCACACGCTGTTCGCCCTGAAGGACGGCGTGGTGCGCTTCGTGGTCAAAGGCCCGAAGAATCGCAAATTCGTCACCGTCGAGGCCGCCGCATCCTGAGTCATTCCGGTGGCGGTCCGCAGTCGCCCGCTCGGCCGGCTCTGCGGCAAACCACCGGTGAGCGGGATTCCACTGGCGTCGACGCGAGAGCCTCGTCCTCCGGGCGGGGCTTTTCGCGTTTTAGGCTTAAGGCCGCGGACAGGTCATGAAATTCGTCGACGAGGCATTCATCCGGGTCGAAGCCGGTGACGGCGGGAGCGGCTGTGTCAGCTTCCGCCGGGAAAAATATATCCCCAAGGGTGGTCCGGACGGTGGCGACGGGGGGGACGGCGGCAGCATCTATCTGGTCGCGGACAACAATCTCAACACCCTGGTGGACTTCCGTTTTCAGCGCATCCATCGGGCCGAGCGCGGCCACAACGGGATGGGCAAGGATATGCGCGGGCGCAGCGGCGCGGATCTGGTCGTGCGCGTGCCGGTGGGAACCCGGGTCTTCGATCCGGAGACCAACGAGTCCCTGGGTGAGTTGCTGGAAAACGGCCAGCGTCTGCTGATCGCCCGCGGCGGCTTCCACGGTATCGGCAATGCCCGTTACAAGTCCAGCACCAACCGTGCGCCCCGGCAGTTCTCGCCGGGCTCCCTTGGGGATCGGCGCGACCTGCATCTGGAGTTGATCCTGCTGGCCGACGTCGGCCTGCTGGGTTTTCCCAATGCCGGTAAGTCGTCGCTGATCCGCCAGGTCTCCAGTGCCCGTCCCAAGGTGGCCGATTATCCCTTCACAACGCTTTATCCGAATCTTGGGGTGGTGCGGCTGGGGCGCAGCCGCAGCTTTGTCATCGCGGATATCCCGGGGGTGATCGAGGGCGCGGCCGAGGGTGCCGGGCTCGGCATTCAGTTTCTCAAACACTTGGCACGGACCCGGCTGCTGTTGCATCTGGTCGATATCGCCCCCTTCGACGAAGATCAGGATCTGGCGGGCGAGGTGCGCAAGATCGAGACGGAACTGGCGGCTTTCGGCGGGGATCTGATCGACAAGGAGCGGTGGTTGGTCTTGAACAAGTGTGATCGTCTGCCGGATGACGTCCTGGCGGCGCGCCGCACGCGGATACTGGACACGCTGGGCTGGCAGGCTCCGGTTTACGAAGTCTCCGCCCTGACCGGTGCCGGGACCGACCGGCTGATGGAGGATCTGATGCGTCGGCTGGAGCAGATCAAACACGAGTCCGGCGAGGCCACCCGCGCCGATGACCCGGAGGATGCCGAGTGGCATCCGCTCGACTCACAGTAGCTGGCCGACGGCTACGCAACGCTCAACCCCACGATGGATTAGGATGTCGTCTTGATCTCCCGTAACAGGCTTCCGACGACCCGCCGTTGGGTCGTCAAGATCGGCAGTGCACTCCTGACCCGCGACGGGCAGGGTTTGGAGCGGGGCATGCTGATGCCCTGGGTGGAGCAGATGGCCGCGCGCCGGGCGGCCGGGCACGATGTGGTCCTGGTGTCATCCGGTGCCGTGGCCGAGGGCATGGCGCGGATGGGGTGGCGCGAACGTCCCAAGGCGCTGCACGAACTCCAGGCGGCGGCGGCCATCGGCCAGATGGGTCTGGTGCGTGCCTATGAGGATTGTTTCAAGACCTTCGGTCTGCACACCGCCCAGGTCCTGCTCACCCGTGACGATCTGGCCGACCGGGCACGTTATCTCAATGCGCGCAGTACCCTGCGGACTTTGCTCAGTCTGAAGGTGATTCCGGTCATCAATGAGAATGACACGGTGGCGACGGACGAATTGCGCTTCGGCGATAACGATACCCTGGCCGCCCTGGTTGCCAATCTCATTGAGGCCGAGGTGCTGATCCTGCTTACCGATCAGGATGGGCTCTTCGACCGCGACCCGCGGGGCGATCCGGAGGCGCGCCTGATCAGCGAAACCCGTGTGGACGACCCGCAACTCGACATGGTGGCGGGCGGCAGTGTGACCGGCCTGGGCACCGGCGGGATGGTGACCAAGGTACGGGCGGCCCGCCTGGCGGCTCGTTCCGGGGCGGGGACCATCATTGCCCCCGGGCGCGGGGAGGGGGTTCTGACCCGCATCGGCGCCGGGGAAGCCGTCGGCACCTTGCTGGTGCCGGTGCAGTGTCCTCAGGCGGCGCGCAAGCAATGGCTCGCCGGTCACCTCCAGGTGCGCGGCCGACTGATCCTGGATGCGGGCGCGGTGCGGGCACTGCGCGAGAAGGGCACCAGCCTGTTGGCGGTCGGCGTCAAGGCCGTGCATGGCACCTTCAACCGCGGTGAAGTGGTGGCTTGCGTGGACGAGGAGGGCAGGGAAGTGGCGCGGGGCCTGGTGAATTACGACGTGCAGGAGTCACTGCGCATTCGCGGCGAACCGACCAGCCGCTTCGAGTCGATCCTGGGGTATGTGGATGCGGATGAACTGATCCATCGGGATAATCTGGTCGTGCTCTGAGGGGTCAATGCCATTAAGTTAAGCGCCGACGGCGCGGCTTTTCGTTCCCACGCTCCGCGTGGGAATGCCGGGCGGGCGCTCCGCGTCCGCTCTTGGCGCCGGACGCGGAGCGCCCGCACGTGCTCCCACGCAGGAGCGTGGGAGCCAGAATGGCTTAACTTAATGGCATCGGCTCTGAGGGGTGGCGGCTGGGCGCTTGGACCTGCAGCCTTGGCGGCTCAGCGATTTGAAGGGATGGTTCGATCATTCCTGAATAGCAACGCCGAACGCTCTCGCGTCACCGGTTTCCCGCTTTGAATGCCAACGTCGGCCAACCATCGGGAAGCAGAAAATGGACAGCTTTGAATGCACCGTTCGTCCATCGTGAGCTTCAGTCGCCGGTAGCATTGACCGAAAGCCCCAGCCGCCGGGCAGTAGCACCGGCGGCCGGCGGCTGAACCGACACTTACTTACTTTCGTTGGTCTCGAACAGCCGGTAGACCACCCCGGCGACCGCGCCGCCGATCAGCGGTGCGGCCCAGAACAGCCACAGTTGCGTGATGGCCAGCCCCTGCCCGTTCAGGAACAACACCAGGGCCGGTCCGGTGCTGCGTGCCGGGTTCACCGAGGTGTTGGTGACCGGAATCGAGATCAGGTGGATCAGAGTCAGCGCCAGGCCGATGGCGAGGCCGGCGTGGGAGCCGATGCCGCGCTTGTCGGTCGCGCCCAGAATGATGAACAGGAACATGGCGGTCATGACGACTTCCATGATGAAGCCGGTCATCATGGGGTACTTGCCGGGCGACAGTTCGCCGAAGCCGTTGACCGCCAGGCTGTTCGCCGCCAGAACGAAGTCCGGTTGGCCCTTGAGAATCATCAGGAGCAGGAAGGCGGCCGCAATGGCGCCGATGGTCTGGAAGATGATGTAGACGGGGGCCTCAGCCGCGCTGAAGCGGCCGCCGGCTACCAGACCGACCGTCACGGCCGGATTGAGGTGACAGCCCGAGATGTGTCCGATCGCATAAGCCATCGTGACGACGGTCAGGCCGAAGGCGAAGGCGACGCCGAGCAGGCCGATACCGATATCGTTGGTGCCGACCATGAAGACGGCCGCCAGGGCCGCGCTGCCGCAACCGCCGAGTACCAGCCAAAAGGTGCCGATCATCTCGGCAAGGGAACGGGAGATCAGAGGCATAGCTAACTCCACATCAAATTCTAGGTCTTAGGTCCAACGCGAGGATGCCGGGTGGTCGCCATCGCCGAAACCGCAAGAATGAAGCGGATCGCCGCGATGGACCCGGCGGTGTCTTATTTTCTCAGGCGCGCCGCCTGAGCCGGGCGGATTGTAAGCGACATCCAGGCGGATTGGCAGACTTCGCCATATCGTTTTTTCTTTGCCTGATGATCAGCATACCCCATCAATGGCACAACGGCTGTCGGCCGATCCGAATGCGGTTCTTCGCGCTATTCTTTATTGATTACCATCCTGAGCGTCAATCACTTACAAAAAGCGCTTGTTAAGCTCGGAAAAAGCAGTCTGTCAGTGCTTTTGCTCGGTCACCGAGTACGGGAGTTCGTTACAGGCTAAAGAACCCGCCAGGTGTCGTTTTCCTTGATTAAGACAACCTCCAGACGCTTGAGTACCGAGTCGGCATCACCTACCGCGGAGTCGACCACGATGGTGCACCGATACAGATCCCTGCGCTCTTCGAAAGGGTCGCACTCAAGCAGGTTGACTTTGTTCAGCCGGATGCCGAGTTGCGCGGCTGCCTTGGCGCCGAGGTACTGCTTGGTACCGGCATTGATGCTATTGATCTTGTTGGTATAAGCGGCGCGGAGGTCGGTCTCGGCTGGACCCGGGCTCCCCGCACTGGCCGCGGGTGACGGCGGCGATTGCCCGGGCTGTTCGGCGGCCTGGGTGATACCGACGGTTGCGGCAACGAGCACGGCAGCGATCAGGGGATTGCGATGCATCGAACAAGGTCCGGGTCACATGGGTTCGGCGGGGGCGCGGCAACCGGAACATAGCATATCCGTGGGCCTACCGATGCCTTCTGATGCCTTCTGATGCCTTCTAAGGTTGCACCGCCGGGCAGAAGTTCGTAGCCTTAGGCGTTGACCAGTCGTTGCCCTGAAGCCCAGTGGAGGCCCAAGCGTGGACACCCATACCGAGATCGCCCGCTTCAATATGATCCAGCAGCAGATTCGCCCCTGGGGGGTGCTGGACGATCGCGTCCTGGAGGCCATGGCCGCGCTCAGGCGGGAGTCCTTCGTGCCGGATGCCTACCAGGGGCTGGCCTATGCGGACATCGAGGTCCCGATCGGTGAAGGTCAGATCATGCTGGCCCCCAAGGTCGTGGGGCGTCTGCTGCAGGCGCTGGATGTGCAGCCCGGCGCGCGGGTGCTGGAGGTCGGAACCGGCAGCGGTTACCTGACCGCCTGTTTGAGCCTGCTCGGTGCCGAGGTCATCAGCCTGGAGATCGACCCCGTGCTCGCCGCCGCGGCGCGCGCACGGCTGGCGTCATTGGGTCTGGAGCGGATTGCGATTCGCGAAGCGGACGCCCTGGCCGGACCGACCGCGGGCGGCCCCTTCGCCGCCATTGCGGTCACCGGCTCGGTTCCCCGGACGGCGATCCTGCGGGTGCTGGAGGATCAACTGGCCGCGGGAGGGCGACTGTTCGGCATCCTCGGCGATCCGCCGGCCATGGAAGCCTGGCTCATGACCCGCCTGCCGACCGGAGATTTCGCGCGCAAAGGGCTGTTTGAAACCTGTGCCCCGCGCCTCGCCAATTGTCCCGAAGTACCGGTCTTCGTATTCTGAGTCGGAGGACAACCCATGAGTATTCATCAAGCCCAGATGCCCCTGTGTCAGCGGGACTATTCGCAGCTGCTCATCATTGATGCCCAGGAGCGGCTGGCCGCTGCCATGCCGATGGATGAGCTCGATCTGGTCGTCGACAACATCAATCGCTTGATCGCCGCGGCCAAGGTGTTCGGCATCCCGGTCATCGCCACTCAGCACAATTCGAAGGGTCTGGGTCCGATCATCGAGTCGATCAGCACGAATCTGCCGCCGGATAGCCAACCGACTGAGAAGACGGCCTTCTCCTGCTGCACCGCGACGGGGTTCGAGCGCAATATCTCGGCGCATCCGGAGCGGCGCCAGTTGATCGTGGTCGGCATGGAGGCGCATATCTGCATCTCACAGACCGTGTCCGGGTTGCAGCGCTGGGGCTATCAGGTCTTCGTCCCCGCGGATGCCATCATCTCCCGCAAGCCGGCCTGCAAGACCAATGTGCTGGATCGGATGCGCACGAGCGGCATTCAGGTCCTGTGCGCCGAATCAGTCGCCTTCGAGTGGATCGGCGACTCGACGCAGGACAACTTCCGCGAGGTCTGGTCGCTGTTCAGGAATACCTGATATCCAGACCGGGCCTTGGCGTAGGGGCGGGTTTGAAGGGCGGGTTTGAAACCCGCCCCTACCGACGGTGATCGCGTTCGACGCACGTATCATCGGGCGTCGACAGCAGCCCCTCGATCAGCCCGAGCAACCGCTGCAAGGCGCCGCGGTTGGCCTCAACCACCCGTCGGCCGTGCTCGCCGATGTCGGCGCGCAGTGACGCATCCGTCAGCCAATCGATCATGGTCGCGGCCAGGGCCGGCGCGTTGGCCACCTGCACCGCGGCGCCTTCAGCGACCAGCAATTCGGTGATCGCCGCAAAGTTGAAGACGGCCGGACCCATGGCCACCGGCACCCCGACCGCGGCGGCTTCCAGTGGATTGTGACCGCCGGTCGGGACCAGGCTCCCGCCGATAAAGGCGGCATCGGCGGCGGCCAGGAAGATCGGGAGTTCCCCCATGCTGTCGCCCAGGAAGACCGCCGTCTCCGGCGGGCAGGGCACGCGGGCGCTGCGCCGCGTCAGTGGGAAACCGGCGCGTTGGATCAGCCCGGCCACCCGCTCGAACCGCTCGGGGTGGCGCGGCACCAGTACCAGCAGGGCCGTGGGGACCTGCGCACGGATCTGCCGGTGCGCTGCCAGCATGAGTTCCTCCTCGCCCTCGTGGGTGCTCGCGGCGATCCAGACCGGGCGATCGGCGACGCCCCCACCCCAACTCCGGCGCATCGCCTCGGACTGGTCTTGCAGGCTCGCCGCCGGACGCAGATCGAACTTGATGCTGCCGGTGACGACGACCCGTTGCGCCGCGGCACCCAGATCGCGGAAACGCCGCGCGTCCGCCTCGGTCTGCGCCGCGATCAGCGTGAACCGCTCCAGGGTGTCCCGCGTCAGCCGCGCGAGCCGGGCGTAGCCGCGTGCCGAGCGGGCGGACAGCCGCGCATTGGCCAGCACCGTCGCAATTCCGCGGGCGGCGCAGGCCGCCAGGGTATTGGGCCAGATCTCGGTCTCCATGACGATCAGCAGACGCGGCTCGACCCGGTCCAGGAACCGCGCGATCACCGCCGGCAGATCGTAGGGGGTATAGCGGTGGGTCACGGCCGCGCCGAACAGGTCTTGCACCCTGGCCGCACCGGTCGGGGTGGTCGTGGTCACCAGCACCGCCAGGGGCGGGTCCCGGCTCAGCAGGTGCTTGATCAGCGGCTGCGCGGCCTGGACCTCGCCCACCGAGACCGCATGGACCCAGACCGCCGCGGGCGGCGCCGCAGGCTGATCAAGCGCCAGGCGTTCGCTGATCCGGTGCCGATACGCCGGGGCCTTGAGGCTGCGCCAATAGAGCCGCAGCAACGCCGCCGGCAGCAGCAGGCGCAGGATCAGGGTGTAGCGTCGCAAGGTCATGGACGCGGCGTCCCGCGCCTGCCGCGTGGGTGACGGCAGCCCGCCCGCGTGGCGCCGCGAGGTCTCAAGGCTTGACGCTGGTCAATCCGACACTCACCCAATCCTGCATCCCGCCGCGGTACCATTTGAGCTTTTCGACGGGATAGCCGTATTTCACCAGGGTCTGCAGGTTGGCGGTGGATTGCGGGCACCAGATGCCGTTGCAGAAGAGTACCAGTGTCTTGGCGTCACCGAATGACCATTTGCCCCCTTCGCCCAGGGTGGCGCCGAACTCGTCGGCCAGGATGTGCTTGAAGCTCTCGGCTTCGCCCGGAGTCTCGAAGGTGCCGTTGGTATCGATATTGATCTTGTTCCAGGGAACGTTGACTGAACCAGGAATGGTGCCGCGCATCACCCAATCCGGCGTGCGCGAATCGACCACCAGGATACTCTCGTCGCCTTGACCGACGCGCTGGAGATAGGCGAGCAGTTCCAATTCGCCGACGGTCTCGACTCCGGGAACCGCCACCATTGGCTGGACGCAGAAGGGCGGACAGCCGCGATCGGTTTTCTGAAAGATCGCCGGCAGGTGGGCCGCGGGGTCATGTCCACGTTGGACCGTGACCGGCTGTCCGTTGTGCATCACCTGCACCGAGTCGAGCTTGGGAGTGATCTTGTTGCCCTCTGCCGCCGCGGGCTGAATAGCGGCGAACGCGGACAGAAGGGCGATGGCAAAGACGGCAGAGCGATTCATCTCAGGAAGCCTCCATCAGGAGCATAAGCGAATGAGGGTGCACGCGATCAGCGGCGCGACCGCCGGGCCGGCGGGTGTTGCGCTCGCCCTCGCATTACTTGGCGTGCACATAGGAGGGGAAGGTGGCGCCTTTCTGGCTGATCGCCTGCGCATAGCCGAGTTCGCCTTGTTGTTTGGCTTTGTTCGCCAGCTTGACCGCCGCATCGAATTGGCCGGATTTCAACTGTTCTTCGGCATCCTTGATCATCTTCGCGGTGTCGCGCCATTCTCCGCCAACCGAGTCGGCTTTGCGGCGCGCCGCCTCGGCCGCGGCAATCGCCGTTTCGGCCTCGGTCGCACTAAACTTGTTGGTGACGGCGACGGCTGGCGGCGCGGCGGTCGTTGACGCGGGTGCCGCCGTCACGGCCGGTTTGGCGGCAGCGGCCTGGGACAAGGCGTACTCGTCCTGCTTGCGCGCCCGCTCGGCAAGTTCGACCGCCTTGGTGTACTGGCGTGACGGAATCAGGTCTTGCGCCTCCTCGATCAGTGCCGCGGTCTCACTGGCCAGGCCGGCGGCCAACACCTTCTCGCGGGCGCTCAAGGCTTGCGCGATGGCCTGCTGCGCGTCGGCCCGATGGGCGGCCCACAGGCTCGTCGCCGGCACGGCCAGCAACAGGGCGACGGCCAGTGCGCCCGCGGAAAGACTGCGTATCTTCATCTCTTGGTTACTCCTCGTCTGGCCTCACGGATGCGCGCGGCTGCGTCGGCGTCACCCGGAGGCGGGGATTCATCGAGCGTGGGTCTTTATGTCTTGCGCCAATCAATCGGCAGCGTCGCCGCGCGGTCGGCGTCGATCATGATTGCGGACGCGCAACCGTGCAGTCCGTCGGTCGGCGTTGGCCGTCCGACCGGCCGGTTTGCCGCGGCCCGCTGACCGAAGCCGTCGCGGACGCTACTTGCGGGCACCGGGGCCGTTGAGTTCGAGACCGTTGTCCATGTAACTCATGAAATACTCCAGGTTGCGGTACTCCTCACTTTGTCCTTCGAATGCCTTGGCCCGGACTTGCTCGTTGCAGCCCTTGTAACGCCGGTGCAGGGTGGCGATCTCGCCCCACTTCGAGCGATAGACCGGGAAGTGGGTGGTGTGACCGAAGGCCGGGCTCAGGATCTCGGTGCGCAGGGTGGAGCCCGAATTCCCCATGTGACAGTGGGCACAGGAGAAATTGAACTGGCCGCGGCGGGCGAAGTAAAACTCCTTGCCCTTCTCATAAGCCGCCAGGGCGCGCGGGTCGTCGGCCGGGATCTCGACGTTGATGATCTGACCACGGGACTCGAAGGCCATATAGGCATTGATTTCCGCCAGCGGTCCGAGAAAGTAGCCATAGGGCTTCTCGCCATTGGCCACCCGGCATTCATTCACCAGCAGCGGCAGGGTGATCACCATGCCCCGCTCCTTGTCCCAGCGGGGGAATTTTCCGGCGATGCCCGGACCGTCCGGGAAGCAGTCCGCGTAGGTCTTGCCGTTGGCGAAGGGGGTCGCCCACAGGGTCTTGCCGTTATCGATGGCAGCCTCATAGGGCGGAAACTCTTCGATGGCCTCCCAGTTTTCGCGGCCCACCGGGTCGAGCGCATAGGCGCCGTTCTTGAAGTCGTCCGGGGGCACGTGCGGGAAGCGCTGCTTGAAATAATTCTGGAAGACGGCCTGGTCTTCTTGCGGGGTGACGGCGGCCGTCAGCGGTGAGCCCAGGGCGCATACCAGACCGAGAGCGGTCAACATCAGGTGGGTTTTCTTCATGCGGGAGTGCCTCCGGTAATGCGCGCTCACAGGGTCCAGACATAGGCCACGACGTCGGCCAGCTCCTGCTGGGAGAGGATCGCGTGCCGGCCGAACGGCGGCATGGCGGCCTCCGGGGTCTTGACGGTCGCGTCCCAGATCTGGATGGCCAGCGCTTCCTTGGTGGGATAGCGCGTCTGCATGGCGATCAGCGCCGGGCCGATGGCGCCCGGACTCTCGCCGCCGATGATCAGATGACAGGCGATGCAATTGCCCTTCCCGCGATCCATGGCGATCGCCTTACCGGCGGCCGGATCGCCGCTCGTGAGGTCGATCTTGGGCAGCTCGGACGCCACACCGACGGCGGTGATGGCCAAGGCACCCAGGATGAGCGCCGGTGCCCGCCGCCGGGGTATCGAGGGGAATTTCATGGTTGGAACCTCCTGATCTGGATCTTTGTTGTCGCGCGTGACGGGGCGGCACTGGCTGCCGGTCCCCGATCATGCGATTCTTCGCCGCACCGCACGCTTGGTCGGATCGGAACCTGTCGGATCGGAACCGCGCCCACGCGCCCGCGTGTGCGGCGGATGCTAACACTTGCGACCGGTTATGGCACCCGCCGCTCGCCGGCGGGCCCACGCGGTCGACCATCGCACCCCGACTGCCCTTGGGTCGTCGCCAACTGTACTCGCTGGAGGATTATCGCCATGTCTATCTCCCGTCGCGACTTCATGAGACTCATGGGCTTGGCTGGTGCGGCCGGGATGTTGCCCACCTCGGTCTTCGCCGCCGCACGCCAACCCGCCGACCTCTACGAGGTGCCCAAATTCGGCAACTGCACGCTGCTGCACATCACCGACACCCACGCTCAACTCAACCCGATCTGGTTCCGTGAGCCGAACGTCAACCTGGGGCTGGGCGCCGCGCTGGGCAAGGCGCCGCATCTGGTCGGCAAGGCGTTTCTCAAACAGTTCAAGGTACAGCCGGGCGGGATCGAGGCCCATGCCTTTACCTTCCTCGATTTCGACAAGGGCGCCGCGAAGTTCGGGGCGGTCGGCGGCTTTGCGCATCTGAAAACCCTGGTTGACCGCTTGCGTAGCGAGCGCGGCGACGGCAACAGCCTGTTACTGGATGGCGGCGACACCTGGCAGGGCTCCGGCACTGCCTATTGGACGCGCGGGCAGGATATGGTCGGCGCCTGCAATTTGCTTGGGGTCGACGTGATGACCGGCCATTGGGAGTTTACCTACGAGGATACCGAGGTCATCCGCAACATCGAGGCGTTCAAGGGCGACTTCGTGGCGCAGAATATCCAGGTCCGGGAGGAGGCGCTGTTCGACTACCGGTTCGCTGACTTTCCCGGCTTCAACGAAGACTCGGGCCTGGCCTTCAAGCCCTATGTCATCAAACCGGTCGGCGGGGTGCGGGTGGCCGTCATCGGTCAGGCGTTCCCCTATACCCCGATCGCCAACCCCCAGCGCTTCATCCCGGATTGGACCTTCGGGATCGAGGACGGGCGGATGCAGGCCATCGTCGACAAGGTGCGCGCGGCGGAGAAGCCGGATCTGGTCGTGGTCCTCTCCCATAACGGCATGGATGTCGATCTGAAGATGGCCTCCCGGGTCAGCGGTATCGACTGCATTTTCGGCGGTCATACCCACGACGGCATCCCGGTGCCGACCCTGGTCGAGAACAAGGGCGGCAAGACGCTGGTCACCAATGCCGGCTCCAACGGCAAATTCCTTGGCGTGATGGACCTGGACGTGAAGGACGGCAAGCTGCGCGACTATCGCTACCGCCTGCTTCCGGTCTTCTCCAACCTTATCAAGCCCGATCCGGAGATGGTGAAATACGTCGCGGGCGTGCGTGCGCCTTATCAGGACAAGCTCGCCGAAAAGCTGGCGGTCGCCGAGCAGACCCTGTTCCGCCGCGGCAACTTCAACGGGACCTTCGATCAGGTCATCTGCGATGCGCTGATCAAGGTCAATGATGCGCAGATCAGCCTCTCCCCCGGCTTCCGCTGGGGCACCACGGTGCTGCCGGGGCAGACCATCACGATGGACAACGTGATGGATCAGACCTGTATCACGTACCCGCAGACCTATCGCCGGGAGATGTCCGGCACCGAGATCAAGGCCATCCTCGAAGATGTCTGCGACAACCTCTTCAATCCCGATCCCTATGTGCAGCAAGGCGGAGACATGGTGCGGGTCGGCGGCCTGGACTATGTATGCGAACCCGGTGCGACCATGGGCAACCGCATCACCGAGATGCAGTTGAACGACGGCACCAGGATCGAGGCCGACAAGCAGTACGTGGTCGCCGGCTGGGCGACCGTCGGCAGTCAATCACCCGGCGAGCCGATCTGGGATACGGTCGCCACCTACCTGCGGGACATCAAGACGGTCAAGGTCGGTCGGCTCAATACACCCAAGCTGAAAGGAGTCAAGGGCAACCCCGGTATCGCCGATTATCCGTTGATTCTGTAGGGCGGTCTTCAGGCCGATACCGGCTACGCGGGTTGGTTGGACGGGACACGCCGCGTCGTCGCGGCCGCGCATTCGCTCGTGGGCCAGCCCTTGACACAGGGTCTGGCGCAACCAATCCAGCAGGTCGAGCCCCTGGTCGAACGCCAACAGGTGCTCGCCCGCCTGCGACAACACTGTACTTCCACCCTCAATTCCCAATCGGTTCGCTGCCACACGGAGGCGGTTGGTCATCCCGGGGGTCTCCAACAGAAAATCGCAAACTATGTGCGTTGCCGCACTGAGTTGGCGTGGTTACACCGATAGTCTGTCGGCAGAGCGTAAGGAATCCGTATTCGACGCTCAGGTCATGGCGACCGTCATGATCACACGCATCACCACGAGATCATCATGAACAAAGAGCAAGTCAAAGGCCGTTACGAAGAAGCAAAGGGCGCGGTCAAGGAAGCTACCGGCAAGGTCGTCGGTAATGAAGAACTGGAGATAAGAGGTAACGTTCAGAAGAACGCGGGCAAGGTCCAGGCTGGTTTGGGTGATCTCAAGGAAGATATCAAGGACGCCACCTGATCCTCCTGCCGTCAACTGAAGCCGGGCTGGTTCCAGCCCGGCCACCGACTGATACCTTAACCTCTCTGTCATAGAGAGAATGTCTCCCACGGAGACAGAAAGAATATAGTCGGACGGCCTTGGCGCCTCCGCCACCCCGGAACATGAAAGTCCTCTCGACCACTGTCGCTTTTGCCGGCGTGCGAGGCTGCGTCGTCAGGGCTTCCAGCCCTGACTGTTCCAGCTCCGACGCCGTCAGGCCAGGATGGCCTGACTACGCACTTTCACAGTCAAGCCTTGGATTCCCAAAGAGCCTGTTCAGGTGCAGGGCCTTGGTCATCGTTACGGCCGTAGGGCGTACTGCGCTGCGCTTGTCCATCCTACGAAGGTACGTGCTCTCAGGCCAGTGGTCGGCAGGATAGCCGAGGCCGATAACACTGCAGGTTACACGGGGCCGGATCGGTGGTTTAATCAGGTTGCTTCCACCCCGCTACGGTAAGCCGCCATGCAAGATCGTCCACTGACCGCTGCCGACCAGGTCCAGGCGCCAGCGCAGCCGCTGCCCATCGGTGATCTCAAACGACTGAAAATACTGTGTATCTCTGAAACAGGCTGGTTTGAGAACGCGACCCTGCTGGCCGACATCAAAGCAGCCGGCGGCATGGGCGAAAACCAATATCAACTGCCGTGGCCGCCGTTTGGTGACTTGCATCCCGAGAATGCAGCCGGTTCATCGGCGCTGATCGAGGCGGAAGGGTTCGATGGTCAGGTACACCGACTGCTTTTCGATACCGGCTGGAATCCGGCCTGGATGGATCGGCGTTTCGCCGAGGAAGGGGTGGACCGCTTACTGCAGGCGGGTGCGATCGAGTGCCTGATCATCAGTCATGAGCATTTCGATCACTTCTGGGGCATCGGTGCCACATTGAAACACTGTCCGTCGCTGCCGATCTACATTCCGGACGGCTTTCATGCCGAAGGATTGGCGCTGATCCAGCACCTGGGTCACACCGGACCACTGCACCGGGTCCTGCCGAATCAGCCATTGGCATTATTCCCCGGGTGTGTCCTGGCGCAGTTCCCCATGAACACATTGTTGCAGGTTCAGGGCGAAAACGTGCTGTATTTCAACATTCAGAAAAAGGGCTTGGCGATGGTCACCGGCTGCGGCCATGGCGGGGTACTCAATCTCCTCGATTATGCCCGACGGACCTTCGTCGGCGCCGAGCGCATCCATGCGGTCTACGGCGGACTGCACATCGCCCCGTTCGACGACTGGGACGAGGAACGCGACCGTATCATCGCGCAACTCGGGGCTTACCACATCGACCATCTGGCTTGTAATCACTGCACCGGGGTGATTGCCGCACGCAAGATGGTCGAGGCCGGCTTGCCGGTGCTCCGCGGCAGTGCAAGCAACGGGTCCAAGACGGATCTGTTTCTTGGCAATGGCGACGTGTTGAATCTCACCGCGGATGCTGAGTAATGACCGCGCTGGGCGCTGTTCAGTCGAAGGGCTTGATTGCCATCAGGCCACCCGCTCATGCTCGACCGTCCTGTTGGCGGAGACCAGACACGCGAGTACGTCCTCCCGCTCGAGCCAGGTATAGCCTTCCAACAGGGTGTCGATGTCGTCGCCAGCCGCCCTTCAAGGCAACTTCGACTACATCCGTTTCGCGCTTCAATCCGGTCAGGCGCATCGCTTCATTCATCAAGTCATCATCAATGGGGACCAGCGCATTCATGGTTTCGCCCCTTCAGTAGTCTTTTCGTGGTCAGTCTTGTACTCGTTGCTCGTCAGGGCGATTTCCCCGACCGCGGCGCGTCCCTTCACCTCGATAACGCGGACCTCGACGGCCGTGGCGGGGTCTTCCGGATGCGGCCGGCGGGAGATCAGGTCAAAGCCGCGGTTGTCCTGCTCCACGCTCTCCACCACCCAACCGCGTGCATGCTCGTGGGCGATGACCGCTCTGACCGCGATCCGCTCGATTTCTTCGTCCCGTACCATCGGGGCGATCCCCGGGGATTGGCGCTCGGGATGCGGCAACACCCAGGCCCGGCCATGATGCTGGATATCGGCAATGGTGCAGTGCCGTTCTTTGTGCAGATCAGCCAGGCGGGATTCGCGCCGGTGATTCAGTTCCCCATGGGGATCACCGCGACGACCTGGATCGGCTCGGGGATGACGGGGCCGCGGATGATGACGCGGGGCTTGAGTTCTGTGAGTTCCATTCGTGTATTATACCGCTCACATCAGACCGAAGGGAACGCGTGTGCCCAGTCCCGATCCGCTTACCACCGCCCTCGCGCCCATCGCGACCCTCGTTACCAATTGGGCGCGATGGACGATCCCGCTCGTGCTGCTCCTGGCAGCCCTCAGGCTGTTGCTGTTGCCGAAGCTGCGCGGGATCTTGGGCGAGCGGCGGGTTGGGGCAGTGCTGGAGCGCATTGGGACCGAGTGTTTGCATGATGTCATCTTCCCGGACGGCCGCGGCGGCTTGACCCAGGTCGATCATGTGGTTCTGACAGGTGCCGGTCTGGTGGTCGTCGAAACAAAAAATTACCGCGGGTCGATCTTCGGGCAGGAGCGGGAGGCGCAGTGGACGCAGCGGCTGGGGCGTCGGAGCTTCCGTTTTCAGAACCCGGTGCGGCAGAACTATCTGCATACCCAGGCAGTAAAGGCACTGGTGCCGGGTGTTCCGGTCCTCGGGTGGGTGGTGTTCACCGACAGCGCCCGTTTTCCGAATGGGAAGCCGGATGGTGTCTCCAGTCTGCGCGATCTGCGTCGGGAGCTGCGCGATAAGGTCGGTGACGTGCCGCCTTCCGCCGCGTTGCGTGCGGCCTGGGAACGGTTGAAGGGGCGGGCGGATCGGAGCAAGGAGGCACGCAAAGCCCACTTGGACGCCATTCGTGAGCGGCGGGGGCCGGATCGCGGCAAGCGCGCCGCTTGGGTCATGCTGCTGCTCTCGGCCCTGTCGTTGGCAGTGCTGGCCGTGCGGCCAAGCAGCAGGATGTCACAGCCGGCCAAAGCGGTGCCGACGGCGGTTGTCGGCCATCCCCCGCGGCAAGTCGCCCCGGTGCCGCAGCCGTCTACGCCTGCCCCCTTGGCGTTGTCCAGTCAGCCGAACGTTGACCGGGCCGACTGCAACAGCGCCATCGCGGCAGTCCTGATCGACAATAGCGCGGAGAACCGCGGCCGGCGTGACCGGGCCTGCGGCAAGCCGCCGCCCAAGCCTTCGAGGACAACCCCATGACCGGCAAAACCGTTGCCCAGCGGACCTATCTTCACATCAGTTGTCTGGCGGCGGCGGGCGCCGAATTGGCGGCCTGGGTCGCGGAGGCGGAGTGCCGCGCCGGGGTCCGTCGAGCGGAGGATTTCAATGTCGTGCGTTGCGATCTGGCGGGGGGACAAATCGCGCTGCTCAACTACCCGACGTTTTTCGATGAGGCCTTCCCGGCCCTGGCGACGAGTTGGCTGGTGGATCTGGACGCCGGCACCGTCGGTTACCGGACCTATGCCGATTCGCGGAATCCGCCGATCCTGCATCGCAAAGAACTTCTGTTGCCGGCCGATCACCCGCGGCGGGAGGAGTCCGCGGCGCTGACCCTGGCGTGTGAGTCGATCGGGCTCTTCGACCAGCCGACGCGCATCGGCTACCGGCGCCAGTGGTTGGATCTGGTGCGGGAACGCGGCTATCGCATCGATGGCCTGACCCTGCTGCCGTTGGGCAATGATGAGGGGGAAGGCGATCCGACGGTCGAGGGTTCGGCCGACGATGCCCTGCCGGTCAGTGAGACCCCGGTGCCCGATGGTCAGGGCGGGGGTTGGCAGGCGGCCCGCCAACTGACCGCACTGGTGCGCTACGGCCTGTCGGCACCGATCCAGGCGCTCGCCCGCCACGGCTTTCTGGATGGACGTCTGGCCCTCTTCGACTACGGCTGCGGGCGCGGCGATGACGTGCGCGCCTTGACGGCGAACGGCCTGCAGGCGGCGGGGTGGGACCCCTTTTATGCCCCGGAGCAACCCCTGCGTCCGGCGCCGCTGGTCAATCTCGGGTTCGTGATCAATGTGATCGAGGATCGCGACGAGCGCCTGGAAGCCTTGACCCGCGCCTGGTTGCTGACTGAAACCCTGCTGGTGGTCGCGGTGATGCTGGCGAATCAGAACGCTCCCCGCGGGACCGGCTTTGCCGACGGGGTCCTGACCCGCCGCGGGACCTTCCAGCGCTATTACACCCAGACGGAGATTCGCGCCTATCTGGCTCAGGCGCTGGACGAGGAGCCGATCCCGGTGGCCCCGGGGGTGCTCTTCGTGTTTCGGGACAAGGATGCGGAGCAGCGCTTCCTGATCGAGCGCTATCGCAGCCGACGCGGTCCGCCGGCATTGATTCCGGCGCGCAGCCGCCCGGCGCGGCCGGAGCGCAACACGCAAGGCCTGCCCCGGCCGACCCGCGACCGGTCGGCCGAACGCTACGCGGTGCATCGGGAGCTGCTGGATCGGCTGTGGAGCCGGTGGCTGGAACTCGGGCGCCAGCCGGAGCCGGACGAGGTCGGGGCGGAGCTGCCCGCACTCATGGAAGCATTCGGTACGCTCGCCAAGGCGCTGCGCTTCCTCGCCGGTCACCAGGACCCGGACATCTTGGCGCGCGCCGCGGCAGCGCGGCGGGCGGACTTGCTGGTCTATCTGGCGCTCAACCAATTCGAACGGCGCCGTCCTTACAAACATCTGGAACCCGGAGTGCAGCGCGACATCAAGGTCCTGTTCGGCGACTATGGGGCCGCGCAGGAGGCGGCACTCGGGCTGCTGTTCATGATCCGTGACACCCAGGCCATTGCCGACGCCTGTCAGGAGGCCGCGGCGCGCGGTCTGGGCTGGCTGGAACCGGGCGAGTCGCTGCAACTCCCTGCCAGCCTGGTCGAGCAATTGGCGCCGCTGCTGCGGGTCTACGTTGGCTGTGCGGCCGTGCTCTATGGCGACTACCGCGACGCGGACTTGGTCAAGATCCATATCGGCTCGGGCAAGCTGACCCTGCTGCGCTACGATGCCTTCGTCGAGTCCCCGCTGCCGCGCCTGATTGAGCGCGTGAAGATTCGGTTGCGCGAGCAGGATATCGATTTCTTTCTCTATGGGGACAGTAGTGGTTACCCGGCGCCCTATTTGTATCATAAGTCGCGCTATATCAATGAGGAGTTCCCGTACTATCCGGAGCAGGCGGCGTTCGAGGAGACACTGAGTGCACTGGCGCTGTGCGATCTGTCGGGATACGGTCCGAGTGCCGCGAAGTTCGATGAGATCCTGGCCCGCCGCCGTTGGGTGATCGATGGTTTCGACCTGCGCCGACCGGACACCGGGCCGGACCCGGATGCGCCGTGCGGGCGCTTCCTGACCTTTCGCCAATTGATCGAATGCGGCGAGACTCAAGGCCGCACCGGGCTGCCTAATCTCCCGCGCCGGATGGAGAGCTTCGACGCCTTGCAGGATTTGGCCGAGCAGGTGCTCGACCCGGTCATCGACTGGTTCGGCATGATCCGCTTGACCTATGGCTTCTGCTCGCCGGAACTGGCCCGTGAGATCACCGGCCGCATCGATCCCCGCCTCGATCAGCACGCCGCCCACGAGCACAACCGCCTGGGAAAACCCATCTGTTCGCGTCAGGGCGCCGCGGTGGATTTTCTCGTGGAGGACGAGGACATGGCCGAGGTCGCCCGCTGGCTGGCCCAAAACACCCCCTTCGACCGCCTCTATTTCTACGGTGCCGACCAGCCGATCCATGTCAGCTTCGGACCTGAGCACAATCGCCAGGTCGTGCGGATGGTGCCGACCGCGAATGGGCGGTTGGTACCGCGGGTGGTGAAGGCGGGGGAACTCACCGGGGCGAGTTGATCATCCTCTGTGTAGGGGCGACTTCAGTATCACTCCGTCTGCAGCCCCTCCACCCGCTGGAACCCCCGCGGCAGTGGCTTGCCGCGGCGGCCGCGCTCGCCCTGATAGACATCCAGATCAGCCGGTTTGAGGGTGAAGGTGCGCTTGCCGGAGAGGATGACCAGGCTGCCGCCGACGCGGACCACCGCGAGCGCGGCCACCCGGTCTTGCGTCTCGGCGCCCTTGGCGGCGGGGAGACTGATGATTTTGTTGCCTTTGCCGCGCGGCATCTCGGGCAGATCCGAGACCGGGAAGACGAGCAGATGGCCACTCTGGCTAACGGCGGCCAGACGCGCGCCCGCCAGGTCGGGCAGCGGCAGCGGCGGCAGCACCAGGGCGCCCGCGGGCAGGGTCAGCACGGCTTTGCCGGCCTTGCCCTTGGCGTAGAGTTCCTCCATGCGCACGATGAATCCGTACCCGGCATCGCTGGCGAGCAACAGTTGAGTTGCGGCCGACTCGCCCAGCACGGCGACGAAGCTGGCCCCCTTGGGCGGGTCCAGCCGTCCGGTGAGCGGTTCGCCCTGACCTCGCGCCGACGGCAGGGTGTGGGCCGGCAGTGAATAGCTGCGGCCGGTGGAGTCGAGGAAGACGGCCGTCTGGTTGCTGCGCAGCCGGGCCGCCGCGAGGAACTGGTCGCCGGAGCGGTAACTCAGCCCGGCGGCGTCGACCTCGTGTCCCTTGGCGGCCCGCACCCAGCCCTTCTCGGACAGGACGACGGTCACCGGCTCGCTCGGGGTCACCTCGGTCTCGTCGAGTGCGCTCGCGGCAGGGCGGGCGACCAGGGGCGAGCGGCGGGCATCGCCGTATTTCTCGGCATCGGCGGTGATCTCGTCGCGGATCAGCCGGGTGAGCAGCGCCGCGTCGCCCAGCAGCGCCTGAAGCCGGTCGCGCTCCGCGGCCAGGTCGGCCTGCTCGCCGCGGATTTTCATCTCCTCCAGGCGTGCCAGTTGCCGTAACCGCGTGTTGAGCACGTACTCGGCCTGGGCGTCGCTGAGGGCAAAGCGCGCGATCAACACCGGTTTGGGCTCATCCTCGGTACGGATGATGCGGATCACCTCGTCGATGTTGAGATAGGCGATCAGCAAGCCGTCCAACAGGTGCAGGCGGTCCAGGACCTTGGCCAGTCGGTGTTCGAGACGCCGCCGTACCGTGGCGGTGCGGAAGCTCAGCCACTCGGCGAGAATCTCCTTGAGGTTCATCACCCGCGGCCGGCCGTCGCCGGCGATCATGTTGAGGTTGACGCGGTAACTGCGTTCCAGGTCGGTGGTGGCGAACAGATGCGACATCAGCCGCTCCAGGTCGACCCGGTTGGAGCGCGGGACGATCACCAGGCGGGTCGGGAACTCGTGATCCGACTCGTCGCGGAAATCCTCGATCATCGGCAGCTTCTTGGCGTTGAACTGCGCGGCGATCTGTTCCATCAACCGCTCACCCGAGACCTGGTAGGGCAGGGCGGTGATGATGATCTCGCCCTGCTCGACCTCATAGACAGCGCGCTGGCGCAGGCTGCCGTTGCCGGTCTGGTAGATCTTCAGCAGCTCATCGGGGGGCGTGATGAGCTCGCCCGCGGTCGCGAAGTCCGGTCCCGGACAGTGGACGAACAGGTCCTCGACCGTGGCCTGCGGATGGTCCAGCAAGTGGATACAGGCACGCGCCACCTCGCGCAGGTTGTGCGAGGGGATGTCCGTTGCCATGCCGACCGCGATACCGGTGGTACCGTTGAGCAGCAGGTTGGGCAGGCGCGCCGGCAGCAGCTTGGGCTCCTCCAGGGTCCCGTCGAAGTTGGGTTGCCAGTCGACCGTGCCCTGGTCCAATTCGCCGAGCAGCAACTCCGCGTAGGGTGTCAGGCGCGACTCGGTGTAGCGCATGGCGGCGAACGACTTGGGGTTGTCCGGTGACCCCCAGTTGCCCTGGCCGTCGATCAAGGGGTAGCGGTAGCTGAACGGCTGAGCCATCAGCACCATGGCCTCGTAGCAGGCGGTATCCCCGTGCGGATGGAACTTGCCCAGCACATCACCCACGGTGCGTGCTGATTTCTTGAACTTGGCCGCCGCCGAGAGCCCCAGTTCCGACATGGCGTAGAGGATGCGCCGCTGCACCGGTTTGAGTCCGTCGGCCACGTAGGGCAGGGCGCGATCGAGGATCACGTACATGGAGTAATCCAGGTACGCCTTCTCGGTGAAGGTCGCGAGCGGCTGGTGTTCCAGACCCTCGGCGTTGTAGAGACGTATGTCCGTCATCGAAGCAGTCCGGTCCGCGGAAGATAACCGCGCATCATGCAGCAACCGGCGGTGCAGACCAAGGGGGACGGGTGGTGGGATGTGATCAGAACTGATGAGGTCGGGCCTTTCCGGAGGATGGGTCGCGTGAGAACGAAACCCAGCGTTGGCGCTATACTCCCGTCATCGCCACGACCGGACGGAGCAACCCATGGCCACGACCGCCGACGATGTCTGGGCCTTGTTGCGCGAACTGACCGCAGCGCAACGAGAGACCGAGCGGATGCAACGAGAGACCGAGCGGATGCAACGAGAGACCGAGCGGATGTTTCAGGAGACCGACCGCCGGTTTCAGGAAACCGACCGCCAATTCCAGGAAACCGGCCGCCAGTTCCAGGAAACCGGCCGCCGCTTTCAGGAAACCGATCTCCAATTTCAGGAGCTTGCCCGCGAGCGGCGCGAGACCGATCGCCAGATCAGGGAACTGGGCAAACAGATCGGCGGCCTGGGTGAGAAATTCGGCAGCTTCACCGAGGGGCTGGCCTTACCCTCCATGGAACGGCTGCTGCGCAAGCGCTTCGGCATGGAGGTCATCAGCCCCAGCGTGCGCGCCACCAAAGACGGGCAGCACCTGGAGATCGATGTCCTGGCCTACGCCAACGGCGCCGTCAACGCCGCCTATCTGGTCGAGGTCAAGAGCCACCTGCGCGAGGAGGCGATCACCCAGTTGCAGAACCTCCTGCGCCGGTTCCGGGACTTTTTCCCCGAGCATCGGGAGAAACGGCTCTACGGCATCCTGGCCGCGGTGGATCTGACGCCGACCTTGCGTGAGCGGGTTCTGCGGGAGGGGTTCTATGTCGCGCGCATTCATGATCAAGTCTTCACGTTGGAGGTTCCCGTCGGTTTTGAGCCTCGCGCCTATTGAACCCTTGGCGTCGCCGCGGTGAAGCCGAATTTTCTGATGATGTCGCTGGAATGTTATGCCTAATCCCGTGCCCAGGATGATTCAAGAGCAAGTCTCTCTCCTGCCGTTTAACACGTTACGTCTGGATGTCAACGCGCGCTACTTCGCTGCGGTGCAATCGGTGTCTGATCTGGAGTGGTTGTTCAAAGACCCGCGAGTTGCGGAAAACGCGATCCTGGTGCTCGGTGGGGGGTCCAATATCCTCCTGTCGAAGGACTTCGACGGCGTTGTCCTGAAGATGGAGATCAGCGGCCGATCGGTCGTTTACGAGGATGACGAAGTCGTCGATCTCGCGCTCGGTGCCGGCGAGGATTGGCCGTCGGTGGTAGAGTTCGCCGTCGCCCACGGCTGGGGCGGGATCGAGAATCTCGCGCTGGTGCCCGGCACCGCGGGCGCGGCGCCCGTGCATAACATCGCCTGTTACGGCCACAATCTGCACGAGAGTCTGCTGTGGGTGGAGTCGCTCGATCGCAACAGCGGCGCGCTGTGCCGGTTTCGTGTCGACGAATGCGGTCTGGGATACCGCACCAGTATCTTCAAGCAGGAACTCAAGGGACGCCATATCGTCGTGCGCATCTGTCTGCGCTTGCGTAAGCGTCCGATTCTCAACACCAGCTATCAGTCGCGCTACGAATCCGTTGCCGGCGAACTGGCACGGCTCGGGCCGCCGCCGTATGGGGTACGCGAGGTGTTCCAGGCGATTGTCGGCATTCGCCAACGCAAGCTGCCGGACCCGGCACGGGTGGGCACGGTCGGCAGCGTCTTCATGAATCCGACAGTGACCGTCAAGCAGCTCCAGGCGATCAAAGCCCTGTGTCCGGAGATTCAGTCTTATCCGGCGGAGCAGTTGGTTTACGGCGATTTTTCCGTGGACCAGGACGGCGACAGCGCGCGTGTGAAGATACCGGCCGCCTGGCTGATCGAGGATATGGGATGGGCGGGAAAGCAGGTCGGACACTGCGGGGTCTGGAAAACGCAGCCGCTCAACATCGTCAACTATGGCGGTGCGACGCCCCGCGAATATCTCGACTTCTTACAGGCAGTGCAGGATGAAGTCTTTCAGCGGTATGGGGTCAGACTCGATCCGGAGGTTGTCGTCATCTGACTTGCCGGTCGTGGTTCAGGGAATTCGCCGGCGAGACGCCGAACCGCATCAATCGGCCGCGTCAATCGGCCGCATCAATGTCGGTATCGCGCGGCGCTCTCAGCTTGCGTCGGCTCCGGTTGGTAATGGCGGGTGCAGACTGCGGCGCCTCGATGATATTCAGGGTCTTTTCCTGTTCAGACAATCGCCGGTTGGCGATCAGCTTTTCCTGGCGGACCCGGACGCCGTAGCCGAGCGCCGCGCCGCCGGCGGTGGCGAGTGTCAGCAAGCCCAAGGCCATGAACTGGGTGAGCATCATGGCGACGCCCAGCCCGACGGCACCGCCGACCACGACCCCTGACTTCAGACTCATGCCCGCGCCGAGTCCGCCGCGCGCGGCCTTGGCGATGCTGCGCACGTCCTTGATCCGCTGTTGTTCGGCTTTGACGCGGATCTGTTCGCGCTCTTTGGAGAAGCGCTCCGAGGCCCGCGAGACCACATGCTTGCGGTCGGCGCCGACGATGGCGCTGAACCAGAGTGCGACCACGAAGCCGATCGACAATCCGAGGGTCAGGAACAGCGGCCAGGTGGTCTGCCAGTTCGTCGTCATCGCGGTGTAGACCAGCAGCCCGGTCACGCCCTGCAAGAGAAAGATCCCGATGAGAAAACGGATCAGGTTGGGAATCCCGAAATTGATCATGACCTGCGCACTGCCTTGGTTGACGCACGTTTAGGAACTTTCTTGGCGGGCGGGGCGGGCTTGGCCGCGGCCTGCTTCGCCGCCGACACGCTGTTGCGCTGATCCGCGACAGCCGGGGCGGCCGGCTCCGTGGCCGCGGGGGGCTGAGCGCCGAGCCGGAAGACCCAGGCGTCTTTGAGTGCCGGGCTCAGATCTGTGGCGCTGACCTTCCGGCTGAAGAGTCCCAACAGGCGGTCGCGAATCGCGGTGAGCCCCTCGGGTCGGCCCTGCTGCTCGGTTGGAATCGGGCGGTCATAGGCATCGACCACGGCATAGAGATATTCAGTACCGATATTCGACAGGTCGGTGACCAGCCGCGGCGCGACCGCGGTGCTGGGCAGCAGACGCGGTTCCAGACTGGAGATCAGAAAGGGGCCGGGGAGCAAGGTCAGCCGCTCCGCCAACTCCGCCTGATTGCGGCTGCGCAGGTAATGGCTCAGGTCGCTGCGCATCCCTGCCGAGAGTTCAGGCGCGCTGCGCTCGCTGAGCGTGGTGTCGTCGTCCTCCTCGGGTCGGATGGCGATCAGAAAGGCATGGGCCTCCGCGGTGGGATTCTGCGGCGTCGCCGCGCCGGCCAGGACATAGGTCTCGATGATGCGCAGGAGTTCCGCGTACCGGGCGCGCTGATCTTCCACGGCGGGATCGAAGGCGCCGCCCAGCAGGACGAAGGTATAGATCCCGAAACCGGGGGTGGCGTTGCTGTACAGGGTGCCGGGTGCGGCGGCACTGGCGACTCCATAGGCGGCGGCCTGAGACGGGAAATAGGCCATGGAGTAGGCGAGGGTGCCGCTATCGCGGGCCGGTTCGGAACGTTGCACCGGGGTCACCAGATCCTGCTTCAGCCCGCTGGAGGCAGCGGCCCGGATGGTTCCCTCGGCACCGGGACCGCTCAGGAAGAGCGCGCGATTCAGGACCGCGGCAACCACCGTCGTGCCGCCCTGGGCCACCAGTTCACGCACGACGGCAGCCAGCGAGCCGCAATCGCCCTGGATCAGCGCCTCGGTGGCGAAGGCCGGGTCCACGTTGGACAGGTACAGGTCGGTCACCAGTGGCTTGAGATAGTCCTGTTGCTTGTTGATCCGCGCCGAGCCGCAGATCAAGGCCACCTCGCGCCGCAGTTCGGGCAAGGTCTGACTAAAGGGTGTAAAGATCGGGCCGCCCTCACCGACCGGGACCGGTTCCGCCGCCGGTGTATTAAGGCCCAGCGCCTCGCGGGTCGTGCGCCATTGGGGGGCGGGAGGGGCGCTCAGGTCGGGTGGCGTGGCCGCGGGCGTCGGTGTTGACACAGCGTCCGCCTTAGGCGCTTTGGTCGCGGTCTGGACCGCCGCGGGAGCAGGGCCGATCCGCGCCCAGGCCGGCAGGCGCATGGCGCAGCCGGACAGCGTCAGCGCGGCGAGCAGGCCGACGACGAGCAAGGCCCGGGCGGCCCAGCCCCGTGGCCCGCGCCGTCGGTGGGGAACCGGTCGATCGCGTCTTGGTGGGAACTGGCTCAAGGTCAGGGTTCCGTGGTGTGGGTGCGCCGCATGATAGCGGATCAGACGGCACCCGCGCGGGCGTCGATATACGCAAGCGCCCGATCGATCCGGCGCAGGGCGGCGTCTTTGCCGACCAGCTGCAGGGTGACGTCGATGCCGGGCGAGGCGGCGCGCCCGACGATGGCGACTCGCAGCGGCTGCGCCACCTTGCCGAGTTTCTCGCCAAGTTCCTCCGCGACACCCTCGACGACATGGTGCAGGGATGCGGGCGTCCAGTCCTCCAGAGCCATCAGTTCGAAGGCCGCCTTGAGCCGGGTCAGGGGTTCGCGGGCGACCGGGCGCAGATGCTTCTTGGCGGCATCGGGATCGTAGTCGGCGAAGTCCTGGTAGCAAAAGGCGCTGATCGCGGCCAGTTCGACCAGGGTGCGGGCGCGTGCGGCCTGGGCCTGGACCACCAGCACCGGGTCCGGTCCGACCGTGGGGTCGATGCCGAGCCGACCCAGGTGGGGGCGCAGCAGGTTGGCGACATGGCTCGGGTCGGCGACCTTGATGTACTCCTGGTTGAGCCAGTCGAGCTTATCGGTGTTGAAGCTGGAGGCGGCCTTGTTGACGTCCGTGATGTCGAACAGGTTGATCATCTCATCCATGCTGAAGATCTCCCGGTCGCCGTGTGACCAGCCGAGCCGCACCAGGTAGTTGAGCAGGGCCTCGGGCAGGTAGCCGGCGTCGCGGTAGGCGATCACGCTGACCGCGCCATGGCGCTTGGACAGCCGTGCCCCGTCGTCGCCCAGGATCATGGGAACATGGGCATACTGCGGCGGCTCCACCCCCATGGCGCGCAGGATATTGATCTGGCGCGGGGTGTTGTTGATGTGGTCGTCACCGCGGATGACATGGGTGATCGCCATGTCGGCATCGTCCACGACCACCGCCAGGTTGTAGGTGGGTGAGCCGTCGGTGCGGCGGATGATCAGGTCATCGAGCTCCTGATTGCCGAACACCATCCGGCCGCGGATCAGATCATCGACCACGACCTCGCCGTCCAGTGGGTTGCGGAACCGGATGACGTGAGGGGTCGTGGGGTCGACTTGATGTTCGCGGCAACGGCCGTCATACCGTGGTTTGAGTTTTTGCGCCATCTGCTCCTCGCGCATGGACTCCAGGCGCTCTTTGGGGCAGTCGCAGCGGTAGGCCAAGCCGCGGGCCACGAGGTCGTCAATGACCGCGTGGTAGCGGTCGAAGCGCTGGGTCTGATAGAACGGCCCCTCGTCATAGTCCAGGCCAAGCCAGGTCATCCCTTCCAGGATGGCGTTGACCGACTCGGCGGTCGAGCGCTCCAGGTCGGTGTCCTCGATGCGCAGGACAAACAGGCCGCCGTGTTTGCGTGCATGCAGATAACAAAAGAGCGCGGTGCGGGCACCGCCGACGTGCAGATAACCGGTCGGGGATGGAGCGAAACGGGTACGGACGGTCATGATCGCACGGGACTCCCTGGGCATTGGCCCGGACATTGCGGAAAGCATGGCCAGGGCGTTGGACAAGAGCGGGATTCTAGCAGTATGTTGCCGTCATGAGATTTGCCGAAACGAACGACAGCGCTGTTTATCTGGTCCAGGCGTACGGACCCGAGGGGATCCGTGTCGGCGGGCGCACCCTCACCAGCGGTTTTATCCTGACCCCGGAGCGGATCATCGAGGACTGGGGGCCCCGGCGGATCGCGGACCTGGATCCAGGACATCTGCAAACCCTGATCGCACTGTCACCGGAAGTGCTTGTATTAGGCACCGGTGCCTTACAGGTGTTCCCCGACCCGGCGCTGTACTTTACGGTGCTGGAACGGCGGATCGGCTGCGAGGTGATGGACACCGGCGCGGCCTGCCGCACGTACAATATCCTGGTAGCCGAGGGTCGACGGGTGGCCGCCGCGCTGTTGCCCTGGTGACGACCCGGCGCCGGTTTTCAATTTCCAATCCTCAATTTCAGGAAGTCGTCCCAGCTCATGGACCGTAAGATCATCTTCGGCGTGCTGACTGCCGCCATTCTCGGTTTTGTCGGCGTGCTGCTCCTGATGCCTCCGACCATTCAGGACGAGGTGGTACGCCTGCCCTGGCGGGTGACCACGGACCAGGCCGGCCGCACCCAGGTCTTCGGCTTTACCCTGGGCAAGACAACGCTTGGCGAGGTGCGCAAGTTCTTCGGCGAGGACGGCAGCATCAACCTGTTCCAGGCGCCGGACGGCCCCGAGCCGCTCGGCGTCGAGGTCTTTTTCGAACAAGTCTATCTGCAGAGCCTGCGCGCCGACTTCATCGTCACCCTGGACGTCAGCCAGCGGACCCTGGCACCCATGTACGAGCGCGGGCTGCGCATCAGCCAGATGGAAAGCGGCAGCAAGCGGGTAAAACTCGACCCGACCGATGTCGCGACCCTGCTCGCCAGTCCCATCCGAACCATCACCTATCTGCCCCAGGCGCGGCTCAGCACGGAAGTGATCGAGAAACGCTTCGGTGCCCCGGCCGAGCGCCGTATCGAGCCCGAGACCAACGTCGTCCACTGGCTCTATCCCGAGCGCGGCTTCGACCTCGCCCGGCACCCCAAGGGCAAGGTCGTCATCCAATACGTGAACCGGGCGGACTTCGCGCGGCTGGTGCAACCACTGAGCGGATCCTGATCCGCACCCGACGTACTGTTGCAAATTGCTGCTGAACGGTACTCAAATCAGAGGAATCCTACCCCAAACTCAGCAAATGGCGGGCAGCGTTGCCTGACTGCTTTAGTTAGTATTTAAGCCAACAGGTTGGCTGGAACACGAACCAAAGACTGGAGGCTGGGATCATGAGCAGGCAGGTCGATGTCGCCGTAATCGGTGCAGGTCTTGCGGGTTTGAGCGCGATCAAAGAGGTCCGCCAGTCGAACAAGGACTTTGTGCTGATCAACGGCGGCGGCCCCGGTACCAGTTGCGCCCGGATCGGGTGCGTGCCGTCGCGGGTGGCGCTCCATCTGGCGGAGGTCTGCAACGGCCGACATACCGCCGACTGGCCCGGCCGCGCGGGCGGTGCGTCCTGGGAGGTCGACCCGACCGCGGTGCTGGACCACCTGCGCGTACTGCACGATTCCTATGTCGATTCGACGCTGACCGGCAGCGTCGATGCGCTGGGCGATGCGCTGATCGAGGATTATGCCCGGTTCATCGGCCCCAACACACTGCGCGCCGACGGCCAGACCATCGAGGCGGCCGCCATCGTGATCGCTACCGGTGCCCGCAGCTTCGTCCCACCCGATTGGCTGGAGCGGTTGGGCGACCGGGTCCTGACCATTGAGACGCTATTCGAGCAGGAACGCCTGCCCGCATCAATAGCGGTGGTCGGTCTTGGGCCGATCGGTCTGGAGATGAGCCAGGCGCTGCATCGACTGGGGGTTCGGGTGATCGGTATCGATGCCGGTGAGCGCGTCGCTCACCTGCCGGACCCGGTCGTCAATCAGGCCGCCGTGGAAATTCTGCGTCATGAGTTTCCGATCTGGCTTGGCGCTCGCGCCACGGCGGAGCGCAGCGGTGACAAGGTGGTCGTCCGCGCCGGACCGAATCAGGCCCTGGTGGATCGGGTCTTCGTTGCGACTGGCCGTCATCCCAACCTGGATCGCCTGGGTCTGAACATGGCCGGCTGTGCCACCGACAGCCATGGCGTGCCGGTCCATCACCCGGCAACCCTGCGGGTCGGCCGCCTGCCCATCTATATTGCCGGTGACGCGGGCGGCGCCCCGGCCAATCTGCAACTGGCCACTGAGCAAGGTCGGGTCGCGGGCTACAACGCCTCGCACCACACGCCCATCAGCCTGGTCGCCAAGACCCCCATGTCCATCGTTTTCAGCGAGCCGAGCATCGCGTGGGTGGGCCCCGACTGGTCCGCGTTGGACCATAGCCAGGTTCTGGTCGGGCAGATGCGTTTCGGTCTGGCGGGGCAGGCCGCGCCCGCCGGTCCGCACCGTGCGTTACTGCGGGTCTACGCGGACCGCCATGATGGTCGCGTCATTGGCGGTGCCATGGTTGGACCCGGCAGCGAGCATGTGGCCCACCTGCTTGCTTGGGGCGCGCAGCAGCGCCTGACCGTCCACCAGATGCTCGAAATGCCCTTCTATCATCCGGTGGTCGAGGAGGTGCTGCAGGATGCCCTGAAGGAGTTGGCGCGCCGCATTCGTCCGGTAGAGTCGCGCGCGTCCGCGCTGGGTCGGTTGATTACCTGGCGGGGGCGGGTGGCATGTGCTGCTTGAATGGTCGTGGTTGTTTAACCTATTTTTAAATCGTTACTCAGTCTTGAGACCGCCCGGCCGCCGCGGTCACCGTCTCCAGCAGCATCCGGCAGTTCTTCACCAAATCGTCGCCCCGGTGCAGATCGCCGCCGATCAGGAGCATGCAGTCGCGGCCATAGCAGTCGACCAGCTCGGGTACCCGCTCCAGACGCATGCCGCCCGCCGGTACCGGAAAGATCGGTCTGAAATGGCCCATGGGGCGGACGGCGCCGTCGACGATCGCACGGCAGTCCTCCGGGGAAAAAGCGAAGCGTCCGCCGTAGCTCGGAAAGATGGTCGCGTCCGCCCCGGCCAGACGGTTGAGTTGACCATAGAGGCAGCCGTGCGCGACGCCGCTGCGCGGGTCCAGGGTGAAACTGCCCTGGAAGGCCGGATGGCTCAGGATCGGCAGGTCCAGGGTGTCGTCATCCGCCAGTGCGCGCAACGCATCCAGACCGGCGAGCCCTGGGCAGAACAGCAGACCGCCGGCGCCCGCGGCCCGCGCGAAGCGGGCGCGTCGGGTGATCTCCGGGGCGGGGGCGGTGACATTGGGCACATAGAGCGTATGTCCACCCGTTTCCCGATTCGCCCGGTCGACCGCCGCGGCACAGTGGGTGACGCGCTCGTCGAAGGGGCAGAACACCTGGTCGGCCAGTCCGTGGTCGTCCTTGATCAGGTCGATACCGCCCAGAGCCAGCCGGTAGGCCAGGTCGGCCAGCGCGCGCGGGCGCAGCCCCATGGGCTTGACGGCCGTGCACAGAAGCGGCCGATGCCGGACCCCGAGTCGATCGCGCAGCCCCGCCTGTCCGAAGCGCGGTCCGCGATAGAACTGCGCCAGGCGTTCCGACAGGTCGAAGCGCACCAGCCGAATGCCGGGCTGGATGCTGCTATTGCCAAACAGGCAGTTGACGAGTTGCGTCAGTTCCCGTCCGGCGACCTCGACCGGATAGCGGATGACCGCCTCCCAGCGGTCCTGGTCCAGAGGCTCCAGGGCGGCAAGCTGCCCGACGATCTGCTCGCGGATGGCCGCGTGCGGGATCAACTCATCCGGAAACTCCACCGTCTGTTCCAGGCAGATGTCCTGCGCCCGCTGCCGCGCTTGAATCGCGGTTGCCACGCCGGAGAGATGGTAAACAGCGGTGAAGCGTTCACCGCTAAGGGTCAGTGGTTGATCGTCGGCGTGTATCCCGCTCATAAGTCCTCGGTTTTGTCAGCAGCCGACAAGGTTTCCAGGCGCACCTCAGCCAGCGCCGCCTCGGTGAGCCCGAGCCGGGCGCCGGTCAACGCCTCCGCCGCGCGCACCAGCGCCATGGCGTCCAGACCGTATTCGCGCAGCAGATAGTCGCGGCCGGCGCCGTGTGCGTAGGTGTCGCGCAGCCCGAGCCGGATCAGGCGTTTGCCCAGACCGGCCTCGGCCAGCGACTCGGCGACGGCGGAGCCCAGACCGCCGATGATGCCGTGGTTTTCCAGGGTGATGACACCGTGTCGGACCCCGGCAATCGTCTCCAGGATCAGGGGATCGGTGAAGGGCTTCAAGGTCGAGACATGCAGATGGGCGACCGTGAGTCCGGCGGCGCGCAGTGCGGCGGTGGCGCGCAGCGCTTCCTCGGTGCAGATGCCGGTGGACAGCACCGCCAGATCCCGGCCCGCGCCGAGCGTTCGGGCTTGCTCGAGTCGCAGCGGCGCACCGGGGTCGAACAACCGCGGCACCTCGCCGCGCAGCATCCGCACGTAAACCGGGCCATTGACCGCCTGGGCCGCGTCGAGCACGGACTCGACCTCGGTGGCATCGCCGCATTCCAGTACCGTCATATTCGGCAGGAGGCGCATCAGCGCCACATCGTCGATCGCCTGATGGGTCACGCCGCCGGCGGTGGTGAGGCCGGGCAGGAACCCGATCAGGCGGACCGGCAGATTAGGGTAGGCGATCGACATGGCGACCTGATCAAAAGGGCGTCGGCAGATGAAGACCGCGAAGGTGTGGACGAAGGGGGTGAAGCCCTCGCGCGCCAGGCCCGCGGCGAAGCTCATCATGTTCTGCTCGGCCATACCCATCGAGAAAAATCGGTCCGGGTAGGCATCGCGGAATCCATCTGCCTCGCAGGAGGCGGTGAGGTCAGCGGAGAGGACCAGGACCTCCGGCCGGTCTTTGGCCCAGCGGACCAGATTGACCCCGTGGGGACGTTGCACTGTTTCGATCACGCTGGATCTCCATGCCGGTGGGAGCAGCAATCCGCCGCAAGCAGGCCGCGTTGCCGCCACAGGCGGTCGCCGCGGCCTTGAGTCATCGCGGCGGGACGCCGCTCCCACGGGAGCGAGGGTGTTGTGGACATCAGGCGGAGGCCCCGGGCAGAGTCGCCAGCAATTGGCTGTACTCGGCGAACTCCTGTTCGCTCTTGAAGCGGACATAATGGAGCTTGGGTGCGCGTACGCGCAGCAGGTCGATGCCGCGGCAAGGATCGGTGCGGGCGATCACTACCAGCGGTCGGTCGCGGTCCGCGGTGCGGGCAGCGGCGGCCGGCGCGGCGAGCGCATCGCTGTCGTGGCCGTCGACCTCGTGGACCTCGGCACCGAAGGCGCGCAGCCGCGCCGCTAGCGGCTCGATGGTCATGACCGACGCCATAGCCCCGTCGCACTGCTGGGCATTGGCGTCGACATAGACGCCGAGCCGGCCGAGGCGGTGATGCGCCAGGGCGGCGAAGGCCTCCCAGGCTTGGCCTTCCTGGAACTCACCGTCCGACATGAAAACCCAGACCCAGCCGGGTTCCCCGCGCAGCCGCCGCGCCAGTGCGATGCCGCCGGCCTGGCTGATGGCTTGGGCCAGCGACCCGGCGGTGACCTCATGACCAGGGGAGTGCTCGGCACCGATCAGCTCCACCGTGCTGCCGTCCTGGTTGAACTGCGCGAGCGCATCGGGTCCCAGCCGGCCGACCTCGATCAGCAGGGAGTAGAGCACGAGCGCATAGTGCACCGGAGAGAAGATAAAGCGGTCGAGATCCGGCGCCCGCGGGCCGTTGTAGTCAGCACCGGTGAAGCTGGCGGGATTGTCGGCACCGGGCACGCCGGCGAAGGGGCGGGGCGTCAGCGGCGCCTGACTCGGCCCCAGGCGCATCACGCGCAGATAGAGGGTCGCCAGCACCTCGGCCGCCGAACAGGCCTGGCTCAGGTAGCCGCCGTTGTGCCGCAGGGTGTGCTCCAGCACCCGGCGGCGCACCGCGGCGGCGACCTGGCCGACCTGGGTTCGGGGGTCTGGGGAGCGGGGTCTTGCTTGGTCCATCGCAGGTCTCGGCTGGTTTCGATCGCTTGGCCGATTGTATCGCCGATTGGTGCGAAGTGGCCTTGGTCATAAACCCGGCCATCGCGCGATCTGCACGGTCGTCGGTCCGCACAGCGGACCCTACAGGTCACGGTGTTACCGTAGGGTCCGCTGTGGT
>JACDZJ010000098.1_pt1 | contig 39994 bp, 38 predicted proteins | sample 7365721 | NCBI WGS metagenome assembly JACDZJ01 (sample SAMN15143480, study PRJNA637477) | pond metagenome | biome: freshwater wetland ecosystem [ENVO:00000243]; feature: pond [ENVO:00000033]; material: pond water [ENVO:00002228]; isolation source: pond water containing pink berries ... | reverse complement strand
GCCCTGCATCACCGTGACGTTCAAGCCGGCCAGGGCGTCGCGTAACGCCAGCGTCGCGCGCCATGGCCTTGATCATCATCGTTCCGGCCAGCGATGCGCATTTGGAGTCCAAGGCTGAAGCCTTGGACTCCAGTCGACCGACGCCTCGGCTGGCCGGAACCATGACCAAGGCCCGCGCCATCACCCCGAACTGACGCTGTTTTGCATGTATCCTGATCAGACCCGTACTATAGCCGTCGAACGTGATAACCGGACGTAGGGGCGGGTTTCAAACCCGCCCCTACACCAAATCGCCAATGCCTATACCAGCAACCACGAGGCGCTGCAGTCGGAGGATCTCGGTACGCTGCGCCGGTTCGGCCTCCACGCCATCGACGCGGTTGGTGTGGTGCACGCGATGATCCTGCGCATCCAGGCGCTGCTGCTGCCGCTGCAGGTCCTGGTCTTGGGCGGGCATTGACCGGTGCCCTGAGACGCCGGAGCGTCCAGGACAGCATGTCATCGATATTTTTCAACCCGCTTTGCAGTGCAGAGGCAAGACTATGGATATCGCGCAACGGATTTACGTCGAGTTTTCGCCGGGGCTCAAGGCCAGGCTCAACAACCGGATCAGCTTACGGGAGGCACTGAGCTTCGCCGAGATCGGCGTGGTGGTCGACTGGCACGCGGTGCCGCCGAGCGACCCCGCCGAGCCCGCCCAGGGGCTGGTGGAAAGCGTGAGTGCCACCGCGATTGCCGTGTCGCTGGTGGCCGCTGTCCCGGTGATCGAATCCGCGATCTCACAGTATCTCGAGCACAAGGCGGTCAGTGACACCCACTTCGTCTATTGGGTCAACGAACCCCTGCTGGAGAGCAACGGCGCACCGGTCCTGGACGCCGCGGGTGAGCCCCGCACGATCCGGCGGCGCATCAGCGGTATCGACGCCTTTCCCGACCTGCCCGACCGGGGCATCACCCTGACCATCGGCGACCAGAGCGCGTCCGTCGATATCGATCAGGACGATCTCGCATCCGCGGCCGTGCGGGCCGGAACGTCCGAGGGCTGAGGCGATTTCCGAAGCACTTCGTACCGCGCGAGATCAACCTTCGGTGAGCGGGTGACGCGACCGGAGGCCGACGCTTTAGCGGGCGGCGGCGCCGCGTCCGGCTGAAGCCTCGACCTCCGGTCTGTTGCGCGGGTGCAGCAAGATCCGCAGGGGGCTGTAGGGGCGATTGAAATCGCCCCTACATATTGGTAGGTCTTTTCCCGGAAATCATCTAAGGCATCCCTTGACCTGACCGGCCGCGGTCGCCAGCTTGGGTGGACTTGCCGCTCCCCGTGTTGTCGATTCGCCGCCAATGCCGCTGCTCCTCATCCTGCTGTTCCTGCCCTGGCTCGCCTGGGCCAATCCGGTCACGACCGAGCATGTGACCGCGCGGCTGCTCGCCGAGCGCCAGAGCGCGGCACCGGGCCAGCCGGTCGAGCTGCTGCTGGTGCTCGAGATCCGCCCGCACTGGCACACCTACTGGCGCAACCCCGGTGACTCCGGCGAGGCGCCGCGGGTGGAGTGGACGCTGCCCGCCGGGGTGACGGCCGGTCCGCTGGGCTTTCCCCATCCCGAACTGATCCGGGTCGGACCGCTGGCGAACTACGGGTATTCCGGCCGGGCCCTGCATCCGGTGACCATCCAAGTGCCCGCCGACTGGCCGATCGGCGCACCGCTGACGCTGCGTGCGGCGGCGCAGTGGTTGGTCTGCGAGGAGTTCTGCGTGCCGGAGTCGGCGGTCCTGGACCTGACCCTGCCGACCGCGGCCGTGCCGGGGCCGGCGGACCCCGCGAGCGCGGAGCCCTTTGCCGCCGCCCGTGCCGGGCTGCCGACGGGGACGATCGCCGACGCTGTGCTGGATCGTCCATCCGCCGCGGCCGGCGGCGGACTGCGGCTGACCGTCCCCTGGACGGGCGCGCGCCCGGCCGAGGTCTGGTATTTTTCCGGCGTCTGGGGCCTGATCGACCATGCCGCGCCGCAGCCGTGGCGCGAGGATGCGGGGCGCCTGCTGATCGACCTGACGCCTGGGGCCGCGTCCAGCCAGACGGACCCGGACGGCGTGCTGGTCACGCGTGCTGCTGACGGCCGGGTGCAGTCGTTTACGCTCAGTCCGACAGCGTCGTCCGCGGAGCCGACCGACGTAGCGGCGCCGCCGCTCGGCCTGGCGCTGGCCCTGGGCATGGCCTTCCTCGGCGGACTGATCCTGAATCTCATGCCCTGTGTGTTCCCGGTGCTCGCCATCAAAGCCCTGGGACTGGCGCAGCAGGCCGGGCTGGGCACCGCCGCGCGGGTCGGCCAGGGGCTGGCCTATACGGCGGGCGTGCTGGTGTTCTTCGGCCTGATCGCCGGACTGCTGCTGGCCCTGCGCGCCGGGGGCGCGGCCGTGGGCTGGGGCTTCCAGTTGCAATATCCGCCCGTGGTCGCCGGTCTGGCCTATCTCTTCCTGGTGCTGGGCCTGAGTCTGGCCGGCGCCGTGACCCTGGGCGGCCGCTTGATGGGGCTGGCGGGCGGCGCGCTGCCGGGCCGCCGCGGGGACGGTCTGGCCGAGGCCTTCTGGACCGGCGCGCTGGCGGCGCTGGTCGCCGCCCCCTGCACCGCACCCTTCATGGGGGCGGCCCTGGGTTATGCCGTGACCTTGCCCTGGCTGCCGGCGCTCGCGATCCTGCTCACCCTGGGGCTGGGCTTGGCCGCGCCCTTCCTGCTGGTGTCCGCGGTGCCTTTCCTGGCCCGCCGGCTGCCGCGGCCGGGCGCCTGGATGGACACGCTCAAGCAGTTACTGGCCTTTCCGATGTTCGCCACCGCGGCCTGGCTGGTCTGGGTGCTGAGTGTGCAGACCGGACCGACCGGCGTCGCGCTGGTGCTGACGGGGCTGCTGATGCTGTCCTTCGGGCTCTGGCTGCGCGAGCGCACCGCCCTGGGGTCCGACCGTCGGCGCCTGGCGGGCGGTGCCGCCGCTCTGGCGGTGCTGGCCGTCGCCCTGTGGCTGGCGCTGCTGACCGCGAATGCCGTCCCGGTCGCGCCGTCCGCGGCCGGCCGCGGTATCCACTCCGGCGGTCTGGTGAGCGAGCCCTATACCCCGGAGCAACTGGCCGCCGCGCGCGCCCAGGGTCGGCCCGTATTCGTCAACATGACCGCCGCCTGGTGCATTACCTGTCTGGTCAACGAACGGGTGGCGCTCGATACCGCGGCCGTCGCCGCCGCCTTCGCGCGCGGCCAGGTGCGCTATCTCAAGGGCGACTGGACCAATCGGGACGCCGCCATCACCGACTATCTGGCCGGTTTCGGACGCAACGGCGTGCCGCTGTACGTTTTCTATCCGCCCGGTGAGCCGCCGCGCGTTCTGCCCCAGATCCTGACCCCGGCCGGCGTCATCGCGGCCCTGGCCCCCACGATCCCGCCAAACCAATCCCAACCAGAGGAGTGATGTCCATGCGCGCGTCCCGTTCCATCTTCACCATCAAAACCCCGTGGCTCGCCGTCTTGGCACTCGCCGCCGTGCTGGGCGCACCCGCGGTCAGCGCCAAGCCGGAGGTGGGTCAGCCGGCACCCGCCTTCAGCGTCACCGACACCACCGGCAAGACCTGGGACCTCCCGGCCGTCGCCGGCAGGACCGTCGTCCTGGAGTGGACCAACCACGACTGCCCCTATGTGCGCAAACACTATGACAGCGGCAACATGCAGGCCCTCCAGAAAGAGGCGACCGGTCAGGGCGTGCTCTGGCTGTCGGTCATCTCCTCGGCGCCGGGCAAGCAAGGCAATGTCAGCCCGGCCGAGGCCGACGCGCTCACCAAGACCCGCGCCGCCGCCCCCACCGCGGTCCTGCTCGACCCCGCGGGCACCATGGGCCAGGCCTACGGCGCCCAGACCACGCCCCACCTGTTCGTCATCGACGGCAGCGGCACCCTGGTCTACATGGGCGGCATCGACGACCGCCCGACCACCAGCCCGGCGGATATCCCCGGTGCCAAGAACCACGTCCGCGCCGCGCTCGCCGACCTGGCCGCCGGCAAGCCGGTCGCCACCGCGGTGACCCGGCCCTATGGCTGTTCGGTGAAATACTGACCGGCCAGTTGTCGCCGCGGGGCGGCTCGGCCCGGTCCGCGGCGCCGACCCGGCCTTGATCATGGTTCCGGCCAGCCGAGGCCGCGGCCGGCTGGAGTCCAAGGCTTCAGCCTTGGATCGGCAGGCCAAGGCTGAAGCCTTGGACTCCCCTCGACCCGACCGTGCTTCGGTGCTATTTTCGGCGGGAATTGTCAATAATTCCTGTTAAGTGGTTCGCCAATGCTAATCGAGATGGCCGTCGCCAACTTTCGCTCCATCCGGGACGAGCAACGCCTGAGCCTGGTCGCTGGGCCGGGAAAGGAGCTTGCCGCGACGAACACCTTCGATGCCCCAACCATGGAGGCAGCCAGGCCCTTCACCCTCCTGCGGTCCGCCGCGATCTACGGCCCCAATGCTGCCGGTAAGTCCAACCTTCTAAAGGCGTTCGGCACGATGCGCCGTATCGTCTTGACTTCGGCAACTGAGCTCAAACTATTGCCGGTGGTCCCTTTTAGATTTGATTCGCAAACAATAGCACAGCCGAGTACGTTTGAAGTCGTCGTTCTTATCGCTGGTGTGCGCTACCAATATGGATTCCAGGCGACCGCGGAACGCATCTTTGGAGAATGGCTGTTTGCCTTTCCGAAGGGCCGTTCACAGCGCTGGTTTGAGCGATCACTTGTCGAGCACTCGGGCGAAGAAAGTTTCCAGTTCGGCGACAAGCTCATCGGGGACAAAGATGTCTGGCGACGCGCGACGCGCTCCAATGCGCTACTGCTATCTACCGCCGTACAGTTGAACAGCCGACAGTTGAAGCCTTTGTTTGACTGGTTCCATAACACCTTGGAGTTCTCCGGCATTCATTTGTCGGGGCTCTTGACGTCTCTTGATTGCTATTTGGAGGGTCACAACTCGCGTGTCATCGAATTTCTGCGGGCTGCCGATTTTGCCATCTCAACGGTGCGCATCGACGAATCAAGCTTCGATTCTTCGCTTGATGCCATACGGTCCGCGGAGCCGCTTAAGCAACCTGACCTCCGGCACTGGAAGGTCTACGTCGGCCACAGGTCCGGCGACCAGCAAACGGTCGAGTTGGAGCTGAGCGATGAGTCCGAAGGAACTCAAAAGATGTTCGCCCTCGCCGGGCCGGCAATGGAGGCGCTGACCAGGGGGCATGTGCTGTTTGTCGATGAGCTGCACGACAATCTCCACCCGCTGCTCGTTCGGTACCTGGTGGGTTTATTCCATTCACCGGAAACCAATCCTAAAGGAGCGCAACTGATATTCACCACTCACGAGACCGCCATCCTGAGTCAAGACGTCTTTCGGCGAGATCAAATCTGGTTCTGCGAACGCGACCCGGAACAGGCCACCAGGCTCTTCCCCTTGACCGACTTTAGTCCACGTAAGGGATTAGAAAATATCGAGCGATCTTATCTCTCTGGTCGCTATGGCGCCTTGCCCTATCTAAAGCGACTGTCCGAGGCGTTTGCGGCCTAGCATGTCAGTACGCCAACCAAGACAAGCCGCTGGTCTGAAGCGCCGGGGGCCACAGCGCGAACCTTATGATCGCGTATTGATCGTCTGCGAGGGTGAGAAGACCGAGCCAATCTACTTCTCCGAGCTGCAAGACCATTACAAGCTCAGCAACGCCAACATCGCCGTGACACGGGCGAGCGGGACTGATCCGTTGTCCATCGTACATACCGCACAGAAGCTTCAAGCGAAAGAAAAGAAGGATGGCGAGCATTACGATCGGATCTATTGCGTCTTCGACCGGGATCGGCACCATAATTTCCAGGCCGCCTGCGATAAGATCGACCGGTCGGCTCTACGCGCTGCCCGCTCCTGGCCCTGTTTCGAGTATTGGCTGCTGCTCCATTTTGGATATACCCGCAGTCCATTTACCGAGAGCGGCAACAACAGCGCATGCGACAACTGCATCAAAGCCCTGAAACAAGCAGACTCCATGGACGACTACCAAAAGGGTACAACCGGGCTGTTCGGTCGACTGTTGGACCGTCTCGATACCGCCAAGCAGAACGCCCGACGAGCCCGGCAGGACGTGCAGGCGACTGGAGAGGATAACCCATCGACCGAGGTCCATGATCTGGTCCATTACCTTCAGCATCTAAAGGACCCCGCTTGAACATCAAAGCCCCCAAGAAGCTCATCGAAATCGCCCTGCCCCTGGACGACATCAACGTCGTCTCGGCGCGGGAGAAGTCGATCCGCCACGGGCACCCGAGCACCTCATCACCAGGGCGAGCGTTGGGGTTCGCTCTCGCCTACCCCAACCTACGCGCTGCGACCCCATCACCGTGGACCGCACCCACACCTCGCCCGTGGGTTTGCCGGAAGATGTCGGGCGAGTATCATCATCGGCTGTTCCTCAGCGGAATGGATTGGCGACTGTCACCGGAAACCCATGAACAAATCGATCGAGATGATCTCTTTGTCTGAACTGATCGAACCGATCAAGGCTGACCTGCTCGGCCCGGCCGACCCTTCCGGCGCACGCAACCCGTTGTTCTTCATCGATGCCGTTGAAGTCACCGCGCAGGTCGTGGAGCAGCGCAAGGGGTGAGGCATGGACGCGTCGGTGCTGGCGATCACGCTCGAACTGGATGCCACCGGCCGGGCGCTCGGCCTGCGCTTCCGCTTGCCGGACGGCGGCGAGGGCAGGGCGGGTCCGCTCCCGCTGCCGTTCACCGCGGACGATCTCGCACTCTGCGAGCGCGCCCTCGATCTGAATCAGAGCCCCGATCTGCGGTACGACTTCACCGCGCCGGAGATCGCGCGTCTCGGGGTCTGGGGCCTGTTGCGGCATCCGTCAGCCACCCCCGGCCCCGCGACCTTGAGCGGGCAAGACCTCCACCGTGAACGCCTGCGCGCGCAGGTTCAGGGCTGGTTGGTGCAACTGCTGCTCGATCCACTCGCTGCCCGGATCAAGGCGCTGTTTGCCGCGCAAGGCGCCGGCGCGGTGCGCAAGCGCCCGTTGGTCTATCTGCGTCTGGAGCTATGGCCCACCGACTTGACGCTGTTCCGCCTGCCCTGGGAACTGCTGCACGGTCACCGACTGCCCCAGGGCGACCTGCTGGTCGGCCGCTACATTCTCTACGAACACGCGTCCGGACTTCCGCCGCCCGCCCCCCGGCTGCAGGTCCTGGTCCTGCACAGCGATCCGCCGGATTTGCCCCGGCTTGCGCTTCAGGACCACGCCCGCATCGCCGCCGGTCTTGCCGACACCGCCGGTGCCGGCCGGATGCCGATCCAAGCCCTCGACCCGGCGAGCCTCGACGGTCTCCAGAAAGCCCTGCTCGCCTTGGGCGCGACCCCCACCATCCTGCACTTCGCCGGGCACGGCGATTTCGGCTGGCGTTGTGAACAGTGCCGCGGCATCTCGCATGGTCTGGACGACACCCCCTGCGGCCGGGCCGACTGCGGCTTCCGGCGCCACGGCGCACCCGAGGGTCTGCTGGCCTTGACCGACCCCGCCACCGGCCGGCCCGATTGGGTCGGTATCGACGGCGTGAGTGACACCCTCAAACTCGCCGGCGATCTGCGTCTGGTCGTGCTCAATGCCTGTAAGTCCGCGACCGGGCGGCGCGGCGAGGATGTGTTCAACGGTCTGGCGCAGCGGCTGATGGACCTGGTCCCGGCCGTCATCGCCTCGCCCTTCCCGCTGGAGACCAAGGCGGCCGAGGCCTTCGCCGACTATCTCTACGCGGCCCTGGGTGCCGGCCTGTCGCTGGTCGAGTCGCTGCATCAGGTCCAGCTCAGGATGAAACCGCGGTTTCCGGATGAGTGGTACCGGCCGGTGCTCTATCTGCGGTCAAGCCAGGGCGACGGCGGGCGGCTGTTGCAGATGGAGGACGAAGACCCTCCGGCCGACCCGCCCCATCCGTTGCTGGCGCTGCTTCAGGCGCAGTATGACGCGGCACTCAATCAAAGTGTTACCGCGGTTGACGCGGTAATTCAGGTCAAGGCGCAGCAACAGGCCGACAAGGTCCAGCGTGACATGCAGCGATTGGAACACGCATTGAAAAGGAATCGGGGGGACGGGCGGTGATCATGGACAGTCGCGCGAGGCGGCGTGAAGCGCTCGAAAAGTACCTGGAATCATTGGCGCCACAGTACGAAGCCGCACTGACCCAGGCGTCCATCACGGCTGATGCCGTTATCCAGAAAAAGGCTGAGCAACAAGCCGATCAGATCGGCGCCCGGATGGAAAAGATCGAGGAGCAGATTGCGAAACTCGAGTTGGCCTTGCCCGAGGGCACGGGGTTATCCGATCCTGGACGCGACTCCGCACGGGTCGACGCGCTTTTGGAAAAGCATTTGCACCGCATCGATTTCAAGCAATTGCGGCAGTGGATACGAGCACTGCTTGACGCTGAGCTTGATACCGCTCGCGCGGCTCTGGTGATGATTCAGCGGTCCGGCGAAGGCAATGGCCGCCTTTGCGCACGATGTGTCGAAAAAATTCTGCGAGCAGAGACCGCTCAGGGCAAATTCTGCCATCGCCCGGTCGCGCTCAGCACGGCTGACAAAGCCGACGTCAGCGCGGTCCTGCGCGGTCTTGCCACGCATCTTGACCTGACACTTGGCCTGCCGGCTCCTGCGCAAGTTAGCCTGGTGACCGCGGCCCTGTGTCGTTCGTTGCAGGCCGGGAACGTTGTCTTGATTGAGATCGATTGCTGCGAATATCTGTTGGATGATCCTGATGCCGTGCACTGGATGGTCGCCGTGTTCTGGCGTCAGTTGCTGGCGGACCTGGCGTTGGCGGTGCCGAAATTACCCGGGACGGTCACCATGGTCGCCTTGCTGCTGTTCGGCGGTGCGGTGCCCCCCGAAGCGCTGGCCGCGGTCGACTGCTGCCGTGTCGATGACTTCCGACCCGAACATTTGTTGGAGATCGAATTGACCACTTGGAGCTACAACGACGTGCTGAACTGGCTGACCTGCTGGGGTCTGCCTGAGGGACATCCGCCCGAGCGGACCCGGTTGCTGGCGCGGACCATCCTGGATGTGACGCAAGGTGACCCGATGAGGATCCCACATGAACTGCTGCATCGCTGCGCCGCGCTCTGATCGGATGATCACCAGTGTGACCGCAGACAACTGTGAATCGGGCGTCAGTCCGACCGCTCGGCACCCGCAACACCCGTCGAGCGGAAACCCGGCCGGCAGCAGCGCGGTCGCAGAAAGGTTGGAACGGTGTCACCACCGGCACCCCGCCCACCTGAAGGATCTGAGCCATGACAACCGACTGCCCCTTTGAACTGCCCGCCGAGCATCGTTCGCCTGACGGGCGACGCCACCCCGACGCGCCGGACCCGGTTCCCTACATCGCCTCCGCGGCGCTGATCGAGGCCGTCAATCTGGCCATTCACCTCGACCGCCCCCTGCTGCTGGAGGGCGAGGCCGGCAGCGGCAAGAGTCAACTGGCGCGCCATGTCGCCGCCACCCTCGGGCTGCCCTTCTACTTCTGGCCGGTGCGCTCCACCAGCCAGGCCCAGGACGGGCTCTACAGCTACGACGCCATCCTGCGCCTGCATGACGTGCAGTTGGCGCAACTGCCGGGGCGCCGTGCCGGCACCAAGCGCCATCCGGAGCAGCCCCTGAACTATGTGACCTTCGGCGCCCTGGGCCGCGCCTTTCAGGTTCCCGAGTGTTCGGCCGTGGTCCTGATCGACGAGATCGACAAGGCCGATCTCGACTTCCCCAACGACCTGCTGACCGTGCTGGACGATCCGCGCGCGTTCAGCATCCGCGAGGCCCGGCTGCCGCCCATCCGCGCGCTGCACCCGCCGCTGGTCATCATCACCAGCAACAAGGAGAAGGGCAATCTGCCCGCGCCCTTCCTGCGGCGCTGCATCTACAGCTATCTCGAATTTCCCAACGACCTTGAACGCCTGCGGGAGATCATCGCCGCGCATGGGTCGGCGGCCACGCCGTCGCCGCAACCGGCCGCGGAGACCTTGGAACCCGCACTGATCGAACTGGCGGTGGGTCGCTTCCTCGCGCTGCGCGCGCAGGGCAATCTGTTCAAGCCGCCGGGGACCAGTGAGCTCCTGGATTGGCTGCGCGCCCTGGGTCGGGCCTGGGGCCGGCGGGTCGGCACGGCCGATCCGGCACCGATCGCCGCGCTGCGCGACGGCACCCGGCTGCCGTTCCCCGAGCTGCTCTTCAAGCAGCGGGTGGACTGGCCGCGCGATGCTGCCGGCCCCGCCGGCTGAGCGCCGCGGCCCACGCCACGCATCCAACCGCCGATGCCCACGGACCCGCGCACCGATCTTCTGCTCGACCTGTTCCTGCACCTGCGCGGGGCCGGTCTGCCGCTCGGATTCGCCGAACTGCTGGCCGCGCGACGCGCGCTCGACACCGGCCGCGCCGGCGCCGATGACGACAGCTTCAAGCGCCTGCTGCGCCTGCTCTGGTGCAAGTCGCCGAGCGAGAACGCGGCGCTCGATGGGCAGGCGGATACCCTGCTGGCACGGCAGCGGGCCGCGGCCCCCGCGCCACCCGCACCGGAACCGCCGCCCGCACCGGTGCCGCCGCCCGACGCGCCGCCCGCGCCGCTGCCCGCCCGGCCGCCGCCGTCTCCCGCGCCGGCCCCGGTGGTCATGCCGCTGCCGGTGCGCGCGCCGGCCCCGCCGACGCCGCCGCCGGCCCGCGAGACGGCCGCGCTGGTCACCCAGGACCCGGTCTCGCGCCGCACCATGGCCTATACCTGGCGCTATCTGCGCCGGCCGGTCAAGGACGGTCCTTGCGACCAGCTCGACCTGACGGCCACGGTGGAGCGGGCCGCCCGCCAGGGCTATTTCGACCGGCCGGTCCTGACGCGCCGCGGCACCGATCACGGGCATCTGGTCCTGTTGGTGGATCAGGGCGGGTCCATGGTCCCCTTTCATCGGCTCACCCGCGACCTGGTGCAGACCGCCGTCGCCGCCGGGCTCGGGCAGGTCGATCTCGGTTATTTTCAGAATGTCCCGCCGCCGCTGGTCTACGCGGACCCGCACCGCACCCGGCCGCTGGAACTGGCGCGGCTGCTCGCCGACTGCACCCCCCGCTCCAGTGTCCTGCTGGTGAGCGACGCCGGTGCTGCCCGCGGGGGCCGCGTGCAGCAGCGTTTTCAGGATACGGCGCGCGTTCTGGTCGAACTCAAGCGGCTGACCGGTGCGCTGGCCTGGCTCAACCCGGTGCCCGCGGAACGCTGGCCGGGGACCACCGCGCAGTTGATCGCGCTGCTGGTGCCCATGTTCCCCATGACCACGGACGGGTTCGGCAACGCCGTCGATACCCTGCGCGGTCTGGGCGGCCGGGCGGGGCGATGACCGCGGTGTTGCCCGCTGACCTGGCGGCGGCGCGCATCGCGCGCTTTGCGCGGCGCTTCGGCGAGCCCCATCGGCGGCTCGCCTGGTTCGCCGCCTTGCCGCTGATCCTGACCCCCGAACTGGTGAATTATCTGCGCGTGCACTTTTTATCCGACTGCGGCGGCGCCCCCTGGATCAGCGAGGCCGATCTGCTGCTGTCCGACCTGTGCCGGCCGATCGGTTATGAACAGTTCGCACTCGATCAGGACGTGCGCGCCGTTCTGATCGCCGAACTGGCGGCGGCGCCGGACGGTGCGGCGCGGATGCGCGAGGCGGCCCGTCTGCTGCTGCGCTATTGCCGGCACCTGGGCCGCGGCGGCGCCGGGCTCAGCCCGGCCGAACTCCAGGCCGAGCAGTGGTCGGCCATGGCCTACCTGGAAAAGCACCGCGGCACCGCGGCGCGTGAGATCACCGCCGCCCTCGGCCAGGCCTGGACCGCCGCCGCGCCGGGCGCGGGCGTCGGCGGCTGCCCCGCGGCCGAGCTGGCTCGCCTGGTGCGCCTGACCGAGGCCCTGCGGGAGAACCTCGCGGCCCATCCCCAATTGCTGGACTACGCGGCCGAGGTCGCGCGCCTGCTGCGCGACCCGGCCGCGCTCGCGCAACGCCTGACCCTGGTCGGTCCGGCGGGCGCGATGCGCCGGGTCGAGGGCGTGCTGGTGCCGGACCTTTCCGGTGCAGGTACTCCGGCTCCACCCGACAGCACCGAGTCGCCGGCCGTTGTAGAGGAGCCCCCCACGGCGCCCACGCCATTTCGTGACCCGATCGCGGGCAGCACGGAACCCGGCCCCGCCATGGTCTGGCTCCCCGGCGGCATCTTCCGCATGGGCAGCCCGGAGGGTGTCGGCAGGGACAACGAACGTCCGGCCCATCCGGTCCGGCTCAGTCACTACGCGATCGGCCGGTATCCGGTTACGGTCGGTGAGTTCGGGCGCTTTGTCGAGTCCAGCGGGTACCGCACCGAGGCTGAGACGGGCGAGGGCGCCTATGTCTGGGACAAGACCGAGTGGGTCAAGAGGAAGGATGCCAGTTGGCGCAACCCATATTTCAAACAGGCCGATGACCATCCGGTGGTTTGCATCAGTTGGAAGGATGCAAAGGCGTATTGCGAGTGGCTCGGTGAGGCTACGGGCCAGCGTTACGGGCTGCCGACCGAGGCCCAATGGGAGCTTGCCTGCCGGGCCGGCAGTGAGGGGCTCTACTGCTTCGGCGATGACGCGGGGCAACTCGGCGACTATGCCTGGTATGGCGGTCGGGCCGGTGACGGCACCCGCCCGGTCGGCGGCAAGCGCGCCAATGCCTGGGGCCTGCACGACCTGCACGGCAACTGTTGGGAGTGGTGCGCCGATTGGTATGCCGGCTACGACGAACCGAACCCCGGCGGGTCCGCTGTGAGCGCGGGCTCCGCTGTGCGCGTAGGGTCCGCTGCGCGGACCGGCGACCCTGAGCTGAACGCGGCGGCCGGTCCGCACAGCGGACCCTACGCGGTAACCGCTACCGACACTGCGCAGCAGCGCGTAGGGTCCGCTACGCGGACCAGCGACCCTGAGGTGAACGCGACGCCCGGTCCGCACAGCGGACCCTACGCGGTAACCGACACTGCGCAGCCGCCGCCGAGTGAGAATCCCAGTGGCCCCGCAACGGGCTCCTACCGGGTTATGCGGGGCGGCGCCTGGATCAGCCCCGCCGACCTCTGCCGTGCGGCGTACCGCTTCAGGTTCGCGCCGTCCAACCGCCTCGACTTCCTCGGCTTTCGCCTTTCGAGGACTGGCCCTCTTTCCTCTTACCCTTTTACCCTTGGCGCCGCGCCGCCCGCGCCCATCATTGAACCGCCCGCACCGCGCCGTTTCGCCCCCTACGAGGTCTTTCGGGATCACCTGAACAGCGCCGATCCAGTCGGCGCCGCGGCGGCGGGCGACGCCCCGGCGATGGTCTATCTTCCCGGCGGAGTCTTTCAGATGGGCGATGCGCAGGGGGATACCGACGAGCAGCCGGTTCATCCGGTCGAGCTCCCGGCCTTCGCGCTCGGGCGCACCCCGGTCACCTGGGGCGAGTACCGGCGTTTCTGCGAGGCGAGCGACACCCATTGGCCGGAATGGCTGGAAACCGGCAGCGAATACCACTTGGAGACCGGCAAGAACGATTTTTACGCCAATCGCGGCATCAGCCGCGAGGCCCTGGATCTGCCCGTGGTCGGCGTCTCCTGGGAGGATGCAAGCGCCTACTGCGCTTGGCTCAGCGCCCAGACCGGCGAGCGCTATGCGCTGCCCACCGAGGCCCAATGGGAATACGCCTGCCGCGCCGGCACCGCCACCCGCTGGTGCTGCGGTGACGATCCAGCTTGCTTGAGCGATTATGCCTGGTTCAGCGACAATGCCGACAGTCGGCTCCACCCGGTCGGCGGGCGACGAGCGAATAACTGGGGGCTCTACGACATGCACGGTAACTGCTGGGAGTGGTGTGCGGATTGGTATGCAAAGGATTACTACCAGCAGCTCGCCACTGCGCTCGCAGCGAGTGCTACTGCGCAGCGCAGTGGTCAACAGCGGCCGAGCACATGGCGGCGTATTGCCGGTGCACTCGGCATCGGGCGCAGAGATACTGCACTGAGCGTCAGCACTGCGCAGCCACTGGCGAGCAGAGCGCCGAGTGGCCCTGACGCGGGCTCCTTCCGGGTTATGCGGGGCGGCGCCTGGCGCGACGCCGCCGGCGACTGCCGTGCGGCGTGCCGCGTCAGGGGCGCGCCGTCCGGCCGCAACAGCGGCCTCGGCTTTCGCCTTTCGAGGACCGTATAACTTGACTCTTTTACACTCTTACTCTTGGCTGACGGCGGCCTGAGCGTCCGACCGGTCATGTTGGTCAGACTGTTCACCCTCGGCTTCGATCCGGTCACGGAGCGCTTCAACGATGAGCCCGTGCGCGATTTTCTTGCCGATAAGGCCGTCGAAGCGGTCCGCGACCATTTTTTTGTCCAGGATGGCCGCGCCTATCTGACACTTGTGGTCTGCTATCGTCTGGCCGGACCGGCCGGACCGGCGGTGTCGGCGGCGGCGGGCGCCGGTGACGCGCGCCAGCGCCAACGCGAAGAGGCCTGGCGCGCGCTGGTCGAGCAGGCCAACTGGCCCCTGTTCAACACGCTGCGCGACTGGCGCGGTGAACGGGCACGCGCCGCCGGTATCCCGTCTTACGTGATCTGCAACAATCGTCAGCTCGCCGACGTGGTCAACAAACGTCCGGCGACCCTGGCGGAACTGGGCCAGATCGACGGTTTCGGCGACGCCAAGCTCAAGAACTACGGCCGCGAGATCCTGGAGATCATCGCCCGCGCCGGTGCCGCTGCCGATTCTCTACCGCATCAACCTGCGGCTGGAGAAGCTGCGGGTGTTGCTGCGCCTGTGCCACCGGTTGCAGTACCTGCCGCACGCGGGTTACGAGCACGCGGCCAAGGCGGTGAACACCGTTGGCAAGGAGGTGGGCGGCTGGATCAAGGACCGGCGTCGGGCGGAGGGCTGACTTGGAGCGCGTCGGCGGGCTGTTCGAGCGCATCACCGACTTCGGCAACCTGCTCGCGGCGAGCCGACGGGCGGCGCGGGGCAAGCGCGATCGGCCGTCGGTCGCCCGCTTCGAGTTTTATCTCGAACGTGAACTGATCGCGCTGCAAGAAGCGCTGATTACGGGTCGGTATCAACCCGGCGCTTTCTTCACCTTCGAGGTCCAGGACCCGAAGCGCCGTGCCATCTGTGCCGCGCCCTTTCGCGACCGGGTCGTCCACCACGCGATCTGCGGTGTGCTGGAGCCCGTTTTCGAGCGCCGCGCCATCTTCGACAGCTACGCCTGCCGTCAGGGCAAAGGGACCCACGCGGCCATCGCCCGTGCGCAGCATTTCGCCCGCCGCACCGCGTGTTTTGCCAAGTGCGACGTGCGCCGCTTTTTTGCGAGTGTCGACCATCGGGTCTTGCAGACCCTGCTGCGCCGGCTGTTCAAGGATGCGCCCCTGCTCGCCCTGCTGGACCGCATCATCGCCCATGCCCCGCCGGATGCGGACCCGGGCCGCGGTCTGCCGATCGGCAATCTGACCAGCCAGCACTTTGCCAACCTCTACCTGGGTGAACTGGATCATCACTTCAAGGACCGGTTGGGGGTCAGGGGCTACCTGCGCTATATGGACGATATGCTGTTGTTTGCCGACGACAAGGCGACCCTGCATCAATGGCTCGCGGAGCTTCGCACCGTGCTGGCGCAACGTCTGGGGCTCGTCCTCAAAGAGGCGGTGACGCTGGTCGCCCCGGTGACCGCGGGCATCCCGTTTCTCGGGTTCCGGATTTATCCGGGGTTGATCCGCCTGAACCCGCGGACCCGCCGGCGCTTTCTGCACCAGGTCCGGGTGCTCGAGCAGGCGCATGCGGACGGCATCCTGGACACGCCGGACCTGTGCCACCGTGCCGCGAGCTTATTCGCCCATGTGGCGCAGGCCGATTCGCTCGGGTTGCGGCGCCGGGTCGCCGCGGCTAGTATTGTCGATGGCTGACGGGACAGGGGCTCCAACCGGGTTATGCGGGGCGGCGCCTGGAACAACACCGCCGACAACTGCCGTGCGGCGTACCGCAACAGGAACGCGCCGTCCAACCGCAACAACAACCTCGGCTTTCGCCTTTCGAGTACCGATCACCGCCCGTCGGGCGCCGTTCACGGATTGCGCCTCTGTGCATCAGGTCTGTCCAGCCCCGTCATGCCCGCGCCGGCCTGCGCCGGACAAAAAGGCCCAGCCCCCGGCGTCCGGTAGCGCAAGCGAAGACCGCCGCGGGGCAACTCGACCGGCAGCCCTTCCCGTAGGATGCGGTGAGTACCCGAACCGCATCACCCAACCGGACAACCGCGGCGCGGACCAACAATCCCGCCGCCACCGCTGTGGCCGGAAAGGTGATCGGCCCCTGGTCACCCCTGCCTCACTCGATCAGTCCATACTCCGCCCATGAGCGACCCCGCCGACACCCCGAAGCCCGACGACGACTCGCCGTGGAAAGAGGCGATCGGCGCCTACTTTCAACCCTTCATGCAACTGTTCTTTGCCGACGTCCACACGCTCATCGCCTGGGACCAACCCTACGAATTTCTCGATGCGGAACTCCAGAAGATCACCGGCGACGCCGCGCTCGGCCAACGCCGGGCCGATCGGCTGGTGCGGGTGCGCAGCCGCGAGGGGCAGGAACTGTGGCTGCTGATCCACATCGAAGTGCAGGGTAAAGCCGACGCGTCGGCCGTAGGATGCGGTGAGGCACGAACCGCATCACCGACCGCGCGACCTGCGATGCGGTTCGTTCCTCACCGCATCCTACGGGCTGGCGGTGATCACCAACCAACGCGAATGCGCGTCTCACGGCGTCTATGCCCGCGAACGCGACGGCTTTGGGGTGCGCTTTTGTTACCGGGTCCATCATCTCCAGCAGTGGGCAGACCAGTTGGCGCTCATCAAGGCACGGGTGGCAACCAATCCCTTTGCCGTCGTGGCGCTGGCCCAACTGGCGGCTCATCGCCGCTCCTCCGACCCTGAGCGCAAGGCCAGCAAACGCGAGATCATCTGGCTGCTCTATGAATCCGGTTATGGACGCGACGACATCCTGGCCTTGCTGCGTTTCATCGACTGGATGCTGCGGCTGCCCCCGGCCCTTGAACATGAACTGCGCGGCGAACTGATCGCACTCGAGGAGCAACAGAAAATGTCCTATGTCATGAGCATCGAACGCATGGCCGAAGAACGCGGCGTGCAAATCGGCGTGCAAATCGGCGAGCAACGCGGCGAGCAACGCGGCGAAGCCCGAGTCCTGCTGCGGCTACTCACCCTCAAGTTCGGCCCCCCGTCACCCGAGGTCCAACAGCGCATCAATGACGCCGATGCCGATACCCTGCTCGTGTGGTCCGAGCGGGTGCTCAGCGCCGACACGATCGATGACATCGTCGATTAACCAAAGAGACCGTGATCGTAGTCCCGGCCACAAGAAAGCCGGAAGTCGAGGCTTTACCGTGAAAGTCGCGCAGCGACCCCGTGGGAGCGGCGTCCCGCCGCGATGGGGGCGGGCGTGTCAACGCAGCGTTTGATGTCACCGCGGCACCGCATCGCGGCGGGACGCCGCTCCCACGGGGGACAGTTCTCGTCCGGGGTGGCTGGTGTTCCTTCAGGATTCCCGACGGGCGGTGTCTTGCCTCGAACGGGGGCCACCGGCTAAAGCCTCGGCCTCCAGTTGGGGCCGGGGCCACCCCGTCCATCCGCGACCGGGCGCCGCGCTTGCCGAGCGGCCCTGTCGGCGGCTACGCTTGGGCTCTACCAGACGCGGGACACCCTGCACCGGACGCCGAATACCGCCATGCCCCAGCCCATCCGCCTGCTGCATTTGTCAGACAGTTGGGTGGGGTGTTGCGCCTGGGCCTCCAGACCCAGGAGTTCGATCGATTCATACTGGCGGCGCAGCCAGTCGAGATAGGCGGCGGGAACCTCGGGCGCGCCGGCGGACCGGGTTGCGGTGTTCGCGGTCGGCGGCTGGTTCAGGGGGACATCCACTGCCCCGTCGCCGTCATCGTCGCCAGGCCGGTTACGGTCTTTCTTCCATTCACCCTCGATCCAGGCGCGGAAGAGGATACGCACGCACTTGGGGTTGGAATGGAGTTCGAGCCACTGGAAGGCATTCGGGTAGGGGCTGCCGGCGTAGACGCTGCCCGCGGCCAACTCCAGACAGGCACGTTTGGGGTCCGGGGGTGCGATGCGGTAGGCGTCCGGCTCGTGCAGGTGGCCGCGCAGCACCAGATCACTTCGCAGATGAATGGCCTGCGGCGCCGACCGGGTGTCGAGTTCCGCCAGGTAGTCCCAGGGGTGATGCAGCAGGGCCAGCCGCCAGTCGGCCTCATCGCCATCCGGGTGCAGCACGGTCTGGTGGATCTGGTAGCGGCCGAGGAGCAGACGCCCGCGGTCGGTATCGCCGTGGGCCATCCAGGCGGAATCCAGCCCGGCGATGTGCAGACGCCGGCCGCGGATGTCGATGACGCGCTGCCACCAGGGCAGGGGTTGGGGGAGACCGAGCCAAGCGGCGTAGAACTCCAGATAGGCCGCATGGCGCTTCAGCAGGGTGCCGCGCTGGTCGGGACTGTCAAGCACGGCGGCGATCTGGTTCTGATCCTGCCCGGTGAGCAGTCCAGTGCTGGACCATGCGGGCGACGGCGTCGATGCGGTCGCGGTCCACGTCGTGGTTGCCGGGGACGAGGAGCAGGCGGTCCTGGGGGAGCGGCGCGGCCGGGTCCGTGGTGAGGACGGGCCAGAGATCCTCCAGCCAGGCCCGCGCCAGTGTGTACTCGTCCGGGCGGCCGGCGAATGCGAGGTCGCCGGTGATGACCACCAGGTCCGGCGCCAAGCCGTTGCGCACCTCCTCGGCAAGGTAGCGGACCAGTGCCCGCAGGACCGGGTCCGCATCCCAGTGCGCCCGTGCGCGGAAATGCACGTCGGACAGGTGCAGGAGTCGGACCGGCGTGTTCATGGGTGGGCTCCGCGTGGGTTGCGAACTGAAGGTGATTTTGGGGAAAGGGTTTAGCGACGGGTGGGGGCGACTGAAGTCGCCCCTACATGCCGTACATACTTTACGGCCTTGATCGTGCTCCCGGCCATCTCATCGACAGCGAGGCTGCTGGTCCGCACAGCGGACCCTACGGATCGCGCCCTCGTCGGGTCCGCTATGCGGACCGAACTCATCGACAGCGAGGCTGCTGGTCCGCATAGCGGACCCTACGGGTCGCGGCCTCGTCGGGTCCGCTATGCGGACCGAACCGCCTCGCGGGTATCATCATTTCGATTACGACAACCACGGAAACGACAAGCACCAATGACCCATCATCGCTTTCCCCACAAACCCTTCGCCGAGTCCTGCGTCGAGAACCAGGCGCCGATCTTTGCGGTGATCGCGCCGCTGTTCGCCCAGGCGCGCCGGGTGCTGGAGATCGGCAGCGGCACCGGTCAGCACGCGGTCTATTTCGCCGCCCGGTTGCCGCAGGTGACCTGGCAGACCAGCGATGTTGCGGCCCATCTGCCGGGGATCCGGTTATGGCTGGCGGAGGCGCAACTGCCCAATCTGCCGGACCCGCTGCGCCTGGATGTGACCGGCGACTGGCCGCCGGGTCCGGTGGACGGGGTGTTCAGCGCCAATACCGCGCATATCATGGGGGAGCCGGAAGTGGCCTTGATGTTTCGCGGGGTGGGCCGGCTGCTGGCCCCGGGGGCGCTGTTCGCCCTCTATGGCCCTTTCAGTGACGGCGGGCGCCATACCAGCGCGAGCAATGCGCGCTTCGACGCGGCGCTGCGGGCGCGGGACCAGCGTATGGGGGTACGGGATCTGGACGATCTGCGGCGTTTGGCGGATCAGGCGGGCCTGGACCTGATCGCCGATCACCCGATGCCGGTCAACAACCGGACACTGGTGTGGCAGCGGCGGGCGGCGGGTGTCGCGGATCAGGGGTAAGGCCAAGGCTGAAGTCATCCGAGATCACCCGGCTTGTCTGTCCTGACAGTGTGTGTCATATTGATAGGAACACCGTTGAGGAGATCACCCCATGTCCCGCGCAACCGAACCCCGCAGCGAACGGATCGATATTCGCACGACCCCGAGCGTGAAGCGTACCTTGCAGGATGCGGCCAGCACGTCAAGCAAGACGGTATCGGAATTCCTCCTGGACAGTGCCTTGGCGAAGGCCGCCGAAATCATGGCCGATCAGCGTCTGTTCCAATTCGATGATGAACAATGGTCGGCGTTCCTCGCGGCGCTCGACGCGCCACCACAACCGATGCCTCGACTGCAACGCCTGTTTGCGGAGCCTAGTGCTTTGGAGAAAGCGCTGAACTCATGAGTGTCACGGGCATCAAGAAACTGCATTCTGCCCACATTACGGAGTGCTTTGATTGCGGTAAATCCGAACTCAACACCTTTCTGCACCGCTTCGCTTTAAGCAATCAACGTGCCCACCTTGCCCAGACCTATGTGCTATGCCAAGGTGCCGACGTGATTGGCTATTACAGCCTGGCCGTCGGTCAGGCCAACCATCGGGACGCACCGCGCCGTGTCACGGAAGGGTTGGGCCGTTATCCCGTGCCACTCATGGTGCTGGCACGTTTGGCCGTGACGCAAGGCGAACAGGGGCGCGGATGGGGTTCCTCGCTGCTGAAAGACGCCTTGTGCCGTACCGCACAGGCCGCTGACATTGCCGGTATCCGGGCGCTGTTTGTTCACGCCAAGGACGAAGAGGCGCGTGCATTCTACGAGCATTTCAACTTCAGACCGAGTCCAAACGATCCTTATCATCTGTTTTTGTTGATGAAAGACCTCGTGCGGGCGGCACAATCATGACCGCCCCGGTTGCGCTCGCCAACGCCTGCCGGCCCTCCCGCCCGGTGTAGAATTCACCTCGACATCGGCCGCGTAACCCCGGCCTCCTGCTTTCTCCTGCTTTCTCCTGCCAAGATTGGTGACTTCCCGTGTTAGACCCCCGCCTGCTTCGTACCGACCTGGATCTGGTCGCCGCTCAACTGGCCCGCCGCGGGTTGCAGTTGGATACCGCCCGTATCGAGGCCCTGGAGGGTGAGCGCAAGGGCTTGCAGGTGCGGGTGCAGGAGCTGCAGAACGAACGCAATACGCGCTCCAAGACGATCGGCCGGGCCAAGGCGGCGGGGGAGGATACGGCGCCTCTGCTGGCGGCGGTGGCGGATTTGGGCGAGGGGCTCAAGTCGGCGGAGGAGCGGCTGAATGCCATTCAGCAGGAACTGACCGAGATCGCGCTGAGTCTGCCGAACCTGCCGGATGCGAGCGTCCCGGACGGCCGGGATGAGCGTGCCAACCGCGAGGAGCGCCGCTGGGGCGAGCCGACCCGGTTCGACTTCGCCCCCAAGGATCATGTCGACCTGGGGACCGCGCTGGGCTGGATGGATTTCGACGCGGCGTCCAAGGTGTCGGGCGCGCGCTTCGTCGTGTTGTCCGGACCCCTGGCGCGGATGCAGCGGGCGCTGATCCAGTTCATGCTCGATCTGCACACCCGTGAGCACGGTTACACCGAGGTCTATGTCCCTTATCTGGTCAACGCGGAGAGCCTCTACGGCACCGGTCAGTTGCCCAAGTTCGAGGCCGATCTGTTCAAGGTGCCGGGTGAGAAGCCTTTCTATCTGATCCCCACCGCCGAGGTGCCGGTGACCAATCTGGTGCGTGATGTCATCGTGGAGGCGGATGCCATGCCGCGCAAATGGGTCGCGCATACGCCTTGCTTCCGCAGCGAGGCCGGCTCCTACGGCAAGGACACGCGCGGCATGATCCGTCAGCATCAGTTCGAGAAAGTGGAGCTGGTGCAGGCGGTGCCGCCCGCGGAGTCGGCCCAGGCACACGAGGCGCTCACCGGTCATGCCGAGACGGTCTTGCAGCGGTTGGGGCTGCCCTATCGGGTGGTGACTCTGTGCACCGGGGATTTGGGCTTTTCGTCGCGCAAGACCTATGACCTGGAGGTCTGGCTGCCCGGTCAGCAGACCTATCGCGAGATTTCCTCGTGCAGCAACTTCGGCGACTTCCAGGCGCGTCGGCTCCAGGCGCGCTGGCGCAATCCCGAAACCGGCAAGCCGGAACTGCTGCATACGCTGAACGGGTCCGGACTCGCGGTGGGCCGCACCCTGGTGGCGGTGCTGGAGAACTATCAGCAGGCGGACGGGCGGATCGGGGTGCCGGAGGCTTTGCGGCCCTATTTGGGCGGGGCCGAAGTGCTCGCGTGATGTCCGGCGGATAACCGTGCGATGTGATCTGCTGCGCCGGTTATTTCCTTATTCGCTTAATGCATTATGTCTTATGTCATTGGAGAAATAGCGGATACGGGATTACCGGAGTGTGCATAATGCAATAATAATTCAATGGAAATAATGCCGGATCCAGCGTGGCGGGTTCCTTGACATCCGGCGGTTGTCAACTAGCCTTGATTGCAAGGTTCAGCGTCTAACGCCGAGCCCAGGTATGCAGTATCTCTCATCAGTCCCAGATAAATCGGAGTGATCATGATGAATACGCAGAAACTGGTGCAGTCTTCGCTTCTGGCCGTTGCCGGCTGCTTGGGTGTGGGTGTCGCAACTGCGGCGTCGACCAGCGGTCCGGTCGAACAGGTCTACGCGGATTCGACGAATACCTATATTTACGTTAGTCCGAGCAGCTTCCTGGCAGTGCCGTCTTACGTTTACTCCTGCTATACGAGCGACCCGGAAATCGCCAGGGCGATCGTGGCGAGTTTGCACAAGAATGTCTACCTGGTTTGCGGCAATACCTCGTGGCCGACGAGCGGCAGTTATCGGTACGGCGGCGCGGTAAGCTATCTGTACGCGAATTAGGGCCGGCGGTGGGTACAGCGCCGCCGGATGTCGTCGCGGATTGCAGCACGGATGCAGAACGAAACCGCTTGATCGTGTCGCGCGTCGCGGGCGATCTGTGCGATTGACGCCGGTGCCATGGACGGCGACGCTGAATTGCCGCATTCCCCTGAATGAGATGTGAATATCTAATGCGAGCGAAACCAATAGGCTCGTTCAGCGTGAGTGTCTCAATATTCGCGTGGCTGTTGAGAGATCGCATCCATGATACGATACACGATGATTCTGAGTGGTACCCTAGTAATCTTTGGTGCGGGATTCCTGACCGGCCGCTCCACCGGCGTTGGGACTGAAACCGCTGAGTTGACGACAGCCAGCCGCCCAGCAGCGTCAGCGGTCCCCGCCAATCACCCGACAGGGGGCGGCCCCGCGGGTCGTTCAGCGGGGTCCGTTGCGCCAGCCCAAAGCGTCTCCATGGCAGCGCGCGCAGGGCTCGGAGAGCAGCACAGCCGAATGGCCGTCGCACCTGACGTGAACGGATTTCAACCGCCCGGATGGGTACTGACGCCGCACGACCGGGCCGATCTCATTGCCCAACGGATCGAGGCCAGGGACGCCAGCCTGAAGCAGTTGGACGCAATGATTCAAGGCTTGGAAGTGGGTGGTGCGAGTCACGAGCAGATCGCGCATTTCCGTGAAATGAAAGCGGTGCTTGAGGAAGCGGCGATGGATGACGCCGATCTCTCTGAGATCAATCCGCCGGAGCGCAGCGACGACGATCTCAGGAGCGACTTCGCCGCCAGTCTTGAGCACTCCGGTCTTGGCGCCGCGGAGCGCGAGCAGATGCTCCAACCATTCGATGCCGGGCCGATCACTGCCGATACTGATCCCGCAGATGCGGAGAGGGTGCGACCTCCCGGCGCGCAGCGGTAGCGATATGCGTCCAAATCCGACGTGATCGCTTGCGCCAGGTCCAGGGTCCAGCGAGTGAACCTTCGGCACCCAGCCGTAGTTCGACAGCGCCGGTGATACCCGTATCGAGCGTGGGTAGCGCGCGCGTGGCGATGCGTTCCGCAACCGCATCATTTGGGAATCCGAATGGATTGGCATAGCCGGCGGCGAAGAGCACCAGCCGGGGATTGACCGCATCCAGCAGCGCGGCCCCGGTCGAGGTCGAACTGCCGTGGTGTCCGGCGACCAATACATCGGCAGCCAGGCCGGTGCCGTACTGCTCGACCAGGCGTGACTCGATGCCGGTCGCGACGTCCCCGGTCAGCAGGATCGCGCGGGTGCCGGTCGCGATCCGCAGGACGCAGGAGGCGTCGTTGCCCGTGAGTGCCTTCACTCCGGCTTGCGGCGCCGGTGGGTGCAGGAACTCAAAGTGCACTCCGGACCAGTCCCAGCCGTCACCCGCCCGGCACGGCTCGGCGCCCGGGCGGGTCAAGGTCGCCGGCTCGCCGCTCCGCACGCGCCGCACGGGGAGCCGGTCCATGAGCCCCGCCGCCCCGCCGGCATGATCCCGATCCGCGTGACTCAGCACCAGCATGTCCACCTGGCCGATGCCTTGCGCGGCCAGAAAGGGCGCGACCACGACCGCGCCGGTGCTGAATCCGCTCGGGAAACTGGGGCCGGCATCGTAGACCAGGGTGCCCGCCTGGGTGCGGACCACCGCGCTCAGCCCCTGACCAACATCCAGCAGCGTGAACCAGACCTCGCCCGGACCGGGCGCCGGCGGCCGGACCAGGGCCAGCGGCAGCAACAGCGGCAGCCCCAGCCAGCGCCCCGGCAGACCGCGCGGGGCGAGCAACAGCCCCGCCCCGAGAAAGGCGAAGGGCCAGACCCAGGGCGGACCCAGGGGCGGGGCGAAGGCCGCCCAGGGAAAGGCGGCGATCCAGGCCAGGGCCGTCAGACACCAGTCGAGCAACTGCGCGGTCAGGATCAGCGGCAGGCTCAGTCCGGGCACCAGGCTGAGCAGGGCGGTCGCCAGCACCAGCGGAAACAGCAGCAGGGTGAAGAGTGGTTCGGCCACCAGATTCACCAGCGGCGCGATGGCCGAAGCGCGGCCGAACTGGAGCAGCAAGAGCGGCAGCAAGCCCAGCGCGACGGCCCATTGCGCCCGTCCCCAGCGGGTCCAGAGGTCACGGCTGGGCAGGCGCTGCCCGAGATTGAACAACAGCACTGCCACCGCGGCGAACGAGAGCCAGAATCCGAAGGCCAGCACCGCCCTGGGGTCGACCACCAGGACCGCGATCAGGGCCAGGATGAGGGCGTGCCAGTGGCGCGGCGTCCGCTCCCAGAACAAGACCGAAAAGACCACGGCGGCCATGATCAGGGCGCGCTGGGTCGACACCGAGAAGCCGGCCAGGGCGGCATAGGCCAAGGCGGCGAGGCAGGCGCCGACCGCTGCCGCGCGCGGGGCGGCCAGCGCCAGGGTGAGCCGCGGTTGGTGTGACCAGAGCCAACGGATGAGGATGAAAGCAACCGCCGCGATCAACCCCAGGTTCAGCCCGGAGATGGCGACCAGATGGCTGGTGCCGGTGCGGGTCATGGCCTCCCAGTCGCCGCGCTCGAAGCCGGACTGATCGCCGGTCACCAGGGCCTGGACCAGGGGCAGGGCGCGGGCCTCGCCCAGCACCGCGGCCAGATGGTCATTGAGGTTCTGGCGGGCGCGCGTCAGCCGGTAAAGGCCGGGTCCCGCATCGAGTCGCTCGGCGCCCGCACCGCGGCGGACACTGCCGGTGGCCTTGATCCCCTGGGCGAAGAGCCAGCGCTCGAAGTCGAACCCGCCGGGGTTGGCGAAGCCGTGCGGCGGTTTGAGCCGCACCGGCAGGCGCCAGCGCTCGCCGGCGCGCAGGCGCGGCGCGTCCTCGTACCAGGAGACCCGCACCAAACCGGTGAAGGGCAGGGGTTGGCCGTCGGCGCTGGCCTGTTCGACCGCAAAGAGGAAGCGGCGGCCCAGGTCCAGCTCGGCGGGCAGTGAGGCGATGCGCCCCTCGATGGTGATGGGCGTGCGGGCGAGCGCGTCCGGAAACGGGTTGGCGAGTTGGAGCGCGGTGTGGGCCTGGGCATAGAGGAGACCTGCGCACAGCGCGGCCAGCACGCGGCAGAGTCGCGGCTGCTTGAACAGGCCGAGCGTGATCGCCAGAACGCCGAGCACCGCGGCGGTCCAGGCCGGGGGCATGGTCGGCGTCAGATAGAAGGCGCCGATTCCGGAGGCGAAGGCCAGCCCCAGGCGCGCCAGGTTGGCCGGATGTTGAGGGCCGTTCGCCGAACCGTCACAGGGTCTCGGTACCATCGGTTCCCCGGTCGGTCGGTTTGATCGGCAACCCATCCGGGATTGATTCAAGCGGCCTGAGACGACAAAACCGCGACGTGAAAAAATGGCTCCAACGCATCATGCCCGCGCCGCGCCGACTGCTGGAGAATCGCCAGTTGTCCGTGTTCGGCAAGTGCCTGCATGACCCGCGACTGTGGTATCTGAACCGCCGCTCCGTCGCCGGGGCTGTCGCGGTGGGTTTCTTCATGATGTTTATGCCGCCGTTCGGCCAGATGGTGCTGGCCGCGGCAGCGGCGATCGTGCTGCGGGTGAACCTGCCGCTCGCGGTGGTGCTGGTGTGGATCACCAACCCGCTGACCATCCCGCCCATGTTCTATTTCGCCTACCTGGTGGGCAGTTGGCTGCTGGGCGTGCCGCCCAAGGGGTTCGATCTGGGTTTCTGGACCGACTGGCACAACTGGAGTGCGGTGATGGCGCCGCTGGGGCTTGGCATGTTGGTCTGCGCCGTCATCAGCAGTGCCCTCGGGTATTGCGGGGCACAGGCCCTGTGGCGCCGCCGCCTGGTGCGGGAGATCCGGCGGCGCAAGCAGCGCTATCGGGAACTGGCCGCGGCCTTGTCCGCATCGGCGGTCAGCACGCCGTCGTCCAGCCGCCAGATCTGATCCATGCGTCCAGCCAGGCTCAGGTCGTGGGTGACGATCACCAGCGCGGTGCCGATCGCCGCATTCAGTTCCAGCATCAGTTCGTAAACCTGGCCCGCCGTGTGGCGGTCCAGATTGCCGGTCGGTTCGTCCGCCAGCAGGCAGGCCGGGCGGGTCACCAGGGCGCGGGCGATCGCCGCGCGCTGGCGCTCGCCGCCGGAGAGTTCCGATGGTTTGTGGGTGCCGCGCTGGGTCAGCCCGACCCGCGCGAGGATCGCCTCGGCCTTGGCCCGGGCCTCGGCCGACGACGCGCCGCCGATCAGCAGCGGCATGGCCACATTCTCGACGGCCGTGAACTCCGGCAGCAGGTGGTGAAACTGATAGACGAAGCCCAGGTGTCGGTTGCGCAAGCGCCCGCGCCGCGCCTCCGAGAGGTGCCCGATGTCCTGGCCAAGCCAACTGACCCGCCCGGCGGTGGGCCGGTCGAGCCCGCCGATGCAGTGCAGCAGGGTGCTCTTGCCGGAGCCCGATGAGCCGACGATGGCGACCCGGGCGCCGGAGGCCACCCGCAGGTTCACCCCGCGCAGCACTTCGACTTCCTGCGGACCCTCGCTGAAGGTCTTTCCGAGCCCCTGGATGTCCAGCACCGGTGCGGCCGCGGAGCCGTCTGTGTCAGGTGGCGGGCTATTCATAGCGCAGCGCCTCGGCCGGCTGGGTGTTGGCCGCGCGCCAGGCTGGATACAGGGTCGCGAGGACGGACATGAAGAAGGCTGAGCCGGCGATCAGCACCACGTCCTGCCAATGGACATCGGATGGCAGATCGCTGATGTAGTAGATGCTCGGGTCGAGGAAGTGCACGTGGAAGGCGGCCTCGACGAAACCGACGATCGCTTCGAGATTGATGGCGAACAGCACGCCGACGATGACCCCCATCAGGGTGCCCACCAGTCCGATGGCGGTGCCCTGGACGATGAAGATGCGCATCACGGTGCCCGGCGAGGCGCCCAGGGTACGCAGCACCGCGATGTCGGAGCGCTTGTCCGTGACCACCATGACCAGCGCGGAAACGATATTGAAGGCCGCCACCGCGACGATCAGGAACAGGATGATGCTCATCATCCGCTTCTCGACCGCCAGCGCCCGGAAGAAATTGGCGTGGACCTGCGTCCAGTCGATCACGCGATAGACGCCGCCCAGATCCTCGGCGATCTTCAGTGCCATCCGGGGGGCTTCCCACATGTCGGTAAGCTTGAGCCGGATGCCGGTGACCCCGTCACCCAGGGCCATCAACTTGGCCGCGTCGTCCATCTGGATGAAGGCCGCGCTGCGGTCATAGTCCGCCATGCCGACCGAAAAAATCCCGCTCACGGTGAACCGCTTGAGCCGCGGCATGACGCCGACCGGGGTGGCGGTCACCTGGGGGGTGACCACGGTGACCTTGTCGCCCGGACCCACCCCCAGATAAGCGGCGAGCTCTTCACCCAGGATGATGCGGAAATCGCCGGGGACCAGATCGTCCACCGACCCGCTCTCCATCTGGCGGCGCAGATCCGACACCTGATCCTCATCGACCGGCAGGATGCCGCGTACCAGCGCCCCACTCACGTTGGACGGGCCGACCAGCATCGCCTGCACTTCCACGAAGGGTGCGGCGCCCACCACATCCTGGTGAACGCGGACTTTCGCCAGTCCCTCGCGCCAGTCGGTCATGCCGCCGCCGTAGGGGTCGGACAGGGTCGCATGGGAGGCCATCGACAGGATCCGCTCGCGGATTTCCTGGTGGAACCCGTTCATCACCGACAGCACCACGATCAAGGCCATGATGCCGAGCGTGATCCCCAGCATGGAGACCAGCGAGATAAACGAGATGAAATGGTTGCGGCGCTTCGCGCGGGTGTAGCGCAGGCCGATATAGAGGGGGAGGGGATGAAACATGGGGCGGTATTAAACCACAAAGGGCGGTTCCTTGTCCGGAGACGCCCGCCGCGAACGCGGCCCTGATGTTCCCAACGCTTGCGCCTGATGCCACTGCATGCCGGTGAAAAACCCAGGCGCTTCAAATTTCTCCCGGTTTCTCTGGGGGGTATGCTTCGGCGATTTCCGAAGCATTTCCTACCGCGCGAGCTCAACCTCCGGTGAGCGGGGCGCCGAGACCGGAGGCCGACGCTTTTCGCGTAGCGATCGGGCTTGGACCGACCGACGTAGCGCCAAGAGCAAGAGCCGGTTTGAAGCGGAGGATAGACCTCCAAAACTGTCCCCGGAACTCCAGCCGGAACTCCAGGGGGCCGATGCGGCGGGGTAACCGGGGGTTCGGCAGTGGCTCAACGGCAGACCCTTATCCGAGCCACGGGTGCTAGACCGCGTCGTCTGCTCTGGGGCCGGTGAGTTCCCGACGTAGGTCGCCGAACAGGTCCTCCTGGGCGATGGTCCGCCCCTGGGCGCAATCGGCCTCGCCCTGGACCAGCAGCTTCCGCACGCGGGCGGTCGGAACCTCGGCCCGAGCGGTTTTTGTGTTCGGGGGTGGCGCGGGCGCCATGGCCGTCAGCCGGAGGAACGGCCGCTCGCGGGCGCAGAATTTGGTGAATACCCGCGCAGTCTCGCCGCGGTGACCGCGGATTCCGCCTGGCGGGAGACCCCGCGGGCCGGGCGGCCCGGACGCCCTCACTGCGCGTGCGGGCTGGTTACTTTCCCTTATCACATCGGTTACCCTTGTTCTTTACTTGGTCGCCGAGCGCATCGACCGAACCCGCCATGACGACATCCATTCAGGCTGATATCCCCGATCGCTTGGCACAGCAGGCGGCAATCCTGATCCGCGACGGCTGGGCGAGCGACCTCGACGAGATCCTCACCGACGCACTGCGTTGCTACTTGAGTTCGCACAGCGCGGAGCTGAGCGAGGCGTTCGTTCGTGAGGATCTCGAGTGGGGTCTGCGTGGCGACGGATAGCCGCATCGCCCGTGTGGTCGTTTGCGATGCCGGGCCTTAGGAATCCTCTTGCGCGCGATTCGCCGCGGCCAGCGCAGCGCGCAGGAGGTGCTGGATCTGCTCCGCGCCATACCTGAGCGGTCGATTTATTTATTTCATACTCTGCGGCAGACGCATTTGAGTAAACTGTCCCCCGGAATTCCAACCAATTGAGAAAAAGCGAAATCGTTCATCCGGCCGTTGTTTCTCGGTCATAGCGGCCATGACCAGCATGCGCTAAACGCAACTTGTGACCACGATCGGCATCTATCGCGAGCTGATTCGCTCAAAGAACTACGTCGTCGCGCATCACGCAGCAGATGAACTCGAAGACGATGACCTGACAATCCTTGACCTGGAAAGCATCGTCCTCACTGGCCGGATTGTCGAGCGACAACATGACGGAGAAACAGATGAAACGAAGCACGTCGTCAACGGCAGAAGCATCGCAGACTATGAAGCGGAAGCTGTCGTCAAGATCGGCTTCAGTGGCGAACTCATCTTCATCACAGTCTACGTCATCTGAGAATTGCGCTTACTGCGGAAGTTCAAATCTCCATCACCGCCTTGTGACGCGGAGTTTTGGAAAAGGTGACAAGTTACTTGTTATTGAAGGCATTCCATCAATTTCTTGCGGCAATTGCGGGGAGTCATATTTTACCGCAGCGACCATGCATGAGATCGAGCGGGTGAAGGCGCATCGTAAGGCGTTAGCAGTAACTCGCCCGGTTCCGGTAGCGACCTTCGCGTAAAGAGCGGAAATCGGGTGGCGCAACAGGGAAACAGGAACAGACCACGTTTCTATCGTGTACTGAGTGGAGAAGCGCACTTCGCCAAGTGAAGCATCGTCCTCGGAGGTCGGTTTTGCGTTCCCTTCCTAGCAGCCTGTCGGACTTAGCCCCTAGGATTAGGGTATGAGTCAAGATAAAGGCTTTTTGTTGCTCCACACTCTAACGTAAGGTGATTTCCGCGAAAAATCCAACCCGTAGGAGGTGGGGGCACAATGACGCATCCAACCCGTAGGAGCCCGCTTGCGGGCGACGGGTGGGGCACAATGACGCGATTCCGGCAGGTCACGTCGCCCGCAAGCGGGCTCCTACGGAGCTTGATTCTTGATAGCGTCTTATTCGGAAATCGCCTAAAGTCCGACAGACTGCTAGCGCTTAGAGACGCCACGGACGAGCACGAAGGCGCCGTCGGCGGACCCGTGCAACGGGTGTGACCGAAACTGATGTGAGTCGGCGGGATCATCGATTGTTGGAGAGACAAAGCGCAGCGTGCCATCCTTCAGGTGATCTCCGAGAAATGATCTACCGACGTGTAGGGGCGACTTTAGTCGTCCCTACAGCCACCTGCGGATCTTGCTGCGCCCGTACAACAAACCGGAGGTCGAGGCTTCAGCCGGACGCGGCACTGCCGCCCGCTAAAGCGTCGGCCTCCGGTCGCGTCGCCTGGGTCCCCGGCGGTCGATCTCGCGTGGTACGAAGTTCTTCGGAAATCACCTCAGACCTCGACGCGGCCCGGATGGGCATGCCCGATCGATGCCTCAGGTCCGGACTATCGTGCGCGGGCTTTGCCCATCGACGGAGTTGGTATCTCAGAGGCTACTTCAGGGACAGACCACGTGTGTAGCGTGTCCTAGATCGGAAGATCTTGCTGTGCTGCGTCGGGCTCCGGCTTTGGCGGCCGACCCGGCGCGCCTTTCCAGGTGCGCCGACCGACCATGGCGGCAATCCGGCGCTCAAAGGCGCCACTGCCGAGTACGAAACCGCCATTGGTGGACGCGCGCAACCGCTGGAGCGTCTCGGTGGTCAATTCGTCTGCGAACAGTTGGTGATAGGCGATGCGGCGGGCCTCCTCGGATGACGCAAGGTCAAGCACGAGCGGGTGGGGTGTGACGAGCGCGTCCGCTTGGCCAAGGGCATTGCAGCGATAGCTCGACCATGGATAGTCCCCCGACGCGCCAACCATGTGTGCTCGGACCGGGTTGAGTTCGATGTAGCGTTGGCAGGCGAACAGGTAGGCGTCGGCTTCGATCAAGGAGGATCGAAAACGGCCTTCAAACAGCGGGCCGGTGCGGCGATAGGTGCGGTTGACGTGCTGCACATAACGTTGTCCCACGCGCTTCATCCTCAAGGACTTCAAGAACCATATCGACACCGAGATCCGGCTTGGACGGCTCGTTTGCCTGGTCGGTGCGAACGGGTGTGGAAAGAGCAGCGTGCTGGAGGCGGTTTATTTCGCCAGCACAAGTCTCTTGTATGGCGCCGAGGCTTTTTTTCAACCTCCGCGAGTTTTCGATGACTTTATCCGACGCGGGGCCGAAGCCCTTGGCGTCGGTTTGGAGTACCAGGATTTAACAGGGGAAGACTCGCTTTCATTGAAACTTGTCTTATCGCAAGGAGAGCCGCGCATTCACCCGGATGTGCGCGCGAAATATCCCGATCTCTTGCCTCAATACAACGTGACGGCAGACTGGCATTGCAATGCGGATCGCGAGCAGCTTCCTCGCGCGCTTGCAGTGGGAACAACCAGCGATATCGCGACGGCGGGTAGCGATGTAGAGACTACCCTCGACAGATGGCAACCTTATGGCTTGCCTCCGCAGTACAGCAATCTCTTGACTCCGGCGTTTCTACTCGCTGCGGATATTCGCCTGCTTCGTTTGCCTTCTTATTCTCTATTCGAGATCCCTTCCCTCAGTTTGGCTGGAGCCGCGCTAGCTTCTGTGATCGCCTATCTGATCACCGCGGATCCCGAGCGATTCTCCGACCTGATGAGACGCAGCCGCGACGTACTTCCGTTTGTTGAGCGGCTACGCGTCCGTCCGGCCAAGGTCGAACTGACTGAGCCTACGACCATTACCGTTAACCGCAAGGAAATCCCCTATTGGGAAAACCGGGTGGTCATCGGTCACGAGCTACTGTTCGACCTCAAGGGCGCCCCTGGGATGCCTGCACGGGCGGTGAGCGAGGGGACCCTGCTGGTTATCGTGCTACTGACCGCGACCGTGTGGAGCCAGGGCGCTGGCATCCTACTGATCGACGATCTGGACAAGGGACTCGGCCTCGATCAAGATTCCGGCCATTTGGGCTCGCCGGGTGCGTCGTCAGGCCATCCTGGCCTGACACCGTCAGGGCTGGAAGCCCTGACTACGCACGCCGCCGGCTGGGATTACGATCAAGGCCGGCCTGCTGATCCAAGGCTGAAGCCTTGGACTCACAACTCCCGCGGAGATAAGGGATGGTGACGCACACTGCTTCCGGTTCCGACTGTCGGCCGCAACCCGGTGCCGCGCCAGGACCATTTGCGCCCAATGGATTGCCCGATCGCGACGTGGAGGCCCCCGGCTGGCCGACCCTTCCCGGCCATCAGGCGGTCAATTTTGCTCGGCCAGATCGAAGGTCAGCTGCGCATGGGCAGCGCCGACGTCATGGGCCGGATCGGCTCGCTTGCCGCACAGGGCAACCTGCTGAGAGGGCTGGCCGAGGACATGAACCGGCGGCTGCACCGGGGTCAGCCGGACCTGTCCAGCATCAAGCTTGCGCTGTTCCGGCTGGTGGCAGTCGGCCGTTGGATCGATGGCGACTTTTCATTCAGCGGGCACTCCGCCGCCATCGACCGGGCCATCGACGACATCGTTGCTGCCGCCTATACGCTGGCGCATGCACTGCCCTAGCGATCAATCGACTCGACTGTACGGTCCAGGAGGGGGCACCCTGCCCGCGGCCGGCAATCGGCCGCGGACGCCTTGCCACCCAGCCCGTGAGGATAGCCATGTTCCGATTCAGCCCGACCAGCCATTCTTTCCGGCCACCACGGGATTACCTCATCACCCTGACGCTAGTGACGAATGATCGCCGCGCGCCCGCGATTGGCGCCACGCGTTGGACCAGCCGACGCCTGCGCCCGCTTTGGGGCGGTGACCTTTGTCCACCGCTACGGCCGCAACGATGATCAACACCAGAAGCACAATAAGAACAGACCACGGACCTCGTCCCGCAGGACGAAAATCCTCAGACTGTTTGTGAAGCGTATGTTATAAAATGAAAAGCATTCTCACTGGTTCCGGTTTTTTACGATGCCTCTACTTTGTCCTGCCCCTGTCCCCGTCACCGATCGCGAGCGTCAGCAACTGGAGTCGCTCAAGCGACAAGCGACCTGTCCACAGCAATTGGCCCTGCGGGCGCGGATTATCTTGTTGGCGGGTCAGGGGGTCGGCGTGCGGCCGACAGCGGACCAACTCGGCATCAGTCGCTCGACCGTCCAAGGGTGGCGGCGGCGATGGTCGGAGAACCCCGACGCGAGCGTTGCGGAGCGGTTGTCCGATGCGCCGCGCTCGGGCACCCCGGCCACCTTCAGTCCGGAGCAGATTCGCGCGATCTTCGCACTGGCCTGCGAAGCGCCGCAGGACAGCGGACGGGCGATCACTCAGTGGACGCAAGGGGAAATCGCCGACGAGGCGGTGAAACGGGGCATTGTCGAGTCGGTCTCCGCGCGCTCCGTCGGGCGTTTTTTGAAAGAAGCGGACCCTAAACCGCAGCGTTGAAAAGACGCAACCTGAACGACCAAGGGTGCGGACTCGCCTGCACGCATTCATCGTCTGCCGACAGGGCGGCATCGAGATCGATCTCGACTTCGCCGACCAGCGACCGGAGCCGCTGCACGAGGCCGAAATCCACGGCCTGCAGGCGCTCGGGGTGGTTGGCGATGTCGCTGCCAGGAAACCCAGAAACTGTCCGAGCACCGGGTCGTCTCCCGCGGAGGACCCGGCGCGCCTTTCCAGGTGCGCCGACCGACCATGCGGGCGATCTGGCGCTCAAAGGCGCCACTGCCGGGTCCTCACCGCATCCTACGCGCTCGCTAAACACACGCTTGTGTCATGGGATTTCACCATGCTAACCTCTGAGGCTGCGGCGGGTGGCGCCAGCCGCGCACGTGCCGTTTTCGATGGTGCCGACAGCACGCCTGAACCGATCCCTACGACCACGGAGTCATCCTACAATGAAGCACATCCTGACCCTGTCCCTGCCTGTCCTGATGCTCACGTCCGCGACCGCCCTGACCGGAGAGGTCGAGTTCGCCCAGCGCTATGGCGATGTGGGCGGCGCGGGCGCCCACGCCGTCGACGGCTCCGCGGGGCGCCCGAGCGCGGCGGATCAGCGCCACGCCGGGCGGACGCCGGCGGCAGGCGAGCGGCGCGGCGCACCGCTCGACCACAGCGACCGCGCGCAGGTGCAGGCGCTCGGCGGCGGTTCGATGACCTCCATCGACCGGGCGCAGGTGCGGGAACTCGGCAGTGCGGGCAGTGGTTTTGTCGATCGCGCGCAGGTGCAGGAACTCGGCGGCGGCCAGATCGCCGCGATTGACCGCGCCCAGGTGCGGGAACTCGGCAGTGCGGGCCGTGGTTTCGTCGACCGCGCACAGGTGCAGGAACTCGGCAGTGCAGGCAGGGGTTTCATCGACCGCGCTCAGGTACAGGAACTCGGCGGTGGCTCCATCGCTGCTATCGACCGGGCGCAGGTGCGGGAACTCGGCAGTGCGGGCAAGGGGTTCATCGACCGCGCCCAGGTCCAGGAACTCGGCAGCGGGGGTAAGGGCTTCATCGATCGCGCGCAGGTGCGGGAACTCGGCAGTGCGGGCAAGGGGTTCATTGATCGCGCCCAGGTGCAGGAACTCGGCGGTGGTTCCATCAGCGCCATCGACCGCGGCGGCTTCGAGGAGGTTGGCGGCTCCCAGCAGCGCTGAGGCGACGCTGAGGCGATCGGTGGGTTCGCCGCGGTGCGCGCGAGTTGGCGCCGCCGCGCGCGTCCCTGGCTGCTCGCGCTCCTGATCCTCCACCCCGGTGTCGGCGCGGCCGACGGGCAGCGCTGGTTGCGTCAGGACCGGGGTGACTTCCGCTTCATCTATCCCGAGCGTCTCAGCCATCTGGTGCCGACGGTGGCCGGACGTGCCGAGGTGGCGCTCGCCGCGCTGTCCCGACTCTTCCATTACCGACCCAGCGAGCCCATCGTCCTGGTACTGCGCGACGGGCGCGATGCCGACGGCCGCACCGCAACGACGCTGCCGCACAATCGCGTCGAGCTTGAGGTCGCGCCGCTGGACTTGGACTACGAGTTCGCGCGCTACGGCGACCACCACGGTTGGCTCACCAGCCACGAGCTGACGCATGTGGTGGTGGGCGATCAGGCGGCCCGCCGCGAGCGCACCCTGCGCGGTTGGCTCGGCAAGGTGGCGCCGGTGTCGCCGGAGCCCGTGTCGGTGCCCTTCGCGTTGCTCACCAGCCCCGGGCGTATGACGCCGCTGTGGCATCAGGAGGGCGTAGCCGTGTTCATGGAGACCTGGTTGAACGGCGGCCTGGGGCGGGTGCTGGGCGCCTTCGACGAGATGTATTTCCGGACCCTGGTGGCCTCCGGGGACGCGTTTCCGGCGCGTGCCGCGCTGGACTTCGCCGATGACGACAGCTTCCTGCTCAGTACCGGCGCCTATCTGCTGGGCTCCCGCTTCATCGCCGAGCTGGCCGCGGAGCACGGTGTGGATACACTGCTCGGTTGGCTGCGGGCGCCGGCGGACGCGCTGCCGCTGGATTTCCCGGCGGGCTTCAAGCGCGCCTTCGGCGTCGATCTGGATACTGCCTGGCGCGACTTCGAGCGCCGCGAGCGCGCCCACCAGCAGGCCAATCTGGCGCGCTTGGCGGTGGTGCCCTTCACGCCGGTGCAGCCGCTGACCGCGCTGCCGGCGGCGGCCTTCGGCTGGGTCGGCCGGCCGCACCTGCATGGGGGCGAGGTGCTGTTCGCGCGGCATGCGGCGGACGCACTGGCCGCGGTCGTCCGTCTGGATCTCGGCAGCGGTCGGGTCGAGCGGCTCGCCGACCTGCCGACGCCGCGGCTGGTGGAGGTGGCGCAGACGGCGTTGGACCCGGCGGCACGCACGCTCTGGTTCACGGTCCAGAATGATCGCGGCTATCGCGACCTCAGGCGTGTCGGGCTCGAGGATGGGCGCGTGGACAAGGTCCGGGCAAACGTGCGCATCACCTCCATGACCGTGGAGCCCGGCACCGGCGTCCTCTGGGCCGTGGCGAGTCACAACGGTGGCGCCGTGCTGATGCGCGGCGAGCACCCCGCGGCGGGGCTGGAAACCGTCACCCTGCTCGCCCCGGGCGTCGTTCTCGGGCATCTGGCGATGGCCCCGACCGGTGCTGCCATCGCCGCGACGCTGCACCGCCCCAGCGGCCTGCGCGAGCTGATCCTGATCGACCCGGCCGCCAGCCGCACCCGCGGTACGCTCGTGTTCCGCTCCGTGAGCACTGTCGGTAGCCCCGAGCATCCGAGCTGGTCCCCGGACGGTCGCACCCTGTATTGGAATGCCTATGCCAGCGGGGTCTCCAACCTGTTCCGGCTGCGCCTCGCGGACGGCGGGCCGGAGGCGGAACCGGAGCCGCTGACCCATGTGCCGGACGGCCTGTTCCACCCCCTGTGGCTGGCGCCGGGTCGGCTGTTCGCGTTCCGCTTCACCCCCACCGGCTTCGCGCCCGTCAGCGTCGCCGAACGCCCGGTGGCCGCTCTGCCGGCGATCGTCTTCGCTGGGCAGCGGGCGCTCGCGCGCAATCCCGAACTGCGCGACTGGGCCTTGCCGCCGGATGCCCCGCCTAACGCCCAGTCGAGCGCCGAGCGCCGCTATTGCGGCCTCTGCGCGCTGCGGCTGGACACGCTGGTGCCGACGCTGAGCGACAGCTCGGGGCAGCCGATGCCGGGCCTCTTCGCCCAGTTCACGGACCTGCTGAACCGGCACCGGGTCCTGCTGCGCCTGGGCGCCGCCGACGCGGGCGGCACCCAATTCGGCCTGTCCTACGAGTACCTGGACCAGCTCGAGCTGCGGTTCGAGCATCGCCCGTCCTCGTTCTATGACGTATTCAACGCGCGCCCGGCGGAGCGCGACGGTTGGTATGCCCGCATCGCCGGCCGGCACTGGTGGCTCGACGATCGACCGACCACCGTGAGCCAGTGGCTCAGCCTGGACTGGGAAGAGCGGGCGCTGGACCCGACGGCCACGGGGGTTGCGACCACGCCGGGTCTGGGCCGGTTTTTGACCCTCGGCACCGCGCTGGAGGCGGTGTCACTGCGCCGCAGCATCGGTGCCGTGGACGACGAGGTCGGCTGGCGCCTCGACACCAGTGCCGAGCTACCCGTCGACCTGGATGGCGGGGACCAGGCTTGGCGCCTGGCGCTGGCCGCGAGCGTGCTGCGGCCCGTCGGACATCCGCACAACATCGTGCGCCTGTCCGTCGCCGGCGGCGTCCAGGGCGGCGCCGCCCTGGGCGGTACCGCGCGCTTCCGGCTCGGCGGGTTTGGCAATCAAGCCTTGGAGCCTGACGACACCGAGCGCTTTCGCGAGCCGGAGAGCCTGCCCGGTCTGCCGTATCGGTCACTGCCGGCGGAGCGTTTCCTGAAGGTCGCGGTCGAGGATCAGACGCCGCCGCTGCGCCTCGGCCGGCGGCTCGGCTTCCATCACTATGCGGAGGACTGCTGGGCCAATCTCTTTCTCCAGGGCGTTGCGCTGAACGATGGCGCCGAGGACTCCCGCTGGCTCAGCGCGGGCGTGCAGGTGAACCTGGGGCTGTGGCATTACTTCACCCTGGAATCCACCCTGTCCGCCGGCCTCGCCTACGCCCTCTCCGACAACGGCGAACAGGACACCGGCGCTTTCCTGTCGTGGAAGCTCTTCCGCTAAGGCCCGCAATCGCACCTTGTTGTGTGCCGCTGCCACACCAGATCCGCAACCCACGCGGCGCTCCGCGCGATGCCTTGCGCCAGGGGCGTGGTCGGGGCGAAGCCGAAATGGGCTTGCGCGCGCGCGGCGGGGTAGCCCTGGTCGCGGCAGAACAAATAGACCGCGTGGCGGGTGAGCAGGGGGCGGCGGCGCAGGCCCAGGGCGCGGTACAGGCCCTCGGCCAGGTAGCCGGCGCCCAGGGCCAGCGCGCAGGGCGGGGCGTGCCGCGGCGGCGGCAAATCCAGCGCCCGGGCGAGCGCGGTGACGTAGTCGGCCCAGGTCAGAGACCGGGCACGCCCTCGGCCGCCGCCAGCAGATTGGCGACTCCGATGACGTTGGCCTGGCGGAATGCCTCCCAGGTGCCCCAGTCGCTGCTGTGGGCCGCGCAGTGATAGATGTGCCCGACCCCGGCCACCGGCCCGGCGTAGGCTGGCCGGGTCCGCCAGATCGCCGCGCACCGGCTCCAGGTCCAGGCCGGCGAGGTGATCCAGTCGGCTCTGGGGGCGGACCAGGATACGGACCCGCTCCCCGGCGCCCGCCAAGGAGCGCGCCAGGTGGCCGCCCAGGAAACCGCCGGCACCAGTGACCAGGCAGGTCACGTCGGCAGGCCGAGGTCCCGGCCGCAGGCGCTGATGATGTCCACCGCCAGGTCTACGTCGGCGCTGGTGTGGGCGGCGGTGACATTGACCCGCAGGCGGGCCGTGCCCTCCGGCACCGCCGGGGGCAGCACCGGCAGGATGAGCAGGCCCCGGGCCTGGCAGCAGGCCGCCATGGCCAGGGCGCGGGTGCTGTCGCCGAGCATCACCGGGATCACCGGGGTCTGCGTGGGGCCCAGGTCGAAACCGGCGTTCCGCAGGCCGCGGCTGAAGCGTTCCACGTTGGCCGCCAACCGCGCGCGCCGCTGCGAGCCCTCGCGTTCCAGCAGGTCGAAGGCCGCCAGGGCGGCGGCGGCCACCGGCGGGGTCATAGCGGCGCTGAAGACGAAGCCGCGGGCGTTGTGGCGGAGATACGCGATCAGGTCCCGCTCCCCGGTCACATAGCCGCCCATGGCGGGAATGGTCTTGGACAGGGTGCCCATCAGCACCGGGATGCGGCCCGACTGGCCCCAATGCTCCTCGATGCCCCGGCCGGAGGCGCCCAGCACCCCCAGGCTGTGGGCCTCGTCCACCATCAGCAAGGCGTTGTAGCGGCGGCACAGGTCCAGCACCGCCGGCAGGTTCAGGATGTCCCCATCCATGCCTCCAATTGCCGGTGCAGGTCCAGCGTGCCGCCGAAGATGCGCACCCCGTGGGTGCCGCTGCCGTAGTGGCGGGTGGCCCGCTCCACCGCCGCGGCGATGTCAGGGTGTCCGAGCAGGCCCAGGTAGTTGTAAGTTGCCAGCATCAGCTTACTACCGTCGGGCGTCTGCACCCAGGCGCCATCCAGGGCTTGCCCCGGCTGGAAAAAGTGATAGTGCCCGGCCCGTCGCAGCCCCGCCACGGGCTCTCCGGGATTTCCCGTGGAGCTTTACATTAACATTATCAATAAGATAG